>OIWT01002994.1_pt1 | contig 16241 bp, 35 predicted proteins | sample 1587701 | NCBI WGS metagenome assembly OIWT01 (sample SAMEA3888904, study PRJEB22519) | human gut metagenome | biome: human gut; feature: human-associated habitat; material: faeces | place: Denmark | collected 2009
TACTTAACACTCACAACACTTCTCTCCATCATCACTCATCATCCTGCAATACACACTTCACTACACTTCTATCTGACTCACTACACTTCACATCAACTCCATGCAACTGCATGCAAGTGCTTGCAAGTACATGCAAGGAGAAAGAGAGATCCGCTTCATTTCGGTTGTATCATTCTTCGGTTTATATCAAACAGGCATTATTCTTCATCGGACTCCTCTTCCATTTTCCTTTGTGTTACAGTCTTTTTCTCTGTAAAGATGCGATGTGTGTAGTCTCTCTTTAATACTTCTCGCCACTTCTGATTTGTATTCAATGTTTTGGAGTTGCTCAACTCTCTAGCAAAGGAGGCGACGTTCGGATCGTAATGCTTCTGTAGCAGAACTATCTCCCACATGGTTGCGGCATGGGAATTGACTTGATCGGGTATATCGCCTTGTATGCTGTACATTCCGGAAATCCTTCTTCCTTCTTCGTTCTCCACCAAGGAAGAGAACATGGGATAACGGATGAGCAATCCTATTTCTCATAGTCTTCTCCATAATGTACCCTTTGCCAAACTGATGCACGCCATGGCATACTTGGTGGGCAGTTGCAAAGCCAGTGTTGTGAGAGCCTTCGCGAAGGAAGCCACTCTCTCTTGCAATAACTCCTTTCTCTCAAGGAAGCACAACTAGTACTAAACCGTATCTCCATTTCATACATCGATGCATTCGAGATAATCGGGTATGTACTTGTAGTTCTGCGACTGAATGAAGGTGAAGCGAATCTCGTAGAGCTTGCTGATGAACAGACTCTCGTCGATGTTGATGATGGAGCTGACAATCTGCGAATCACCGCCTCTCTCGTCACTCACGTGCATCAGACGGAAGGACGCGAGGACGCACTGCAGCGTGCTCTCCATGGACAGCGCGTTGGACTGCATGATCTCCTTGAGAATCTGCAGCAGGTCGATGATGATGTGGGAGTTGAGGAGATGCCCGAACTTGGCGAGGCCCTCCAGCACCACGTGAATCAGCTTGGAGTTGTCCGGGGACTTGAGGATGCGGAAGTACGTCAGAAGCACCTCCTGCAGCGTGTCCTTCTGGAAGGCCTTGTAGACGGCAGGATCGGGACCCTCGCCCTCCATCATGATCTTGTCGCTACACCTCACTGCCATGGCCACCCGCTACACTTCAGAGAGTCGCTTCTTCTTCTTCGACTTCACGCCAATCTCGTCACCCTCCTCCAGCGCCTCGCGCAGCGGCAGCGCCAAGAACCTTCTCCTCACACTCCTTTATCATCACTACACTTGCACTGTACGCGCGGGCACCTTCATGTCCCTGCCTCGGATCATCGCCGCCATCTGCTGCGCGATGCTGTACGTGATGCTGCCCTGCGCGTCGCCCTTGAACACGTTGCTCAGACACTCCACCACGATGTCGCACAGCGCCTCGTCCCTACGGCGTGAGGGGAGTAACGCACAGCCACTTGGAGGCGGTGAAGGGAATGACGGCCTTGCAGATGGTGTCGGCCAGATTGAACTGGTAGTGGTTGGTGAGGAGGCTGCATAGACACTTCACAGCCAGCGTGACCTCCCGCTTCTTGCTCTCGTCGCGGCTCTTCGACGTGGCGATCAGCGTCTTCACGTAGCTCTAGTCATCAGCCCTCGGCGAGTCGCACACCGTGTAGAACACCATCAGACTCTCCTCGTAGTTGCGCAGCTTCCTCACCTCCTTCTTCACCTGTACCTCCTTCTCTTCCTTCGTCGCCACGTGGATCGGGTAGTTCTATGCCTCACACCATGCGGCTGGCACTACGGGCAGCACGTCGTTGAACACCTTCATCAGAGACAGCATGGCCACCTGCTGGATGCGAGAGTCGCTGTCCTTCAGCAGCATCAGCACCGTATTCAGGGGAGAGATCTCGTTGCGATGACGGGAAATGCCCTTGTTGGGGTCCTCCAGGATCTTCTCGCAGTTCACCGCGATTTCGGTCAGACTGTCTTTGTAGTGCTTCTCCTTCTGCGCCGCCTTCTCCTCTATTCCTTAGACAGAGACACAGCACATACCGGGCGTCAGCTCTCTATCCTCCTCCTCCTCACTCTTCTCCTCGAGGAGAGCCTCATCGTCATCCTCCTGATTCTTCTTCTGCTTTCTCTCCTTCTTCTTCAATTCTCTCCTCTCCTGCTTCGTCAAATGCTTCGCTGGCTCCTCTTCCATCGGCTCTTCCTCCTCCTCCCCTTTCTGGATCCTTTGCTTCTTCGAGACCTTCATGGTTCCATCCTCCATGAACGTCGGAAGGTACTCCTCTTCTTCCACATTGTTCGTCTAACGCTTAACCGCATGAGTCAATTCTACAGTTCTGGGAGCTTTCTCGTATTCCTTTTCACCATTCTCCTCCTCTTCATTTCTCTCCTTCTTTCTAGCTATTAGTCAACATAAAGAAACGAGGACTCTCTCTTTTGCGAAGAACCGTCTTCAAACGAGATGTCCTTAAGGAAATCGGCATATTTTGAGTTTTTCTAGTTCGGTAAATCCAAATCCACTCTGCTTACGGTAAAGAACGCCTCATCATCCAGGAAATCATCGCTGTCCGAATCGGACGAGTTATAGTCGTTGTTCTTACTCATTGCAACTGTGGAGGCGGTTTCTAACTGGGTAGGTTTTGAGTGCCCAATTTCCCACCCTTTTCCTCATTGCCAAAGTTCGGTCGATTTCGGTCGCCCTTTTGTTCTCTTTAAGAACGGAGAGCCAAGTACCATGGGTGTGCCTACTCTTTTCAAATGGCTTATCAGCAAGTACCCCAAGTCCATTACGGACTGTGTTGAAGAGATGGGCTCTTTTATCGATGGGCAGTACGTTCCTCCCGATATTTCCAAACCGAACCCAAATGGAATCGAGTTCGATAACTTTTACATCGATATGAATGGTGTTATTCACAATTGCTGTCACAACGAGAACCTCGATAAGGTTCCTCTTAACGACGATGATATGTTCAATAACATCTTTCTGTAAACCCCATTTTTAATTGTAATGTGTAGCTATGTCGATCGCCTTGTGGAGTTGGTTCGTCCGCGTAAATTGCTCTTTCTTGCTGTGGATGGTGTTGCTCCTCGTGCAAAGATGAATCAGCAACGTTCACGTCGTTTCAGTGCCTTTCAGGTTTCTTTACGTTTATGAATTGAGGGTTAGGAGTCGCAAGATCGTAGAGATGCGGAGGACGAAGTTCGCGCCAAGTTGCTGGCGGATGGAATGCACGTTCCTCCGAAGCGGCCACGCTCGTGGGATTCGAACCAAATCACTCCCGGAACCGAGTTCATGATGAAGGTGTGCAAGAATCTGCGATACTATATCGCCGATCGTCTCACCAACAATCCGGACTGGAAGGGACTGACTGTGATTCTTTCCGACGGCACTGTCCCCGGAGAGGGCGAGCACAAGATCATGGACTACATTCGCCGCGAGCGCGCTCAGCCGGGTTACAACCCCAACACAAAGCAGCCATTTCATCGTCTCTTCACAACTAGACACATTCTGCACGGCCTGGACGCCGATCTGATCATGCTGGGCCTGGCGACGCACGAGCAACACTTCTACATCCTCCGAGAGGAAGTGGTCGCCGCGTCCAAGCAGGTGGCGCGATGTCTGCTCTGCGGCAGTGAAGGCCACATGTGCGTCTGACTGTTCTCTCTCAGGAATAGGGCTTCGGAGTGTACGGGCAAGGCACCCCCACCACGCGGCGCGCTGGGCCGAGAGAGCAAGTACATGAAGCAGCACCTGCAAATCCTTCACCTGCCGGTGCTGCGCGAGTACCTGCAAGGCGAGTTCCAGAGCCTGGAGCGACTGATCCGCTTCCCCTACGACTTCGAGAACGTGATCGACGACATCGTCTTCCTCTGCTTCCTGGTGGGCAACGACTTCTTGCCGCACCTGCCCTGCCTGGACATCCGCGAGGGCGGACTGAACCTCCTCTTCAACCTCTACAAGTCGCTGCTGCCCACGCAGGACGGGTACTTCACGAGCGAGGGAGGAATCGTCAACTTGAAGCGCGTGCACTTGGTATTCGACGAGCTGGCGAAGATCGAGGGCGAGATTCTGCGGAGAAGACGGTGAGCGTGGGTGAGAGGAGTGACGAGCAGAGCGGTGCAGCTGGACAACGAGTACCGCAAGCGGTCGCGCACCATCGGCGTGCAGAACATGAGTCGCGTGGCGGAGAAGAAGAACAAGGAGGAGATCGACCTGGAAGCGGAGGACTTCGACCGGGCGGTGGGGCTGGACGAGGAGAAGAAGCAGGAGGTGAACGATCTGCTGGCGGAGGTGAATGGCAACCTGTTCAGCAAGGAGGAGGAGGAGCCTGAGAAGGAGACGGAGGAGACGACTCAGTTCGAGAAGCTGACGGAGGAGGAGAAGCTGGACAGCGAGAAGAAGTGGTGTTGACGACGCATTGTGAGGCGTAGATTGAATCTGGAGGTGGCCAAGAAGTGCTTCGACATGAACCGACACGACGACGTTGTGGACACGGTGCGCATGGGCGAGGAGGGCTGGCAGACGCGGTACTACGTGGAGAAGTTCGGCAAGACGCACAAGCTGACGTCGCAGTTCTACGAGGACATCGCCAAGAAGTACGTGGAGGGCCTGCAGTGGGTGATGCAGTACTACTACCGCGGCGTGCCCTCCTGGGAGTGGTTCTTCCCCTACCACTTCTCGCCCTGCGCCTTCACGCTGTCGCGCTACCAGTACGCCAGCGCCAAGTTCAAGCTGGGCAAGCCGTTCCGCCCGCTGGACCAGCTGATGGCCAACCAGCCGCCGGGCTGCGCCTACCTGCTGCCGAAGCCGATGCAGGAGCTGATGACCAGTCCGAACAGCCCCATCCGCGACTTCTACCCGAAGCGCGTGGGTGCAGCGGGCGCGCGTGAGGCGTAGATCGAGTACGACACCAACGGGAAGCCGTTCCGCTGGCTGTGGACGGCGCTGATCTCCTTCATCGACCAGGACCGGCTCACGGCGGCCATCGACAGTGTGATGGGCAAGCTGACGCCCGAGGACCTGTACCGCAACCGCGTGGGCGTGGAACTGCTCTGCGTGAGTCTAGTGGGGGCGTGTGAGGCGTAGGTGCACCGGCTGAACCCGCTGGGCTTCCAGTTCGAGAAGGCGCCCAACGACACGCTGATCCTGCGCGACGCGAAGCTGTCCTCCGTCTTCGGCGCGGTGGAGGAGGACAAGGACGAGTCGTCCCTCTGTAGGCCTGTGCCGGGCGTGTGAGCGGTAGACGAAACGGTGTTCTCGGACCCGCCGGGCTCCTTCCCGAACGTCATCAACAACCAATGCCTGTTCCTGCACTTCATGATGCCGCCGGCTACCAAGCACTCCTCGCACATGCTGCCGGGCGCCGTGCCGCCGCCCAAGCTGCTGTTCCCCGAGGACATCGTGGTGCAGGCGCCGCCGCTGGACCGGCGCATGGACGTGTCGGAGCTGGGGTACATCCACGGCGTGGAGCAGCCGAAGGAGCGGACGTGGGGTTCGGGCGAGGTGCGCGAGCTGCGGCGCAGCGCGTGAGAGAAGGAGGGAGGGGTGAGGAGTAGAGCGGTGATGAAGCGAGGCTACGAGGGCGAGGGCATGGCGTCCAAGATGGCGAATGTGGGAGGCGCCTACCCGCCGCAACAGTACTCCGTGATGTACGGTCAGGGCTACCCCGGCGGCTTTCAGTCCTACCAGCAGTCCTTCCAGCAGCCGTACCAGCAGCCGTATCAACAACCCTATCAGCAGCCTCGTCCTCAACCCTATCAACAACAATACCAGCAACCTTATCAGCAACCTTATCAGCAACCTCGCCCGCAATCCTACCAGCAACCCTATCAGCAACCTTATCAACAACAATATCAGCAACCGTACCAGCAACCGTACCAGCAACCGTATCGGCAACCCAACTACGCACCGCGTCCTCCAAGACCGGATAACTCTGGAATTGCAAGCAATCCCTTGTTTGCGAAGAGCAGACAGAACCAACCGAGCACCACTCAGAACGCTCCGGCGAAGCGTCCTTTTAGTTTCCTGTAAAGTTGTTGCTGTTCTACTTGATTGTTGCAAACAGTGCTCTCTCGCGCGCAAAACCAAGAGGAGAGGGAGAATGAAAGAGACCGCTGGTGCGTATCGGTAATGCTTGTGTTGTCTAGGAAATCTGCTGGCCGGAGCGTTTACCGCCATTACTGTTGACAGCGTGATGTACCCGCTGGACACAGTAAAGACGTAATGGAAGTGGAAAAGATAATGATGGAATAGCCGTGTTCAAGCAAAGAAGGGCACTGTGAGGATGTCCATGTACAAACGGCTTTTTAAGGGACTTGGAACGATATTGATGGGTTCTGTTCCAGCGTCAGCAATGTACTGGACGATTTACGAAAGGGTGAAGACTTCTCTACAACAGCGATGCTATAACAATCCAATCTATTTTCCGCTCTGCGAAATGATCGCCGCCTCAACGGGAGAGCTCGTTGGAGGAAGCATCCGCAATCCCTTTGAGGTGACGAAGCAGTTTATTCAAGTCCGAGGCTACACAAATCCGTTGAAGGCGATCATGGAGATTTCCAGAGAGCGGGGATTCTTGTCGCTGTATTCTGGCTTTCGGTCTATGCTTCTGCGCGACATCCCGTTTGATGTGATCGAGGTAGCTGCTTCCTTTCCCATTTACCGTAGTTCGTCTTCTATGAGGAGGAAAAGCGAGCCTTGCTGCGTTTGACCGTGCCTACTTTCTCTTTGTGTGATGTACTAGTCACGAAAGGAGCTTCGCATATATGAGAACATGCTGATGGGTTCTGTAGCCGGAGGCGTTGCCGCATTTCTGACATGTCCGCTGGATGTGCTGAAAACGCGGATCATGCTCACTGCGGACTTGCCCAACGAGCAGCAGCTCGGAATCAAAGATACATTCGTGACGCTCGTGCGTGAAGAGGGATGGAGGGGGTTGTTCTACGGAGTGGTTCCTCGTGTGGTTTGGATCTCCCTCGGGGGCGCTCTGTGGTTTGGCGCGTTTGAAGAGTACAGGAGGCAGCTTCAGCGATTCATGTGGTGTGTTTTCCCAACAAACTCGCTTCATGCTTAAAGCGATATAGATTGACTGGTCAGCAAGTTCTCAACCTGAAAAGTCTCCTTGATGACGGGACGAACATCCTGGCATTTGGTCAGAGAGCGGAAAAAGTGAATTAGGCTGAACAACTCCCCATTAGACAACCCACTCATTCGTACCTCCTTGTCGTCCTCCTCTCCCTCCCACGTGCTTATGGGCACTCCATTGTTCACGGAGTAGCAGAATACGTCCGGCCTATTATCAACGATAAAGGTGGTCTTCTATGCATAACAGCAAAGGGAAGGAGAAACCATATCCCGGTTCAGCCGTTGAAGATCCTTGAAATGGAAGCCATTGCTCAAATACGTGGTCTGTTCTCGCGTCAGCAAATGTCTACACTTCACAGCAACAGTCCAATGGGAACTGAATCACAATTCCATCCTTGTTGAAGAAGTCGACAATCTTCCTGGCGTAGCTACGCATCATCCACAATCCTTTCGTCCACCATGGAGTCGATGCGGTAAAGATGATGATTTCATATAGCTTGCTCATCTCCTTCAAGAATTCGAACACATAGGGGCGGAAACTCAGGTACAGCGTCAGATCCACCTGCTCTCCCGTGTACTCGTCAACAGAAGGGATCTTAGATGAAACAGAAAGAGGAATCGTACTGTGAACGTGGCATCATAGCGTTCGCGTTCCTCGCGTGTGCAGTAGATGAGCGTCCCATCCAAGTCAAGAACGATGGTGTACTTGGGGGCGGTGGGCAGCTTCTTGGGCAGGAAATACCCGCTGGTGCTATCTGAAATCGTCGGATACTCCTTCAGGACTTGCCTGACTTCGGAATAGACGTCGAACATATCCAATCCGATTTCAAGAAGCGTCTCCTCGGAATAGGGAACGGTTGTGCTAAACAGGCTATCGACGGCAGTTTGCGATTTCCGAGACTGCCTCTTTCCACCCTTCTGTGCTGAACTGACATTAAGAAGCCAACGGAATCGGGCACAAGGATATGATTCATCAGTTACTCCCTCCTCTATGCTCTCACAGCAGCTGTCTCTCGATTGTCGGTATCCTACGTCTCAATCACGCTGTCCATGGAGACTATCCTCAACCACCTTCTTTGGAGAGAAGATTTCATTGTCTCGCTTTTGCGTTTCCGGAATAATATCGGGCGACAGACTCAGCCGCGTGGAACAGGAGGATCGGGGTTGAGGGTGATCATCCCTTTCTAATTCCGTAACTGGAATCGTGCAACGGCTTACTGTCGATTTCAGATATCGTTCGCTGATGAGAGCGCTTTGTCGGCTCCTGATTCATCGCGAAAGACGTTGCTGGAAGGAGTAGGTCGGTTCAAATGAGATTAAGAATCCGGGAGAATCCTGCGATATCTCGAAATGCGTTGTTGACGCTTGCCAAAATCGGTTCTGCTTTTGCCTTGGGGTTGTTGTTCAAGAATTGCGTAAATGAGTCGATCGTTTCTTGCATCTCCTCGGTGCAAGCTCAATCCGAGCGAATTCCAAGCAATGGTTGACAGGGTGTCTTCATTGATTCCTGCTCAATCTGAACAGAGCCAGCAAATGAAGAAGCGGTTTTTGTCACTCTGTAAGAGCGATTTTGCAAGCGCAGTCAAACTGTTGCCGTGTGTTGAGGGAATGATGCGTAGGGAAAGCGAATCCTTCCCCCTTCCTTCAAAGCGAGAGTCCGCCCTCGTGTTGGCGTACACGCGCTTCATTCTGGCCATGGATGGAAGGTGGGGCTGTTGCTATGGGCTCATTTGCAGGGTGAATGAGGAGTTCTTCGCGGTCGTGTTCCGTGCCGTGGAGAAGATCCCCTTCTACATTACCACCGGCATTCAGAAGTCGGACTATTTGGTGCTCTCTGACTTCGTGAAGGTAGTCTTTCCCCTCGCGCTTCCCCGTAGTCCCTTCTGAGCATTTCGCGCGCGGTGCACAGCAAGCAGCAGGAGGCCTTCTCCATCCTCGACGGAGTGATTCGTCAGCTGCTGGAGGACGTGACGCCCCGCCCTCTCTCTCACGCGTAGCAGTCCAAGGAGGCGCTGCTCTTCACGGTACTGCAGGCGCTGGCCCTGTGGGAGGGCGAGTACCCGTTTCCGCACGAGCGGCTGGTCCCCTTCTCCACCAGCATTCTCCAGTTCATCATCAAGCTGAAGGACTTGCGTGGGCCTTGATGATCAAACTCACACCTAGTGGACCACTCCCGCGGGAGCGCCTACGTCGAGGTGGCGCATCGCCTCGCCGTTCTCTTCACCATCGAGGCGTGCCTGTTCTCGACGCTGCGCGTGGCGGCCGCTCGCCGGACTGAGGCGTAGTTCTCCACCATCAGCATGGAGTCCATCCTACCGGCGCTCACGCAGCTGCACGACTTCGCGGAGAGCATCACGCGCAAGCCCGCCTCGCCCAAGCTCACGGTGGCCTGCGTGCAGCTGCTCGAGACGGCCTCCTTCTTCTTCCCGGAGCAGCGCTCCGCCTCCTGGAAGCGCATCTGGGAGTGCATGCTGCTGGCCTGCCGCGAGAAGGCGCCGCACCCCGACGTGTCGGTGGCCTGTCTGAAGTCCCTGGCGCTGCTGTGCCCGCTGATGTTGGAGTCCTTCCCGCAGTGCGGCCCGGACATCCGCGAGCTGCTGTCCAGCGCCGTGATCAGCGAGGAGCTGAAGGAGAGCGGCGGCGTGCTGGTCAGCCGCCTCAACAAGCGCCGCAAGGAGCACAGCGGCACCTCCAAGTACGGTATGGGTGGCGCGGGCGCGTGAGGCGTAGCGATCTGGAAGTACAAGGAGGTGTGCGCGGCCTTCGTGGAGCTGACCACCGTGGTGGTGCAGACGGAGGTGATGAGCGCCGCCGCTGAGCCCACCGCCAACCCCGAGTCCACCACGCAGCTGGTGCTGGGCATGGTGGACGCCGCGCTGCCCGTGCTAGTGGCGGCCTCGTCGGGCGACGCGCTGCCCGAGAGCGTGGCGCAGTACACGCAGCTGATGCTGTCGCTGATCGAAGGCCTCACGAGCGCCGTGGACAGCAGCGAGATCCGCGCGGCGTTGTTCCAGATCCTAACGACGGCGCTGGCGGGTGCGACGCCGTGCGTGGCGATCCTGCCGTGCCTGGTGAAGATCGCGCTGGTGGACGGCGAGGAGCGACAGCGCGAGGTGAACCAGCTGCTGACGGGCCTGCTGATGAACTTCAAGCTGGAGCGCGTGGGCGTGAGGGTGCAGGCTGAGCGGTAGTACTCGACGGTGATGGAGGCGGTGCTGGACGCGATGACGGAGCTGATGCGGCGTGTGCCCTCGGTGGAGCTGCGCCACGCCTTCCAGAACGAGTTCCTGATCTCCTGCTCGCAGCTGAGCCGCAGCGTGCTGAAGAGGTAGGCGCGCTGGTGTCTGTCACCCGCAGCTCGGGCTCGCTGGAGGTGCACTCGCTGCAGTGGCGCATCAGCGAGTCGCTGATCCGCGTGCTGTCGACGCTGGACAGCCAATGGGACCCGTACAAGCCGCAGGAGGGCGTGGAGCTAAACGTCATCAAGACCTACCTCGACATGTGGTTCCACCTCGTCTCCGTTGCGGCATTACACCCACTTGAGGCGTAGATCCGGTGCCTGTCGACGGAGCAGTGGTCGGAGAAGGCGGAGAAGTCGCTGACGCTGTTCGCGTCCAAGTCGCCGCTGTTCTACCAGCACTTTATGGACGTGGAGACGGACATCGAGCTGTCCGCCATGTTCTCCGCCACCTCCAACCCCACAGTGACCGAGTCCATCAAGGCGGCGCTCGTCAACCGCCTCGGCAAGGAGCACAGCGGCAGCATCATGGCGTTGGGCCATACCATGGCGCTGTTCCTGCTGACGGTGTACGAGGTGGAGAGTCGCCGCGCGCAGCAGCTGACCACCATCAAGGGCATCTTCAGCTACTTCTACGCCTTCCGCGACACCACCAACGGCTTCTACCCCGTCATGTCGGCCATTCTGAACGCCATCTTCGTGGACTTCACGCAGTCGCTACACTCGCGTCAGCGCTCGGAGCTGACGGAGAGCATCCTGGAGGACCACATGGAATTCTTGCTGGTGCACCTGTGCCACCGGTACGTGGTGCTGCAGGACCTGTCGCTGCGGTACATCTGCCTGCTGCTGGAGGACTTCCCCTTCCTGAAGACCAACGCCTACTGCCTGAACGTGCTGATGAAGTGCCTGCTGACGCTCAAGATCAACCTGGGGCCCATCGACGGCATGCCGGTGACGCTGGACACGACGGAGATCCGCGTGCTGACGAGCGACTCGCCGCTGCACTACATGTTGATGCTGCCGCTGCGCTCGGACGAGCTGAGCGAGCTCTACGCGAAGGTGAAGAGCCTGCTGTCGATCTGGATGCGCTGCGACGAGACGGGCTTCGAGGAGGAGGTACTGATCACCATCCAGAAGTGCGTGCGGGCGTGATGGTTAAGGCGTAGCATCGCGTCGCCCGAGGTCTACTCCTTCATCTACCAGCTGATCATGGAGGACGACGCCATCAAGAAGCACTACACGCCCTTCACCGACTTCCTCGCGTCCAGTCGCGTGCACTGTCGCTTCCATTACACGGGCTGAGGCGTAGCGCTGATCACGCGCATCTCCTACTGGAGCGGCCTCTTCAAGCTGCGCCTGCAGTCCACGGGCATGGAGTGCATCGTCCACGAGCTCAAACGCGACATGAGCGTGCTCGTGAAGAACAAGTACACCGACCGCAGCCAGGACGCGCCCTCCAGTGAGCCTCTCCCCCCCCCCTCCTCACGCACAGCGGAGCGCGTCAACCGCAGCATGTCCTTCCAGGCGTCGGTCGCCGAGGTGTCGGACACGGCCACGGCCGAGGAGCTGATGATGAAGTGCGCCGCCATCATTTCGCTGGAGCGCGACGCCGTCGACGACGTGGTCATCCAGATCGTCTGCTGGCTGCCCAGCTTCCTCTTCGAGTTCACCCGTCTGCCCCTCCTCACGCTTAGCGAGGCGCTCATGCGGCAAGCCATCGACGTCTGGCGCTGGATGCTCGCCGAGATCCCCGTCTTCCACGTAGGCGCGCGGCACGGGCTTCACCGTAGGGCTACATCCTCCGCGAGATCTGCTATGCGTGGCGCGTGACGCAGGCCATGGGCCGCGGCATCTTCTGCGTGGCGGACTGCTGGCGCGACAGTGCGAGTCGCTGGTACGAGGCGGGCATCCACCACGAGGGCGCGCGCCGAGGCTGCTGCTGCGGCTGCCACTGCGGGCACGTGTTCGAGGCGCTGGAGCGGCGCGTCCAGCCGCAGCACGCGCAACAAATGACGCGGGAGCGGTCGCTGAACCTGACGCGCATCCTGGAGGGCGATGAGGACGAGATCCGCATCTCGCCCGTGCGTCTGCGCGAGTCCTCCTCCGACACCTCCCGCTCTCCTCAGGTGCTCCAGGCTGTGCCGTCCATACAAGCTATGCAGGCTGAGAAAGAAGCATGCAGCCACGAGGACGCGCTGTGCCCGCACTGCTGCCGCTGCGTGGAGATGAAGGAGGAGGGCGAGGGCGCGCGCGAGCGGTCGTTACCGCAGGTGTCGCTCTTCTACGCCATGCCCACCTTCCTGCGCGAGCTCTGCGGCGTGACAGCCTTCGCACCGGCGCTGCGCTGCCGCCGCGTGTCGGAGGCGGAGTGCGAGTGCCACAACCTGTGGCTGCAGTTCTTCAACGAGGTGATGGGTGCGTACGAGCACCGCTACACCTCCATCGTGGGCGCGCGCGGCGCGGGTGAGGCGTAGATGCACGAGATCTGCGCCACGCTGTTCGCGAGCCTGCAAAGCGAGCTGTGCACGGACACGCTGGCGTGCTCGACCTGCCTGGAGCTGATCATGTGCTGCTGGCAGGGCTACGAGGTGAGCAAGGAGTACAGGCTGTTCGCGCCGCGCGACCTGGACGTGTTCTACGACAACATCGTGATGGCGACCATCAACCTGATCGTGTACCAGAACCAGGACTACGACGTGCTGCTGACGGTGGAGCCGGACACGAGGCGTGAGGCGTAGAACAAGAAGGAGAAGGAGAAGGAAGTGGTGAAGTCGGTGGTGGAGAAGATGATGTTCCTGTTCAAGCAGCTGAGCGAGATCCACACCGCTAACAAGAAGCTGCTCTCGCTGCGCAACGCCAAGAAGCACAAAGAGGAAGAGGAGGAAGAGGAGGACAACGTCGTCTTCTTCTCCTCGCTCTACGCTTCGCTCCAGCGGCGCAACGGACTGGCCGGTCGTGAGTCGGCCTCCGCCGACCCCTCCGGCGTCTTCGACACGCAGTCGCTCTCGGGCAGTCTGCATACGCCGCTGCAGTCCGACCACCTGTCAGTGATCGCCTCCACCAGCGAGTCGCCCATCCGCTACGAGGAGCTGTGCCTGATCCTGCTGCGCGGCGTCATGGAGCGGCTGGTGCTGCAGCTGAACCCCTGCATGGAGTCCTCGCGCGAGACGGTGGGAGGAACGGCGCGGCGTGAAGCGTAGCTGGACCCCGCCTACACCACGCAGGGCACCACCTACACAGCGCACCAGTGGGAGGACGTGATGGTGCTGGCGCGCGAGCACTCCTCCGAGTGCACCGTGAAGGTGGCGAAGCTGTACCCGCAGATCGCCGTACTGCGCAGCAAGGTGAGCGTATGGATGGCTGCTGAGGCGTAGCTGCGTCAGATGGTGCGCGAGCACCCCGAGGCCTACCTGCACTGTCCCGAGTGCGCGCTGGACTACGTGGGGACGAACGGCGGGAGTGACGACTAGATCGCGGGCTGCAAGGACGCCGCGATGCCCTGGCTGCTGTACTGGAGCACGCCCTCGCTGCCCACCGTAGGCACTGACGCATAGCTTCCCCATAGATCCTGGCGTGCATGTCGCGCAACACGCCCGACTCGCTGCAGAAGCAGCCGCCCATGGCGCAGGGCGCGGTGCTGAGCTTCGTGTCGCAGGCGATGAGCCAGTTCCCGCCCGAGTCGCTGTGCTTCTACCTGCCACAGCTGGTGCAGGCGCTGCGCCACGACGTGTCGGGCAAGCTGCAGGAGTACGTGATCCTGCTGTGCAGCCGCAACATCCTCCTCACGCACCAGCTGCTCTGGTGGGTCTGCTGACGCGCGGTCACGCGTAGGGCGCTGATCACGGAGAGCGAGACGGAGATCGCGGACAAGTCGCATCACGGCTTCTCGGGGAACCCGGTGGGTCAGCGAGCGGCGCGTGAGGCGTAGCTGTCGGGCGAGGACACGCTGCCGCAGATCTGCAAGGGCATGATCGAGCGCATCAAGAGCGGGTTCACGACGGCGCAGGCGACGCTGTACCGGCAGCAATTCGAGTTCTTCAACCAGCTGATCAACATCAGCGGCGTCGCGAAGGCGTACAAGAAGGAGGAGCGCAAGGGCGTCATCGTGGAGTACCTGAAGGCAGGTCGTGGCGTTGTGACGTGACCCATAGGACATGCGAGAAGGCATCGGCGAGAAGTTTTTGTACCTGCCGACCAACCCCGAGTACCACATCAAGGATATGCTGATCGACTCCACGGCCGCTATGCAGTCCGCCGGCAAGGCGCCCTACCTCCTCATGTTCGTCGTGGAGCGCTGGAACGGCCCCGACAGCGCGCTGAAGGCGCTGGAGATGAAGAGCGACGTGCGCAGCACCACGCACGTGCGGCCGCGGCGACGGGCTGAGGCGTAGATGCTGCGGCAGCGCTCCAGTCTGAAGCCGCGCGCGACGGATCGCAAGGCGATGAACTCCTTCTACAACCCGTGGGCACGGGCGCGCGGCGTGAGGCATAGGCGCATGAGCGCGGCGATCGACTCGTCGAGCTCGATGCAGCGACTGCAGGGCGCGAGCACGTGCCTGTCGCTGAGCTCCTCGTCCAAGTTCTTCAAGTCCACGCCGTGCCTGTCGCAGCGGTGGTCGTCGACCTGCGCGCCGGTGGAGCTGGCGAAGGAGAAGGCGCCGGAGCAGAAGATGGGCGTGATCCTGAAGGCGTACGACGACTGCCGGCAGGACACGCTGGCGCTGCAGGTGATGCACCTGCTGGAGGTGATCTGGCAGTCCGAGGGCATCGAGATCCCGCTGATGGTGTACAACGTGACGCCCGCGCGCACCAGCGACAAGAACAAGGCCATGGGCGGCATCATTGAGTGCGTAGGGTGTGAGGCGGCGTGCGAGCGTAGGTGCCCAACAGCGAGTCGCGCGACAACCTGGGCAAGAAGGGCTTCGAGTCGCTGCAGTCCTACTACGAGGTGGGCGTCGCCGTGTGATATGAGGCGTAGTCTCTGTTCGGTCGTCCCGACGGCGAGGACTACGAGATGGCGCTGCGGCGCTTCATCCGCAGCTCTGCCGCATATATATCCTTTATGGCATGCAGTGTGGTGCACGGTGAGGTGCACGGTGTGATGTACATGGTGATACACATGGTGATGCACAGTGTGGTGCACATGACAAACACACATGATAAACATACATGACAATCACACATGACAAAGCACACCATGCATCACACAACAACCACATAGTGACCCTAACGACAGGCGGTGGCGTGCTACATCCTGTCGGTGAAGGACCGGCACAACGGCAACCTGATGATCGACAACAAGGGCAACCTGGTCCACATCGACTTCGGCTTCCTGCTGGGCACGTCGCCCGGCGGCAACATGGGCTTCGAGACGGCGGCCTTCAAGCTGAGCGAGGAGATGTACCGGCTGCTGGGCGGCAGCATGGAGGCCACACCCTTCCGCGAGTTCCTGGACCTGACGGTGGAGGCCTTCCTGTGCATCCGGAAGTACTGGAGCGAGATCTGCAGTCTGGTGAACTGCATGTCCGACAGTGGATTGCCGTGCTTCCTCCCCAGCACGCTCTCGAATCTGAAGGGTCGGTTCACGCCGGAGCAGAGCGAGTCGCAGGCTGCCCTCAACATGGTGGCGAGAGTAACGAAAAGGGAGCGAGTTGATCGTAGTCGAAGGACGCGTGCAAGAAGTGGACCACCATCATCTACGACGGCATCCAGGTGCTGCAGAACGGCATTTACTCCGACGCGTGGTGAGCTGTTTGTTAGAACCACATCGGAATGGGAGACAGCCGCATTTGAGCGGGAATGACGCTGGACCGATTCCGCCGTGCGTCATTCTGCAAAGCAAGATTATTCCGCTACTACACAAATGAGCTTTTTGGATAAGGCCAAGGGACTTGTTGCGTAGGCGCTTTGCTCG
>OIWT01002995.1_pt1 | contig 16220 bp, 22 predicted proteins | sample 1587701 | NCBI WGS metagenome assembly OIWT01 (sample SAMEA3888904, study PRJEB22519) | human gut metagenome | biome: human gut; feature: human-associated habitat; material: faeces | place: Denmark | collected 2009
TAACTTCTGGAAAAGGCGGGGGTCATTCTTGGGTTTATCGGAGTGTCGTGGGTTTCTCGAGGTACTTTACACGTTATGCCACATCGCGATTCCCACCAATGCAGTGGCATCTAAATCGAGCGCAACAGTCCATCGACAAGAGTCTACCTCGAACACGCCTCTCCACTCTGTTCCATGTTGCCACACCGAATGCAGGATGAATTCGTCCAACACCCACACGGCATTCTCGTTCTGGATGGCAAACAGAAAGCGGTGTTGGGACGATGTCCTGCACTGTAACCGATCCATTTCAACACTCCTTATCACCGCAGATCGCTTTCCCATCAATTGAACAGTGACTCCCACATGGGGATCGAAGTTCACCTGTACTACTACTTGATTCGACTCCGAACTGGTATATAAATGAGCGGAACTAAACTCCTCCAGCGTTTGCACCGCCGACTCCATTCTCTCGAATGCAGCACCACCATCCTCCTCTACTTCCACATGGGAATACGAGGAGCGGGTAGAGCTCGAAAAAACGTCTGTCCTCCGCCGAAACCTACAGCTCACGGAATGGCGGGGAAGGGGACTTTGTAAAGGCAGAGTATCTGTTATCGCGCAAGAATGGCAACGCGCTATCGAAACGAACCCGAAAGCAAACGAAGGGAAGCGCAGTCGTGTTCAGCGCAGACCTCTCCTGGCTGCACTGAAACACGGAAAGAGCCCACTTCCGTTCTAGAGAAGGACACGGATAGGGACACAGTGAAGAAAACGCTCCGGAGCATACTAATGTGAACGTGCGAAACTGAAACGTACATAGAAGCAACAGTAATGCGAACAGCATACTCCAGCTTGCAGTTACACCCCAAGAGAAGGGAGATTGAGAGAGAAAGGCATAAGGGGACATAAACAAATGGGGGCATCCCAATTCATAATCCATGATTCAACAAACAAGGAAGGGATGACTCACAGATAGTAGTCAGGAGCGCGCTGCACCACGTCCTGAGCTCCTGTCCTTGGAGCCGCAGCGAATTGCAAACTACGCGTGACAGCCCCTCTCAACGCCCACAATCTATACTTCATGTTCTCTCCAATTTCAAGAATAGCAGCTTGGTTGCCACAGCGGTAACAGTAGTTAGGCGCGGAAAAAATGGTAACCACATTCTGTTGATGACACCAGTGGTATCCCTAGAAAGTAAGATCATCCAAGAAGTGATGCATCCATGACTGGCTGGTGCGCACGTGTAATCACGCTGAGATTGTTCTCCTTGTTGAATTTGGAGCTGATGTCGCAGCCAAATGTGTATCCAGCACCGCGCGGAGACGTGCCCCAACCGCTGCGGTCGTCCGGGTCCGACCATAGGAGATCGCACATGCTTCCTTCGTAGCCGTTAAGACCCTACCGGAGTGCGATACAGGATATGCTATCCACTTCCATCACGCGATTGAGCTCGCGGATTTGATTCAGAGACGTGATGGAGGGTGACAAGCCACCATGCAGGGCGAAAATCTCATTCTCAATGAGTGCAGTGATGGGCATGTAGTCGAACAGATCAGTCAGATACTTCCAAATCGTGGCGTCTCCGTACTTGCGAATGCACTCGTCATAGAATCCGTAGCTATGCGTAATGGATAGGTCAAGAGCCGTACACGCGCGTGATTTGCCTGCTTTCGTGGTTCCCTCGGAGCATGAACAGCCGTTCTGGATAACGAATCTTTAGTAGTAGTAGCAGAGTCACTGTTTCAATCTAGCGGTTTATGCAACTGAAACGAACACCAACAGAGTGATAACCGCGATCAACGTAGTCACCCATAAAGAGATAATTGGTATCGGGAATGTGACCTCCAATCCGGAACAATTCCAACAGATCGTGAAATTGGCCGTGGACATCGCCACATATCGTTACGGGACAGGGAATGGGCTGGATGTTTGCTTCAGTTATGAATATTTCGCGTGCCTTTGCAGTCAGTATCGCAGCAAACAACTCACTTTGTCGCAAATCGTCATGACTTCCGATTCAGAAAGCAGTTTGCATTCGGACACCCGATCGATCCACTCATCCACCTTTTCAATCGAAACGTTGATGTGGTCGTTCATTCTCGCTTCTGAAACCGAATTGGCTCGATTCGGAGCGATGGGTGCCCCCACGGATTTGAATCTACGGAGTGATTTGGAATCAATCCTTCATTTCATGGATAGAGGAGGAAAGAAAAGAAGAAAGCCCGTGAAAAAGAAGAAGGACAACGATGACGGGCTCGTTCCCTCCTTGAGCGAGATTAAGAAGGACAAGCACCGTTCTTGCGAGTCGGTATGTGCTGCACAACAGCATTACGAGTAGAAACGAAGACAGCAGGAAAACAACGCCTTCGCGACTCTTCATGCCTTTCTCGAGAGTTCAAAGAAGTACAAGCACACTGCATCGCCAAAGCTCGACCGACTGCACTTGCTCTCTGGAGCGGCCAGTTGATGTCTCCCTGCTTCTTCTCACCGCTAGTGTATATCCAGGAGAACAGCGCCGCTCTCAACATCATGGTGGGTGTTTTGTGCAATATGCTCGCATGCTGTCCAGAGATGCAGAACGCGATGATGGAGCTCGGGAACAGTGGCGAGGAGCTGACGCAGAACCGACTGCTGGAGAGGTTTGGTGTGCCTGCCTCCATCGATGAGCTCTTGGAGTATGTGGCTTCTTTCTTCCTCAACGGTAGCTCCATATACCAATCTCGAGCGACGGAGCCGATGGCTCATTATCCGGCTCCGATGCTTCCTTCGTTCGATGTTTAACGTTTCCCTTTTCATGTCGATCTGTGGCTTGTTGCATACGCTATCGTTTGGGTGTGTTCGCGCATCCTCGGTTATTCCTGGCAATGCTGCTTTTTCCCTTTGCGATGATCCCGCAGCCTACTGCTAGGGAAGACGCCCAACACTCGTTTTTTCCATTGGTATCAGGACAAATCACTGTACGCTTTTGGATGTGTTGCTCAGAAAGAATTGTGTCCTCGTTGAAGTCAGTACCCTTGGCGCCAAAGTTCGTGCATAGTAATGGCTCCCATACCCAAGTACACCAAGAACATTGCAAAGGCTCTTGGGAATGCCGCGAACACAATCAGCGATGACGACGAATCTTACGCACTGCTGAATTCTCTCAACCCGTACATCGCTTGCCAGCACATGGGTAGCAGAGTGGCGAGCGGATTATGGAAATAGACTATGAGAGGGAGCAGGACGAAATCATCATTCGTTCCGCGCTTCTGAAATTGTGGTCGCGACTGTTGCTGATGTTAAAGACGGTTTCTTCGTCTCCTGGCGGATTACGACCTAGGCGAGCTATCCGAAGCAGAACGTCATCTTCCAGTACATCTCAAGCGTGGTTGTGCGCTCTGAGTTTTTGCTTGTCTTCTTTCCGATCCTTGTGCTCATCCCTAGGAGAATTGCGGCTACCAAGAGGGAGACGTCCACCTCGACGAGAAGGTGCAAAGCCAGCTGGTGCAATACATCTTTCTGCTGAAGCTGTCGCTTCTCTACACCCCGAGGGCTATCGTGGCCAACACCCCCAATTCTCGGTGCTTCGTGTTCTCTGTATGCTTCTACAACCCTTCTCATCCCAAGACCATTTCATCTTCCATTCTCCGCATTCCGGAGTATCGCATCTGCTTCCTAACCCAGCTGCAGGGCCTCATCGAGAACACCACCGACGGAATCGACAATGGGATCGAGAGTTTGCTCTTCCATTGCACATCTGCCTCCTTCATGGACAAGTATCTGGATCTGCCAGCGAACGGGACAGAGCACGAGTCCAGACCGTCGCTCCCCCATCTCGAGGGGAATGACGCTCCGCTCACCGAAATGGCGAAATCGGCCTTCGAGGGAGAAGATCAGATTCACATGATGAACAAGACTTCCGAGACGAGCGACAGCTTCGCCTCTCTCAGCGAGGGTGGCCATCCCACCGGAATTGACATGTCGCGTACGACTGCGCGTTCAGTGGTTATTGATAGACCTAGCCGCGAACATTCCTGCGGCGTATGTCATCAAGAAGGAGCAGATCTTCTTCCACGACGATTCGAATCGATCGTCGCGCACGAAACGCTCCCCCGACGCCTTCTGCTACGACGACCACAACTTCGACAATGTGATGATCGACGATGATTACTTCGAAAACCCATACTCGACGACGAACATCCAGGACATCCTACGGAACCATCGCTACACGCTGAGCCCGGACGAGCCGAACGGCGAGCTGGTAATTGACGACAACGTCCTCCCGCCACTGAAACTGACGAACATGAACAGTTTGGTGGATCTGATGCAAGAGTCGTGTGCGGCGTCGAAGGAGAGCTGGGTGCGCTTCCAGCAGTACAGGGCGAAGCACCCGAGCCTGTTCGAGTGGGAGGAGCTGAGCGCGGACGCGACGGCGCTGGAGACGACGGTGAACGGCGAGCGGTTCGTGTGCAATGAGGAGGAGGGCGAGGGCGTGCAGGCGAAGAACGAGAACAAGGAGATGATCGGCGATCTGTACTTGGACACGCAAGTGATCGCCGTGTGCGTGGAGAGCGGGTGGCTGAAATGTAGGTTCGGGCGGTCGAAGGCGCTGCTGGTGCAATTCATCATCTTCTATATGAGCTACATCCGATCGATTCACTCTCCGAACGACCGTTCTCTCTCTCACATTCCCTCACACACAGCCGTATTCTGGGCCGGCATTCCCGGGTTCTTCCTGCTCACCCGGCTCTTCCTGATCCACTTCCAGGACTTCTTCGTCAGCAAGATGTCTAGCGGTATCCTGCGTATGAATTTGGGCGTGGAGCACATCCTCAGCGACTCCATAGGCTATGAGCTGTGGTGGGTGACGCATGGTGGAGTGAGCTGTAGTGACTGTGGTGTGGTGGACGGACGTGTGCTGAACATGTAAGAGAAGCATGGCGGGGTGAGTGATAGTGTGCTCAGCATTCTCTTCGACAAGTGCAACGTCAATGTCTTCTTGGACATCAGCAAGAGTGGCCCCCACTTTTTCGATCCTCACACAAAGGCATGATGACATTTCACAACCTTCTCAAAGCGATCCGCGCCAACAACCGCGTTCTGAACTACCACGCCTACTCCCGCGCCTTTTACACGCGCGTGTACAACGTAACTCCCTTTCTTTGTCGTAACTCCCAGTCTCCTGAAATCAAACTCCTCCTCTTCCTCCAGCAGAGCAATCACATTTCCTCTCTGTCTTCCGTCATTCCCTCTTCCAGCCTTATGCCGCCCTCTCCATCGCGCACCACTTTGCGCACCACTTCGCTTTCTCCACAGGAGGACCACGACCTGACCCAGCTGGACGCCATCTCGCACACGGACCATTACTACAACAACAACATGACCATCATTTACACACCTCACTCCACCTATGACGTGCTCTGCGAAGCGACTCACCAGTCCTGTCGCAAGAAGGACGCTCGCTCCGAGGGAGTTTCAACGGAGATGGAGGGAGTTTCAACGGAGGTGATCACCACTGTTTCCACTGAAGGAATGGAGGGAGTTGCCACAGAAGAAACGACGGGCGTTTCAATCAAAGAAACGACAGACACTTCCACGGAAGTGACGAAGGTGAAGGAGCCACGGTGGAACCTGAACTACTTCACCAATCGAAACGTGGAGGGGTTCACGCTCCTCCAGGGGGTGTATTACCTCATCGAGAATAGTATTCCAATTTGTGTTTTTGTATTCCGTAGACATCGTGTCATCCCGTGGAGAGGGCTACGCCTTCCTCCACATGCTGCAAGAGCGTCGCATCATCGAGCCGATTCTGTACGATCGCCAGTTCCGTGTGACGATCTACCACATCACGCCATTGTCGCAATTGCGCCTGTTCCCGTTCCCCGAGATCAGTCCGTACAACCACATGGAGTTCGAGGCGAAGAGCAACTACGTGTACTTTTTGTACGTTTTGAAGGGATTGATTCGCATGCCGCATCTGCAGATTCTGGAGAAGGTGATCACGTTCGTCTACATGAACCAGGACTTCTTCAATGGCGAGCACCGACTGATGGTAGATGCTGCATTAGCAGATGAACCCTAGTTGTACAAAACCATCATATTCCCGAATTTCTCCCTATTCTTCACCCACTGGAACGCCAATATTCGCCACATTTTCCACCGCCTCCTCCTGTTCAAGATGTGTCGCACGCGTCTCAGCTACCTGCCTCGGTACACAGCGGGTTTGGCTGTTGGCACGTCGTGATTCTGTAGTGGAAATGAGTCATGTGTTGTACTCGCGAATCTTCAAGAACCGGAGGTTGCTGCGGAGCAATCCGGAAGAGGAAGAAAAGGCGAGCAAGCGTGTGGCGGAGGGGAACTACTCGATCTTCGACATTGATGCGGAATGTGAATGATGTCGGAGTGGGTGAGAGGTAGCGCAGCAGAAGATCTGGGAGAATTACAACTACGAGCAGTACCGTAAGAGCAAGCGGAACACACGGAGCCGCGAAGCGAAGCGAAGTCAAGCATTGATTCTCAGCCAGGTCCGCGAGACGCAATGGATCGACGTGAAGCTGGCAGAGATGATGAAGGCGAGACTGCACATCCTGATGAATCTCGATTTGAAGGGCAATGCGAACACGATCAATGGAAGGCGCTGCATCCCGGATAACCAATTCGTTTGCAAGTGGGTGGTATGTGATGTGTAGAAGTACTACTGGGTCAGCTTCATTGAGTTCATTTCCCTCCTGCTCGATTATGAACGGAGAGATGGGAAATTGAAGCCGGCTCCCATCGCGAAGGAAAACGTGTACAATAACGGAGTGGGCACTGTCGAGGGAACGAGTGTTTCATGGAGTGCTGTGAACGAAATGGAGTCTCGGGTTCCTGATCCGAATCAGGACATCGAGTTCTTTTTGGCATATAAGCAATGAATTTGGGCGTGTTTGTTCTCAATCGCTTCTTCCCCTCACCATGAGTCAGCCATGGCTGCAGGAGAATGTACTCTATGACCCGTATGAAGAGCCTGACTATCCTCAACCCCAAGAACCGGCAGTCGATCGGCCACAGTCTCCGTTTCTCTGCCTGTTCTCATAGTTGTAGATACCGCAGTCCGGAGATCGACAGGGCCGTTCGAGTCTACACAGTCGCGCAGGAATCCCGGTTTTTGCCAACCGCGAGTCTGATTCCGTAGCTATTTGATGATCCGCAATCTACCCATGACGGACGTTATTCCCGACTTGATCCAGCAACTGGCTCTCTACGGGAGGATTCAAGAGTACGATATTATCACGGATCTGCCGTCCGCTCCGTTTACACAGACAGTGCGCGTGGAATTCGAGCTGCTTTCGGCCGCGCGGCAAGCAAAGAACAAGATGAACAAAACCTCCTTCTTTGGACAGGATCTGTGGATCCAATACGCTCCAGAGTATGAAAATGTGGAGGACGTGGAGAAGAAGCTGAAGGGGAGGAAGATCGCAGTGGCGAAGCGCTTGGAGGAGCTGATTCTCGAGCGACAGCACGTTGACTACCACGATTCGAAGCCGCTAGGAAGGATCCCGCTCAAGCTGCTCTCCACGGGCGGATTGCTGGGACAGGAAGAAGCGATCCCCGCTCCTGATTACTCGGAATTCCAAACCCCTGTCCAACCACAGGCACCGCCCAACCCCCTGATCGAGGGACACAACACACAGTGGGAATGCAATGCGTGAGTGAGTCACAGACCGCTTCGGCGCAAGAAGCGAATCAACCTGCCCGTGACGGTGATGCGTGAGGGCGAGCGGCCGCGCGAGGAGGTGAGGTTTGTGTGGGCGTGTGAGGAGCAGGAGTCCATCGCGGCGAAGGTGAGAGACACGCTGGAGTCGATCGAGGCGAAGGCGGACCAGATCACTCATGCGCCGCCGCCGAAGAAGAGGAAGAGGATTTGGAGTGTTTGTTGGAAACAGAGGATTAGGTGTTTGTTGGAAATAGAGGATTAGGTGTTTGTTGGAAATAGAGGAATAGAGTGCTGGAAACAGAAAGAGGATATGAAGTGTTGGAAACAGAGGATTCGAGTGTTTGTTGGAAACAGAGAATAGTACAACTAGAACTTGGCCTCGAACCGCTCGCGGCGCTCTCGCTTCAGCTCCTCTACACCTCCACTCCTCCAGACAGCGCCCACTCGTCAGCTTTCTCTTCAGCTCCAGAAGCTCCTCGATCGTCTCCTTGTGCCCGTCTGACACTTGCTCCACCTCCTTGCGCACTACGCTTCACCACGGGGCGTGGCCCTACTGTAGGTGTTGGGGTGGAGCTTCGGCACCAGTGATGGAATGCCCTGTTGATGAAGGGAAAGCGATGATGGTACGAATCCCTCCGGCTTGTACAGGATCGTGTCATCCTTTAGACAGGCCTTCAGCTTATCCTCCTCTGTTCTATACGGTCACAGGAAACAGAGGAAACGACGGCTCCTTTCCATCTCCCGCTCCCTGACTCTACTCATCACTACTTTGAAGAATAATGCATACGCTCTCCACTTTCTTGCTTGGATCCTCGTCTTCCCCCATTACAAGAGGCTTCACCAAATCCTCCGCGTTCATTCCCGCCTTCACTTCGTTTCGCTGCTACACACTCAAACAACGCTTGCAAGACAACCCGCTGCTCCAATTTGATCTTCTCCACATCAACACAGATTCCCGTATCCGTATCCTTTTCTACCTGCTATTACCCTCTCCATTCTGCCACCTTCTTCGACTTTGCGCAGTGATCCGTGATGTCGCTTCGCCTTGAACATGAAGCTCTACAATTCAGCTCCAATTACGTTCCGATACAAATTGAGCGTGAGAAAGGGAGGACGAACGAAAGAATGGGACTGGGCAAGAAGGGCAAATTCCCGTTTTCCCGCTTCCTCCCTTTCTCTTTATTCTCACCAAAACACATCCGAGGAAACAGCGATGAATGCGTTTGACATAAACAAGGCGATGAAAATGCCCAGCAATGCGGCCGCAGCAAACAATGTAGTCTAGCGTGAAAAAGGGAATGAGCGTGTAGATGGGGTCAGAGCAATACACGCACATGTTTAACGATATTCAGGATGTGTTGGACGTATTGGTGTGTGAGACGGCGTGAGGGTCGTAGATCAACACGTTCGGCACGAGCCTCATTATGATGCTTGGCGCATCGAGCAACAACTTCCTCGTAAACCACCGCTTTACGCTGGATAGAGAGAAGCCTCGCTATTCCTTCTTCTGCCAGTACAAGAAGGACAATGTGACCGTTTTCTCCATCCCGTGATGTTGTAGCTGCAGATGAACGGTACGTGGATCATCCAGCCGGGAATGAAGGCCTTCCTCAAGTATTCTCCCACCGAGAACTTTTCACAAGAGCTGAGTGCGATCGTTTAACTGGGAGCGGGGCGTCACGCACAGATTCTGAAGCAGGAGGACAACGCTCTCTGGAGCTGCATCGTGGGTCGCTCCATGTACAAGGACAAGGACAGCTGCACCGAGCTCGTGGTATGGGTCTCCCTTCCCTCCTCAGCACTAGCTCGATAACCAGAGCGGTCTGGCTCTCTACTACAATCAGGGCATTTCAAAGAACATGTCCGTGGGAGGTGACTCCTGATCTCCTCCTGTGATGCGTAGTCGAGGGCTACTTCGATTTCCTGAGCAACAAGAACATCCACGTGGGCGTGAGCTGCTGCTACAAGGACAACCTCCGCAAGGCGATCGGCACCTTCACCTCCAACTACTCCTTCTACGCTTTCTATCTCCGCGTTGGACTGCTGTGGGTGGGTGATTGCTAGATGGTGAACAGCAATGTGGCTCTGGCTGCTGGGTGCAACATCGGCAACATGAACAAGCCGTCGGAGATGCACGCAAGCTGCATCATTGGCGCGCAGTTCAAGCTGCCGAAGACGAAGGCGGAGATCCAGTGGGCGAGGATAGGAGGAATGAGGACTAGGACGACGATTGACATGACGGGAACGGCGAAGACGGTTCTGCGCGAGAAGCTTACTTCCAACGCGAAGATCGGGTTCAGCGGCGAATTCAACCCCTTCTTTGACAACTATAAGTTCGGGTGGGCATAGCGACGGGGCCATTATGGAATAGCATTTCCTTCTCCTACGGTATTCCCGTGGATAAGCATTACGGATTCACTCCTCTTTCCGGAACGCAGAACTAAGGTACGGGTATGGTCTTTATCTCTTGTTCATTTATTCCCTCCTCCCTTTGTTGAATAAACAGCGATCTACTAATACCGACAGAACCGCATACTGGTAACAAATTTAGATGCCTCCACACTCCATTTGGATAATGCTATTTCCACGAATCACCTATGCATCATAAACAGCCGAGAGGAAGAAGAATACCACTTTTCCCATTTCGTGCTTCTCACTCTCGTCAATAACCTCGAACGCGTCTTCCAGCACCACGTTCATGAGCTGATCGTATCCTCGGAGCACTCCCTCCACTCTTCGGTTTCCGTTGAGCTTCAGCGAAATCGTTTTGCCCACGTAAGCATTCAGATTCACGTTCACCTCTTTACCCATTCTCTTTGAGTGAATTGAGACTCTTTGGCTTTGTTCTCAGGGGACGATTATCGTCAAATAACCGCTATTGGCCGAATTCGGCGGGAATTGAGGAGCACTCCGATTCAAAACAGGATTGTGAAACAAACCCGCGTAAAAGAAAAAGAACTCCAGGCCCTCAAACTTGTGCTTGCCGGGAATCTCGGTCTCATCCATCAGCACCGTCCCATTCAAGTCAAACACGGTAATGTACGAGTTCTGCGTTTGAAGCTTCTCACTCTCCTCGCTCTTCAGCGCAACAATGATCTGATCGTGGGAATTGGGCAGGAATTTGAAGTCGGAAAAGCCGCGCGTCGGTGTGATGGGAGTGATTCTCCGCACCTCAATCTTCTTGAAGTTCTCGGAAACCAGCAGCACCAGATTCGAACCCCGTCTTTCGTCCTCCACCTCATCGTAGGGCTGGTTGCTCACACGACGAGGTAACACCACCCACTTCTTCATATGCTGGGACCACGCGATCGCTTCGTGAATCATGTAGCCGGGGTATGAGCAGCCCACCGCCTTGCGCAGCCGATTGTAGTTCTCCGTCCAGTCGACGTGCTCCACGTGGCCGTTGCTGTCGATGGTGCTCACCCACATGTTGTTCGTGTTCCTGATACTGCCGTCGGGGTTCGTGTACTCCTTGCCAAAGCTCCCCACAATCATCTTCCCATCCTTCACGGTGGCCCACTCCGACTTCTGCCCCTTCTCCGTGTCCCCATTTCCCTCCATCAGGATGAACCGAGGAATTGCCTTATTTCCCTTCACCATCTCGTAGACAATGCCAGTGCGGTCATCGAACGAGTATAGGCGGTTGTTGAACTCAAGCAGTGCGCTCAATTCCATTCCACGCCCCGCTTCGCTGAACTTCGTGAAGACCTCCTGGTCCTCCAGCCAGTGAACGGAGAACTTGCCATCCTCCTTCCTCCGCAACTCCGCCTTCTTCAGGATCGTCTTCCACTTCCCCTTCTTGTCGTCCTTCTCTCGACTGTTCGTGTCCAGATCCGCAACCACCATCAATTTGTAGGTTTCGTCACCCGTCACAGAACTCGAAGCAGTCGAGTCCATATCGGTTCCATTCGCAACTCGGAGCATCAGAATGAATAGTACCACAACTAGGCAGACAACGAAACCGGCCAGGTAGAATCCACGAGAATAGCGTTTCCAGCGAATGACGTGAATGGGACGTCTGTACTTCGAGTCGTCCTCATCGTCGTTGCTCCTTCCATAGCCGTTCTCCATGTCCATCACCAGGGAGTAGGATCGCGGGGTCATCGGCTCTCTGTGCTTACAATCCAAAAAGAGAAAGAAAGGAAGGCAAACTAGGACAAAGAAGCCTGATCGTGTGATTAAGAATGAAAGCAGTGGATAACCTAAATAACTGTTGCATTGAATATGTGCCTCTCTCTGCTGCAAAAGGATTGCTTTCTCCTGCTTCTCTCTCCGTCATGCAGAGAACGACCGCAACACGTCTTGGGTGATGATAATGGAGTCTTCTCACAGTATGCTGAATCGAAGGGTGAGTATTAGTTTTCTGTTGCTATACGGCGTTTTGGCGTTCTTCTTTCTACCATATTTCTTTTATTTTGCATTCTGTAGTATGAGCGAATCAGACGAAGAGTGTAAGCCGTGACGTAAACCCCTGGAGGAAGGAACTAACCCCTGGATTAGCAATCACTTCCGATAAAGGAGAGTCTGTCGTTGCGGAGGACGCCGTCGATTTGTACGAGAACATCGACGAGTATTTCATTCTGTTAACGGATAAGAAGTTGATTTCGGCGCAGGCGTTTTATCCGTAGAGTCAAAAACCGTACAACGGCTCTCACCATGATTAAGAACTGTCTCCAGCGAAACTACCAGTATGAGATGTTTCTGAAGCAGTACTGGGCAGTTCAGGCCGTTCACCCCTAGCTATGACAGTCTAACCACTGACCTCCTCGGTATGATCAAGAGGGAAAAGCCGCTGGAGTATTCGACCCTGGCTTGCCGGATCATCTCCCTGCTCCAGCTCACTCTTGCCCAGGACACGTCCAGCGTTTTTGAAATCTCCTATTCCATCTTGGTGCAGCGCCTGAAGGGAAGCAAGAGTCAGGTTCTCATTCGCGAGATTCTGCGTTGCATCTGCACGATGGCGTTCATCTGCGACACTCCCGATGAGACGCTTAGCGAGATTATGTCCTGCATCACCACTCTTCTTTCCACTTCAAAGGACAATGGCGTGATCGAAACGGCCATCTCGATGTGGACGCTTCTGTCTTCTGTGCAGCCTGCATATAGTATCCTAAGCGACTCGCTCCCTTCGTTTGGGCTTTCTACCGAGGTGATGCGTAGATTCGTCCAGCTGGTCCTGGACCACCTCACAGTCAACGATATGGACGTGCGTATTGCCGCTGCGAAGTGCCTCGCCTTCGTCAACGAGCTGGTTGTCGCGGTGAGTGCGCATCATCCCGATCATTCTCAGACGCCTTCCTATCAGAGCGACAAGCCTATTACGGAGATCGAGAGCTCGCTGTCGGCGTGCTTGGCGGAGTACAACCGCTACTGGAAGGGATCGAAGGACAAGGACAAGAAGATGATTCTGAGGGAGGTGACGCGGGCGTGCTCTGGCAGCGGCCATCCGGACATGCATTTTATGTTTAAGAGGAGCGGGGTCAGCGAGATCTCCATCGATCTGTCTCACTGGTCCGAAGTGGCGCATTACGAAATGCTGCGCGATCTACTCGGACACGGCTTCTTGTTCCACATTATTGTTGCTTGCGTATGGCGTGATGTGATGCGTAGGGGAATCCGTTGCTGAGTCAAATCTTTGGGAGATGCCTTACCGTTCAAACTGTTAACCGCAAAGAAAAGCACTCAATGCAGGCGCAGGGAAGCGAGGATAAACGTGATGGCCGAGTGGAAGAGTGATGTGTAGGTTCCGCTATCAAGGAAAACCGAGAGAAGCACATGCGGGAGCTGCAGGCGTACGAGGACATGTGTATTGATGATGGGTACTTCTCTGTTTGTTCCTTCCCTTTTCCATTTGCATTTTATAGGTCGAATGGAGGGCTGCGAATCCCAGTATTACTCAGGTTTGGTAGCGGAGTGTATGACATCTTTGTACAGGAGGGATCTCACAACGACTTCTGGAGGCAATGTGTCCATAAAGAGTCCAGATGGACGGATTTGGATGACTCCTACCGTGGGTTCCCTTGGGGCTGTTGATTTCGATAGGGAGTGGATAAGTGCAATGTCAAACCAGAGCAAGTGTGTTCGATTACTCCGAATGGAGAAATTGTTGGCTCCTTCAAACCAACGAGTGAGTGGAAGATGCATTTTGACATGTACTCATTTGCAATGCAGCATCATCCTCTAGTTATAAGGAGCGAGATGATGTCAATGCAATCGTGCACACACATACTCCGAGTCTTCTCACATGCGCGCTTTCGCATCAGCTTCCCCATCTCCATTCCTTCCCTGCTATCCACGCCTTTTTGGGAGACATTTCCATGGTCCCATACCGTGTTTGTGGCAGTGATCAACTGGTTGGTCTTGTTCTCTTTTGTTAGCAATAGGCATGCGCCTGTGCACAGAGTGTGAGGGAGAATCCTCATTCCAAGTGCTTCCTTCTTCTCAATCACGGAGTTCTCGTCGTGGGATCGAGTGCTGACGAGGCCTTTAATCGTCTCGAATTGCTTGACAGAATCGCCAGCCTATATCTAGTCTCGAAGCTGCATTTGGATTACACTCCGCTTTCTTCCATTCCTGCTGCTCCCCACCTGCTTCACGAAAGCACGTTCCGAAATCCGCAGTATCAACCCTGCTACGAAGAACTCTTCCGCTTCTCCAAGCGCGCTTATGACCACGTTTCTCCACTTGTTCTCCTTCATACTTAGCATTTGGTCACGACAGAGCACCTCTTCTCGATGATCGATCCGCATCAGCCGGCAATCCTTCATACAACCCTTCCTCTTCTTCGTCTGACGTCAGCAGATGCTTCCACTGCCAGTGTTTCCGAAACTGCTAATGGGTCGCATCTCGACTATCATTCACGAATGTAACACTCTTCCCATTTTGTGATGATTAGCTATGAAAGGAACAAATCTGTTCGTGTCATATTCGAGTGCTTGCCACTTTACACATCAGCCTTGCTTCTCCTCAAGAATTGCTATGCCACTGAGTACTACAAGACGAAAAAGATTCATGGGATAGCATTATGCCCGAATCCTTCATCGTCATTGGGAAGATCAAGTACATCTCCAAACAAGACGCGTCTCCTGCGTTTGCAGCTTCTTGTATACAGGAGGGTGCTACCGTTCTCCTGATTGAGGAGTATGGTGTGATCGTGATTGGAGAGTCCGCTATGCAGGTTGAACTGTGACTCATTTCATAAGGACTAGGCATACGATCGTTTGGAAGTGTTGGAAGCGACGAGCAAGGCAGTGTACATGTGTAACGATACTTCAAGAGGCGTCTTTGGTTTGTCAGCTGAGGAGATAGCGGAGGTGAAGAGCCGGTTTGGTTGTAAACTCATTCCGAAGGGATGATTCGTTTCTGTTTCCATTTCAAACCCTATTGTTCTTCCACCAATGTGTATTATCCTGATGGGAATCGCTCACGGCAATACACTCTCCCAATCTCTCCGCGGTCAATCTTTTGTGTATCGATACATCACTTGAAAGCATTGCAAAGGGCAATCGCAACACGCGTTTTGCCGATTCCGTTCTTCATGCAGAAAAGGGCCCTACTTTTGGCAGATCAGCCGTTTCATTCGTCTTCGGTTTTAAGATGAAGTATTTGGTTTATGACTGGTGATTGCTTGAGATATGCTAAAAGATGTATACGAATTTCAAGTGGTTATAAAAGGAGCCGTCAATATTCGCGACGTGACTACGCTCGGCAAGCATGACACATATGCCTTCATTCAATATGAAAATTACTCTTATAAACTATCTACGCACCATTCCTATAGCACGAATCCCAGTAAGCTCTCCGTTGTCGTTGTTATGGTGTAGCGTGGAATGCGGAGTTTTCCTTCCACGGGAGCAGCGACTCCTTCAAGGTGGTTCTTTTTGACGAGGGGGCGTTCAAACCAAAGTTCATAGGAGAGGCTGTGGTGGACCTGCGCACACTGAAGAAGGAAATGAACTGTAATGGATGCGTCCTCTGTCTGACTTGCAGCGATTAGTGTGAATCTGACCAATCCATCGCTCGAGAACTGCAATTGCGGCGAGCTCATCCTCAGCGTCACCTTTGCCAAGAAGAAGAAGAGCACGAACCAATGCGCTATCGTTTCATCCACCTGCTGCGCCCTGCCCTGCTCTAGCAATTGCTGCATCAATGTTTGCCCACCCATCAGTGTTCGCATGTCGCACTGCAGACCCTTTACCTGCGTCCCACCACCAACTGCACCGATGGATTCACATGCTCCTCATCTCCCACTAGCGCCACGTAGGAATGTCGCTCTGAAGGACTGCCCGCAGATGCTCAACGCGAGTGGCATCCACAAATCGTCTTCTCACAATTCCCTGGGTAGTACGGAAGTGGACAGAGAGTGAACCCATAGGTGCGGGTGATTCTCCCCGGTTTACCCACCAGAATAAGACGAAGAAACAAACCTACCCCGCACGGTGTCCCCTTGGAAAGCCCAACATGAGGACGCCCACCATGTACCCTATTATCCCGAAGAAAGCGAATTAATCCCTGTTTCTTTCCTCACACCCAAATCACCCCGATTTCTGGCACCCCTTTCAA
>OIWT01003009.1_pt1 | contig 16187 bp, 8 predicted proteins | sample 1587701 | NCBI WGS metagenome assembly OIWT01 (sample SAMEA3888904, study PRJEB22519) | human gut metagenome | biome: human gut; feature: human-associated habitat; material: faeces | place: Denmark | collected 2009
TGCGTGTGCCCGAAAAGCAGGATGTCCGCGGCGTGTTTATGCGCTTCTTCGACTATTTGCTCCGTGCCGCTCTTCACCCCATAGAGGTAGCCGTGGGTGAAAAAAATACGCTTTCCGCAAAAATCAACAAGGTCATAGTCCGGTGCGGAGCTTGCATAGTCGCAGTTCCCGCGGACAAATAAAATTTTCTTCTCCGGATAAACGTAACGCAGATATTCAAGCTCTCGTTCGCCGTCGCCAAGGTGGATAAAAAGCTCGGCATTTTCGCAGTGGCGCTCCATAATGCGCTCCAGTGCTTCATAATCGCCGTGGCTGTCGGAAAAAACAATTGCGCGCGGCATTGCCCCGCCCCCTTTCGGAATATCGGAAAAATCCGTTTCATATAAATCATTATATTCCGTTTTCGTCCTTTGCACAAGGCGAAAACACATTTTTCAAAGCGAAAGGCGGAATTTTTATGAATATGAACCTCACCCCGCAGCAGCAACAGGCACTGATTAACGCCGCAAGCCAAAAGCTCGGAATAGCTCCGGAGCAAATCGCCGCCATGCTTCAAAGCGGCAAGGCGGAGGAGCTTGCCGCCCGGGCGGGCGTGCCCGTGCAGCAGTATGCGAACAATCCTGCCGCAATCGAACGCCTGCTTTCCGACCCGGCAGCCCGCGCCGTAATCAAAAAGCTGATGGGAGGCGGCTGATATGCCGGATTTGAGCGAGCAGCTCTCGTCAATTTTGCAAAACCCGCAGGCACAGGACAGCATTCGTCAACTTATGGGAATGCTCGGGCAGCCCGCGCAGAATGCACAATCTCCGCCGTGCGCGGCGGCAAACACGCCGCCTGCCCCGCCGCAGAATCAGCCGCCGCTTGACCTTTCGGCACTGCTTGGCAAACTGAGTCAGCCGCCGTCTCCATCGCCGGAACAGCCTGCGTTCGACATAAACACGCTGCTGAAAATTCAACAAATTTTTTCAAAGATGAACTGCGACGATAAGAATATCTGCTTAATTCGGGCGCTGCGGCCGTACCTGAAAGACACTAAAAAGGCGGACGATGCTATAAACATCCTCCGCCTGCTGAGCGTGCTGCCTGCCCTGCGCGACTGCGGAATTTTTGGGAGGGGGTAACTTTTGAAATGGTACCACAACGATTACTCCGAGGAGGCGCTTGCTGAAATGCAAAAGGAAGCCGAACGCCGCGTGGAGGAAGGCCGCGAGCGGGCGCGGCTGCTTGCCGGGGCGGCATTCCCGCAAGCGGCGGCGCCGCCGAACGCGCCGCAGAATTGCCAAAACCCGCCCGGCAGATTTGCACAAGACTACCCTACACAGCAAAGCTATCCTCAGCCGTGCTCAAATTCATACCCGTCGCAGCAATGCTGCCCACCTCCGTGCTCAAATCCGTGCTTGCCGCCTAACGGTCGTGCCGTATCGTGCTCAAGCCCAATGCAAAGCCCCTTTTCTGCCCTGTCGGAAATGCTCGGCGGTCTTGGTAGCGATAAACTGATTATTCTCGGCGTACTGTGGCTACTTTGGAATGAACATGCCGATGTAAAGCTCCTATTGGCGCTGATTTATATTATGTTATAGTATATGTCCCACCCCCCAAAAGGAGTGGGACGGCGCGGTCTAATTCCTCGGCGTGCTGTGGCTGCTTTGGAGCGAGCACGCCGATGTAAAGCTCCTGTTGGCGCTGATTTATATTATGTTATAGTATATGTCCCACTCCCCAAAGAGAGTGGGACGGCGCGGTCTTCTTCCTCGGCGTGCTGTGGTTACTCTGGAATGAGCACGCCGATGTAAAGCTCCTGTTGGCGCTGATTTATATTATGTTATAATATCGAGTCACACTCCCCAAAGGGAGTGTGACGGCGTGGTTTTCTGCATTGATGTGCTGTGGCTTTTTCTCTGCTTTATTATGCCTTTGCCTGTTTAAACGGCCATTTTTTGCGTCTTGAGCACGCAGTTTCTCCGTATGAGCACGGCGGGGCGGTATTAGCCGGAAATGAGCACGGCGGGCGGAGCTTTGCCTTTTAACAGTGCTCAACATACCAAAGCTTTTTTAAGTTTCCCGTATTTTCTTGACAGCGGCCGCTGCCGCGCCTATAATAGCAGTAGTAAAAACAATCTTTTGTACGGAGGATTTAAGGAAAATGAAAAACAATTCAAGGACGAAATTCATCCTGTCGGGAATAGCGTTCGCGCTCTTCTGTGCGCTTATTTTAGCGGTCAAATTTATTGACGTTCGCGCCATCGGACCGGAGGGCTCCTCTGTCGGACTGAGCGGGATAAACGAAGCCGTGCATAACCTGTTCGGCGTAAACCTTGCGTGGTACAAAATCACCGATTACCTCGGCTATGCCGCCATTGCAGTGGCGGGCTGCTTTGCGCTTTTAGGCGTGTATCAGCTTGTCACCCGAAAGAGCCTTGCCAAGGTTGACCCTGATATTTACGCCCTTGCGGGCTGCTACGCCGCCGCCGTGCTCGTCTATGTGATTTTTGAGCACGCCATAGTGAACTACCGCCCGATTGACCTTGGCTCGGGGCTTGAAGCCTCCTTTCCTTCCTCCCACACAGTGCTTTCCCTCTGCATTATGAGCACCGCTATTGACCAGCTCGCCCGCCGCATAAAGAACAAAGCTCTTTCCGCGGCGCTCTGCATAGGCTGTGGCGTGCTCGGAGCGGTTATCGTAGTGGGCAGGCTCTTTTCCGGAGTACATTGGTTCACCGATATTCTCGGCGGCGTGCTCATTTCCTTAGCCATACTGCTTGCCTACCTCGGAGCTTGCGAAAGGTTCGGCAAAAAATAAATATTTTCGCCCCGCAAAAAAAATCCCCGTGCTCGTTTGAGCACGGGGATTTTTCAGCTTATGTAACGCTTTGGGTTCGTGGCGTAATTATTCTCCGAAGACCTCTGCGCCGGTGTTGGGGTTCTGTTCGCCCTTTGCCGCTGCCGCTGCGGAAGCTTCGATGTGAATAACGCCTTCACCGCCGGTAAGCTCCTCATATCTTGCGATAGCGTCAAGGAGCACGCCATAGTTGCCCACAAGCTCCTGCTGTGCAGCGGTAAGCTCTTTGTAGGCTGCGCGGGCGGCGTTGATTGCGCTCTTGCTGCCGAGGGTCACTTCGCCGATGGCGTCAATCATCTTTTCGACCTTTTCGGCTGCGGGTCTGTTGGCCTCATACTCTGCGTTCGCAACAGGAATGGTGAAATCGGGCATACGGCTGAGAACCATTCTTGCCTGCGGAGCGTTGAAGTTCGGATCAAGTCCCACTCTGTAATTTATTCCGCGGTGTCCGCCGACGGTGGTTCCCGCAAAGCCGCCCATCTTGATTGCGCCCACAAGGTTGTAGCTGCCGTTTTCCCAGTTTTCCGGAACGGTGATTTCGATAAGCTGGCGAACGGGGTTGCCGCTGAAATCATATACGCCGAAGGGGCTGCCCGGGTTGGAGCGGAACATGGTGCCGTCCTCCGCTTTATAGTAGATGGAGGCGTTGAAGTTGTATGCGCCGGAGAGCTTTTCAGCCGGGTTTACAAGGTTATTGAACTGAATCTTTACCTTTTCGCCCGCTTTGGGTCTGTTGGTGTAGAAGTTCACCTCGTTGCCCTCGCTGTCATACATGGTGTAGCTTACTTTTCTGGTGGTGACGACCTGATAGGTTGCCTTGCCGTCTTTTTCCACTTTGATGATGTGGCGGCCGGAGGTAAGTCCGCTTACGGTTACCTTGCCGTCTCTGTCCACGGAAACGCCTCTGGTGGTGAAGCCGCTGAAGGAGAGAGAGCTTCCCACATAGCAGCGGTCAACGGAAACCTTGCTGCCGCTTTCGGGAACGAAACTGTAAGAAGCACCGGAGTTCCCCAGATAGAAGAGAATGTCGTGCTCTGCGTCAATTGCGCCCTCTTCGCTTTCAAGTCTGTCCATAACCATATTGGTGACAACGGAGGAGCCGTCTGCTCCTACTGTTACGACGAACACGCCGGTGCATTCCGGCCAAATGGCGGAGAATTCCTTGCTCTTGGTGCTGCTCTGACCCTGCATGTGAGTCATGGAGTCATAGGTTACAAGAACGATTGCCATACCCTTTTTGTTGGCGGTCATTTTTGCAACGGAGCTGTTGTTTGCGTCGGGAGTGATGGAAACAACGTCGCTGGGGTTGCCCTCGTGGTCGATGACCTTGTAGTGCATATCGGGAAGCGCAACTTTTGCGTTCATAAAGTTTTCAATAGCCATCCAGTTACGGAAAACGTTAAGCTCGTAGGTCTCGCCCACTTCCATGTTCATATAACCCTTGTCGTTGATGTTGAGATATATATCGGCACGGTCGAACATATTTTTCTCGTAACGATAAACGGTGTTTTTGCCGAAGGAGCTGTCGCCAATGTGGAGATCCTCTGCGGTTACGGTGATTTCCTTGGAGGTCTTGATGTTATCGAACTGCCAATAGGTAACGCCGTTGGAGTTCTGAACGCGGTAGAACATCTGACCGGTTATGGTATCGGGAACATCAAAAACCGCGGTAACGCCGTTTTCGTCCTCGGTGACGGATTTTGCCTCATAGAAGCTGTAAACATAGTAGCTTGCCAAAGTGCCCACGCTTACGGTGGAGCCTTTGGGTGCTTTGAAGGTGACGGTTACCGACTGAGGAATTTCTGCGGTAATGTCAATGTTGGAGGTGGTCTGGTTGCCCGATTTGGTAACGGTTACAGGCATTGCGGTGGCTGCCTTTTCGCCGAGGGGAACGAAGGTTGCCTTTACGGTGTCACCGTCCATAAAGAGGCAGCTATTGTACTCGTTGCCCCATGCAATGGTTTCGCCGATGGTCACTTCGCGTTTCGTGCCGTCCTTGCCGGTGATGTCGAGGTCAATGGAATAATCGGTTCCGTAAACCCATCCGCTGTTGGTAGCACGAAGCTCATAAACACGGTGGAAAGTGAATACGGAGCTGTCCTCCTTAACGGTAATGGCGATACCGCCGTTCATTTTTCCGCTGGCGTCATAGCCCTCTACCCAGTAGTCACCCACGGGGAGGGTTACAAGATACTTGAGGGCGTAGCCGTCCGCAACTGCGGCGTTTCCGTCAAGGAAATCATCGCTGCCCTTAACCTTGCCGTCGTAAGAATAGACTTTAAGGCTTGCTATCTGTGCATTGTGAACGCCCTTGAGCTCGACGGAAATTCCGCCGGCTGTGGGCATGGGAGCTGCCGCCAAAACCGGTTCTTCGGCTTCGGGTTCCTCGGAAACAGGCTGTTCGGAAACAACCTCCTCCTGCTCGTTAAGGCTGAGCTGACCCGCTTCCTCGGCAAGTGCCACTACGGGAAGCATTGAAAGTACCATCAATACCGCAAGCAGCATTGACAAGATTTTTTTCATAAAAAAATCCCCTTCCGTTTCTTTTTTGTTTTATTTGCAAACAGCGTTACCGCTGCAATTGCCCCTTTCGCACAAATAAAAAACCGCACAAACAAAGCCTCTCGGGCTTGTTCGTGCGGTGGCGCAAATCTATTTTGCGTTTCTTGCTGCAAAAATATAAACGTCATTCGTCCGAATAAGTCTTCCGGCTATGCTTCATCGCTGTTCCCGCCTTCTCGCACCGGATTTAATTCCGGCACAATGGCATAATTGGGCTTCGCTCCGCAATACGGCAAAGCAGTACGCTTTTTTGCGTTCTGCAATGTGTGCTCGCTCACAGGGTTCTCACCTGCTGCTCTCTTTATTGCGCGTTCCTTTAATGATTCTTTGGAATTATTCTTTTTTCAACAAATTGTTCATATACTGTTTACAGTATGAACATTTTCACAGCAAATGTCAAGGCTTTAAGCGCATTTTGGCAAAAACGGAAGCTTAATTTTTTGAACACGGCAAAATTTCCCCATATTCGCCGCCGCACACTCCCGCCGCGTTAGCTTCGTCGGTGTCTATATGCATCGCCGGAACATAATTCGGGCTTACGCGCACCGCCACGTCGCCGAAAATCGTTGTGCGCTCTGCCGTTTCGATTTTTACGAACACGTTTTGCTTATCCGCAACACCGAATTTTTCCGCCGTGGCAGGGTCAAGGTGAATGTGGCGCTTCGCGGCGATAACGCCTTCGGAAATTTCAACTTCGCCGCAGGGGCCTACCAGCTTGCATGCGCCGGAGCCTGCAAGATTGCCGCTTTCGCGGATGGGTGCCGCTACGCCAAGGCTGCGTGCGTCGGTGAGAGAAACCTCCACCTGTGTTTGCGCCCGCGCCGGTCCAAGCACGATTACGTTCGGGATGGATTTTTTCTCGCCCACCACGGTGACTCTCTCCTCGCAGGCAAACTGCCCCGGCTGAGAAAGCTCCCGCTTTTTGGTAAGCTCCGCACCCTTGCCGAAAAGCGCCTCAATGTGCCCTTTTGAAAGATGAACGTGCCGCGCACTCGTTTCAACCATTACTTCTGCCATTTTTTTTCTCCTTTTTTGTCGAAAGTTCCTGTGAATATTTCTGCTCAGTGCCCTGCGGCGCTTTTGATTTCCAAAAGCTCAAAGCGGTATTCCTGCTTTACATACGGGTATTTTTCTTTGTCCACCTTGCTCATAAACATCTCAAGCGGGCGAATCCAAAGTCCGCCGTCGCCGTAAAGCTTGCGGTAAATCACATAATCTTCGCCGGTTTCGGAGCTTTTCGCAACTCCCTCAACCAGATAATAGTCGCCCTTAAAATGACGATAAACTCTGCCAACTAAAAGTTCCTGCATAACAAGTTCCTCCATAAAAACTCTGCTACCATTATACTATATATGGAGCAAATCGCAACATATTTTTAACACTTTGTTCTTTTACTTTGCAAATGTATGGTATCTATAATGCAAGCTTAAAGTTGAATTCAACTTTATTGTTGCGAAGGGAGATATTTTTATGGCAAAACTTATTGCTCCATAGCCGGAGAAAAACTATTTTGGCGGCGAATACCGCCGCATTCCCATCGGCAACGCCGAAAAATCCGCCCGCACAGTGCAAACCCGCCGCACCGACAGCTCTCTCAACAATCCATAACAGCAAGCACCCCTCCGGGCGTTACTGTTCGGAGGGGTGCTGCTTTGCTTCTAAAGCATCTAAAAGGAGGGAGAAGTGATTCGCGATTTAGTTATTTGTGCTTTTTGAGCACGAGTGCCGCTGCCGCGAGCACGAGCATTGCGGGAGCAATGCTCATCGCAGGCGCGCCGGTATTGGGGTTGCGCTCTCCCTTGGAAGCGCCGTTCGCCGCAATATGGATTACGCCGGAACCGGAGGTGCTGCCGGTATTGTCGCCGGCCGCAGTTCCGGGTTTAGTGCTTGCGATAATCATATCGTAGATCTTTTCGGCTTTATCGAGAGCCGCAACAGAGTCTTTGGAAACAAGGTTCTTCTGCTCCTCGGTAAGAGCGTTGTATGCGTCGCGGGCGGCTTTTATAGCATCGCCGCTGTCCTTGGTCACAGGCTGGAGCGCCGCAATCTTGTCCTCAACGGCTTTTGCCGCGGCTTTGTCCGCAGCTTCCTTTACAAGGCGGGCATATTCGGCTTCCGCAGCCTTGAGCTTGCTCTCGGTTTCGGGTGCAAGGAGCTCTTTCTGTGCCGGAGTAAGTTCGTCAAACGCTTTTCTTGCTTCCTCAATGGCATTTTTGCTTTCGAGGGTCACGGGAGCGAGCTTCGCAACCGCTTCGTCAACTGCTTTTGCCGCTGCGCTGTCAAGCAGATGTGCGTATGCCGCTTCCGCTTCGACCAGCGTTTGATAGTTCGCAACAAACGCTTTCTGCTCCTCGGTGAGAGAGTTATATGCGTTTCTTGCGGTATCAATGGCGGGCTTGCTTTCGAGGGTTACTTCGCCTATGTTCGCAATAAGCTTTTCGACGACTGCGGCGGCTGCTTTGTCGTCGCGTTCTTTTTCAAGGCGGGCAATCTCATTTTCGGCAGCGGCAAGCTTTTCGAGAGCTTCGGGAGCCACAAGAGGCTTCTGATCCTCGGTGAGCATATTGTATGCCCCGCGAGCCGCTTCAACCTTAGCTTTGTCCTCAAGCTGCACCGGGTTCGGCAGAGCGTTTATCAAATCCGTCACGCTCTGAGCAGCTTTGCGGTCGGCTTCTTCCTTCTCGGCAAGGGCTTTCAGCTCCGCAAGCCTTGCTTCCGCCGCGGCGAGCTTAGCTTCGTTTGGAACGTATGCCCTTTGAGCCTCGGTCAGTGCGCCGTAAGCTGCTCTTGCCGCCGTAATACCCGCTTCGTCGTCAAGAGTAAGCTCGTTTTCGTTCGGAATGGCTGCTATCATATCCTCAACAGCCTTCGCCGCGGCTTTGTCTGCAAGCATCGCATAAGTGTTTTCCGCCGCGGCAAGCGTGTCGTACTTCGCGACATAGCCCTTCTGAGCCTCGGTCAGTGCGTCATAGGCGGTGCGGGCAGCGTCGATTCTTGCCTTGCTCTCTGTGGTGTATTCCACTTCACCGATGGCTTCGATGAGGTTATCAACGGCTTCCGCGGCTGCTTTGTCGAGCAACAGAGTATATGCGGCCTCCGCGTCAAGAAGAGTCTGATAATTCTTAACCTTCGGCTTGTCCTCCTCGGGAAGGGCGTTGTAAGCATCCCTTGCCGCGTCAATGGCGGGCTTGCTTTCAAGTGTTACATTGCCGATTGCGGCGATTTTGTTTTCCGTGTCAAGCACCGGGTTCGGCAGAACGGTTACTTTGCAGATTCCGGGCGCACTTACGCTGCTTCCCGGTGCGGCAATGACGTATGTGCCCGCTTTTGCGAATGTGAAGGTGAAGCTGCCGTTGCTTCCGGTGGTTTCAAGGGGCGTCCAAGCGGTTATGTTTCCGCCTGCGGCAGAAATATTCTCCGTGCTGTATATTTGTGCGCCGGAAACGGTTTCGTCACCGGGTTTTCCACTCATCATATCGGCATTTGCACGGTGCAGCACCAAGGTCTGCTCAATTCCCGCCATAATTTCGATATTTTCCACGGCTTTTCCGTCTTCTCCGGTGAAATACGCAAAGCCTGCGTTCTTGTCTGTGTAGAAGTCGGGGCTGCTATACATTGCCACCTCGATTATATCTCCGTTTTCGAGGGTCATATAGTCGGCGGTTGCGCCCACTCCCTCCCGCATAAGCGGATATTTGTGATTGATGAAATATACGAGGTTTTCATCGTGACCCCAGAATTTATTGAAGAACATACTTGCGGCGTTTCCGCTCACAGTCATGGCGTCTCCGCCCAAAGTAAGGGTTTCTCCACCAAGGTAATATTTTTCAAGGGCACGTATGAACAGGTGCAGCACAGTGGGCTGCTTGAGCACGGTTCCGTTTTCTCTTATCTGATATTCGGAAAGGCCGTATTCGGAAAGGTCGAACCAATCAACCTCCATGGGAACCACGGTCATAAGCGTTTTGCCGCTGTCCTTTCCGATGACGTAGCTTCCGTCCTCGGAAATCGAGAGGTAAACGGTCTTTTTGCTCTGCTCGCCGGTGGAGGGATGGGTGGCCGTCCAGTGAGCATAGAGGGTTGCGTCCTCGGTGAACACAGTTTCCTCCGTAACCTTGGTTCCGCCGTTCATTTCGGTGAACCAACCGTCAAAGCTGTGATTCCAACGGTACGCCTCCGGCATCACGGAAAGAGTTCCGTCCGCCGCAGTATAAACGCTTTCGGTTTCGCAGCTTCCGCCGTTAGGATTAAATGTAATCGCAAAGCCGTCCGCTTCCCAGCTGAGTATCGGGAAGCCGCCGTTTTTGTTCGCAATATCCTTTGCAAAGAACTTGCCGTAGGCTTCGCTGTTAAGCTCGGAAACAAAGGAGCTGCCTTTCATTTCGGCTTCGCTTCTCATAACGGAGCCGTTTGCCTTAAATACGGGCGAAAGCGGTCCCATGTAGAAGCTGCCGCGTTTTATCATGATGTAATCATCGCCGCCGAAGCTTCCCACTGCGCCGCCGCAGCGAACAGCCTCGCTGACTTTTCCGGTGCTGTAACAACCGAGGGGCATGGAGGCTACATAAACATCGCCCGCAATACCTCCCACATAATCCGCGCCGGTTACGGTTCCTCTGTTGTAGCAGGCAAGCATTTCCGCATAGTTCTGCTCCTCGCCTACTATACCGCCGACCCGCTTTGCGGTTTCGCCGCCCACGGCGCCGGTATTTTTGCAGTAGCGAATATATCCGTAGGAGTTCGCTCCGGCTATGCCGCCCACCTGCTCTGTTCCCTCTACCGAAGCGCTGTTTGAGCAGCGTTCGACCTTGTTGCCTAAGCCTACGCAGCCGACTATGCCGCCGGTCTGAATCGCACCGCTGACGCTTCCGGAGAACGAACAGTCGGTTATAGAAGCCGCCTTGTCCTTATCGTCCATGCCGCCGACTATACCGCCGGTCTGGCTAACATCGCCTATGGCCTTTACCTCTCCGAAAAGGTGAAGACCGCTTACCTTACCGCCGCCGAGGATATATCCGAAAAATCCGGTTTCGCTCTCATTGGAGGTGAGCTTAAAGTTCGTGATATTTTTGCCGTTGCCGTCGAAGCTGCCCGCAAAGGCGTGCCCGCTCCTACCGATAGGATACCAGTTTTCGGTGGTAAGTGCTATATCGTTGAGCAGCTTTGCGGAAATTCCGGTGTTTCCGCCGTTTACTTCACTTGCGAACCAGTGAAGCTCTTTTTCTGTGGTGATTTGGTACACGCCGCTGATGTTCACAGGCTCGGAGCATTCGCTTTCCTTCCAAACTCCCGCCTGCTCCGCGGTTTTTATAACCTTGGTGGAGGCTTCCACATAGCCTGCCGCATCCGCACTGCTCACTCTGACGGTGAGAACCTTGCCTTCATCCGAGGGTAAAAGGGTATATTCCGCCTTGTCTGCGCCGGATATGGGGTTTTTGCCCACATACCACTGATATTTGAGGTTTGTAACACTCTCGGAAGAATAGAATACTGCTTTCAGGGTCTTTCCAACCACCGCAGCACCCTCTATCTTCACGGTTCCCACAAGTCCCTCTACTTTTTCGGTTTCTGCGGTAAGCAGGCCTTCGGCGGTTTCGCATACCACTTTAAGGCGAAGCTTTCTTCCGCCCATATCAAGAGGGATTTTGTATTCCGGCTTCGAGGAAATCGCCGTAACCGCATCGTCGCCCTCGCCATAGCTGTAATACCAGATATACACAATGCCGCTTTCGTTGCCGGTGTATTCCGCTTTAACCTCGGATTCGACAGCGGCTTTTCCGCTTATGGAAAGCTTTCCTGTGATTTTATTCTTCTCGGGAAGTCTGCCAAGCTCCTTTGCCAAAAGCTTTTCGGCTTCGGCAATATCCGCCTCGGAGCTTACGCCGTTATCGGTGGGATAACCGTCGTCCTCGTAGTCGCCTCCGGTTACATCCCCCGCATTGTAAAGTCTTACATAAACGGAGCCTGAAAGATTGAGTCCCACGCAGCCGCCTACACAGCCGCCCGCGCTCTCCACACAGCCCTTATTATAGAGATTTTCCGCAGTACCGTCGTTTCTGCCAACGCAGCCGCCGGTGCAGCCACGAAGTATTACGGCGGTGTTCACAATATTTCCGCTGTTGGCGCAGAGCTTGACTTCGCCGCTGTTGTCACCCGCTATACCGCCGAGCATAAAGCCCTCTGCCCGCACGAAGCCGCCGTTTACGCATTTTTCCACCTTAGCGGGGCTCTCCTTGCTGCCTGCGTTTTCGCCGGTAATGCCGCCAACATATCTATTGCCGTCTATGTTTCCGATATTGGTACATTCGGTGATAACCGCGCCCTTTTCATTGAGTGCCGCAATACCTGCGGTATGGCTGCCGCCGCTCACTTTAACCTTTGAGGTGCAGCCGTCAATGATTCCGGCGTTCTTGGAAACTATTGCGGCGGTGTAATCTCCGCCGATAATTCTTCCGCTTACGGTCAAATTCTTTATTGTACCTGCGTTTTTGAGGAACAATGCGGCAGAACCGCTTTCCTTGCAGTAGATATTCTTTATTTCAAAGCCTGCTCCGTCAAATTCCCCTGCGAATGCCTTATCAAAAGCGCCGATGGGGCTTATTTTGCGGTTATTAAGGTCAATATCCGCCGTAAGCACGGCTTTTATCGTCAAATCGGTCTTTGCTGCGTTTGCAAACCAATTAAATTCCTCCGGAGTGCCTATGCGGTAAACTCCGTTCTCCTGTTCGGGCTGAACGGAGGCTTTGCCGTCCCAACCTGCGGGGTCGCTTGCGGGTTTATCCGGATCCTCCGGCTCTGCCGTGCCGGAAACCTGCCATTTGAGCACCGGATAGCCGGAGTTGATATTGCCGCTGTCCTCAGCGAAGCCATCAAGCTCCGGTGCAAGAGCCTTCAGCTCCGCAGAGGTCTTTTCCTCGGCCTTTCCGCTTTGAACTGTGCAGCCGTTTTCAAGGCAAATTGCTTCAAATGTGCTTTTAAGAACAAAAACCTTATCAAGGGTCTTTTGGCCGCCCGACCATTCAAGCCTACCTGCCACGGTTCCTGCATTTTTCGCTTCAAGGCTGCCGCACTGGTATGCGTTTGAAATCGTTCCGTAGCGGAATGTTCCGGTAATGCCGCCCGCAATTCCGCCGGAAGCAAGTGCCTTTACCGTTCCGGTATTATAGACCTTGCTCATGGTGCCGCCGCTATACAGGCTTCCGGTTATGCCGCCTGCCATACTGTTTGCGGTTATATTGCCGGCGTTAAAGCATTCTGTTACGGATGCGGAGGATTCGGAGCTGTTTTCGCCCGCAATGCCTCCGGCATAGCTCACGGAAGCAATTACCGCCGCCCTGTTGGAGCACTTTGCTACCGTTCCGCTAACAGAACCGACAATGCCGCCAACATAGCTCACGCCCTTGACGGTTACGGTTTCCTCGGTATGGCAATTTTCCAAAGCTCCGTCGGAGGAGCCTGCCACTGCGCCCACATATTTGCCTCTGTTGTTTGTTCCCTTTGCTTCAATCAAGCTGTTTGCTATGGTGATGTTGCATACCTTTCCGCCCACGCCCACATAGCCGAACATTCCCGTGTAGTTCGCCTTATAGTTTGTTCCGCTTGTAAGAACATAAAGTCCGCTTATGGTATGACCCGCTCCGTCAAAGGTTCCGGTATAGGTCACCTTGTTGTAGTTTGAGTTTGCATCGACATAGCCCCAAGGCTGCCATTTATAGAGCTTTGTCTTATCCTCTTCGTTTACATCCTCATTTATGGTGATATTCGAGGTAAGCTTTGCGGAATCGGTGAGCTTACCGTTCTTATTGAACCACATAAGCTCATCCGGTGACCCGATTAAATATACTCCGTCGGAATTCTTTTGCGGCTCAGAATAGGTTTTTCCGTCCCAGGCTACCTGTACCTCCAGTGTAACCGCCGGAACGGAAATCGCAGCTCCGTTTACCGTAAAGCTTCCCTTTACCGCCTTGTAACCGGGGCAGCTTATGCTGTATGTATATTCACCGTCCGGCAGAGAATAGCTTCCTGCATTCTCCTCGGAAATTTCGTATGCAGGCCACTCGCTGCTTACAACCTTTATGACAGGAGCAATTTCCTTACCGTCCGCAGCGGTTATTGCGCCAAAGCTCACCGCATAATTCGGCAGCTTGTTAAGGGTTACGTTGACCTTGCCGCCGTTTTCGCCTACGCTGAAGCTTCCCGCATACTCTTTATATCCGAACGCCTTTGCGGTATAGCTGTACGGATTTCCCGATTTGGGAAGGCGATAGGTTCTTCCGTCCGCGAGGGGAGCCTGTCCCGAAACCTCAAGCACCGCGTCCGCGGGAACGGTGGTAAACAATACATCGTAAAGCTTTTCTTCGAGGATTACGGATATATTCTGCCCGCCGTAAGCTACGGTGAATGTTCCCTCTTTCGTTTCACATTCCGGTGCGGAAACCTTATAGGAATATGTGCCGTTTTTGAGCAGATAGCTGCCGTCCTCTTCGGGAGCAACGGTTTCTTCATCGGCTTTCACCGTCAAAACCGCTCCTGCGGGAGAGAGCACAAACTTGACCGTGTACTTTGCATTGGGGTCCTGCCATCCCAGAATGGGATAGTCGTTTTCCTTGTCCGTATAAGCCGCTCCGATGAGCGCAGCCATGCCCGCCGCTTTCAGCTCATCGTCGGTTTTGGATGTGACTCCGGTCGCAGAAGCATCGTATCCGTCACCCTGCAAACCTTCCGCCGCCTTGTAATAGCAGTTTTCAGCCTTAATAAGTCCGGTAGCGCTCACTTCGCCCTTGTAGTTCTTTCCGGCGCTCGTTCCAACGACGCCGCCGATGGTTATATCGGCAGTTGCCGTATCATTATTTACAACCGTTCCGGCGTTGTAACAGTTTTTGATAACTACGCCGGTATTGGAAGAGCTTGAAGCGTCGCCTATCACGCCGCCTACGCCCTTTGCATTGCTGTCGCTGAATGTAATGGCAGACGCATTGCATACAACATTGCCCGTATTATAGCAATCGGTGATTTTGGTATCCTTGCTGCCCGCGCTGCCGGCAACACCGCCGACAGCATAAATTCCGGTGACGTTGCCTGTATTAAAGCAGGAGGAAACCGTTCCGCTGGCGCTGCCCACTATACCGCCAGTGCGCTTTATGGTGCTCGTAACGGTGCCGGTATTGCCGCAGCGTTCTATCTTTGAGGCTCCGCTCATGGAGCCTGCAATACCGCCGGTGCAGTATGCATAGGATCCAGGCTTTCCGGTATTTACAATTTCGCCGCTGTTAAAACAGTTCTCTATTGCGGAACCGCTCATATTTCCGGCGATACCGCCCACATAGTCGCCGTTTGCAGCTACCTTTGCGGTATTATAGCAGCCGGAAACCTTGCTTTCCCCGGCAATATACGCCACAACACCCGCCGCATAACCTTTTTGGATGGCTGTGACCTCCGCTTTGTTGGTGCAGTTCTCTATTGTGACGGGGCTGCCGCTGGCCACGATACCCGCCGCGTATGCAGAGGAGGTTGTCGCAGTCTTTACGCTGCCCTCCACCGTCAGATTTTTTACAGTGCCGCCCTTTACGTAGCCTATCAGTGCCTGATATTGCAGGGCGTTATCTATTTTAAGGCCGCTTACGGTAAAGCCGTTTCCGTCAAAGGTTCCGCCGTAATAAACATAATTGCTGTAACTCTGATGAAAACCTATCGGCTGCCAGCTTCCCTCAAGGGAAGAAAGGTCAATGTTCGCCATAAGCGTTGCACAAAGCTCAGATGTGCTTTTCGCTTTGCCGGAGTTGACCTTGTCTCTGAACGCCGCCAGATCCTCCGCCGTATATATTAGATACGGTTCGTCCTTGGTTCCTTTGCCGCTTTCAAGAGCAAGCGGCGCGCTCTGCCCCGCAAATACAGTTAAGGGGCAAAGCCCGATAACCATAATAATTGCAAGAAGCAGAGATAAAATTTTCTTCATACTTTTCTCTCCTTTTAAACATTTTTATATATAAACAGCCGAAGCCGGAATTGTCTGCACCGTAGGCAAAAGCGCCTCTCTCCCGAATTTTTGCAACAAAAAAGCACCAAAATCCCAAAAATGGCTTTGGTGCAAACGCATTTATGCACTCACATATATTCCGCTTGGGAAAGCCAAACCGAAAACCGGAACCGAATATTCTGACTTGGTGTGCGGACTTTCGTCCGTTCTTTCCGCAAAGCCTTCCCCGCTCCCGCGAGTGACCGCGCTGCTGCGCCGTCGGAAAGAACATCACACCTTACAGTGCCGTTTCTGCGTCGGGGAATTGCACCCCGTTCCTCTGTACTTCGCGCAAAAAAGTGCAAAGCCGTGTTCCGAAATATGCCAATATTCTGTTTTAGGCGGATTTCCTCCACCGAAATATAATTATCGCCCTTTTCAAACCATTTGTCAAGGGCTTGCGGAATAAATGACAGTTTCGGTATCATTATTTTTTCCGAAGCCCATATATTGTTTTTTACTGCCTCAATATGCCTTCTTTTTCAATTCATTTCCTGCAATACTGTGTTTATTATAAATCCGCCGTATGCTCAAAAAAACAGCAAAAGCCCCTTCGCGCCTGACCACGCGAAGGGGCTTTGCCGATTTTAAGAAAGGAGAAGAATTTTTGGTTAGATATTATCCGCGTTTTTTGAGCACGAGTGCCGCTGCCGCGAGCACGAGAACCGCAGGCGCCATGCTCATCACCGGAGCGCCGGTGTGGGGGTTCTGTTCGTCCTTGGCGGCGGCGTTTGCGGTAATCTTGATAACGCCGGAGCCGGAGGTGCTGCC
>OIWT01003014.1_pt1 | contig 16177 bp, 12 predicted proteins | sample 1587701 | NCBI WGS metagenome assembly OIWT01 (sample SAMEA3888904, study PRJEB22519) | human gut metagenome | biome: human gut; feature: human-associated habitat; material: faeces | place: Denmark | collected 2009
TTCCGATCTCCTAAGAAATTGTAGCCTTTGCGTGTTGGAATATTAATTGTTGATATATTGTTATCGTATTTAGCTTGGATTGGATCCATAAAGCTTCCACCATTTGTATCAAAAGAAATATTATATGTATTTTCTTTCCAAACAGCATAAAGGGTTACTATATTACCATCTATTGATGTTAAATGATTTTTAATTATAGCACTATCCTTAAAATCAATATTTCCATCATTATTTATAGACCAACCAACAAAAGTCCAACCAGTAATTGAATAAGTATTATTAGTTAAAGTACTATCTGTATCATATGTTACTTTAGAATCACTCATGTTTCCTATGGCATTATTACTTGCTTTTATGGGTTTATTACTATCATAAGCAATTGAATAAGTATTTGCCTTCCAAATAGCATATAGTGTAACTACGTCACCATCAGCATCTGTAAGATTTTTAACACTTGCTTTATCGTTATATTTTGCTACATTAGCATCAGGATTAGTAGACCAGCCAGTAAATGTCCAACCAGTAAGAGAATAAGCATTATTTCTTAAATTGTTGGAAACATCATAAGTATGGGTTGTATCAAGCACGCTACCACTTACAGTTTTACTTGCATTTTTAGGCTGATTAGCATTATATGAAACTTTATATGTATTTGCTTTCCAAATAGCATAAAGGGTTACTGTATCACCATCTATTGCTGTCAAATTTTTAACTTCTTGACCATCAGCATATGCAATTGTGCCATTTTTTACTTTAGACCAACCAACAAATGTCCATCCTTTTAAATAATAATTATTTTTAGAAAGTGATTTAGTAGCATCATAGGTATGAGTTGAAATAGATGTAGTTCCAGTTACATTACTACTTGCACTTGTAGGTTTATTTGTATCATATTTTATTGTATAAGAATTTGCTTTCCAAATAGCATAAAGAGTTGTTGGATTATAGACGTCACAATTTATAGCACTATTTCCATTATTATCATAATACATAACTCCTAATCCATCTCTTTGTGAGTTATATTGTACAAATGTATATCCAGTACGTGATGGAATACTTACACTTGGCATTTTGGCACCATATGTTACTTCTATAGATGAATTTCCACCAGTTCCACCTTGAGGATCTAATGATATAGTGGTTTTTTTAGCAACACCATATGCTTTAATTGATATGTCACCTATAACATATTTACCATTAATTGTTAATTTACCATTAGTGCTATCATATGTATAAGCGCTTTTATCTAAATTCTTATTATCAATAATAATTGTAATATCATTTGGAAGATCATATCCTGTTTCTGGAGTAAGTGTAGCTGTATAGTCTTTTAAATAATATGTTCTAGTTTCTCCAGTAAACGTAATGTTTTTTGATAATGAATAAGAAACAAATAGTTTACAATAAAATTGTACTTTAGTTGTTGAGATTGATGAATTACTATAAGTATATGAATTACCAGCCTTATCTGTGACAGTTAGATTTTGGATAGAAGGAAGTGATATGATTCCATCATATCGAATTTCAGGTAAAGTATAGGAATAAATAACTTTACTCATTCCATTTTCATCAACTAAAGAAGTTGTAGGTATTACTTGTTTAAGTGTTTCTTTATTACTGCTCTGATCTGGATCAAAAACAAGTAATGCAGTACCATAAGAATCAACAGTTACTTTTTCATCAAATTGTACGTAATATTTTAAAGTATCGCCTTTAATTGCTATATTATTTATACTATCTACAATACTGCTATTGTCCTTATCAAACGCAACTTCTTTAACTTTAGGAGCAGTTTTATCTGTTAAAGTACATGTTAAATTTCCAATAAATGGTCTAGCTGCACCACCACCCCAGTTAGATACATAATAACGAATTGATGCAGTATTTTCAGGAACCACAAAGTTCTGAATGCTTAATTCATATGCACTAGAGCTTATTTTTGCTGTTTTTGTTGTAGAAGAGATTTGCTTTCCATCTTTTTCATCATAGAATAATTTTAAAGAAATATAATGGGTAAAAGTAGATTGCCTATAGTATAATGCTTTAGCTGACACTAATAGCTCGCTTTTATTAGCCCTTGCTTGATCATCCTCTGAAAGAGTAATTCGATACCAAACACCATTTTCATAGTCCTTATTTCCAATATCATCACTAGAGCCAGCAGCTTGAATTCCCCAACCATATTCAGGAGTATCTAGATTGACATCTTTATACCATTTTGCATTACCATTTATTTCACTATGAATGTTCCAACCTTGATTAATTAGTTTTCCACTTTTAATGGTTATAAGATTTTCTGTAGTTTGACTACCACTCCATTCATCACTAGTATCAGTTCCTAAGCTACTGCGACTTGCATATGTAGGAATGGCAACATCATTAAAGAATATTAGCATTAAAATGCCAAATGTCATCATAAAAAGTAATAAAACTGAAAATTTTATCTTTTTCGTTCTCATAATTATCCTCACTTTCCTTATAAAATATCTATGCTATTTTATCATAATAAAATTTCAACCCCCCTAATTTCACGAAATCTTAACAAATCTTTACAAATTAACTTTTTATTAATAAAAAGGCTTTTTAACAATAAATACTTCAAAATAATAATTATTTTAGCCTTTAAGCGAAGTTGCATAGGATATTTTTGTTTGTTATAATACAAATGTTAAAAAGGCAGATGATATATATGGATTATACAGTTAGTGGAAGAAAATTATTATTTGTAGAAGATGATATAAAGCTAAAGGAAGAAATGGTTTCTTATTTTTCTAAATCAAATATAGTTTTTAGCGCATCTTCAATTGATGAAGCCGTTGATATATTAACTCATGAAGATAATCTTGATGCTATAGTTTTGGATCTAGTTTTAAAAAATAGCATGGGAATGGATTTGCTTTCACAAAATCTAATACTACCTCCAGTAATTATTATGTCATCATTAGATAGTGAAGATATAGTAGTAAAAGGCCTTACATCTGGAGCTATTGACTATATAGTTAAACCATGTACTATGAGGGTTTTACAAGCGCATATAGCTTTACGACTTTTATCAAAAGAGGATGCTAAGCAAGAATTTGGGTGCTTTTCTATAAATACTAATACTAGAGTAGTAAAATGTAAAAATATGCCTGTTTCACTAACTCCATCAGAGTTTAATATTTTATTCTTTTTAGTAAAAAATAAAGGAAAATATTTTACAGCAGATGAAATATATGAACAAATTTGGTGTGCTCCAAGTCTACATACTACAACAATTCGGGCACATTTATCATCATTAAGAAGAAAATTAAAAGCAGTATTACCTACATGTGATATCATTCGTACGGAATTTAATAAAGGGTATTGCTTTGTAGGAGATATATCATGAAAAACAAATATTTACATTTACTTATTTTGCTGATTTTAGCTCTTTTTTGTGTGTCATTTTCAGGTGGCTTAGGCCATTTAAGAAAAAATTTTTTTGATGAAACACCAATTAAAGTAAAAGAGATATCTAATACAACAGTAAACACAATTTCTATTTTAGATATAAACAAAGTCATGAAAATGACATCAGTTAATTATTTAGCTAATGAATTTGCTGAGTTAGATGAAGTTGTATCTAATAATCCAAAGCAAAACGCTTCAAAAAAAGGAACTTATCGTTTTTATATAGACACTTTAAATGATTATGAATGGAATGATGTAAAAAGCTTAGATTATTTATTAAAACCTGATGGGAATTGGCATTTAACTATGTATATACCGCTTATTTTTTCAAGCTGCAGTGTATATGTGCAATATCAAAATAAAGCCTATGTTGGTTCAATAGATAAGTACAATGTTGCTTATTATACAGGATTTTCATCGCCTTCAAAATATGATGATTCAGTTACGCATGAAACTAAAACAGAGCCTTTATATATTGATATTCCTATTTCATCTGAAAGGAAATATTCAAGGGAATGTATCGTAACTATTCATTATGAAACAGATAATGATAATTATGTAGGAATTAAAGATGATATATTAATTGGTGAGGATTCTTTAGTAAGAAAAGTGACTTCAACAAATAAGCCATTTCTTTTTATAGGAGCAGCTATTGGAGTTGGAACATTTTTAATGTTTGTTTTTATTTGTATATTAAAGCATTCACTTACCTTTATGCCACAATTACTTTTCACAGCTAGTATTTTTGCATTAATGTTTACTACTTATTTATTATTTAATTTATCAAGTGTTCCATATTTTCTTCTTGGAATTCGCTATTTTTCAATAAGCAGTATGCTTTTGATTTCATTGCTTTATTTTCCCAAAAAAATTGGGAAAATGCCAGTATTTTATCCATCAATTGCTATTACAGCACTTACTTGCATATTAGCTTTTATTATACCAATATGTACTAATTCTAATGCTCATTCAATTCTATATACTATCTATACGATTTTAACAGCAATTAGTGTAGTAATTATATTTACTTTAACAGTTTTTGATATACTTAAAGGAAAATCATTAAGTTTAAGATTAAATGGAATAATTGCTAGCTTTTTATCTATTTCATTATTGTTTAATAATCAAATGCTTCCATTAATGGTTTTATCTGAAAAGTATTGGCTTTGTATCTTAATGCTTTGCATCACAATCGTACTAGGATTTAGTGAATTTACATTTCTTGAAATTCGCAATCGCTATCTTACAACTAACCTTGAAAACGAGGTTGAAAAGCAAACACTTAGCTTACAAAATGTCCTTAATGAACGTGATAAACTATTACTATATATAAGCCATGATATGAAAAAAACTGTTGTTGGAATGAATAATTCTTTAATCGATTTAAAGCAATCTTTAATGGAAAAAGAATATATTGATAAGGTGAATTATTTACTACAAAAAAATGAAGAACTCAAAAAGGATTTTGCTGATGTTGGGAAATATGGCAAGCAAAACTATGTTGCAGAGCAGTCAAAGATATTAGATTTAAGTAAAATGATTTATAAAGTGACTGATGATTTACGACCAGATTGTGAAGCTAATGGCATTATTTTAAACGTTACACTTCCTGATAAACTATATGTATATGCTAAAGAAAAAGCTTTAGAAAGTGTAATAATAAATTTGATTTTAAATGCAATTGAACATTCATATTGCTCTAATTTAGATGTTATTGTTTCAAAGAAAAAAGGAATATGTAAAATTGAAATTATTGATGATGGAAAAGGTATTACAATAGAAAAAAACATCTTTGAACCTTTTGTTTCTGAAAACACAACAGAAAATAATACTGGATTAGGTTTGTTTTTAGCAAAAACAGCCATTGAATCAATGCATGGGACCTTAACATATGAAAGAAAAAATAATTTAACAATTTTCTTGGCAACGCTACCATTAGCTTAATAGGAGAAATAAAGATCTCTATTTTTACATAAAAACATATTTTTCCTTTTTATTTATCATTAAAAATGATAAAATGAAAATATAAATTTTTATCGAAAGGAGCTATTATGAATATTAAGTATCTAAAATATGCTGTTGAAATAGCTAAAAGTGGATCGATAAATAAGGCTGCTGAACAGTTATATATTGCTCAGCCAAACTTAACGAGAGCCATAAAAGAACTTGAAAAAGAATTAAGCATTACTATTTTTGATAGGAATGCTAAAGGGATGACTTTAACTCCAGATGGTGAAAAATTAATTCAATATGGTAAAAGAATATTAAAGGAAATTGATGATGTTGAAGAACTTTTTAAAGATGGCGAAAACTCAAAAAGAAAATTTTCAATTTCAGTTCCAAGAGCTTCTTATATAGGAGAGGCTTTCTCTAACTTTTCCTTACAAATAGCAAAAGAAAATAATGTTGAAGTTTTATATAAGGAAACAAATTCTTCAAGGACATTAAAAAACTTACTTGAGGATGGCTATAATTTAGGAATTATTAGATATGCTGAGCATTATGATAAATATTATAAGCAAATGCTTGAGGAAAAAGGCTTTAATAGTGAATTAGTAACAGAATTTAAATATGTATTAATTGTTAATAAGGATTCGCCACTTGCAAAAAAGAAACAATTATCATTTAAGGATTTGGATGATTATATTGAAGTTGCTCATGGTGATCCATATGTTCCATCTCTTGTTTTTTCAACTGTTAGAAAAGAAGAATTTCAAGATTCTATAAAAAAAAGAATTTTTGTTTTTGAAAGAGCAAGCCAGTTTGAAATACTTTCAAAAAATTTAAATGCCTTTATGTTTGTGTCTCCAGTTCCAAAATCAACATTAGATCGTTATGGCTTAGTTATTAAAGAATGTGAAGATAACAATAAGGTTTATAAAGATGTTATGATTTATCGAAAAAGCTATAGATTAACAAAGCTTGATTTAGATTTTATCTCATCTTTATGTGAAGCTAAAAGAATGTATATGTAAAAGGAGGAAAACAATGAAATATTTTATAGCATCAGATATTCATGGCTCTGCTTTTTATTGTACTAAAATGGTTGAAGCACTTAAAAATGAAAAAGCCGATTATTTAGTTTTGCTTGGCGATATTTTATATCATGGCCCAAGAAATGATTTGCCAAAGGATTATAATCCCAAAAAAGTAATTGAGCTATTAAATTCTTTAACAACAAAAATAATTTGTGTTCGAGGGAATTGCGATAGTGAGGTTGATCAAATGGTTTTAAACTTCCCACTTCTTGCAACATATGGAGTAATTGAAAATAATAATCATTTGATTTATTTAACACATGGGCATGTCTATAATAAGGATAACCTACCTCCTATTAAGGAAAACAATGTTGTTTTATTTGGCCATACACATGTTCCTGAATTTATTAAACAAAATGGGATATACTTTATAAATCCAGGCTCTGTTTCCATCCCTAAAAATAATTCATATAATGGTTATATAATCTTAGAAAATGGAAAAATCATCTTCAAAGATTTAGATATGAATATTATAAATATTAAAGAATTCAATGACTAGTTATTTCAAGGTATATATTTTTTGATATACCCATATAAAAAATAAATATTTCAAATTACCTAAATAAATAGATATAATTATATCGATAAGGTAAGGAGGGATATGATGTGCGAAAAGAAAATTTCTAAATCTGTTATAGAAAGATTACCAACTTATTTACACTATTTGAAATCAGATATGTTTAAAGATAATGAAATGGTGTCTTCAGTTAAACTTGCAAAAATTGTAGGATATGGCGAAGTTTTGGTTAGAAAAGATTTAGCAATGGTAAGTGGCACAGGGAAACCTAAAATTGGTTATAACAAGAATGAGCTAGTAATGAAGATTATGGAAGCATTAGATTGTGTTAAAATGAAAAACGCAATAATAGTTGGTGGTAGTCATTTCGATAGCGCATTATTATTAGATGAAAGCTTTAGTGAATATAATATTTTTATAAAAGCTAAATTTGAAATTAATTATAATGGTTCATTTAATAGAACAAATGTCTTTCCACTTAGTGATTTAAAAGAGTATTGTAAAAAAGAAGATATCTCAATTGGTATCATTACTGTTGGTGAAAAAGATGCTCAAACAATATGTGATTTGTTAGTATCTTTAAACATAAAGGCAATATGGAACTTTTCACCAGTAAAATTAAAGGTTCCTGAAAATGTCAAAGTAAAAGAAGAAAATATGGCTGCATCGCTTGCCGCACTTGCAGCAAATATATAAAAAAAGGAGAGTTAATATGGAAGAAAAAAAATATGAAATAGTAGATGGTGTTGAAGCTCTTGAAAAGGCAATAGCAAGAGTTAGAAAGGCTCAAGAAGTTTTTGCTACTTACACACAAGAACAAGTTGATAAGATTTTCTTTGCTGCCGCTTGTGCTGCAGATAAAATGAGAATCCCTCTTGCAAAGCTTGCAGTTGAAGAAACTGGAATGGGTGTAGTAGAAGATAAAATTATTAAGAACCATTATGCAGCTGAATATATCTACAATGCTTATCGTCATGTTAAGACTTGTGGAGTTTTAGAAGAAGATGCAGCCTATGGTATTAAAAAGATTGCTGAACCAATTGGCTTAGTTGCTGCTGTTATTCCAACAACAAACCCAACCTCAACAGCTATTTTTAAGACTTTAATTTCTTTAAAGACAAGAAATGGTATTATTATTAGTCCACATCCAAGAGCTAAGAATTCAACAATTGCTGCTGCAAAGGTTGTACTTGAGGCTGCAGTAAAAGCTGGAGCACCAGAAGGCATTATTGGTTGGATTGATATTCCATCTCTTGAAATGACTAATTTATTAATGAAGGAAGCAGATATTATTTTAGCAACAGGTGGACCTGGTATGGTTAAGGCTGCTTATAGTAGTGGAAAACCAGCACTTGGTGTTGGAGCTGGTAATACTCCTGCAATTATTGATGATTCTGCTAATATCATATTAGCTGTTAACTCAATTATTCATAGTAAAACTTTTGATAATGGTATGATTTGTGCATCAGAACAATCAGTTATCGTTCTTGAAGGTGTTTATGATAAGGTAAAAGAAGAATTTGCTAAAAGAGGTTGCTACTTCTTAAATCCTGAAGAAACTGAAAAGGTTAGAAAAACAATAATTATTAATGGTGCTTTAAATGCTAAAATCGTTGGACAAGCTCCAGTTAAAATTGCTGCATTAGCAGGAGTTAGCGTACCAGAAGGTACTAAGATTTTAATTGGCGAGGTTGAAAGCGTTGATATTTCAGAAGAATTCGCTCACGAAAAGCTTTCTCCAGTATTAGCTATGTATAAAGCAAAGGATATTGAGGATGCATTTAGCAAGGCTGAACATTTAATCGCTGATGGTGGTTATGGTCATACATCTTCAATTTATTTAGATGTTAAGACTCAACAAGCTAAGCTTGCTGAATTTGAAGAAAGAATGAAAACATGTCGTATTTTAGTTAATACTCCTTCATCTCAAGGTGGTATTGGTGATTTATATAACTTTAAATTAACTCCATCTTTAACACTTGGTTGTGGTAGCTGGGGTGGAAACTCAGTTAGTGAAAACGTTGGAGTTAAGCATTTAATCAATATTAAAACAGTAGCTGAAAGGAGAGAAAATATGCTTTGGTTTAGAGCTCCACAAAAGATTTATATTAAAAAAGGTTGCTTACCAGTTGCTTTAGATGAATTAAAAACAGTAATGGGCAAGAAAAAATGCTTTATCGTTACAGATAATTTCTTATATAGTCATGGTTATACAAAACCAATTACAGATAAACTTGATCAAATGGGAATTGAACATACTACATTCTTTGATGTAGAACCAGATCCAACACTTGCTTGTGCAAAAGCTGGCGCTGAACAAATGAGAACATTCAAGCCTGATTGCATTATTGCATTAGGTGGTGGCTCTGCAATGGATGCTGGTAAGATTATGTGGGTTATGTATGAACATCCAGAAGTTGACTTTATGGATATGGCTATGCGTTTTATGGATATTAGAAAACGTGTATATACTTTCCCTAAGATGGGTGAAAAAGCATACTTCATTGCTATTCCAACATCTGCAGGTACTGGTTCTGAGGTTACTCCATTTGCCGTTATTACTGATGAAGTAAGCCATGTTAAGTATCCACTTGCTGATTATGAATTATTACCTAATATGGCTATTATTGATACTGATTTCCATATGTCAGCTCCAAGAGGATTAACTGCTGCTAGTGGTATTGATGCTGTAAGCCATAACTTAGAGGCAATCGCTTCAATGATGGCAACTGATTATACTGATGGTTTAGCTTTAAAATCATTAAAGACAATTTTTGAATATTTACCTCGTGCTTATGACAATGGTCAAACAGATGTTGAAGCAAGAGAAAAAATGGCTAATGCAGCTACTATGGCTGGTATGGCATTTGCTAATGCTTTCTTAGGTGTATGTCACTCAATGGCTCATAAGCTTGGTGCTTTCCACCACATTGCTCATGGTGTTGCTAACGCTTTAATGCTTGATGAAGTATTAAGATTTAATGCAGCTGAAGTACCAGCAAAGATGGGAACATTCCCTCAATATGATCATCCACATACTTTACATCGTTATGCAGAAGTAGCTGATTATTTAGGAATTAAAGGAAAGAACGATCAAGAAAAATTAGACAATCTTATTAAAGCAATTGATGAATTAAAAGCAAGAGTTGGAATTAAACCAACAATTAAAGATTATGTTCCAGATGAGGCATACTTCTTAGAAAAACTTGACGAAATGGTTGAACAAGCATTTGACGATCAATGTACAGGTGCTAACCCTCGTTATCCATTAATGAGTGAAATCAAGCAAATGTATTTAAATGCATATTATGGAAATAAAACATTTGAAGAAAAAGCAATTCCAGAATATAATAAAGATAATAAATCAAAAAGATCAGTTCGTAAGTAATTTTAAGGAGGCATAAATATGAACTTAGATAGAGTAATTGCCGTAAGAAATAATAAAACTATTTATCGTGACGGCGATAATTACATTAAAGTCTTTGATAGCGATTTTTCAAAAGCTGATATTTTAAATGAAGCTTTAAATCAAGCACGTGTTGAAGAAACAGGCTTAAATATTCCTCACGTAAAAGAGGTAACTACTATAGATGGGAAATGGGCTATTATATCTAACTACATTAGTGGTAAAACACTTGAAAGATTAATGCAAGAAAACCCAGAAAAGAAACATGAATATTTAGAATTATTTGTTGATCTACAAATTGAAGTTCAATCTAAGAGCTGCCCATTATTAACTAAGCTTAAAGATAAGATGAATAGAAAAATCTCTCAAGCAGATTTAGATGCTACAACTCGTTATGATTTACATTCTCGTCTTGAGGGTATGCCAAAGCATACTAAGTTATGTCATGGTGATTTTAATCCATCAAATATCATTATTGGTGATGATGGAAAGGCATATGTAACAGACTGGTCTCATGCAACTCAAGGTAACGCTTCAGCTGATGTAGCTAGAACATATTTATTATTCTGGCTAGCTGGAGATATTGATGGAGCTAATGAATATTTAGATTTATTCTGCAAAAAGACAAATACAGCAAAGCAATACATTCAAAAGTGGATGCCAATTGTTGCTGCATCTCAATCAGTTAAAGGTAATAAGGAAGAACGTGAATTCTTATTATCTTGGGCTAAAGTTGTTGATTATGAATAATTAAAGGAGCAAATAAAATGGTAAAGGTAACAATTTGTATTGGTAGTTCATGTCACATTAAGGGTTCTCGTCAAGTAGTTGAGCAATTACAATATTTAATTGCAAAAAACAACTTAAAGGATAAGGTTGAACTTGGTGGAACTTTTTGTATGGGTAAATGTCAACAAGGCGTTTGTGTTACTGTAAATGACGAATTATTTTCAGTAAGTCCAGAAACAGTTAAGGATTTCTTTGATAAAGAGGTTTTACCAAGAGTATAAAATGATTGAAATTAAAATATGTGTTGGTAGTTCATGCCATTTAAAAGGCTCTGAAGAATTAATAGATATAATCTTAAAGAAAATTGAAAGTGGCAATTTAAAAGACAAAATTGAACTTTCTGGTAGCTTTTGCTTAGGAAAGTGTAATCGTGTAGGTGTAACCATTGAAGTAAATGGTTGCACTTATACTGGTATTAATAAAGAAAATTTTGAAATATTTTGGCATGATAAAATTCTACCTATTTTAGGTAATTAAAAAGGAGATAATTATGTCTAATTGTTTGACATTAAAAAAATCTAATTGTAAAAATTGCTATAAATGTATCCGTCATTGTCCAGTTAAATCAATTAGATTTTCTGCTAATCAAGCTCATATTATAAACAATGAATGCATTTTATGTGGTCATTGTTTTGTCGTTTGTCCACAAAATGCAAAAGAAATTACAAGCGAAATTGAAAAGGTTAAGGTTTTACTTCAGCTTGATAATCCAATTGTTGTAAGCCTTGCGCCTTCTTTTGCTGTTAATTATGAAAATGTTGGAATTAATGGTATGAGAAATGCTTTAAAGCAACTTGGCTTTTATGATGTTGAAGAAACAGCCATTGGAGCTACAATTGTTAAAAAGGAATATGATCGAATATTAAATGAAGAGGATAGAGATGTAGTAATATCATCTTGCTGTCACTCTATTAATTTATTAATTCAAAAATATTTTCCACAGCAACTTCCATATTTAGCTGATGTTTTATCGCCAATGCAAGCTCATGCATTAGATATTAAAAAAAGAATTCCAAATGCTAAGGTTGTTTTTATTGGCCCTTGTGTTGCAAAAAAGGATGAAGCAGAATATTATGAGGGAATTGTTGATGCAGTTTTAACGTTCGAAGAGTTAACAAAGTGGTTAAATGAAAAAAATATTGAATTAAAAGAAGAACTTGATAATAATGATCAAACATTAACAAGATTTTTCCCAACTACTGGTGGTATTTTAAAAACAATGGTCAAGGAAAATAAGAAATATACTTATTTAGCTATTGATGGTGTAGAGAATTGTATTTCAACATTAAAGGATTTAGCTAATGGCTTAATTCATAATTGCTTTATTGAAATGTCAGCTTGTGTTGGAAGCTGTATTGCTGGTCCAATTATTGAAAAACAACACCATTCTTTGGTAAAGGATTATATTGCTATTTCAAAATACGCTGGAAAGAAGGATTTTCAAGTATTACAACCAAATAGCTATGAGGTAAAAAAACAATTTATTCCAATTCCTAAAAAGCTAGTTCAGCCTACAGAAATGGAAATAAATTCTGTTTTACGTCAAATGGGAAAAATAAAAAAAGAGGATGAATTGAATTGCGGTTCATGTGGATATGATACTTGTCGTGAAAAAGCAATTGCTATTTTACAAGGAAAAGCCGAAATATCTATGTGTTTACCATATTTAAAGGAAAAGGCAGAAAGCTTTTCTGATTGTATAGTTAATAATACGCCAAATGGTTTATTAGTATTAAATGAAAGCTTAGAGGTTCAACAAATTAATGCTGCAGCAAGAAAAATTATGAATATTAATTCGGCTTCAGATGTATTAGGAGAACCAGTTGTTAGAATTCTTGATCCATCATTATTCTTAGATGTTTTAGAGGAAAAAGGTGAAGTAAGAAATAATAGAGTTTATTTAACTGAGTATCAAAAATATGTTGAACAAACAATAATACATGATAAGACATACCATTTACTTATTTGTATTATTCGTGATGTAACTGATGAAGAAAAAGAAAAAGAAAAGAAAGAAAACATAAGTCGTCAAACTGTTGAAATTGCTGACAAGGTTGTTGATAAGCAAATGAGAATTGTTCAAGAAATTGCTTCACTTTTAGGTGAAACTGCTGCTGAAACAAAAATTGCTTTAACAAAGTTAAAGGAGTCAATTTCAAATGAATGATTTATGTGTTGATATAGGTTATAAAAGTATTAACCATAGTGGAGAACAATTATGTGGAGATCACGTAGATGTTATTGAAAAAGATGAAAATTCAACAGTTGTTGTTTTAGCAGATGGTCTTGGTAGTGGTGTTAAGGCTAGTATTTTATCAACATTAACCTCAAAAATTATTTCAACCTTAATGGCTGAAGGATTATCTCTTGAGGATTGCGTTGAAACTGTAGCTGCAACTTTGCCAATTTGTTCAGTAAGAGGAGTTGCATATTCAACATTTACAATTATTCATATAATTGATAATAAAGAAGCTGAAATTATTCAATATGATAATCCACAGGTTATTTTATTAAGAGATAGTGTTAATTATGACTATCCAAAAACGGAAATGACTATTGGCGGTAAGAAAATATATAAATCTAATATTAAGTTGTATGAGGGTGATTTAATTATTGCTATGAGTGATGGTTGTCCTCATGCAGGGCTTGGAATTAAATATAATTTAGGTTGGAAAAGAGAAGATATTATTTCTTTTATGGAAGCAATTGCGCCAACTGGCTATAGTGCTAAAACTTATGCAACTATTTTAGTTGATGAATGTAATAAATTATATGGCTATAAACCTGGCGATGATGCTACAGCATGTGTTATTAAATTAAAGCAAAGGGTTCCAATGAATATTTTGTTTGGTCCATCATCTAATAGGGAAGATACAAATAAAATGATGGCTTTATTCTTTTCAAAAGAAGGAAAGCATATTGTTTGTGGTGGAACTACATCATCACTAGTTGCAAAGTATTTAAATAAGCCTATTAAGGCAAGCTTACAATATATTGAAAGTGATGTTCCTCCAATTGCTGAAATAGAAGGTGTTGATTTAGTAACTGAAGGTGTTATTACTATTAATAAGGTTCTTGAATATGCTAAGGATTCATTAAGAGAAAATAAATATTATGAAAAGTGGAGCTATGGACATGATGGCGCTTCACTTATCGCAAGATTGTTGTTTGAGGAAGCAACTGATATTAACTTTTATGTAGGTAGAGCTATTAATCCGGCTCATCAAAATCCTAATCTTCCAATTAATTTTAGTATTAAAATGAATTTAGTTGAGGATTTATCAAAATGCTTAAGACAAATGGGAAAGAAAGTTAAAATTAGTTACTTTTAGGAGGAAGAAAAATGAGGAAATTTGATACAAAAGTACAGTTATTGAAATATAGAGTACTTCGCGAGGTTGCAAAAGATGCTTGGGAGGATAAATTAGCTACAACAGCTATTGATATTCCCAAAAGAATCGTGCCTGGAAAAATTCCAACAATGCGTTGTTGTGTTTATAAAGAAAGAGCTATTTTAGCCGAACGTGTTAAACTTGCAATGGGTGGAAACACAGAAAATCCTAATGTTATTGAGGTCATTGATATTGCTTGTGATGAATGTCCAATGGGAGGATATGAGGTTACTAATGCATGTCGTGGCTGTCTAGCACATAGATGTGAGGATGCTTGTAGATTTGGAGCAATTACATTTGATGAAAATCATGTTGCTCACATTGATAAGAGTAAATGTAAGGAATGCGGAATGTGTGCTCGAGTTTGTCCTTATAGTGCTATTCATAATTATAAAAGGCCATGTGAAACTGCTTGCAAAATAAAAGCAATTAGTATGGGCGATGAAAAGCAAGCTTGCATTGATAATAATAAATGTATTTCGTGTGGAGCATGTGTGTATCAATGTCCATTTGGTGCAATAATGGATAAGTCATACATTTTAAATGTAATTGATATGCTAAAGAAGAGTAACAATAATACAACTTATAAGGTATTTGCTGTTGTTGCTCCATCAATTTCAAGCCAATTTACCTATGCTAAGTTAGGTCAAGTAATTACAGGACTTAAAAAGCTTGGCTTCTATACAGTAATTGAAGCTGCACTTGGTGCTGATATGGTTGCTCAAAAAGAATCAGTTGAACTAGCAGAAAAAGGATTTTTAACTAGTTCTTGTTGTCCAGCATTTGTATCATATATTGAAAAAGCATTTCCTAATTTAAAGGAATATGTATCTCATAATTTATCGCCTATGGGTACAATTGCTAAATATATTAAAGAGCATGAAGGAGCTTGCAAGGTAGTATTTATTGGACCATGTACTGCTAAAAAGGCTGAAATATTAAAGGATGAGGTTAAACCATACGTTGATTCAGTAATTACCTTTGAAGAATTACAGGCTTTATTTGATAGTAAAGATATTGATATTACAACTCTTGATTTAGATGTATTAGATAATGCTTCTTATTATGGAAGAATATTTGCAAGAAGTGGTGGCTTATCTGATGCTGTAAAAGAGGGATTACTTGAACAAAATATCGAATTTGATTTAAAGGCTGTTCCATGTGATGGTATTGAGGCTTGTCGTCAAGCATTACTTCAAAAGAATAGAAATACCCTAGATGCTAACTTCATTGAAGGTATGGCATGTATTGGTGGTTGTATTGGTGGTGCTGGTTGTTTAACTCATGGCGAGAAAAATAAAGCTGAAGTAGATAAATATGGTAAGGAAGCTTTTGAAAAAACAATTCTTGAAACTATATCTATATTGAAAAAATAAAATAATAATATTAAAATAAAAGAAAGACGTTAAAAATCTTTCTTTTTATTATAATTTAGGAGACTATTTATGTTTACAACTAATCATTTTATTTGGCTTGGGATTTGTGCTGTATTAATTACTATATTACTATTTATTGCTTTAAAAAAGAAATTTTCTGTTAAGAGAGCTTCATATATTATGGCAATAGTAGCACTAGTTAGTGAAATTAGTAAAATACTAACTCA
>OIWT01003016.1_pt1 | contig 16171 bp, 25 predicted proteins | sample 1587701 | NCBI WGS metagenome assembly OIWT01 (sample SAMEA3888904, study PRJEB22519) | human gut metagenome | biome: human gut; feature: human-associated habitat; material: faeces | place: Denmark | collected 2009
ATGGGGACGAAGGTGGACAAATCGTTTCTCACCGTGTCATTCATCTTTTGCTGCTTGAACCCGCGCGATTACACTATTCTGAGTCGGCGAAAGGATGCGATTGGAGCCGACGAGAAACTATTGCATGATGAACTCAATGCTATCAGAATGCTCCAAGGCAGTGACCTTCTATTTTAGTAATGGTGTAGATCAATATCCCAAAGTTCCAGAGCTGTGGGACCATCGTCGATACATCCTCAAGACAATTCATGACCTGCCTCGCATTTTGGAGGAAGAGATTGAGCACTGTTACACCATGTGCGACAAGTATCCTCGCAACTACTATGCCTGGACAACGCTTCAAATGCTCCTTCCGCACTATTCTACAGCGCAAGTGTGTGCTTTTGGTAAGGATGATAGGTAGATCCTGGATGAGATCTCTCGGAATCGTGAATTCGCCTCTACGCACATCCGTGATTACTCTGCGCTTCATCGACGTCATGTTCGGAGTAAACGAAACGCTTGTTCAGTAGATCCTCTATCGACAGCTTCTTTGCAGGGGTTTCTCAAAAACGGAATTGAAGAAGTGCATTGAAGAAGATAGGAAGATACTCGAAGAGCAGGAGGCGCTGTATGGGATGGGTGATTCTCACCGTTTGTATTCTGCGTGTTTGGATCGTTTAGAATGTGATATTGACGTATTCCTTGTTTGTTTTGAGCATCATTCGGGTATTGTCGCTCTTCGCTAAACACATTCATATTCACATCGCCCTTCATCCTCATACCTGAATCGAAAGGAAAACTCGACGTTTCATTGCCATAACTCACCCTTCAACCCAGCACAGAACAAACCGTTCTACAATACCAACCATGACATGTCCAAACAGCCTGGATGAACATTCGACTCTCCTATCATTCCATTCTTCATGAAGTTCATTTACAGACCCCATTCTCTAAAACACTTCAGAATACGAATTCCGTGTGTCTCTACCCCCAACAAAGCAGAATAGTGAAAAGCAACAATGGACGAAGGGGTGAGGAAGAGAAGCATATGCAATGAAATACAGATAGAATAATCCTGGGGTTCACTCCCTTCTCTCCTTATCCTTTCCCAGAAATCGGTATTACTCTCCTTATAATCGAAGAACATGCCTGCTGAAAAGAAGGAAATGACTCCCGTCGTTCGTGAGTACACGATCAACCTCAACAAGGCTTGCCACAAGGTGTAAGTGAATGAACCAACTTGCGTGTGCTTTTGTGATGCCATTGGTCTTCTTATGAACCGAGTGACTAATCGGATGTAGTGCCTTCAAGAGAAGAGCTCCTCGTTGCATGGATGTGATCCGCAAGTTCGCTCAGAAGGCCATGTGCACGGAGGACGTCAGAATTGACCCCACCGTCAACCAGTACGTCTGGAGCAAGGGTATTCACAACGTGCCCACTCGCATCAGAATCCAGCTCGATCGCCAGGTGAACAACGAGGACGAGGAGGAGAAGAAGGTAAGGGAAGGGTGCTGGACGTCACTTCTAGTTCTTTACTCTCGTGAAGGTCGTTGATGTGGATTCCTTCCACGGACTCCAGACCAAGGTGATCAACGCTTAAGTATCATTGTGGTTATATTGGAGAGAGCCTTTATCGCGTGTTTGTTGGAAACAGGACATGGAAGGAGAGTTAGCAGCTCGCTGCAGAAGCGGTGGAGAGGGAAGCCCATCACCTACGCGTGATTCCCAGAAGAAGGCCTTGCGTTATAGTAGCAGCCTTCAATGCCGGAGATGAGACAGCCGCCGATTCCCTGAATTCCATAGGCTCCCGCCTTGTCCATGGGCTCTTTGGTGTCCACGTAGGCTAGGGGTGAGAATGGAAAGAGGGACAAACCCTTGATCAGTTCCTCCGAAAGAGTGGCCATTCTGACTTCCGTCTTCTCCGCAAACACCTTCACCGTGGGCGTGTCTTCGTTATGGAGATGAGCTACATGACAAGTGCAACGCACACAGTACATATCAGTACCACACCGCTGAACACGTTGTGCGCTCTTCCGCTCAATTCGGAAAGCATCTTGCACGCTCCATCATAGGACTTTGGCTTTTCCAATATCTTCCCGTTGAGCTCCACAACCGTATCACAGCCTGAACGTTATAACATGGAATGACAGACAACCGATGACAAGATCAGGAACAACACCGTTTCCCTCCTTCTTCAGACGATCATACACATCGAAGGCCTTTCCCTTTGCATTGGCCTTCACATACTCTTCCTATGGCGTTATGGACAGGGAAGAAAGCAACGGGCGTCATGGAAGATTTGTCAAGGTTCTCTTCGAAGCGAGACACGTTTACCGTGAATTTCAGTCCAACCTGCTGCAGGATCTGCAAACGACGAGGCGACTGGGATGCAAGCACGATCTGCCTGTACAATGAGCAGACAACACAATGCAAACTTCGAATTCAACAGAGGAAGATAGGGAAGAATCATGGAAACAAACACTGAATAGATTACAAATGGCGTTTACTACAGCTTCCTTCACAACAACTGTGGATGCAACAATTCCGGTGTTCGCTTCCAACTTGCTCCCATGACTGAAGTCAAGCGTCTTTCCGTGAATATCCGTCACGCAGCCTCCTGCTGCAAGCAACACCGCTTCTCCTGCCGCATGATCCCACACATTCTCCTAGTCATCACTGCCTTCAGATGATATGACTCGATAGGAAGCGTTGACATTCTCACGGAAGTAGAAGGAAGCGACTCCAACTGCAATCGCCATGTACTTGCACATGCTGTCAATCTCGAGCACCTTCTCTGGAAGTCCGAGCGATCGAAGCACACGATGCAGCGTCGATGTGTGGTTTATGGACTGACGTGACGACACGGCAGAAAACAGCGGCTGGACGGATGAGCATTGAATCCGCTTCGACCTGTCGGAGAACAAATCGTACATGGTGCAGCAAGGCGTTCCTGTGGTGATTCCAACCACCACACATCCCATCCCATCATGATAACTGTTCCATTCTTCCTGTGATTTGTACAATTCAGCGTATGGAAAGTTCGGAGCGCCGATGATTCCGAGAACAGGCTCCCCATGATGAATGAGGGCCAATCCGATCGCAAACTGTCCCTTCGATATGAAGCCTTTCGTCCCGTCAATGGGGTCTAATACCTACTGCTTAGCCACAGAGATGAAGCAAACCCAGTAGTCTTCAGCCAAATCCCCATTATAGTGGCAGGAATCCAGGGCAGCAAGCAGTTCTTCCTCCGAAATGGTGTAGAAGGGGGAGAGAATGGCATTTGCGTGAGAGACCACGGCGTTGAGATAGGATGAAGAGGACGGTTGACATAAGAACGTCGAATCCTCTTCGGCGATCATCCTGGGACTCACTCCATGCAACCGATTCAAACCGAAAGGGGCACTCCGGAACCTTCTTTTGAAGGTAGAAGGCGATGGATGCTTGCACGGCAAAGTCGATCACAGTGACTGGAGACAGATCCCCCTTAATGACGATATCCGTATTGATCAGCGATTTCTACTATTCATGTATTCATCCACTACACTACCTGCACTTCCTTTGCCACGATGGAGGCACTTTTCACAATGGTGAACGCTATCGACGCAAGGTTATTGAGAAACGAATCAGCAAGATCCATAGCGCAAATTGGCTGTTTGCAGAAAACAAGACTAACACAACTCACTCCAGTGGCGGCGGGGAAGACGTTCCCGAAAACCCGTAGTAGTTGCACTGCTTCCCCACCTCGTACACGTGCTTCAGCATCTCGTCCCACTTGTTCTCCTTCTTCAATTCCAAATACTTGTAGTACAGCTCCAGTGCCGTTCTGGCATCCTCCTTGCTGTCGTGATTCCCCTCCTGAATATTCTCGTTCAGCACCACCTTCGCCAGGTACTTGAGAGACAATCTCCGATTCCGCCTACTCCTTACCCCCTCCTCCCTCCATCACGGGTAGTAGTAAATGTCCACCGTGTCGATGATCTGCTCCGGCGGCACGAAGATGTTGATCGTGTGGAAGTCCTTCGACACTACCTCTCACTCCAACGAAACGCCCCCACGTCCGTGACCCACGAAGATGCACCCTCTGTCCACCAGCGTGCGCAGTCGCGTGTACGCGTCCTTCAGCTCCACCAGGTGGTGTTGGCTCTTCTTCAGCTCCAAATCGTCGCGCGTCAATCCGCTGAACCGTGTCAAGTAGTCCGCCACAGTATCCTCGCACAGAATGTAGTCGTCCACGAACACCTCCAACTCGTGGGTCAGCACCGTCACACGGCCCAGACGCAGGTCTGCCTCCTTGCGCACGATGCGGTGGCCGTCGGGCAGGATCTCCGCTTGCTCGCAGTTCAGCGCGATGTACTCACAGTCGATCGAAATAAGGTCGTTTTTGCCCGGCAATTGATCGGGCGGGAGTGGGCGGTAATTCAACGGACTATGCATCAAATCGTGGAAACGTGGAAACATGTTGGGCGCACCAAGTGAGACGGAGGAGTAGAAAGGAGGCGGAGAAGGAATGGCAATGTGTAACGGCTTCATCACAGCGTTCTTGTACACCAGACAGATGGGCTGCTTCCACGGCGTGGTGAAGGTGAGAGCGGACTCCTCGGTGGTGGGCGTGATGCAATAGTCGTTGAAGGAGAACCACTGCACGTCGTAGGCGCCCTGTGTGACGAGCGTGTGCAGGACGAGGTGCGAACGCAGCTGGCGGCCCGATAGATGCGGCTTGGACACGGGCTCTTGGATCAGGGAGAGAACGCCGCAAATCGAGTAGTTTTCGGAGGTGGAGGCGGAGGTGGTCAGAGAGAGAGAAGAGGGGAAGAAGTGCGCGTCGCTCCTCCACTGCTAACGGTCATTCGAGATGTTGGGGCCACACGTTTACGACTTCAGGAGACTGGCTTCCCACAAGGCAGATAAGGTAATCCGGAAGAGAAACAACGCGTTTGATGACGCGACAGGGAACTTCCTTGTGGCACGATTCGCACCAGAGAGAAGAGGAGGAGGAAGAAGAGATGGAGTTTTGGACGATTTGATTGAAGGACTGCGGCGAAGATGACCTGAAGAATGACAAGGAGAGGAAACGCCCACCAGTTGAGTGTGATCATGAGAGAGGTGTTTTCTTTGGTGGTGGCGTGATTGATCGAGCACGTGCTGGACTGGATGGTTGTGATCCCAACAATTTGACGCACCGGCTGCACTGTCTTCATCATCTGACTCAGTACGAACTGAATGAAGCGCTCCGCTCGCCTGCGCGTCAATCTCTCCTCACACACCCACGCCGACGCATCAGAGTCCACCTTGTCCAAAATGCCGAAGGCGATCGAGTCGGGGTGATGTGCCAGCATGCGATAGAAGTTCGTGGCGTGGACCACGATTCCCTGGAGTTGACGAGAAGGAGGAAACACTACCGGCTTCTTCGTGTCGAGGCCCTGGTCGAACATGCGGAAGAGGAAGCGAAGCTCGCAGGTCACGCAGAGCGGATTGTTGCAGAAGTGAGTCAGAACCGCCTCCTTCAGACCGGAAATACTCCAGAAGAAGAAGACAACCCCGTTCAGGAAGCTGTTGGGGATGTTGTTCTCCAGGCCCACCAGGAAGGTTCTGTGGGTGAAACTCCGACGAAACGCTTACTTGTTGTACTCGGTGAAGTCGATGTCGTAGAACCCATAATGATTCAGTTTCATTTCCTTGAAGCGTAACTCCAAAGGAATCGTGTTTTCGTCTTCTTCGCTCACGCGTTCCTGTTCGCTCCATTTCAGGTGTTGTTTGCGCGGGTCCACGTTCACGTACATGTCCTTCTGCTGGCCAAACACAATGGTGTTCGGAACGATTCTCTTCTTCAGCTTAATCAGGTGTTTGATGCCGGGCTGTGTGTTGGGCTCAAGCAGAGAAGGATTCAGCGTGTGATACAATCGCGGTACGTCCAGAAGCGAGTTTTGGAAAGAGTCCATCGACGACGCGCGAAGTAAATCGATGTTGGCGATGTCGAGCGGCGTGCAGGTGGGCAACGTGATGGGCTGATAGCTGCCGAAGCCACGCGCCTCGAGCGCGATGGGCGTGGAGCGGTGGATGACCGGCCGTGGGTAGGGCTTGGAGTGTTGGTTGTACTGGGAGTGAGGAGTGAGAGGGGGAGGCACCTTCCAGTCGGGACGGCGCGCGTTGACGTGGATGCCGCCGGCGATGGAGGTGGCGACGACGACATCGCGAGAGGAGCTGATGCAGGCGGAGGTGATGAACTCGTTGTCCATGCTGTTGAACTGGGAGGGAGTGAGCATGTGATGTGATATGATGAGTGATGTGATGTGATGAGTGATGTGATGTGATGTGATGAGTGATGTGATGAGTGATGAGTGATGTGATGAATGATATGATGAGTGATGTGAGTGTGATGTGATGAGTGATGTGATAAATGATGTGAAAACGGTAATGAATCATGAAAGCGTGATGTGAGAGCTATGATGCGTGAACCATCACCACAAAGCACCACAAAGCACCACATGGCACACAACCTACAGCCAGCTGCTGCGTCTCAACCAGCCCATTACCCAGTTGGAAGAAGCTGCCATATCCCAGACTGTCTGTCAGCAGGAACTCGCCGTTCACGTGATCTGTCGCGCACAGACAGCTGGGGTTGCTGGGGAAGCGGTGGGAGTAGGGCAGGATCTCCATAGTGCGGATGTCGAACACCTTTACGATCGAGGTGGGAATCTGATGGGGACTCTTGGAGAGGTGGTCGATGCCGAGGGTGACGATGAAGTTGTTCTGAGGGTGAGGAGGACGGGAGGGACGTACCAGCTGGATCACCTGCTGCGTGGTGATTAGGAAGGCGTTGAAGGAGTTGAAGCACTTGCTCATGCGCGGATCGAGGGTTAGCACGCTGCCGGTGGAAGCTAGTCGTTAGCATGTGTAGCGAAAGTGGTACTGCCGATCAGAGAGCCGGCGGAGCAGGAGTACACGCAGGAGCCCTTATCCTGGAATGAGCGCTTCTTCTTCTTTCCGGAAATCATATCGAACGTGTACAGTCCCTCGAAGTCACCGACAAGAGAAAGGAGAAGGGATCCAGTGTCCGAATGGGCAAAGCCGCTGCGGTATCTCCCACTCTCCGGTAATTCATATCCGATTCTGCACATTAGTGAAATCAGAAATGCACACTTTCCTCGCAGAATTCCTCCATAGTTGTAGAGATTCATACCGAAGTCCGTCACGGTCACTTCGTAGCTAGAATGGGACTCAGCGAAAGATACACCTACTTTTGGATCGCTTGCATATTGTAAATGCAGTGGTTTTGAGCAACTTCGACGGAACAGAAGTTACGCAGCGTGTCTCCTTCATAACCCCTTAGAAAACCCTTTGTCGTCACAAATAATTCAAATGCAGTACGTTTTGTGTGGCACACCAGATAACCTCGTATTCTGGATCGCATGCACACGAAATGAACGGAAACGGGATGGATGCAAACGCATCGTAAGCGGAGAGAACGCTGTGATAAGGAGACACTTGCATTCCGATTGTCATCGGAATCTGGGAGGCATAGCCTTGCTCGTACATCCTTGAAAGTAATCCGGTGAGAACAGGACGATTCTCTGACTCGCCTCGAAAGGGAGTTTCATCGAACAAACAGACTTCTAAAGCAACAAAGACGAGCAGCAGGTGAGTCGCTCGCTCGATTTTGCATCGCACAGCAACTGCTTCGACTCCTCGTACACGTCCCACAGCTGGGCCGCTCCATCGGAACTGCCCGTCGCCACGAGCGGATGAATGCAGTGGTCCTTTGGAACGTTGACTCTCTCCACGGTTCGCAGACGAAGCTGGGTGCCCGACTCGATTTCTCGGATCAATCTGCACATCACCCGCACGCAAAGCGACCACTCTCCTTCCTTCGAGTAGAGATGAATCTTCTTGTCGTTGCCGACGACCACCAGATCTTGGTTCTACAAATCAGTCTCGATTTGTGTCCCAACCTCCAAAAACACCATGTCATTCAGACCCATTCTGTTTGTGATTTCGAAGGCCTCCTGACCGTCCGAAATGTTGTACACCTTCACGCAGTTGTAGTAGAGAATAGCGTATCGGCTTCCGTCCGGATTGAAGAGAATCTTAGTGGGCTTGTCATTTAGCTTGCGCGTGGTGCTCTTGCACCCCTTCACCAGGTTCCACATGACCAGCTTGTTGTCGGCGCCGACGGACAGAGCGACCTTGTTGGAGGGATGAATGCAGATAGAGTTCACCGCACCTCTATCCATCACGATCAGAAGGAGCTGCTACCTGTGACCCGTGAGCGTGCGCACTTTTGACCAGTCCTGCGTCTTCCAAACGGCGATCTTTCCGTCCGCTCCGCCGCTGAGAAGGAACTCGTGTCCCGCAAACACCAGGCAGGTCACATCGCCGTGGTGGAACAGAATGGTGCCACTCTCCTTCGCCTCCGACAGGTTGAAGATGCTAATCATCAGCCGCGCGTTTTAACCCAAACCGGATTGACTCATCCGCTCCTCCGGAGAGGAAGAACGGCGTCTTGCCAACCTTCTGAGAAGCCAGCGACTTTACCGTTCCAATGTGCGTTTCCACGGCATATCTAGCAAATAAGCGTGCGCAAGTATTGGTCACCCCAATTCCATATTCCATTCATCGTTATCGTGGCTGATGTTGTACCCCAACAGGCGACCCTCATATCTACCGAATGATGATCCAAGATGCAAATGCGCACGTTCCGTAGAAAATCGTGTTCATTGCAGGAGATGGGTAGGGAATTGTGCCAAAGCAGAAAAGCGAGTGCTGGCATCTATGTGCTATTGGAACCATTCTATTTCCATTGGTTGCTGGATTGAGGGCGAGATGACAAAGCGCATGTCAACTGCTGATTCCTCCTTCAGAGGGTGGAAAGGAGATTGTCATCCCTTTGCTAGGAAATCGACTGAGGGAGAGGGAAAGAAGGATGGAATGGATGAAACTCCCACCGCGAAATCCAAATAGTGAGAATGCAGGGCTCTCTCGACGAATACAGTACTTCTTCAGGACTTCCCTCGTTGATGCATAGAGATTAATTACCTAGTCTTGAAACATCTAGAGCGATATGCCGATAAACTGCCATCTCTCGGGATACTGAAGCGCGAAATCGTAGGAGCGTCCTGGGCGTTGCACTCATGTGGCGTAGGAGAATGACCATCTTCTCGGCGAGTCTATCGACATTGATGACAAAGTCCAACCCATCAGTTTCAAGAGCATGGACGAATCCCATAAGGACCTGTCTCCTCTGCAATTGTCTCTTCTGGTGGAGGAAGGAATCGATCACTTGAAATCGGAGTCCCCAGGATCTGCCGAGACGATTGATTTGCTGCAGCCCATTCAAATCGTACGGATCGTCGTAATCGTTGAGGACTAGAAGTACGCCCTTCCCTCTGTTCTGCGAAGCAGCTACAAATCAATTTACGAGTGCTGTAGCGTTAACGAGTGTGCTTCAAGAATAGTGGTGGACTACTGCAAGCTGCTGAAGGAGCGAGCGGAGAGGGAGAAGGCGATTCAAAACTACACTGTCAACGGGGACTGCGAAGAGGAGGTTGCGACTCCGACTGAAATCGACGTGAAGATCACACTCCCCGAGAAGTAACTCCATTTTTCTTGTTGCACGCGTAGCAGCGGCTTGGGAGTCATCCTCACAAACACGGAAGCCGGAGTGTTCGTGAAATCCTTCAGCAAGGGCTTCAGCATCGCGCGGGAAACGCATCAGATCCAGGAGCAGGACCGGCTCTGTGCCGTAAACGGCCACCCCGTTCAGACGACGGTGGAAGCCCGCGATCTCATCTTGCAGGCATGGTTCTCGTGTTTGGTTCACTATAGACGCGAAGCTTGACGCTGACTCTATCGCGCATGGTTACAGTACTCTCATGCATTCGATGTGAGGCATAGACGAAGAGAAGCAAGCTGAAAGAGGAGCAGGCAAAAGTCGAGGCGATTTCGGCCAAACTCCAACGGATCGAAAGCGCGCTGAAGGGACGCTATTCCACGCAGCCCGAGGCTGGTTCGTACCCGCTGTATGCTGCTGTTACCCTCTAGTGCTTGTGACACTCGCATTAAGCAATTGCGTAATCGCGCGTGTCCCCCTTGCTCTTCCTCCCTCCTACTGTCGAAATACCGCGTACTGATCGCTTCCAGCCCTCAGGTCTAGCCGCTCATCACACTCGCCGGGCATTCCAATTCCCCGATCTACGGTCTGGCAATCGACTCCACGCAACGCTTCGCCTTCACCGGCGCCGACGACCACCTCATCAAAGTCTGGGACATCGCCACCGGCTGCCTCCTGTACCTTCCCTCTCTCTCCCTAACACCCAGTCAAACCATTCGCGGTCACCGCGGAAAAATCACCGATCTGGTTATCAACGCCAACAACTCCGTTCTGATGAGCGCCAGCGAAGACGGCTGGATCTTTTTCTGGGACATCACACCCATCACAGTCGCCGCACAGCCCGCGTTCCCGCGGTTCAGATGTGTGGGCTGCTGCTGTCTCCACAAGGGGTTTGTATGCCAGCTGAAGTACGATGCCGTGAACGATTTGCTCTTTTCCGCAGGAGACGACGGACTCGTCTGCACGTGGAATGTGGCGCTCGTCGATCCGATGAAACCCCACGCACGGCAGAATCTGGGCGAGGAGGAGCTGCTTGTATTTGCCCTGCAACACGGCGGGTCGTTCCGGTTTGGCGGGAATTCCGGCACTTCTCCCGCCAACTCCGTGCTGTTCTGCGACCTCAGTCCAGACGGGCGTTTCATCGCCACAGGCGCGAAAGACGGAACGGTGCGGATTTGGCGCATTCCCTTCATCGTGCGCAACGACATGCAAGTCACCCGCCGTGTGCGTCGTCCTCTCCCGCCATCACGTCTAGTTGACTCCCCACGAGTCAGCGTCTCTGCTCCTGCAAACGCTGTCCGCTCACTCCAAGGGAGTCGACACGGTGTTGTTCTCACACTCGGGCGATCAGTTGATCACAGCATCGGAGGCCGAGGGCAACGCGTGTGTGTGGAGCTGTTCGGCGAACTTCGCGGTGTGCACGCCGATTGTGCTGCACTGTGATATTAGTGCCGATTTTGGGAGCGGATGAAGAATAGACTTCCCAAAGAGTCGAAGCAAGGTGAAACTGAGCAATTGCCTGTGGGCGAAGAATGACGAGGTTGTCATTACTTCGTCCTGGCTGAAACGGGTGGAAAAGGGGAAGACTTCCTTCGAGGTGGATATGAAGCTGTGGGACCCCACAACGGGTTCTATTGTGGGCGTGTTGAATCGAACGGACAATCCGCCTATCACCGGTCCGGTACGAAATCGAGGGTTATTTTGACACGCAGATCTCGAACATGTATTTGTTCAGTGAGGACCCCACCATTTTGGTGACCTCATGCTGGGGCGGGAAGCTGTGCTTCTGGAACCTCACCAACCGATGTCTTTTGAGGGAGTAAAATCAGGGCCGATTTTTGACATGCAGGATTGTGAACGCGCACACGGCAGGCCACAGCAACCGGTATTTCTTGGGAGATGCGATTCCGATGTTGGACTTTAGATTCTGCCGTGATGGTGATTTGATCGTGGGAGTAGATGACGACGGTGATGTGATCATGTAAGGGACGGAGAGAGGGGGTGATCCCAAGTTTTGGGTGTGATCGTCCGGAGAAGTACCAATACGCGCCGATGACCCAATACTTTATGAAGGACTATGACCCAATTAGTAATGAGTGCCGACGACCCATCGATCCATCGACCCACCAGCCGGTGGAACTTCTCCCAAATGGCCCCTTATTGGACTATTTACGGGTCCCGTACCAGTTCCAGCAAATCAACGAGACAGCCGTGTCCGCCGCCCAGCTGATGGAATTACGTCGCGAGGAGGTGGCGAAGAACTGGCGGCGGATGGCGGAGGTGGCGCAGCAGGAGAAGAACATGCATGAGATGACGGAGGTGGCGATGCAACAGGCGGAGAACCAGGAGCTGTTGGACGCGATCGAGGAGGGTGAGGAGGAGGAGGAGGTGGAGGAGAACGGAGAAGACAACGAAGAGTTCAAGATTGGGTTGAGTGAAGAGGAAGAACAGGAGGAGGAAGAAGAAGAGGAGGAAGAGGAGGAGGAGATGGTGGGAAGAAGAAGAGTGATCAACTCGGATTCTGACGTGGATGAAGCGGAGTTGGATGGAGATGATTACGCTGCCAGCGTTCCTTCCGTACGATCCGTACGATCCGCACGAACTTCACGATCCGCACGAGCTGGGAGCACGAGCCGCGATGTGTATGCGAGACCGTACAAGACGAAACGGCGAGAGAGTCGGAATGACGAGGTGAGAGAAGATGGGCGGTGTGATGGATAGTTGATTGCCAGCGACGAAGACTTTGACCTGGGCGACGAAGATGACGACTTTGAGTTGATGGACGAGGAGAAGGAGGAGGAGTTGGAAGAAGAGTTGGAGGAGGAAGAGAGAGAGGAAGAAGAAGAGGAAGAAGAACTGATTTCCTATTCCGATGAGTCCGATTCGCCGAAGCCTCCCAAGAAGCCGAAACAGCCCAAAGCGCCTAAACCCAAACCCATCAAGAATGAAACGCCCGTCGTGGATATCGCCTCCATGTCACGCAAGCGTCGCGTCTTCACCGCGGAACTGCTCGCCTCTTCCCCCGCCTCCGATGCCGATTCCGCCGTGTGCGCTCTCTGCCACAAGCCCGCCGCAGCCATCGAAGGCGGCTTTGTTTCATCCCATCCGTTCGTCGAAAAGAGTGGTCGTGTGTTTGTTCACAGCGCCTGTGCGCTGAATTCACTGGACGTGGCGCGGTCCGCCACCACTTTTTTCAACGTGATCAAGACCGTGAACCGCGGGAAGAAGGCACGCTGCACGCGCTGTGGCGGCTACGGCGCAAGTCTGTCCTGTAACGTAGCCGGCTGTTCGCAGTACGCGTAAGAGGAGCATCTGAGTCGTAGTCACTACCACGTGCCCTGCGCAGCCGAGGAGGGCCTTCTCCCACCCGAGGCGACGCACGCACCGTTCATCGCGCCCACCGCCGTGTTTGTGTGCCGCGAGCACATTTCCCTCCAACACCACCCGCTCCTCCAGCCCGTGGTACCACCCCCTCCCCTCTCTCACCCCCAGCCCTTCGCCTCTACCCTCTTCACTCGCGACTGGCTACGGCAGACAGCGCCTTCTCCGTCCCTGCCACAGCTGGGCGACCGCGTGGTCTATTTCCCCCAAGGCCACATCCAACACCTTCTCCAGTACGGGGACCCCGAGCTGCCCGTCACCTTGTTCTCCTGCTGCGTCGGCAGAATCAGGGCATTTTCGGTCACGTTCCCGCACCATCTCGCGCCCTCGTCGTCTGTCGTGCTGAAGCTGACAATCGAAATTGTGGGGATCCCATCGCCCGACGCACAGCTCCAGAACTCGTTCGTCCAATCATTTGTGTCACTCCCGCCGTCTCTGAAACTCCCTCCCTTGGAAGTGTCTCTTCGCGACTCGGACCTGCCCGATTATTTGTGCCCTTATGACCGGTACATTCACCTCATGTCCAAAAACTGGCAGAAAGACGACCACTTCGAGATGGAGTTCGCCAACGCGTGCGTCTTTCTCTCCTCCTTCACTCTAGGTCCAACACCGTGGAGGTGTTCGGCGGCCGCGTGGCGCGTCTCCGCAACGACCCCCACTGGGACGGCTCGCCCTTTGAAGCTGCCGACATTCGCTGGGACGGCGACGACGGGCTGCAGACCATCAGCCTGTTCGAGACACGCGACGAGGTGCCTGAGGTGAATGGTGTGTCTGAGGTGCCTGCTGAGGTGCCTGGCAAGGTGCCTGAGGTGCCTGACACGGCGCTGGAGAAGGTGGAGGCGTTGATGAGGAAGAGGGAGTTCGAGGCGTTCGTGGAGGCGGTGCCGTCGGAGCTGCCCGCACTGTTTCTGTACGACGCGGTGGTGCCCGTGCGGATGGAGTTACGTCTGGTGCGCGACCGTCTGAAGAACGGGTGGTGTGAGGGGTGCTGTGTGAGGAGTAGGTATTACCGGTCGATAACCGCGGTGAAGGGAGACTTGCACCTGATTGCGGCGAACTGCCTGAAGTACAACGAAGCGAACAGCCCGCTGGCGGCGGAGGCGAAGGCGCTGGAGGAGGAGGTGGATCAATTGTTCGAGGAGAAGGAGGAGGAGGAGGCGTTGCCTGCTGGGAAGGAGTCGGAGATCGGAGAGGAGGTGGAGGGGATTCTGGGCGCACTGCGGAATCTTCTCGAGCCGGTGGCGTCCGTGCTTGAAACGCCCCTTCCTCCGTATTTGGTGTCCTATTCCTCGCAACTGTAGGTGTGTTGTTCTGTGCCTGTTTTGCCACTCACTTCTCATAGCGTCAATTGCGTTCACCCCATCACGTGGTCTGATGTGGCCCTCAAGGCCCATCACCATCTCTACTTCACCTTCTCTGTCTTCTATCACGACTGCCGCAGTCTGCTCGCCACGCTTCGCGCCCTCCACTCGACCGCCATGGTTGCCCTGCCCGCCGCGGAGCAGCAGGTGCGTAACTTGTTTGCCGGGCGTGGTGTCGATTTGTTCTGATGGTCGTGATCTCTCATCACTAGAGACGCCTATGACGCCATCGTCGAACCCATCGTACTTATGCCCACACCCACTTCTGAGGCATCTGCTGTGCCTGCTGTGCCTGCTGTGCCTGCTGTGCCTGCTGAGCCTGTTGAGCCTGAGGAGCCTGAGGAATCGGAGAAGGAGAAGGTGGTGGTGCGAATTAGGACAAAGCAGCTGAAGGCGTCTGTGAAGAGGCCGGAAGGAGGGGATGGGCCGAGCGAGGAGGGGAGAAAGAAGAAGGCGAAGAAGAGAAAGGTGATTGAGTCGGATGATAGTTTTGAGGAGGAGGAGTCGCTGCCGGATGAAGATGACTACGCTTCACTGGAGGAGGATGAATCGCAATTGCCTGTTTGTTTCACAGGGAGCTCATTATCCTCCTTTCGGATGGCAAAGCAACGCCCAGATAAGAAATTCATCAAAAGCAGTATGCTATAAATAGAATGGTATTCATACCATAGAGCCGGAGTCCGAAAGAAGGATTATCGCGATTGCCGAGATCGTCAAGATGCTCGTTGAAGTATGTTGTTACCTGCATCAAGTCACACGCAGTCGTATGATGAGAAAAAAGAAATCAACATCACTCGCTTCATTTCGGAAGTAGCCCACAAATACGGCCTTTCCGCAACTCCTAAGGTGCAATTCATTTTAACGGGTGAATCTGTAGATGGTCGATATTATTGCTGCCATCCCCGAGGATTACAAGAATCTCTTGACTCCCTATCTCAAAGTGAAGCCCGTTCGAACGGCCTCGGGTGTTGCTGTCGTGGTATGCCATTTTTGAGAGTGGTGTTTTGTTAGGCTGTGATGTGCAAGCCGCATCGCTGTCCACATGTCGCGTATACGGGAAGTCCTTGTCTCTACTGCGCTGGCGGCCCTGATTCTGACTTTGAGTATTCCACCCAATCCTACACTGGATATGAGCCAACAAGGTTCTTATGTTTCTCTTTTCCATGAAAATGTAGTATGCGCGCAATTCGCTGTCGATACGACCCCTACATCCAGACTCGCACGCGTGTGGAACAACTACGCCGATTAGGCCACAGTATTGATAAGGTGGAGTTTGTCGTGATGGGCGGCACGTTCCTATCGCTGGAGCAAGATTACCAGGACGAATTCATCATGAAACTGCATGATGCATTATCGGGACATCACTCCCACAGTGTGGAGGAAGCGGTGAAGTTGATGCAGAGAAGTGTGATAAACATGTAGATACAGCGAACAGAGCGTATCGAAGTGTGTCGCGATTACGATTGAAACACGTCCCGATTATTGTCTGAAACCCCACCTGAACAACATGCTGCGATTTGGGTGTACGCGCATCGAGATCGGTGTGCAGAGTGTGTACGAGGTATTCATGGCTGTGTGAGTGAACGGGCAGGATGTGGCGAGAGACACGAATCGAGGGCATACCGTGGCAGCTGTGTGCTGTTCTTTTGAGCAGTCGAAGGTATGTGTGGTTGTGATTCACACTGTGATGGTTCAAGCATCATAGCTGTTATATCACATCACTCAGCACATCACACTCAGCACATCACATCACTCATTACATCACTCATCACATCACATCACTCATCACATCACTCATCACATCACGCTCATCATTCATCACATCACTCATCACTCATCA
>OIWT01003017.1_pt1 | contig 16169 bp, 10 predicted proteins | sample 1587701 | NCBI WGS metagenome assembly OIWT01 (sample SAMEA3888904, study PRJEB22519) | human gut metagenome | biome: human gut; feature: human-associated habitat; material: faeces | place: Denmark | collected 2009
AATTGCAGAGGTCTTCTGCCAAACGAAGACCACCGAGTCCGCCACCTACGATAACTACTCTCTTCAACTGATTTCTCTTGATATTAATGCTCATAACTACTGCTGTTTTTACATATTAATTACATATATTTGCTGAAAATTCTATTCTTTATAAGGCGCAATGCCTGGTACTCGCAGAAAATTCGATTGCAAAGGTACAACTTTTTAATGAGGCGGCAAAAGAAGATGAGAAGAAATATGGGATTGAAGATTGTTGCAATCGTTCTCTTTTTAGATTCAGGAAAATGAAGTTGTAAAATGTAATATTCAGATAGCATTTTATGAGCACTTTTTTTGAGAAATGTTGTCGGTTTAAAGGAAAAGTTGTATATTTGCATCGACAATTTTAAAAGACGAACGAATTTTTATAAAAACATCATGATGAAACATGTAACAATTAAGGATATAGCCCGTTCGCTCTGCATCTCGGTTTCTACCGTTTCCAGGGCGTTGACGGATGACAAGAACATTCGCAAGGAGACGCGCGAGATGGTGATTGAGGAGGCAAAACGACTCGGCTACAAGCGCAATCCGGTGGCGATGAACCTGAAGATGGGGCGTACGAACACCATTGGTGTCATCGTGCCGGAGATGCATACTCCTTATGCTTCGCAGGTGATTAACGGAATACAGGAGGTACTTTACAAGAAGAACCAGAAGGTGATGATTGCCGAGAGCGATGAGAAACCGGAGCGGGAGTTGGAGAACCTGAAGATGATGGAGCAGTTTATGGTGGATGGTCTGATTGTGAGCCTCTGCAGCTACAGCAAGAACATCGAAATGTATCAGCAGTTGGCAGCAGATGGTATGGCGATAGTCTTCTACGACCGCATTCCATACGGATTGAAAATGCCGCAGGTGATGGTGGATGATAATGTAGATTCTTATTTCATGGTAGAGCATCTTATCCGCCTGGGCAGGAAGCGCATCGTCTATCTGCAGGGACCCGACGACATTTATAATGCCTATCAGCGAGGCTTGGGTTATCGTGAGGCGATGGAGAAATTTCATCTTTTCGACCCAGAGCTGATTGTGAAGACGGGAATGACCTTCAAGAATGGAGCTGATGCCATCGACCGTCTCATATATAATAAGGTGGAATTTGATGCCGTCTTCGCCTTTACTGATACTTTGGCGATAGGTGCGCAGAATCGACTCCGTGCCTTGGGTAGACGGGTGCCGGAAGAGATTTTCGTGGCTGGTTTTTCGGGTACCGAACTATCTACCATCGTATCTCCTCAGATTACTACTATGGAGCCTCCGTTGGAGGAGATGGGCAGAAAGGCGGCAGAACTGGTGATGGAGAAAATCAATAATCCAGAGATGGAAGATAGACAGGTGGTGCTGAAGACCACGATGAAATGTAGGGAATCTACGGGAGAATAATCAAACTTCGTGGTTTCCGGTAATCCCTAGAAAGTGGTTCCCGGTAATCGCCTGAAAGTATTTAAAACGTTTGCAGAAATTGGGAACGTTTGCGGGAACGTTTGCAAGTATTTTTCGAAAAAAACATCTTTTTATCTCGAAAAAACGCAATATCTTTGCCATCGGAAACGGGAGATAAGATAGCTGAGGAAACTCCTCGGCTACTTGCTTCCCCAAAAATGAATAAACAATTAATATTTACAGCTAACAATAAAAGAATTATGGCAAATTTAGTGAATGCAAACGCAGCAAATGCAGCTCAGGTAGTAAAAGGTTATGCTTATAACCGCAGTTTGGTAAAGGCAGGTATCCTGCACTTCGGAGTAGGTAACTTCCATCGTGCTCACCTGGAGTTTATGACCAATAAGCTCCTCGAGAACAATACCCAGCAGAACTGGGGCATCTGTGGAGCAATGATACTCCCTGGTGATGAACGTCTCTACCATGCCCTGAAGAAGCAGGATGGTGAATACACCCTTACCGTATGTGGACGTGATGACAGCATCCAGGTTTATCAGTTGGGTGCGCTCGTTGAACTCTATTGGGGCATTGAGGAGCAGGAACAGATTCTGAATAAGATTGCGTCTAAGGATATCAAGATCATCACCCTCACCATCACCGAGGGCGGATACAATATCTCTCGTCAGAGTGGCGAATTCATGCTCGACAATGCGCAGGTGGTTCACGATATCGAGAATCCTGCCAAGCCGGTTACAGCCTTCGGATATGTAGCCGAGGGATTGCGCCGCCGCAAGGCAGCAGGCAATGGTCCTATCACTATCCTTTCCTGCGATAATCTGCAGCACAATGGCAATACTGCCCGCAAGGCTTTCATGACTTTCGTGGGAGCTCAGGACAAGGAACTCGCTGCCTGGATGGAGGAGAACGTTACCTTCCCTAACTCAATGGTTGACCGCATTACTCCAGCTACCCGTCCTGCCGACATCGAGCGACTGAATGCTCAGAACGGCACTTGCGATGAGGCTCCTGTTTATTGCGAGGATTTCATCCAGTGGGTAGTAGAGGATAATTTTGCAGCCGGTCGCCCAGCATGGGAAACCGTGGGCGCTCAGATGACCGACGATGTGACTGCCTTCGAGAATATGAAGCTTTCTCTCTTGAATGCTTCACATACATTGCTCTCTTATCCATCTTTCCTCGGTGGTTACCGCAAGGTAGATGCAGCCATGCACGATGAGAGAATCCGTAAGTTTGTACGTGCCTTCATGGACGATGACATTACTCCTTACGTGCCAGCTCCAAAGGATACTGATCTCGAGGCATACAAGCAGTGCCTGGTTGAGCGCTTCGGCAACCGTATGGTCAGCGACCAGGTGGCTCGTCTCTGCTTCGATGGCGCCAGCAAGTTCCCGGTTTACGTAATGCCGAACCTGGAGAAGATGATTGCTGATGATGCTTCTGGCAAGCGCCAGAATGTGGAGTTCAAGCGTGTGGCTTACCTCTTTGCTGCTTACCGTCATTATCTGAAGTATCAGGTAGATGACAATGGTGATGCATTCGAAGTGGCAGATCCATGGCTTACCGTTGATGACCATAAGGCCATCGATAGCGATGATGCGCTCGATTTTCTCGGCATTTCAGCCTTTACAAGTACCGATCTCAAGGCTGCTCCTCATTTCGTAGAGCTTTACCTGAAGATGGTGAAAGACATCAAGGCAAAGGGTGCCATGAAGGTTTTGGAAGATGAAATCTTGTAATATAGAGAGAAACTCTTGAAAATAAGAGTCAGGTGTTTTTATGGATTGTTTAATTCGTCGAAACACCTGACGATAGCGTAACTTTCTCTAATTTAAACCTAGATAAACATGAAACAATCGATAACGCTTAGGAGTGCAGGACCATTTCTACTCCTGACATTCATCTATTTTATAGTGGGCTTCCTTACTACCGTCAACGGTCAGTGTCAGGGTCCCTTGAAGATAGCCTTCCTCTCGGAGGTTACCACTACCAAGAACTCCCTGGCAACGCTCATCTCCTTCGCTTTCTTCCTGGGCTATCTGCTCAATAGTGCGCAGACGGGACGCTTGCTCAACAAAGTGGGCTATAAGAAGACGCTCATCCGTTCGATGCTGGTAATGGTGCTGGGTCTCGCTTTCTATCTTGCTTCGGCGCTGATTGCTGAATATTGGGGTGAGGCAGGCGTGCATCTCTCGCAGGATTTCGTACCATTCGGATATTTCGTTTTCCTTTTCGGATCTTATCTGATGGGTACGTCAGCGGCAATGCTTCAGGTGGTGATCAATCCTTACATTGCTGCCTATCCTTTGCCGGGAACCCAACCGGTGCAGCGTATGAACTTCACCTGTGCGGTGAATTCTTTCGGAACTACCATCGCTCCTTTCTTCGTAACGGGCGTGATGTTTGCAGGTGTGTCCCTGGATTGTGTTTCTGCCGACCAGCTCACCATTCCATTCCTGGTAATGATGCTCATCATTGCCTTTACAACATGGAGCACTTCCAAGGCGAATCTTCCAGACATTGAGGGTACGAGAGAGGAGACTCAAAATGTGGAATCTGAAGGAAAGACAACTCCTTCTGATGATTCCAAAAATGCGAAGAAACGCAGCATCTGGTCGTTCCGCCATTTGAAATATGGTGTGATTACCATCTTCTTCTATGTGGGAACCGAGGTGGGAATCGGCAACAATATGAATCTCCATGCTATGGATCTGATGGGGCATGGTTATAATCTTTCGCCAGCTCTTCTTGCCACGCTCTATTGGGGTGGATTCATGATTGGCAGAATGGTTTCTGCCGGTTTGAAGAACGTGGCACCTCGCCCTATGCTCCTCGTCGTTACGGTGGCGGCAATTGTATTGATGTCTGTTTCCATGTTTACCGAGAATCTCTGGCTGATGGCGGCTGTGGGATTGTTCCATAGTGTGATGTGGAGTTGCATCTTTACACTGGCAGTTGACGGCTTGAAGGAATATACTTCCAAGGCTTCGGGCGTGTTTATGATGGGAGTTTTCGGTGGTGCAGTATTCCCTGTGCTTCAGGGTTTGCTTGCCGATTATATCGGTTCGTGGCAGTTCACCTGGTTCGTTCCTCTCTTCTGCGAGTTCGTTATCCTCTGGTACGGACTTGTGGGGTATAAGAAGCAGGAGGCATAAAAGGCAATAGTTATAATAAACATAAAAACCGGGATGTTTTTTATTCGAAGCATCCCGGTTTTTCTATCTCTTCAATTTCTCTTTTTAATCATTCCGCAATCTGATGAATCTTAATCATTCCGCAATCTGATGAATCACATAGGTAACCACGCCCCAAATCATGAAGCGGTTGGTTTCATCTACCCGGATAGGGGAGAAGTTCTTGTTCCATGGGATGAGCCAGCCGAAGGTGCCGCTCTCATCCATCTTGAATTGCTTGATGGTGAATTCGCCATCTACGAAGGCGATGACGAAATTGCCGTTGGAGGGTTCTATCTGCCGGTCAACTACAGCAAGATCACCGTCCAGAATACCTGCATCCTGCATGCTGTCGCCAGATATGCGCACGTAGAAGGTGGCCTCACGATGGCGAACCAGAATATCGTTGAGGTCTATCTCTCCCTCCATATAGTCTTGTGCCGGCGAAGGGAAGCCTGCTTTTACGCTTTGCTCTGCCAGCGGAATAGGCATCTTGGCTCCGAATTCCGCAGGGTGAAATGTCAGTTTTATCTTGTTATCGTTATTCTTATTCATCTTGTATTTCTTATTTTATGGAGCTCATTTTTAGAATGGGCTTATTTTGCTTTAGAATGGGCTTATTCTGCCTCTCATTGAGTTTTTACTTTCAGAATATCATGGATGTTCGTGGTAAACTGCTTCGACATGTACTCGCGTTTCAGGTCGAATCGGCAGTCTGTGCCTTGTATGGCCTGGCGTATGGTGCCATAACCATTCTTCCGGTTGATGGCGTCGATAGCCTCCATCAGCTTTTTTTGCTTGCTTCGGTCGATGGGGTCGAAGAGGTCTTGCTGGCGAGGATGGTCGGGTGAGATTTGCCACAGGATAACGCCAGCTTTCTTGAAGTGAAACGACATGTCGGAGCGATCGGGCCTGCTGTCTGCCATCGGTTTCGGGTATTTAGCCCGGAGAATGCTGAGGGCAGCAGCTACTATTTCTTCCTGCGCATTGGTGGCGATGGGCAGGGTGAGGGAATCGTGGATGGTGTATTCAGGCACATGCTCGTTAAAACGGGAAGTCCATGCGAACACTGTGATGCCCTGACATACGCTACCTTGTCTCCTTAATTTTTCTGTACAACGTACAGCGAAATTAGCCACGGCTTCTTCTATCACATTTTTGTCGGTAATGCCCTCGTTGGCAAAACTCCTGCTGGTGCAGATGCTCTTCTTCTGCGGCAATTCCTCGATGCTGATGCAGCTTTCGCCATTCAGTTCTTTCCATGTTCTTAGGGTGGTGATATTGAAATGGCTGCGGACCCAACTTTCTTGCTTGTCGGCAAACTGAGCGGCGGTCCTAATGCCCATATAATCGAGCTTTCGGGCTATCTGTCTGCCTATTCCCCATACATCTTCTACGGGGAAGAGAGACAGCGCCTTGTGTCTCCGTTCATCCGTGTCGATGAGGCAGCAGCCTTGGAAACCCTTATATTTCTTGGCGAATTTAGAGCCGATTTTCGCCAATGTCTTCGTTTCTGCAATGCCTACGGATATCGGGATTCCAACAGCCCGAAGTACATCTGCCGATATTTTGGAGCCATAGCGATGGAGCAGGCTATCGGGCTTTTCTGACAGCTCGTCTATTGTCATTTTATTGAACAAAGTTGGATGGTCTTCCGCATGCTCCCGAAAGAAAACTTTCGCCATTGATTCGTCTGCCTCGAAGAAACTCTCATCGATAGAGTATTGGTCGATGCGTGGGGAATAATGGGATAGCATCGACATCACGCGGTTAGAGAGCGAACCGTAGAGCGTATAGTTGCTCGAGAAGATAGCCACTCCCTCAGCCTCCAGTTTTTCCTTAACCTGATAGAAGGGGTCGCCCATCTTATAGCCCAATGCCTTGGCTTCATCAGAGCGTGCGATGACGCACCCGTCGTTGTTGCTCAATACAACCACGGGCTTTCCTGTCAGGTCGGGGCGAAACACTCGCTCGCACGAACAGTAGAAGTTGTTGCAGTCTGCCAGTCCTATCATATCTTATCATTAACACCTCTTGTTATCACCAGAAATCCTGGTATGATGTGCAAAAATACAAAAAATAATCCGAAAACGATAGTTTTTCATTCAAGTTTTTTGTCGTTTCATGATTTATTCTTACCTTTGTGGTCATAAGCTAGTATTGAAACATCATAAAACTGAACGATATGAATGATAAGAATAACATGTTGGCATTGAGCCAGGAGCGTTTTTCGGCTCGCAAGTTTACCTCGGAGGCGGTAAGCCAGGAGGATTTGGACTATATCATGGAGTGTGTGCGCCTGGCACCATCGGCTGTGAACCGTCAGCCTTGGCGCTGGCTCATTGTGCGCTCAGAAGAGGCGAAGAAGAAACTGCAGGAATGCTACGACCGCGAATGGTTCAAGACGGCTCCTATATATATTATAGGTATGAAAAACGTGAATGAGAACTGGGTGCGCAGATATGATGAGAAACCGCATGGCGATATTGATGTGGCGATAGCGGCAGAGCATCTCTGTCTGGCTGCCACCGAAAAGGGACTGGGCACCTGCTGGGTCTGCAATTACGATACGGCGAAGATGCAGCAGTTCTTTCCGCGTGAGGGCTATGAGACGGTGGTAATCATTCCTGTAGGTCATATTGCTGAAGACTGTCCACGCGCAGAGAAGAAGCGTAAGGAGATGAGCGAAATTACGGAAGAAATCTAGTTCTGATATAAGAAGAAATCTAGTTCTGATATAAAATCTGGTACAAAAAAGAAGCTGTATGGAAATGAACGAAGAATCCATCCTGGCATGGAATATCATAGAAAAGACAAATGCCAACCTCTTCCTTACCGGAAAGGCGGGCACAGGTAAGACGACCTTCCTCAAGCGATTGAAAGAACTGTCGCCAAAACGAATGATTGTGCTTGCTCCTACGGGCATTGCAGCCATCAACGCCGGAGGAATGACCATCCATTCGTTCTTCCAGCTTCCCTTCTCGCCATACGTGCCGGGCACGACCTTTGGCAGCGGCGAACAGAAACGCTATCAGTTCAGCAAGCTCAAGCGCAATATCATCCGCAGTATCGACCTGCTCGTTATCGACGAAATCAGTATGGTGCGCAGCGATCTGCTCGATGCTGTAGATTCTGTGCTTCGCCAGTATCGCAAGCGCCACGATTTGCCTTTCGGTGGTGTGCAGCTCCTGATGATAGGCGATTTGCAGCAGCTGGCACCCGTGGTTACGCCACAGGAAGAGCATCTGCTGGGGCAGCATTATGATACTCCTTTCTTCTTCAGCAGCAACGCTCTGAAGCAGGTGGGTTATCTCACCATCGAACTTAAAAAGGTGTACAGGCAGCAGGATGAACAGTTTATCTCGCTGCTCAATCAGATTAGGGAGAACAAGGCTTCTGAAGCTACGCTGCAGGCTCTGAACCAGCGCTATATTCCAAATTTTGTACCACCTAAGGAGGGCAATTATATCAGGCTTACCACCCATAATGCACCTGCCCAGTATATCAACGAGCAGCAGCTTGCTGCCTTGCCTGCGCAGTCATTTTCTTTTACAGCAGATATAGAGGGCGATTTCCCGGAAACATCTTATCCTGCCGATTTCAAGCTCACATTGAAATCGGGAGCACAGGTGATGTTCATCAAGAACGACCCGCAGCACCGCTTTTATAATGGTATGATAGGCGAGGTGATAGGGGTTAGGACCGATGAAGATGGCAGCAAGATTACCGTTCGCAGTAAGGATTCGGGCGAGGAGTTTGACCTGGAGAAAATGGAGTGGACCAATGCGAAATATACGCTGAACGAGAAAACCAAGGAGATAGAGGAGACGGTGGAAGGAAAATTCATGCAGTATCCTCTGCGTCTGGCGTGGGCGATAACTATCCACAAGAGTCAGGGACTTACTTTCGAACATGCCATCATCGATGCTTCTCATTCTTTTACCCATGGTCAGACCTATGTGGCACTGAGCCGCTGCAAGACTTTGGAGGGCATGGTGCTCAGTCAACCACTTTCTCGCGGAGCCATTATCAGCAGTCAGACGGTGGATGCATTCACCAGCCAGCTTGCTGCGCCTAGTCAGGAGCAAATCAGCAGTCTGGAGCTGCAATACATCATTTATTGCATCAGCGAACTCTTCGATTTTTATTCCATCAGAGCCAGCTATGAGCATCTGATGCGCTGCCTGGTAGAGTTTTTTAATGGTAAATATCCGCGCGTGGTAAGCGAGTATCAGAAGCTGCAGGTGGTGCTGAAGAGTCTGATAGCCGTATCGGATAAATTCCGTGTGCAGTATACGGGTATGCTTGCCCGAAATCCTGATGTAAGACAGGCAGAGCTGCAAGACCGTATTCATAAGGGAGCTGTGTATTTTCTTGACAAAATCGGCATTCTGAGTGATTTAATCAGAATGTCGAATCTTGATACAGACAACAAGGTGGCTAGGAAACAGTTTGAAGACCGCTTCTCTGTTTTCTCAGAGGATGTAAAATTAAAAGAACGGCTTTTGAAGTATGAATGTAGTGCAGAATTCACGGTAACAGATTATCTGAAAAAGAAGGCGCAGTTCTTGCTGTTGGATGCAGATGCCTCATCAGATAGCGGTTCGGGCAGAAAGTCAAGGAGACAGAAGAAACCGAATGAACCGAAGGAACCGAAGGTGCCGAAAGTCGCTTCGAAGGAGGTAAGTTATGATTTCTATATGCAGGGAATGACGGTAGATCAGATTGCTGCTAAGCGGGGCTATACAAAAGGCACCATTATAGGTCATCTTACTCCTTATGTGAAAGAGGGAAAGATTGGACTGCGGGCGCTGATTTCAAGTGCCCATGAAAAGAAAATCCGTGATTTCATGAAGGCTCATCCTGAATTGGAGCATTTTAGCGAAATAAAGGAAGCTTTGGGAGCAGGTATTGATTATTACGAAATCAAACTGGTTCATGATTTGATGGAGGGGGAATAAAGCATTCTTCCACCATATTATAATAATAGCCGTAACTATATTTGCAGTAGTTACGGCTATTTTTTTTAAAATTATCTAGAGTTGGCTCACAGCCTCTTCCAGCTGCTGTAAAGCCTGTTTGATAATACTTCTTGGTGCAGCTACATTCAATCGCATGAATCCTTCTCCGCCAGGACCGAACATCTCTCCATCATTCAATGCCAGATGTGCCTTGTCGATGAATAGGTCGAGAAGTGCATCGTGAGAAAGATGCAGATCACGGCAGTTGAGCCATACGAGGAAGGAAGCCTGTGGACGCAAAGGGCGAATGCCCGGAATATGTTCACGGCAGTAATCTTCTACGAACCGGATATTGTCCTCAATATAGGCAAGCATCGCCTTGCGCCATTCTTCTCCCTTGCGGAAGGCTGCGATAGTGGCGATAGGAGCAAAGAGGGTTGGCTCATCCAACTCGTTAGCGCTTAACCATTTGTAAAATCTATTCCGAATATCTTCGTTTGGAATAATGGCGTAGCTGCTCACAATTCCAGCTATATTGAAGGTCTTGGAAGGAGCCTGGAAGGTGATGCTGATGTTGCGTGCTTTGTCTGAAACCGAAGCAAACGGGATGTGCTTGTGTCCGAAGAGCGCCATATCCGCATGAATCTCATCGCTGATAACGAGCAGATGGTGCTCATAGCAGAAGTCGGCAAGTTGCTGCAGGGTTTCCTTGCTCCAGGTAATACCGCCCGGATTATGAGGATTGCAGAGAATGAGAATCTTGCATTTCTCATCGCAAACCTTCTCGAGATTTTCGAAATCCATCTCGTAATATCCGTCTTCCCTCATCTTCAGCGGATTGAAGACCACCTCTCTGCCATTACCCTCTGGGGTGAGGCGGAATGGGTGATAAACGGGAGGCTGGATGATGACTTTTTCATCAGGCTGAGTGAAGACATTCACCACGAGTCCGATGCCTTTAACAATACCAGGAATGAATCTTATCCACTCTCGCTTCACATCCCACTGGTGGTGGTCGCGAACCCAGTCGATGATGCTAGGCAGGTAATCTTCCGGCTCCATCGTGTAGCCGAAAAGAGAGTGTTCCAATCGTGCCTTGAGGGCATCTGTAATGAAAGATGGGGTCTCGAAATCCATATCAGCTACCCAGAGTGGCAGCAAATCATCTCGCCCCCAACGAGGCAACAGGGCGCCATGCTTCAGGTCGTCGCTGCCCGAACGGTCTATGACTTTATCGAAATTATACATTTTACTTTGAACTTTGAGCTTTGAACATTGAACTTTATGATTAGCCCTTTTTACTCAGCCCTATTAACTATAAACTATCAATTATAAACTATTAACCGCCTGCTTGATGTCTTCGAAGAGATCATCCACATCCTCCAAGCCGATGCTCAATCGGATAGTGGTGTCTTTCACGTCCATCGACTTGCGCATGTTCTCAGAGAATGCTCCGAAGATGGTGCTTGCCGGATGGATGGCGAGCGAACGGTTGTCGAAGAGGTTGGTGGCGCGATGGATGAGCTTCAGATTGTTCAGAAAACTGAAGCAGGCTTCCTTGCTCTCCAGGTCGATGCAAATCATGGCTCCCGCAGTTTTTCCAAACTGGCGCTGCGCCAACTCGTGATAAGGATTATCCTCCAGACCAACATAGTTTACATATTTTATCTGAGGCTGAGAGCGCAGCTTCTTGGCAAGCTCCAGGGCATTGCTGCTCTGCACACGATAGCGAGCATCGAGCGTTTCAAGTCCGATGGTCTGCATATAAGCTACCTGTGGGGTCATATAGGCTCCGAAATTGAAGAGCATTTCTCCATAAAGACGCTTGGCGAAATCGCCGTTGTAAGGAGTTCCGTAGTCGATAACCAGACCGCCGAGCGAAGTAGCACCGCCGCTTACATATTTAGAACTGGAAACCACCTCAATATCTACTCCCAGACTCTTAGCCGAAAATTGTGTGAAAGGAATCACGGTAGAATCCACCACCAAAGGTACATTTTCTTTATGTGCCACTTCAGAGATGGCTTTCAGGTCAGCAACCTCCAGCTGTGGGTTGGTCAGAATTTCGAGAAATACGCAGCAGGTGTCATCATCAATGGCTTCGCGCACGGCTTCGATATTGGTCAAATCGCGCAAACGCACCTTTACACCAAAACGGCGCAGAGTGGCTACGAGCAGGGCATAAGTATTGCCGAAGAGATGCTTGGATGTAACAATATTTTTGCCTTGTGCTGCCAGCGCCATGAGGGTGTTGCTGATGGCCGCCATTCCTGAGTTGAAGGCGGTGGCATGAACAGCATCGGTAAGGGCTGCCACACGGCGCTCCAGGTTGGTCACCGTAGGGTTCTCTACGCGCGAATAATCTGGAGCCTTGATCTTGTCGGTGAATGCTTCAGCCATGACGGCAGCATTGTCGAATTCGTAGGCAAGGGTATTATATACTGGCACACTCAGCGAGTCGTATGCATCGCGGCGCTCATATTCCAAATGAATAGCTTGAGTCTGTTTCTTCATCATTCTGTTATTTTATGTGATATTTTGCGTGCAAAAGTACAAAAAAGAAATCAAATAGACAATAAATCGCATAAAAAAAAACGAGTTGCGAATGCTTTTTATGCATTGCAACTCGTTGGAGAGGGGTTTAACCCAACAATAACCTACTGGCTCATCCGATTAGCTTAAAGATAACATTTGTAAGGCAAAAATGCAGCAAAAAAAGCGAATTGTAACAGAAACATTCGTTTATCTCGAATTTTATTTGTAATTTCGCACCAAAAACAAAAATAAGGATATTTATGAATAAACTGATTCTGAAAACAACAAAAAGCGGACTGCTGGCAGCTGCCCTGATGGCTTCAATCTCTGCCAGTGCCGAAACCATAGAGGTGAAAACGCTGAAATATGCAGGCCCCTATGCCGTAGCACAGCCTTGGATGGCTGACAGTGTGAACATCAAGGGCGAAGCGTTCGACCTTAAGCAGTTGCTCGATTCGCCGCTGTCTTTCACCTTATTAAATAAGGGTAAGGAGGTGACTGCAGCCCAACTCCTTGCCGACAAGCAGGATGCGCTCCATCTGGCTTCTTTCTGCGTTTCTAACACCCAGCGCACCAAAGCAACCATTGCGGTAGAAGGATTGGAGCAATACCGCCTGTTTGTAGACGGCGAACAGGTAGCGGTGAACGGCGATAAGGCTGAAACCATCCTGACTCCTTCGCAGCATACGGTTGTCATCAAATATCTTACCCGGAAGAATGCATCTTCTGATAAGAAATCTATCAAGTTGACCGTAACTGCAGCCAACGGTGCTCCGCTTTCTGTAGGCGATGCGGCAGCCAAGCGCGCCTATAATATCTATGATGTGATTTGTGCGCCCAACTATCCGAGTGTTTCTATCTCACCAAACGGAAAGTTTATCGTTGTTCGGAAAACCTGGGTAGATAGAAAGGGTAATAACCATAGCATTAGCGAATTGCGCAACGCTCAGACTAACAGAGTGATGGCTGCATTTGAGGAGAACGTAAAATGGATGCCTTCAAGCAATAAACTGTATTTCACGCAGAAGGCGAGCGACAGCAGTATTGCCGGAGAAGAAAAGCAGGATGGCACATTGCAGCTCATCACCATCAATCCGCTGACGATGGAGCGCGAAGTGTTGGCTGCCAATATTCCAGACGGATGGTTCCAGTTTACTCCCGATGAGAAGACGCTTATCTACACTCTTTATACCGAGGGCAGAAAGAAAGATGCGCAGGTGTATGATGTGAAGGAGCCTGATGACCGTCAACCAGGATGGCGAAGCCGTAGCTATCTTGCCAAGTTTGATTTGGCGTCGGGTGTTCTCCAGCCGCTCACTTTCGGCTATCACAACGTCTATCTCAACGATATTTCTGCAGATTCCCGCTATCTGCTCATCGGCAAGAGCGAGGAGCGCCTTACCAAGCGTCCTACTACTCTAAATTCCTACTATCGTCTCAATCTCAATGATATGAGTGTAGAGACTTTGATAGAGAAGGGCGAATTTCTGAACAGCGCCCAGTTCTCACCGGATGGCAAGAGCATTCTCGTGAGTGCTTCGCCGGAAGCTTTCAACGGCATTGGAAAGAATGTGGAAGAAGGACAGACACCTAGCATGATTGACACCCAGCTCTATCTGATGACCTTGTCGGATAAGAAGGTTCGTCCGCTGACCAGGGATTTCAATCCGAACGTGCAGAGTGTGGAATGGAGCAAGGTCGATGGAAACATCTATTTTACAGCCGAAGATAAAGACTGCGTGCACCTCTTCCAGCTCAATCCGAAATCGGGTAAGTTTACGCTTCTCAAGACTCCTGAAGAGTACATCAAGAGTTTCTCGCTTGCATCTTCGGCAGCAGAAATGGCTTTCTCCGGTCAGAGTGCATCCAATGCCGACCGACTCTATAAGATGAATACGAAGGCGCTGAAATCGCAATTGGTTGACGATTTGAGTGCGCGCGAGTTGAAGGATGTTGAATTGGGCGAATGCAAGGCTTGGAATTTTGTCAATTCAAGAGGCGACACCCTTTGCTGCCGTTACTATCTGCCACCTCATTTTGATGCTGCCAAGAAGTATCCGATGATAGTGAACTATTATGGCGGATGCAGTCCTACGAGCCGCATGTTCCAGAGCCGTTATCCTCATCATGTTTATGCGGCAATGGGCTATGTAGTGCTGGTTGTGAATCCTAGTGGAGCCACCGGATTTGGTCAGAAATTCTCAGCCCGCCATGTAGATACGGCAGGCGAGGGAGTGGCTGAAGACATCATCTCCAGCACCCAGGCTTTCTGCGATGAGCATGCTTTCGTAAACCGTAAGAAGATAGGCTGCATCGGCGCCAGCTACGGCGGATTCATGACTCAGTACCTTCAGACCAAGACCGACCTCTTTGCAGCTGCCATCTCGCATGCAGGCATCAGCGACCACACCAGCTATTGGGGTGAGGGCTATTGGGGCTACAGCTACAGCGAAGTTTCTATGGCGAACGAATATCCTTGGACCAACAAGCATCTCTTTGTAGATCAGAGTCCGCTCTATAATGCCGACAAGATTCATACTCCGCTGCTGTTTGTTCACGGTACGGCAGATAATAATGTGCCTGTGGGCGAGAGTATCCAGCTCTATACGGCGCTGAAACTCCTTGGTCGTCCTACGGCGATGGTATTGGTAGATGGTCAGGATCATCACATCATCGACTACGAGAAGCGACTGAAATGGCAGAACACCATCTTTGCCTGGTTTGCCAAGTGGTTGCAGGATGATGCTTCCTGGTGGACGGAAATGTATGGTGATGAAAAGATGTAGTTGAAGTTTCGGCAGAAATGCCGGCTTCAGCCTTTATCAAATAAAAAGAGATTATGTTCCTATAAGTCGGGAATATAATCTCTTTTCTTTTATATGTTTATTTCTTGCAGTTTAGCGTGATAAGCAGAGAAATCATGGCGAAGGCGATTCCTACGATGCAGACGCCGAGCCAGTCGGCTTGCGTCCAGATGTAACCGGCGCAGAAAGTGCCTAGCGAACCACCGATGAAATAGCTGGTCATGAAGATGGTGTTGGCGCGGTTGGAAGCCTGCGGAATCTCCTGCAGACAACCACTCTGATTGCTGAGCTGCTGACATTGCAGACCGATGTCAACCAGGATGATGGCTGCGATGAGTCCGGCGTAAGTGTCGCCGAAAAGCAAGGCTATTGCCCAGGCGATGATCTGCATTCCTGCTCCGAACAGATTGAATTTTCGAATGCCAAACCTAGGAATCAGTTTTCCCACACCACTGGCAGCAACGGCTCCCATGATTCCGCAAAGTCCGAGCATTCCTACCATATCACTTCCTGCGCTGAAAGGTGGCTGCGCCAGATGGAACGCCAGACAAGACCATATTGCCATCATACTGCCGAACCCGAAGGCTGCACGGGTGGAATAGATGCGGATAGAAGAATGGAAAAAGAAAATTTCTGCTATCGTGGTCATCAGCCCTCTGTAGGTTCCTACATAGTTGCGCTTCATTTCAGGCATCATCAGCAGCATGATTCCCATGCAAAACACCATCACGAAAGCAGCTATGATAAACATCTCCCGCCATCCCAGCCATTCGCCGATGTAACCGCTGATTACTCGTGAGGCAAGAATGCCCGTCAGCAGTCCGGAGAGTACAATGCCCATATTCCTGCTCTTGTTCTTGGGTTCCGAAAACTGTCCGGCTATCGGAATGAAGAACTGCGGAATCACCGAACAGGCGCCAATCAGCAGTGAAGCTCCCCAGAGCATCCAAACGTTTTGCGCTGCAGCCATCACGATAGCCATCAATGCAGCAATGGTCATATTGACAAGGATGAGTTTCTTGCGCGAAAGCATGTCGCCCAAGGGAATGAGGAAGAATAAGCCCAGCGCATAACCTATCTGGGTAATGACGGTGATGAGGTTAGCCTTCTGCTCGGTAATATCCAGGTCGTGGCGGATGAGTTCGAGAAGCGGCTGATTGTAGTAGCAGTTGGCTACGGTGAGTCCTGCGACGATAGCCATCATCAGGAGAATGCTGCGGGGAATGCCCTGATTTTCTTTTAGCTGTATCATT
>OIWT01003019.1_pt1 | contig 16167 bp, 21 predicted proteins | sample 1587701 | NCBI WGS metagenome assembly OIWT01 (sample SAMEA3888904, study PRJEB22519) | human gut metagenome | biome: human gut; feature: human-associated habitat; material: faeces | place: Denmark | collected 2009
CTCTTCCTATTATACCGCATTTCTTCGGTATTTACAGAAAATTTTGCACAGGCTCACTCGATTGATTACTGCGGAGCAATTATTGCTCCATATCATTTGCCATTTTACATACAACCGCCTAATGTAAGTATTATTTTTGCATACTTATACCCTCTATTTTTATTGCTACATTCCATGACAATAAAATAATCATCCTCATTCTCCGCTCTCACTACAACACCTTGAGAATACGGAGTTACCCAAAGGGGCTTGACTCCATAATATGAGGCTACGAATTCATTGGTGGGATTAGGCATCTCTACATTAAATCCATTTTCATACAACCATGCATGGTAATTTTTAAGAGCTGGTGGAGCTCCTATTACTTGAAAAGCCATCAAGGTGGCCGTCTGAAACTCCATTTCTTCATCCAGGTTAATCACATATTTTTCAGTTGGTTCGAGCGCGTACTCATCGCTCGTTGTTTTTCTCTTCACTTCATTAAGCTTAATTTTTATCATACCTCTGAATCTCCTTCCGGTCTTGTTTCCACATACGGTTGCTTTTGTGATAAATACTTTTCTACACTTAAAAATGCCTTTCCAAGTTCGTTCAAACCAAGCACCATCATATATTCAGCCACTTCCCCTGAATGAATAATACTTCTCATAGGATTTAATTTTCTACGGAACTCTTCAAATGAATCGCCGACGACCAACCACATACCTTCTTCCTTGTCATAATAGCAGTGATATTCGCGCCATAGGCTTTCGTCGTTTTCTTCGAAAAATCCTCATCTGCAGAAAATTCAGCCCAAGGAAATAGTCTTGGAAAAACGTCTGTATACGATGTAAAAGGAAACCAATATGGATATGAATACTTTTGAATGTCTTTACCGTCATCGACAATCAACTCTGTCTCACCTCTGCCACTACTCTTGCGTATCCATTCCGTTGCATGCAGTTTGACTTCGCCACCATTTTGAATGATTTGCATGAACTTTTTTGAGACAACAAGAAGTTGTAATTTGTTACATGCTGTGGCAAATTAGAAAACGATAAGAGTTGCTTGTTCGAAATTTCATTTAAAAAAATTTGATTTAACGGAACTCTAACAAAAAAGCCCTTGCCCTTACCATCGTTGGTACGCTCAACAGTTTTTGCTGTTAGCTTTTGCCAAATGCATATATCGTCATCTGGATTGTACAAGACGACAATGCACGGTAAAGAATTCATGGTCCAATAATTATACTGTCTCTCGTTTATATTTCGAAAGATTACGCAATCGTCTTTTTTCTCTCCAAACCAACTCGCCCCTGATTTTATCTGCAATGCAACAAGCTGTTTAGGTTCACCGGTAGTCTCTGTAATTTCCATATGAGCATCAATGCCGATACCGCGGGTACTATTACGATTCCGAACTCGGGATGTACTACTTGCAGAGTCGGTATTATGACCCGGCAGTGGGGCGGTTTATTAATGCGGACGGGCAACTGAACCCTGGGGTACTGGGGAGTAATATGTATGCGTACTGTAACAATAATCCTATTATGGGAACAGATGAAACCGGTAGAGGATGGCTCGGGGCTCTCGTAGGCGGACTCTGTGGTGCGATCGTTGGTGGAGCATTTGGCGCATTGTCCGCAATCACTTCAGGTGGTGATATTGGTGCTGGCATTGCCATTGGTGCAATAAATGGTGGGATATGTGGTGCTATTGGCGGGAGTATTGCTGAAGACGTTGCCACTGGTGGTATATCTTCTGTTGGAACGGCAACGATGCTTTTAGCAATAGATGCATGCTTTATCACTGGAGCTGGTATTGCATCACAGTGCATCAATCCTCAACCGCAAAGTATAAGTGAAATAGATGGATATTCAGCATTACGTGCAGGAGTACAAAATGTAGTCATCACGACCCTGTCCATTACACCTGCTGCTTTGGGTTCTGTGGGGATCGCCGGAGACATTGTGCTGGGCAGTATTTACAACCTGCTATCATCTACAGGGCAATGGATTTATAACACTGTTGAAGACAGTATACGCCAACGAGAAAAAGGGGTAAGAAATCCGACAAAGGAGGTCATTCCCATTGGCTAATATGTACCGAAAATTTTCTGTCATGCAGAAAAGTTCATTTTATGCCGGAATCGTTAGCTGTTTATGTGCTGTGACATTGTTTATCATTCCGATTTTCTTGGACCTTGACAATCGATTCATTCTCTTGCTATTGGCATATGCCCTGCCTTTTTCCGCCTTTTTGGCTGTCGGCGGTATCGTCCTTATGATCAAGTGCCGTTTGTTCCTGTATCAAATTTATATTGAAAGTCAAGGCATTTCAATCGTTACGAAAGCTGGAAAAGTCAAAAAATCATTTGATTGGACAAGTATAAGGAAACTGGCGCTGTGTGAAGATCATGGAAGACGTTATGTATGTATTTCTACCGATCCTGACTTATCGCCCGAATATACACACATGTATGGCATCATCATGGCACCGTTTCATTGTAAAAATTGCATTTCATTCCCTGTGGATTCCGTATTGATAGAAACTTTGGAAAAACATTCGTCCCGCTCCGGCGTTGTTTTAGAACATACCGGTTCCATCAAAAACGGTCCCATACAATCAACCCGGAAAATCAGTGGTCCCATCGTTCTCATTGCCTTCATTGCGCTAATCATGTGCCTCATATTGCTTGTTTGGTCTATTCTGTTCTTATCGTAAAACGAAATATTACCAGGGCAATTTATACGGTTGTTCGCGTGGAAGGAGGAGGCAGAAATTGCCGGGAAAGTACCGTCGGATAATACGGCCATTCATTGCACCGAATCACGGTTTGCAAATTGCCGGGAACAAATACGGGTTACAATCGTTTTCCAATCACCTGTACTTGGTCGCTCATGGTTTGATTTCGCATGTGTCATATGAGCAGTTGAATGGCTATTCAAACAATTACATAACTTCATTTTCGGTGCGAATGGTCAATTGCCCAGGACGATAACTTCCATCTGAAGGATTTCTTGTCGTTGTAAATGATAGAATAAAGCCTAACAGGCATGCCAAATCATACCGTTACGTATACGACGACCTGGGGCAGTTGCTCCGCGAGGACAACAGTGCCAAAAGCCGCACGTATGTATATTCCTACGATCATGCCGGAAACATTCTGTCCAAGAAAACCTATGCTTTGACAGCGGAGGGAGAAACACCATCAACGCTGTACAGTACGAACACATACGGCTACAATGATGCTGACTGGGGAGATCTTCTGACATCGTTCAACGGGCATACAATTACCTATGATGCCATTGGAAACCCGTTGAATTATTACAACGGTTCCAGTTTTAGCTTCACCTGGAAGAATGGCAGACAACTGGCAACGGCAGCGAAAGGAACGTATGTGCTGTCGTATGACTACAATGACGAAGGCATCCGTACCAAGAAGGTGGTCAACGGGGTTGAACACACGTATCACCTGTCCGGTTCGCAGATCGTGGCAGAGGAATGGGGCAGCAATCTGTGCGTGTACCTGTACGATGCAGACGGAGCACCGATTGGGATGCAGTACCGCACGACAAGCATGGCGAAGGGCGATTTCTACACTTTCTGGTTTGAAAAGAACCTGCAGGGAGATATTGTTGCCGTCTATAATGAAAGCGGAACCAAGGTATACACCTATCAGTATGATGCATGGGGCAACTGCACGGCTACGCCAGTCAGCAGTATCGGAGCCAATATTTATGCACAGTATAATCCCTTCCGTTACCGCGGGTACTATTACGATTCCGAGACGGGGTTTTATCTAACAGGTACAAGATATTACGATCCGGAAATTGGTAGGTTTATTAACGCTGATGGAGAAATATCGGATGTAGGCGGAAATGTTTTAGGATATAACCTTTTTGCATACTGTTTTAACAACCCCGTTAATATGGATGATCCAACAGGACAATGGCCAAAGTGGATTGGAAAGGCAATTGCAGTTGTTGCAGTAGCAGCAGTTGTAGTTGCGGCCGTAGCTGTAACCGTTTCTACTTTTGGTGCCGGTTCTGTGGCAGGTGTAGCAGCAATCTCGGCAGCAGTTACAATAGCCGCAAGAGCAACAGAAGTGGCAGTTTTACAGGTCAAAAAGAGTAAAAACTCCTCCCAAAATACTGGCGGAAAAACCAGCGGGAACACTAGCAACAATAGTGGAAATAGCCCAGGCGGTGGAGGAAGCAATTCACAAAAGAGTAACGGACAAGTGGCTGTTGATGTTACAGAATCTCTTTTTGATAACGGATTGCAGATTATAGGAATTACACCTTTTACAAAAGCAGGAAGCATTGGATTTAATCATATATTAAATCAACAGGTTTCTGAAATATTTGGGGAAACGACAACTTTAAGATCCACTTTGTCAGCGACAGGTGGAAAAGTTGTACCATATGCATTTGCTGCTTATGCGTGGTGTAAGACAACAATATCTATTTTTAGTGATGATCCTGTAAAAAGAGCAGAGCAAAGGGGGTACACATTAAAGTGAGAGAATTTCTAAATATTATTTTATTAATAATAAATATAGTTTCTTTTGTTTTAGTTTTGTTGTTTGGGGCAAGTGGGATAATATATGAATTATTTGGGCCTGCAAACTACGAAAAAATACTTCAAAAATTAAAAATCCCTTGGAGTTTTGAGCGTATTTGGCTGTTTATGTTTGTTTGCTTGATAATTCTGATCATAACATACATTTTGCGCAAAAAGTTCTTTTAATGCTTTTTTCTGTTTTCAGATAGATTGTTTATTAAAACACATCTATCTGAAAACGCCATTCAATATGAACTTCTTGCTGTTTTTCACTATCAACTGTTTCTAAACAACCGATTTCAATTTTTGCAATCAGCTTGTTTAGAACATAGAGTGTTAATTCTTCAACATTTAAGCACATTTTGACGGTCTCTCTGAACTGCTCAATTTTCATGGCGTTAATATTGAATATTTGTTACAACGAACACCAGCGGAGTTAGAACAACTGGCAAAGAGTGGAATAATAAGTAGCAAAACGCTAAAACAAATAAAAAAGCATTCGAAGGGCGAGATTTGGGAACGAAAGGGAGGAAATGCTAATGGAAGATGGAATATCCATAAATATGTATTTTTGCAGAAGCGGTCAACATAAGCCTGATATCATTAAGTTTGATCCGAATGAGTATTTTGACCTTGAGGATGACACATCTCCAGATATTGATAGTGTTCCAAAATATCTCAACATGCTCGATTATTTAGAAGAAAAGGATAATGTGACCTATATTGCCGTTGTTATTACGAATAAAAATAACGGTAAGAAATTACATATAGAAACCAATTTCTTTAATGGACAGCAGAGCACTCTATCAATAAGGACAGAATACCATTACGATTTGATAACATATAAAGAGGTAATCACGGATGTTCTTCTACCTTCGGAGGAAAATAATGTGACGATACATGATGTCTGTCGGTTCTGCTCAAAAGATTGCTACTACAACTGTATTTATCATGGAATAATTAAAAAAGGACGTGATGGTACGGAAACGGAATACAGATTAATCTGATGTATATTCTTTGTGTTGCGAATACTTTCTCTCAAATTTTCCTCTTTTGATCGATGTAGGAGTCGGGGTGTCAGATGAATGGAGTGAAATGACAGCGGAGAGAAGGTTTGTACCTATACTTGCGATGCATGGGGCAACTGCACAGCTACGCCAGTCAGCAGTATCGGATCCAATATTTATGCACAGTATAATCCCTTTGCCACAAAAGCCATCGGATTTGGATCTGGCTTTTATTCTCAATCGGCACCTTTCCAAGATTCATTAGAATTGATGAAACTCGATGGTAGCTTAAAAGGCTTACCAGGCAGTGCCGCTGGAGAATTTATTAATAGATTCAGAAATGCAAGAAAATTTTTGTCAATACCAACATCTAAGATGGATTATTTTATTTCATACGGTTTTGCCGCAATAGCTGTTGGTAATACGATTTATTCGTGTTTTGCAAGTAATCCGGCAAAAAGAGCGGCAAAAAGGGGGTATTCATTGAAATGAAACTTAAAACCATATTAAGAAAAATGCTTCTAATTATGTCAATTATCTTGTTCATTTTGTTTTATATTGCTGGACTCATTTGTGTTATAGATGCTTATTTTTGCCAGTTTTTTACAATCTTCTTTTCATACTTAGATTCAATAGGACTAACAACCACTGTAATATTAGTGATAGAATGGAGTTCGTTTATTGTGGGCTTCTTGCTTTATTCTTTGTATGAAAGATTATAGCATTGACAGTTGAAGATACACGCACTCTTGCTTAGGTGTTGTCGGCGCAGCTGCTTGGGGTGAACTCGCGGGTCTTCAGATGTATCGGATGCAAAATCCAAATCCAAATCCATCATCCAAGTCTGTTACCAGCAGTCCTTGTGATGGGACCTGCTTTGTTGCCGGGACACTGATTGCAACGGAAAACGGCAGTTTGCCCATTGAACAGATAACGGCTGGCATGTTGGTGTATGCAACAGATCCGGAAACCGGGGAAACAGAACTCAAAGAAGTTGTAAATAGTTTTGTCCGTGAGAGTAGCGAACTTGTACATATTACTGTAAACGGCGAAGAGATCGCCACGACACCAACACACCCGTTCTGGGTACCACAAAAGGGTTGGACTGACGCAATAGACCTCCGTGCCGGGGATAGGCTTCAACTTCTTAATGGCGTATATGTGATCATCGAGCAGGTGCAGCATGAACTTCTTGAAACACCTGTAACGGTCTATAACTTTGAGGTTGATGATTTCCATACATACTACATTGCTGAAAGTCAAATTTTTGTTCATAATGCAAATTGTGGCACAACTTCTCCAAATCAAATGCAGAAACAGGTTGAACGTGGGCAAGCACCAAAAGGTGTTGTGCGCGTCGATAATCCTAAAGTGCCGGGTCAACAACCACATGTTCATTTCTCAGACGGAACATCGCTGAATATAGATGGTAGTGTTCATGATGCGAAAAATGGGATTCCAAATTTGACAAATGAAATAAGAATATGGTTGGAGAAAAACGGTTGGAAAGGAAACTAATATTATGAAGACATATGCAGGAAATCGTGATGATGAGAGTAACGGTATTGAATACAACGATGTTGAAATTCTGTGCAATGAATATGAACTTGAGTTGTTAATAAACGGGTTGATTAAGTTGAAAAAAGAAATTGATGAATACAGAATAAAGGGAGGATCAGTTTCAGGGTTTACCCATTTGCATTTCAGAGATGTTAATCCAAAATGGAATAATAGCGATGCTGATTTGGTTGTGTATGTTGACTTGAATAATGATATACCTCGTTCTTAAGATTTGATTAATTTAGGTACATATTACAGAAAGTAGTTAGAATGTTCAATGGCGATTCAAGTTTTATGGACCATATCAGGTTATGCGATGGTGAAGTGCTAAAAGAGTTTTAATGCAAAGTAATAAGCAGATAGAAACCGTTAAGCCGACTCAAAGAGGGTGCCGCTCATTTGCGACACCCTCAACATGGAAAATTGCTGAAATCAAGCCGGGCGAGCTTGTTTGAGCAACGGACGATACGACCGGTGAGACAGAACTCAAAGAAGTTGTAAATAGTTTTGTCCGTGAGAGTAGCGAACTTGTACATATTACTGTAAACGGCGAAGAGATCGCCACGACACCAACACACCCGTTCTGGGTACCACAAAAGGGTTGGACTGACGCAATAGACCTCCGTGCCGGGGATAGGCTTCAACTTCTTAATGGCGTATATGTGATCATCGAGCAGGTGCAGCATGAACTTCTTGAAACACCTGTAACGGTCTATAACTTTTAGGTTGAGGATTATCACACGTATTATGTTTCTGGCAGTGCTATATTGGTGCATAATGCAAATTGTGGTAAGCAAGCGACTCCAAAATCCAATCCAGATCAATTCGCAAAAATGCGTGGAGACCAAGGATATAAAGGCAGAGATGGGAATTTGTGGAAAGTAGACAGGCTCCATAAAGATCATTATGATGTTAGTAACAGCAAGGGTGAAAAAATCAGGGAGGTGGACTTTTTCGGGAACCAAATATGGCCAGATGGCCCCAAAAATAAGAACAAACGATAGGATGTATTTATGACACGATATTTAAGTATTTCATCGGGGGATCTACTACATGGATTGCTTGACTTACAGGGATATACTTTTGTGGAAAAAGGCTGCATAATCAGATTCAAAGAGCAAGTTTCAACTGAACGCTATCATCTAAAAATGGAAGCGACTGATCGACAAATTTTCAATTCAAATTCGGAGATTTTGTGGGAGGAATTACTCATCTTGTTGAATTATAGCCCGGAGACAAGTGTATATGTATCATCTTATGAAGGGAACTGGCAACCGGGAAATCTGTTTGATTCTGACAAACTCGGTGAGGGGCAATATGTAATGCAAACAAATAATAAAGATGTGTTGCGTGAGATATTTGTTATGTCATTGGAGTATCGTGCATTCCCGGTTTTTGCAACGGAGGATTTATCATTGGCCGTGATGCCTACCGATCATTTGGACATGTTTATTGCATATTCTGATTCACACAAAATGAGTTCTCGCATGATAAGTGAGGACTTGGAGAAAATTGAGTGGGTATGATGACATAATTTGGAGTGGGAACATCAGTAAATAAGGCAAACGATTCACCATGTACGGTAGTTGTTATCCGGGTACTAACTCCTATGTAGTTACTGAAAATTCTACAAAGCCTAAGTAATAGCAGGTCGTGAAAAGTAAAAAGCATAGAGAACCTGTTAAACCAGCCTAAAGAGGGTGCCGTCCATTTGCGACACCCTCAACATGGGCGATTGCTAAAATCAAGGTAGCTGTCCCATGTTCCTGCACCCAACAGGCGCTTTTATACGGGCATAATTCTTTGCCTTTTATTCCGTCCATAATTAGGGTTTGACGATTTCGTAAATTCATACAAGATTCGACTGCTTTGTTTTAAATGTGTGGATTATTGACATTCACAGTAGTTGTGATGCTGCTATGCCCCATCCACATCTGTACCTGCTTCATACCCGCTTTGTGTGCCATCAGCATGGAGGCGCAGGAATGGCGCAGGTCGTGGAAGCGGATGCGCGGCAATCCGTTCTTCTTCAGCATTTTCGGGAAGCGTTCGCTGATATAGTTGGGACGGATGAGATTGCCGAGCGGATCGACGCAGACCATGTCGAGGTATTCCTTTGCGTAATCCCGACGGTAAAGGCGGCGATAAGTATCCTGCAGTTTCCGGTGTTCCCGCAGGATGCTTTCCACCTCCGGCAGGAGCGGAAGCGCACGCTTGGAGGATTCGGTTTTCATTTCATCGGTGATAACGGTCTGCAATTTTCCGTTTTCCTTGACTTCACTTGCCTTGTTGCGGATATAAATCCGCTTATTTTCAAAATCAATGTTGCTCCACCTCAGCCCCACAACCTCGCTTCGCCGCAGACCGTAATAAGCGGCAAGGATGACCGGGAGGAAGAGGCGCTCGCCTTTGGCGGCTTCCATCAACAGTTGCACTTGCTCCGGGGTGTAGTAGCAGGCACTGTATTTTTTCGGCTTGGGACGGTCCACCTTATCAAACGGATTGGATAATAAGATCTCCTGCCGCACCGCCCATCCGCAGGCGTCGTGCAGGAGATTATGATACTCCAACACCGTCTTTTCCTTGCACCCGTCGGCGCGGATGGAGGCGTAAAATTCCTGAATCCGTACCGGAGTGATGTCCTTCAGCGTCAGCTTGTCTCCGAAAAAGGCGCGTATCCGCCGTTCGATCAGTTCCTCATAGCCGTCGTAGGTCGATTTCTGCACATTCGGTTTCTTGACATTGACAAGCCAGCTTTGCAGAAATTCAAGGAAGGGACAATCCTCGGGTGAAAGGATGCCGCGACATTCCTTTTCGTATTGCTCCGTAAAGGCGGCAATCGCATCCCGCAGTGCCGCCTTCACGACGGATTTTTTCGCATCCGGTGTAAGATTCAACCCGATCCACTTGTATTTCCTCTTCTTTGTGATCGGATCCCCGTACCCGATCACGGCGTAAAGTTTTCCGTTCTTCTCCTGCACGCTGCCTGAGAGCGCCGTTTCTTTTTTCATTCAGCATACCTCCTTTGCTTTGGCATAACACAACATATCACTTTTCTTGTCACAAGTCCAGCCCTTAGGGTTCGAAGTTACAGAACCAACACACTTTTTGTAACCGCCGGGCGTGCGTCGATCCATGATATATTCCATTACGGTGGTTTTGGCAACGCGGTATTCGCGCCCGACCTTTATCCCGTAAATACTGCCCTCCCGCACAAGGCGGGAGGCAAGCTTTGTACTGATGCCGAGGGCGTTTGCCACATCGCGCAGTGTCATGGAGTCAGGATAGTTCGCAAAAATATTTTTGTTTCCGGTCATTCAGCATCCTCTCTTTCTTACATAAACAGCCCAAAGGTGTTTTCTTCGCTTTCCGTTTCGTCGGAATTCTCGTCGCAGTCGGGATCAAGTGCAGATAAAAGACCGATGACGGAGCCAACGACCGCACCGATCGCGTTGCCGTTCTCTCGGGCTTCCCGTTCGCGTTTTTCTTCTTCACTTTCCTCGGAATCCCCGTTGTTCAGAATCGAAACAGCGGAAGCAAGCCCTGCAAGATCACCAATACCAGAATGAGCAGGCTTGGCAGGGCGAACAGAATGTTGAGCACCCATCGGGTAATGAGATCCCGGCGATTGAATTTTTCTATCTGCAAAGAAGTCCGGTCGAGCAGATTCCCAACCTGTTGTTCTTTGTCGCGGAGCAGTGTTTTCATCTCCTTCTGCAAATTTTCTATCGTCTGCCAATCCTTCCGGTGCCGGACTTCCATCTCTTTGAGTGTCTCCTGCATCTGCGCTGTCTGCCGGGCGAGTGCCGAAGCTGTAGCCTGCATCTGCAAAACCGTTTCCCGCAGGCTGTCGATCAGGTCGTTCCCGGGTACCGTTTCTTCCGGAAGCGGCACCGGCATATTCCGTTTCATCAGCTCTTCGGGCGAAAGCCTTGCGCAGGTTCTGTCGGACGATGAATTCATATTCCATGTTCTCCTTTAAGAATTTTTCGTCGTGTAATTTGTTGTCACGACATTTGCGGTAACTGCCATCTTTGCATTTTCCGTCACGGTAACAGGTGTAGGTAATCTGTTTTCTGCCGTCCTCCCACCGCACGCCGTAGCCCTGCAGACGCATGGCCTCGATAAAATCTTCGCGTGACAGACTGCGCGCCATGGCAAGTGTGATCGCACCGCAGAGACGAAACTTCCAGCTCTCCCCTCGTAGTGCTTTGCGATATTCCCCGTTGCCAACACCGTGAACTTTGGTTTTCCGATAGGGCGGTAGCGTGGCGATTCCGTGGGAACGGCAGATTTCGTCGCTGATAGCGCGGAGCTTTTTCAGATTGTCCGGAGATTCATGCAGCTTCTTTCCCGTGTCCGGATGCACCGTGTTCACGATCATATGCGAGTGAATGTGCGCCCGGTCGACATGGGTGGCAATCAGAACTTCATAGCCCGTCCAGGCTTTTGCGGCAAACTCTCCGGCAATTTCGTTTGCCTGCAGCGGAGTAATATTTTCGTCCGGCGAAAAGGATTGCACATAGTGGCGGAAAAGAAGTCCGTCCGTTTTTCCCCATGACGCCTTGGTTGCCATAAACTGATTGTAGGCGATTGAGGGAACGCAGTTCTGACCCGTGACAGAAAAAATCTCTTCTCGAATCTTGGTTTTGGATGGCTGCAGGCAATATCCTATGACATTGCGCATGACTGACGGGCGAAAATCGGTGCCGCTTTTATACCGGATCAGCTTCAGAATCGGCAACGGCATCCTCCTTTCGGTGCAGGGCGATTCGCATCAGTGCCACATGAATCTCGCCCAGTGCCTCGGTGAGCTCCTGAAGTCCGACCACACGAACGGCACCTGCGTTTGCAAGTTTTGTGAGTTGGTTGACATTGTTTCCGATCCGGCGCAGTTCGGTAAGGATCGGCTTCAGATCTTCCATCAGCGTAATTTCCTTACCGAGTGCGGCAGTAACCAAAAAATCCGTGCGGGAAAGTTTTGCTTTTGCCGCCTTGCGGTCGATGATTTCCAGTTCCTTTTCCGTTACACGGATGGGAATATTTTTGTTTCGGATTCGTAACCCCCAAATACCCTCGCGCCTTCAAGAATCTTTCTGAATGTGGTACAATGAAGTATAACAAATTTCAACGAACTGTAACGAAGTACAATTGAAGTTCGTTGCAGTCCGAAACACACGGAGGAAAAGGAAAGATGAATGAATCAAGTCAAGCAATCGTAGCGGTAAAGCGAGAGGTGCAACTGTCCGAGTGGCAGCGACAGGTACAGGAGCGGCAGGAGCAAGGGATACCGGTGGATGAATGGTGTGCAAGCCTGGGGATCAGTAAAGGCGCATATTATCATCGTCTGCGAAAGGTTCGGGAATATATGTGTCAACAGATGGGGGTTATGGAAGGCAGTGACCCAAGAGAAACGGCTCAATCTACCGTCGTTGTTCCCATTCGCGCTGCGCAATCAAGAGAAAAAGCCGCTATTGAAATTCAACTTGGAGAGCTACAGATCAGATTCAACGAAATCCCCGACGCGGAGCAGTTAAAGGTTGCTTTAGCCGCCTTTACGGATGCAAATAAGCCGGTATGTTGAAGGAGCTTACGCTAAATACCACAGTCTATCTCGTTACGGGCTACAGTGATCTGCGAAAAGGCATTGAGGGTCTTGCCGCCGTGGTGCAAGGAAGTTTGTCCTTGGATCCATTCAACAAGGGACTGTATCTGTTCTGCGGTCGCCGTCGGGATCGGATCAAGGGACTCATATGGGAGGGAGACGGATTTCTTCTCCTTTACAAACGTTTGGACAGCGGCGTGTTCCGTTGGCCTCGGAATGAAATGGAAGCGAGACTTTTGACCGAGCAGGAGATACGTTGGTTACTTGAGGGCTTGGAGCTTGAACAGCCGAAGGCAATTAAGGAATCCAAACCGGGGATATTGTATTATAGCAACTTCCAAAATAGCAGTCACCCTTGACAACTACAGCAAAAAGTGGTACAATATGTCACAGGGCAATGAGAAAAATGGGCAAAATGCTGCACAATGCGTGGCAGAAAGCAGCTGCTGAACGGCGAGGACGAACAACACATATCACGCCGCAGGCATAGAGCTGCGGTATCTGCCGCCGTACAGCCCCGATATGAATCCGATTGAGATGCTGTGGTCGAAGGTAAAGGCGCTTTTGCGCAAATGGAAGTGCCGGACTGCCGAACTCTTGCCTAAAACCGTCTCCTGTGCGCTTTTGTGCGTCAGTCAACGGGATTGCGTTGGCTGGTTTAAGGTCGGTGGATATGCCTGTAATTTGGGGAATTGCTATAATATCGAAATACTGTTTGAACTAAATGATAAGGAGAAACTAATAATGAAAAAGTGGTTTTATTCTCTTGATGGCAAAAAACAAAATATTATTATTGAAGTTGGCTGGGGATTAGCCGCATTATGCTGTGTAATAATCGGAGCAAATCCGTCAGACTCTGCAGAGCCAACGGCGTTGGATTATATATTTACAATGCTGTTCAGTGTTATGGTTATTTTTTCTTCTGTTTTTACATATTGGAAAGTCAAACAAAAGAAGAATAAGAAGGATGAATCTTCCGATAAATCTATGGGCGTTGAAACTGTTTCCGGTAAAGTAAACAATACCGATAGTGTATCATCATGTAAAGATGAATCAGTTGACCTAACATTGCAAAATAGTAGCGTAACAAAAAACAATTTGAGCAAACAACACTTTAAATCCACTGTCCTGTTGAAAAGTTATAAGTTATGCATCAGAACAATCAATAATTTAATTTCTGAAGATATTGAAAATGAATGCTTATCAAAAAGCGACTTTTATAATGGATATAGTAATAAAGATATAGAAGATTACGCCGGAAAAACTTATCAATTAGAGGGTGTTTCATTCCCATGTGACATTGAGCCTTTTTCAGACACTCGCAAATTTGGCGTTTATTTGAAAAATTACACTGGGAGTAAGAGTTTTATTGGATATATTCCCGGCGATAAAACTAACGATGTAAGAAAAATAACATTGTTTGGTAAAGAGATTAGCGGAAGTGCTAGTATTTCCGGTGGAAAATATAAGGAATTTGATATAGAGAAGAAAAAAATTGTAATTAAAGCCGATGAGTATGAAGTTGAATTAAGCATTTCATATTTTATGCCAATCGATGCAGATTTGAAAATGAATCAAATTCTCGAAGAGGAACTTGAAGATTCAAAAATGTATAAAACCATTCGCACATATATTGCTGGTATAAAATATAATAACGATAACGGAACAAATTGTATGCAAATAGCATCTAATCTTGAAGATGGCGAATTGTTAAAGTTGGAGAATTATTTTTACAACGAGGCTAAAGCAGTTAAAATATTAACAGAAAGAAACGAAATGATTGGTAATGTCCCCGCCGATTTGGCTGAAACTGTTTTCGATTATGTTGAAAATAGTAAAATCGGGAAAGTTAAATTTGCGCCACATTTTTATGAGGGCAGAATAACCGATTATGAAGTGGATATTTATATAAAAAAATAATTATAATGTTTTTATCTAAACATAGCAAATATACATCTTGATAATAAATTAAGGGTAACCCCCAAATACCCCCGCGCCTTCAAGAATCTTTCTGAATGTGGTACAATGAAGTACAACAAATTTCAACGAACTGTAACGAAGTACAATTGAAGTTCGTTGCAGTCCGAAACACACGGAGGAAAAGGAAAGATGAATGAATCAAGTCAAGCAATCGTAGCGGTAAAGCGAGAGGTGCAACTGTCCGAGTGGCAGCGACAGGTACAGGAGCGGCAGGAGCAAGGGATACCGGTGGATGAATGGTGTGCAAGCCTGGGGATCAGTAAAGGCGCATATTATCATCGTCTGCGAAAGGTTCGGGCATATATGTGTCAACAGATGGGGGTTAGTAAAATGTCCGTCTTGCGGAGAGGATGAAGCGCAGGATCCCAATTATAGTGACGTTCCCGCGCCCGTATTCAAGAAAGCAACCATCCCTGCTCCCAGGATCCCTCACAGCTTTTGCTCTCCCGCGCTACTGGCGCATATTCTCTATGAGAAATACGTAATGGCCGTTCCGCTTGAAAGACAGGCTAAGGAGCTCAAAGCTATGGGAATGAGATCGTCCACGGCAACGCTTTCCAACTGGATGATCTACGCGGCTGAAACCTTTATGAAGCCTGTTTATGCCAAGATGAAGGAAAAATTGCTTCGCAGCTCGGTCATACACGCAGACGAGACGGTGGTGCAGGTTCTCCGCGAGCCGAACAGGAAAGCGCAGACCGATTCGAGGATGTGGGTATACTGCGCGGGCAAATACGAAGAGCACAGCAACATTCTCTTTGAATATTCTCCCACGAGAAACGGAGAGAATGCCCGAAACTTCCTCGGAGCGTATTCGGGATACGTTGTCTGCGACGGTTACGACGGCTACAACAAGCTGACCGAGGCTATACGTTGCGGATGCTGGGCTCATGCGCGCCGAAAATTCGTTGAGGCTCTGCCAACGGACAGATCCTTGCTCGCCAACAGCGTCGCCGCCAAGGGTGTGGAGCTTTGCAATGAGATCTTCCTGCTCGAACGGGAATTTGAGGGCAAGGATGGACGCGGAGCGCAAATAAAAAAGCCCCTTACGGCAACCGAAAAGCACGAGCAACGGCAGGAATGGTTAAAACCGGTTCTTGACGGATTTTTCGCATGGCTAAATGAAATTCCCGTAAGCGGCGGCACAAAGCTGGCGCGGGCGGTGCAGTATTGTCTCAACGAAAAGCAATATCTTTGCCGTTGCCTTGAAAACGGAAATATCCCCGTAGATAACAACCGCGCCGAAAACGCCATCCGTCCGTTTGTTGTGGGACGTAAGAACTGGTTATTCGCCAATTCCGTAAAAGGAGCCGAAGCAGGTGCTGTCGTCTATTCTCTTGCCGCCACCGCAGTGGCCAACGGATTAAACGTGGAGGAATATTTCACAGAGCTTTGTCGAATGAAACAGATACTGCCAATGAAACAGATACTGCCTTGGAAGGAGGTCGAAGCATGATTCCCAAGCTTGATT
>OIWT01003025.1_pt1 | contig 16124 bp, 12 predicted proteins | sample 1587701 | NCBI WGS metagenome assembly OIWT01 (sample SAMEA3888904, study PRJEB22519) | human gut metagenome | biome: human gut; feature: human-associated habitat; material: faeces | place: Denmark | collected 2009
AGCGCATCGTGGACTTCAAGATCGAGAAGGAGCAGTGGACCACCGAGAACGGGCTGCTGACGCCCACGTTCAAGCTGAAGCGGGCACTAGCTAAGAAGGAGTGCGGGCGTGGGGGAGGTGTGACGATTAGGTTCCAGAAGGAGCTGGACAGTCTGTACGCGGCGAACCCGGAGCATTAGGCGGCGAGACAATGGACGCTCTCTCGGGAAATGGGATTGTTGCAAACACAAGAACACGGGTGAGGGATTGCCATTCTTTGTTACACCCCAAATGGATAGCTACGAAACAATCTGCAACGTCTCCCTCGAGCGTATGAAGGAGATTTCTGCATATATTCAGGACCAAATGGACAAGGGCTTGAAGGGGGAGAAGTCCGATCTGAAGATGCTCGTTTCATTCGTGGACGACGTGTGCACGGGTACGGCGTGAAAAGAATAGGATTAGGGATAGGAAAGGAGCAGGGACAAGCGATGGCGCTCGATATGGGGGGAAGCAACGTGAGAGCCACGGTTTATGAACTCAAGGGAAACGGAGTGGTCGAAGTCATCAAGGAAGTGAAGCACGCCTTCCCCCCTGCGTTTATGTCCGGAACGGCGGAGCAGGTGTTCGGTTTCTTGGCGGACTGCATCGTGGAATCCAACCCCCAGCCCGGAACCAAGCTCGGCTTCACCTTCTCCTTCCCCTCCAAGCAGACGGCCATCAACCACTCCACGCTCGTGGAATGGACGAAGGGCTTCTCCGCCAGCGGCTGTGTGGGCGAGGACAGCGTCCATCTCCTGGAGAAGGCGCTCGCTGCCCGCAACTGCCCCATTACGGTCACTGCGATCTGCAACGACACCGTGGGCACGCTCATCTCCCGCTCCTACAGCGACCCCAACACGGCCGTGGGCATCATCCTAGGAACGGGCTGCAATGCCGCCTATATGGAGAACACGGCGCGCATCACCAAATGCACGACGAACTCGACGACGGGGAAGATGATCATCAACATGGAGTGCGGAGCCATCGGCGACAACAATCCGTCCATTTTACCGCTGCTTCCGTTCGATGTGACGATCGATCCCCTGACGCCCAACGCCGGCCGCCAGCACCTGGAGAAGATGATGTCCGGCTTCTATCTCGGAGAGCTGAGCCGCATGTGGGCCGTTGAGCTGTGGCAGAAAAAGCAGCTCTTTGTGTCGCACCCCGGAAACTGCCCGTTTTTCACCACCTTTATGTCGTTTGACTCGAAGTACTGCTCTGTGATCCTGGGCGACACGTCCTCCTCCTTGGCCGAAATCGACCGGATTTTGACCCAGTTTGAGATTCCGCAGTCGTCGCTCGAGGACCGTCGCTGCTTGCAGCGGATCGTGAATTCCATCGTCAGACGCTCGTCTCGTCTGATGGCCTCGTTCGTGCACGCAATCTACACGCACATGGGCGATGCGTACAAGGGTCGCACGGTGGGCGTGGACGGCAGTGTTTACAAGTACATGCCCTACTACCAGAACTGGGTGCGCGAGGCGCTGGAGGAGCTGGGCAGGAAGGACATTGACATTGGCTTGGCTGACGACGGGTCGTCGATCGGCGCGGCGCTGATCGCGTTTGGTGTGTGTGCATAGGCTTGTTTGTTGTATGTGCAAAAGCTTGTTTGGTGTGTGCATAGGCTTGTTTGGTGTGTGCATAGGCTTGTTTGTGGAAGAAAGAGCGGAGCGGAAGGCATTGCGCAGGATGTTGAGAATCACGATAATCACAATGAGGATGAGGATGGTGAAGAAGAGGTAGGCGCCACAGTGGGTGATGCGCTGCTTCCTGGAGTGACGCTGGAGCGTCGTGCGGTCGTGCCGGATGGTGTCCGTCGTGTGATCGATGGCGTCTCCCAGCTCGTGAATCACCTGATTCTGCATCTCGATCTCGTTTCCCATCAAGAGGGCTTGGTGCTACTCACTGATTGTAATACTTCAAATGCTAACCTTCAAATCGGTAAGGCCCTCACTCATCGTGTCAAGCAGTCGGTCGATTTGCTCCGCATTCTTCTCATACACCTGCAGGGATGCCTTTTGGTGTTCTGTAAGATCCATTTCTGTTTCCTGGAGCTCCTCCCTCACATCGGCTTTGTCTCGCTTGTCACTCATTATTCACACGACTACCACTTGCATATGGAAGAGGCGATTCCGGGAGAACCGTGAGGATTGGGTACAGGTGATCATCTCCACTGGCCTCGATGAAACCTTCAGAAAAGGAGTGCAACACACTTTCTACGCTCTGTAGCGTGGTTCTCGGATGCCATCGCTTCGAGCCGCTTGAGCTGAGCGAACATCACTGTCAGGGCCTCTTCCCTTCGCTTGATTTCTTCTTCCTGCCCCTTCTACGATGAAGCCATTGCATTGCTTCCACTTTTCTTCCTCGACGGCGTTGGGTATCCTTCTCAAAGGCCGTTTGCAACGTGGAGAACAGACCCAACACTTCTTTGAGTTTTCGGTAGATTGCAGTGTTGAGCTCGATCACAGCCCTCCTGTTGGTGCAGATGAGAGACTCCTTGTCGCGTCTGGCAATCATCTACCGTTGACAGGTCGCGACGCACCGACGTCCTTGAGTTGCTGAATATCGGAAAAGATGATTCGTTCAGAGAAATCGGCGGGATTCTCCGATTCGGACTCATGTGCCGAAGAGGAGGACGAGGCCAATCCGACCTGCTCGCCGATTTGCCGTAATCGTGATAAGGACTCTGCGATCTCCTTTTCCATGATTATTGTGGGTGGGATGAAGATGGGGATAATGATTGGGAAAACAAAGAGAAACAATCGGATTGCAAAAAAACGGAGTGGTCTTTCACGGCCCACGGAGAATTGGATGCGATCACCTTCGTTAAGCCGGCCGCATCTACAACTCATCTCCGAGCCGAGTTCCCACCATAGTGATGGATATAGCGCAGGTAGTAGAAGAATCCATAGCGACTGCCACGAATATGGAAGTCCTTTTCACTCATGTACACATCTACCTTTCAATCCGCCATCAAACTCGCACTCTCCAAAGACACACTCCCAAAGTTCATAAAAGACGTTCCTCGTTGCCTCCTGGGATCCACCTGCACAGTAACGTTACTCAGGGAAGGCAGATCTGTTTCTCACTCTTCCTTTCCACGCCTACCAGAAAAGACAGCCGTGCTCAAGAAGTCCCACGGCTCTTTCGTGGCTCTGCCCTCTTTGTTCCGTGCATCTCCCACGCAGCAGTTGTCATCAAAGAGCAACTCTGACAGGTGCACGTTGTCTGTCCATGACGCCACGCACCCACACAAACTCTGCAGCCGAAAAGAACGGAGGTCGTGGAACGAAGACGCGCCAAAGTGAATCGTGGTTAGCAGGGGGTTGCCTATCAATCACCGACGATCACTGAACGCACTTTCGAAGGCGGCCGCTCTCGCAGAGTAGAAACTCTCCTTGCCGAAGTGAATCGACTGGAGGAACTTGTACTGCACAAAAAAGCAGGACGACGCGTTGCGAAACGAGGAGTCTCCAAAAAACACCGTCCTCAACTTCGTGTTCTCCTGCAGCAGAAGGGAGGACGACGCTGTGAAGGCGTGAGTGCCGAACGTCAGTTCGCTCAGCTCACGGTTGTTTGTCACGTTCAGCTCCCCGCCCGTGAGGAAGGTCTCCTCCTCGAACACCAACGACGCCAGCCGCGGGTTGCTCGCCACCGTGACGCAGCCTCCGCCCCGGAACGCCCCCTTCTCAAACACGACCGACGTGAGCCACGGACAGCCCTCGATCACCACGTCTCGCGGCTGTGCACATACGCCCGCTGCGAAGGTGATGGACCGTACGCGCGTCGGGTTCCACAGCTCCCCGTCGCACGCAGACACGACGAAATGCCCACCGAAAAACACGAAAAGACAAAAACACAATCCCCCCAGTACGAGTGCCGTGAGCGTTGCCACATACCAGAAAACGCACCCATTTTTCTTCTTCGGCTCCAGAAGGATGGCGGGATTGAGAGGGTCCGGAGACGGTTTCGTCGTGATTTCGAAGGGTTGGGGCGTGACGACTCCAAACGCGTCGTCCAGCCACCAATTCGCAGGATCGGCCTCCAGCCGCGTCTCCTTCAGCTCCTGCTCGCTGAGGCCCAGCAGGATGGTCGAAAGCTGCGGCACCTTCGGCAGCGCGTACTGCGAGGAAAAAACGGCCCTCACCTCGGGCAGATTGCACGGCTCGCCCTCTTTCACCACGATGTAGCCCTTCAGGAAATTGCCGCGGAATACTTCGTTCCCCTGCTCGTCGAACAGGACGCCTTGGCCACTGGCCTCGCCCAGTTTCCAACCGCCCTCGTAACGCTTCTTGCCGTTCTCGTACAATATGCCCTGGCCGTGCCTGTAGCCGTTAGCGAAGTCGCCACTGTACACGAGAACGTGGCCTTCTTCGTACTCGTTCCCCTTGCCGTGGCGAGGGTAGAGGTACTTCACGTTCTGGATGAACTCGCCCTCGTAAGTGATGTTCTGGTACGCATCGTACTCCACCAATTGATTGTCCTTGAATTGCTTCAGAACCGTCTTCTTTTCGTCCTTGAGGATGCTGAGTTCCGTCGGAAGGTTGCTTTCATAGCAAATGAACAATCCCTCGTAGTCAGAGAAATCCTCGTTAAAACACCCAACATTGAGCAGCTTTCCGGATGTAGACACTTCCGCGAAGATATGGCAATGAAAGGGAAGGGGTTTGATGACGGAGACGACCACTCCATCCCTGTAGCGAGCATAGTTGCGGTGCGTTGTTTCTGGATCAATGTCAATGCAGATGCCGTCTCGAGATCCGTTATACAGGAATCCGTGAAACACCACGCGGTTGTCAAAATCATACACAATGCACAAGCCGTCCACCACTCCCTCCCAGAAAGAAATGTCAGCAACGACATACGTCTTTTCAAAGCAGAGATTCGCCCTGCCACTGAGTTTTCCGTTCCTCCATGTGCCCCGCAGCGTATAATCTTCGTAGAGACTCTTGAAATACATTACACCGTCCCCAATCTTCACGGGCCCGGGAATGAGCATATCAACATGATCCACTTCAAATTGATGCAGCAGCCCATCGGCAATGATGTCCAAGCCCAGCTGCTGCATTTATACAGCCGACGATTACTATCCCAAGAATCACTGCAACAAACAGGAAATGCAGATCTCTTTGATTTATGTCTTTTCATCTTCTCAAGGGCGTCGACGTAGTGATGCCACGAAGGGCCCTTTCCTCGACCTCCGCCCTTCAGAATGAAGGCCAGCAGCCGCCTTGTCCCGAATGGAATCGAATTGATGACATTGGAGTAATATACACCATCCGATGCACTCGAAAAGCGAATAGCACAGTATCCCGTATCCGTGAGGAAGACAAACGATGCTGATGGCGGGATAATACCCTGCATATACTCCTACGCATAAAGACAGTAGCTAGAACTCACGCGCACGGATACAAGCGATGTACCCTTCGGGATTCCCCGAACCACGTACAAACACCCAGGAACATGATCGGAGCGTTTCTACTTATCAACAATGCAACAATATGTGCCACAACAACAGAACGGCGATAGTCGTAGTAATTGAGGAGAGGCGAGACTTCACGAACCTCTTGTTTTCCTATCACGATCTGCTTATCGAGAAAAGATGACACACTATTGCACTGGTCCAGGACCACATATACGACGCCTATGAACAACCCCGTGTTCAGGTTCTTCTTCATTTCAAAGCTTTGGACTACGGCGTGACTGCAATCAAAGACAACGTACTCTCCGGGTACTCCTTGAAGGCCTCTGCCAACTGCTCCTCGGTCGTATCCAGCGAAATACCCGCAAGTCGTACAGTTCGCTTATTGCTCGTATCTCGTTCCATCTTGCGATCTACAGGCTGGATGTTGTTATCGCTCGAGACCTACACTTTACGGTTCTCTCCTACATATACTTCAAAGCGGTCGTCCTTTTTCAGCGCCTCGAGCAGTGCCTCCTTTGATGGAACAAGACAACGGATATCGGAGTAGCCATATATGCGGTCAATGCTGAACACTAAAATGTGAGAGGAATGAAATACCATAACCCTCCCATTCGTATCGCTTCATCCGTGAGAGGCTGCCATCCTTTAGAAAGTTGTCAAAGGAGAGGTAATAGGATAGGCGGTTCAAAGCCTCTTCCATCCTTCGTGAATTCAAGGAATTGACGCAGGGACAAAGCGATCGGGTTTTTAGCAGTCTCTCAACGAGAGAAAAGCCATTCTCTGCAATTCAATGCTCGCCCGTGCACTCGCAATCCCCATTTCGAAGGGCTCGTCCATCGTCCGATCCTTCGCCGAGGTGAAGTAGCAGCCGTGAGAATAGTGATAACTGCTAGGAAATCCGGAATCTACACAAAGACGGGAGACAAGGGATCGTCCTCTCTCTACAACGGCGAGAGACGCAAGAAGTATGATGATGTCTTCCACGCCCTGGGAAACACTGATGAGCTCAACTCGTATTCATGTCTGAAGCGTTTGATGTAGGTTTATTGGGTTTGCCCGCGGTTTTGCTGAGAAGTCGAACAATGGACTCGCGCCGAAGCTAATTGAAGTTCGCACTGAATCGTTCGGTTTAGGGGTAGATTCAGAGCCGTCTTTTCGACCTTGGAGCGGCCATTGCCACTCCTCCCCATCAGAGCGAGTGGGGACACCCTTCCTTGATGACACATAGGTCGAAGAAGGTGGAGAAGACCAAGTTCCCCGAGGACAACGTCGCCATTCTGGAGAAGTGGATTGATGAAATGGACGCGAAGCTCCCTCCCTTCAAGACGTTCACGATCCCCGTATTGGCTCCGCATTGGGTTGATCGTAGACCTCAGCCCCGGGTGGCGCCGCTCTCCAGATGTGCCGCTCCATCTGCCGTCGTGCGGAGCGTTCCGTCGTGCCTCTCGTGGAAAAGGACCAGGTGGACCCTGCTGTGCAGCGCTACCTGAACCGCCTGAGCGATTTCCTGTATGTGGCTAGCCGGTGGTCCGTGGAGCAGGAGCACGTCGTTGAAGTCCCCTGGGTTCCTCATAAGAAATTTGACAATTAACCGGCGTTTGTTCACATAACCCATTATCACAATGGACGATGATAGTTTGGGAGCGGAGTTTTGCGATGTCCTGAGTACGGCGCATGTAGCCCCGACGGCTAGCCGCGGTACGGGGGGTATGTCGTCGTATCTGAAGAACGAAATCCAGAAGCAACTGGACGTGAGTGCGCGTGGATTATGTAACAGAATAGCAGTCCTGCATTGAAATCAGCTCCTGGTGTGGAGAGATCCTGAATGAGCCGGTGTCTCCAGATCTATTGTCCTCGCTCAGAGATGGAACGGTAGGAGGTGTGGATTGCGCTTCACCTTAGGTCCTGTGCAGGGTTGGAGAGACACTCTACCCCAACAACCCTCCTGAGAAGTGGATCAAATCTCCAAGTGAGTGCAGTTTCGTGGGATAAACGATAGAGGAGTATATGGACTTCAATGTGAACATCACCATTTTCGGCGATCATTGCCTCTTGCTGGGCATTAACAAGGACCTAGTAGTGGACTACACACTGTTTGATGACAGGGACGTTGGGACTTGGTCGCTCGGTGAATTGTAGCTTGCTCGCCTGACGACATGCCTTTTCGAGTACATCGACTTTTATAACAGGGCGTGCACGGCCTCTCGCCTCCCACCGGTGGGCGGCAAACCGGAAGGGGTGGATAAGAGAATGGAAACGGTGGATGGGAAGCCGGAGACTGCAAACAACGGAAATGCACAGTCCTCTGCGAACATTAGTGGAAACAGGAGTGATTGTAAGTGTGGATGGGATGGTGGTCACGTGTAGTGAACAGTGCCATTGAGAACGCCGCCAGCACGAGCTTGACTGAGGGTCTGATTGAACCACAGAACCAGCAAGCACCGAAAAAGCGCTACTTCTGCTGCTGTTTCTTGAGGGAGTAGCCTATTGATTTCTTCACTGCTCTGTTTGTTTCCTCAGCTGTGGTCTCCTCTCAACGATGACGGATCTACGCAAACTGTAAGTAAGGTCCTTTTGTGCACCATTCCATTCTCAATAGAGCACTTCGTGTCTCACAGTTACTCTAGCAGCCTTAAAATTGCCAACTTCCACAGAGAAAGCAACAGAACGATAAGCTGCAGAGGGAGCGATCAGTACACAGAAATAGATTGCAATCACTACTTACATTCCATTCTCCAAAAGCAGAGTGGCTAGGAAGGATGTTGTGGTGGAGTTCAGAATAGCAGAAAACAGGCAAATGGAAGTCTACACGCAATCCACAAGAGAGTACAGAAGGGCTGGCAAGATAGATCCCCTCGGGTGATCATCACAATTGCCTAACGGTCACTCAGTATTATGCAGATTATCATCAAGGTAAGTCAGTGCTTCTCGTTCCTCATTCGTAGACTGTTTCTGGAAGGAAGGTAAGTAATTCACCAGCCACTGTGACTTATAGAGAGATTTCAATCTGGATGGAAACCTCACGGTACTGCCATTTCAACCGCATTCGTCTTATGAATAGGTTGCTGATTTGAAGAAGTCCCTCATGGAAAAGGAGGGCATTTCTCCGGATCAATTCAGACTCATCGTTAAAGGCAAGGTCATGTAGCAATTCCTCGTTGGGCGTTCATTGGATAGGGGAGATGACAAAACGCTGGAATCCTACCAATTGTCGAGTGGGACGGTGATCAATATGGTCCTCGCTTTGAGAGGAGGCTGCTTGTAATTCTATCTGTCTTTGTTCTGTTCTTGTTCTACTAAGCTGCTGAACGCATTTGTGATCCAAATCCGAGAGCTATCCATTACCCCAACGCATTCACAGTATTGTTCTGGGTTTGGGACAGTATTGATTCTGCCACCTCTACAGTACCTGCTGACGTTGGATAGCAAGACCCATATGAACGGCTCCTTCGTTTCCGAACCATCCGTTGCTTATCCATAGGCTGCGATATTTCGGAACTTGGATGAAGTGGATAGCATTCTGAATGGTTTACGGTAGGATAGCTTCCTTGTTTCTCCTTTTACACGTAGACATGGAAGCGCTGCTCCTATCCTTGATAGTCGCGCACCCATCGTTGCCTCCAGACTTTCAAATGTAGTGGTTGTGTGTTCTGTGTGAATCTAGATGGATGAAAGGGAAAACAAAGCGGAAAAGACTCCTGCTGCAACAGTTTCGAGTACTATACAGTATCCGCAGTACACAACGAGTGTGGAGAGAGAATCCACTCTGAAGTTCAATTCTTCTGTGGACAGTGCCTCACTACCCTTGCCAACAGCCGACCTTGATTCCATTAATCGATCGATGGCGCACAGCCGTTTGGAGGGCGTAACGAACACGTCGCTCCTTCAATCCGCCCAGCCGCCTCAAGTGGAGTCCAGTGTAGCTGACCTGACAAGGGAGCGCAGCATACACGGGATATTGAATACAACTGTGGAGGAAACGGAGGAACCGTAGTGATGATTCGCTCTGATCACAAGTAGGGACAGTTTCTTCCCCGGCGCAGCAACCAGGATCGATGGTCTGAATGACCTGAGTGCTGTGCAAGATTATAGTGTGATGAATCCGAATGAAGAAACACTGATGGTGGAGAATGAAGGATCGGAGTTGGAGACGACTCAAATCATGGATGATGGATGGAATAACAGACCGGAGGTGAATGACTTTGGAATAAGAAGAGATCTGCAGAATGAGCCGAGAACGCAATTCGCACTGACGAGCAATGAGGAACTAATCACACTTAGGCATTATTCCTATCAGGATGATAGTGACGAAGGGTTAATGGATGAAATGAAACGGAATAAGAATTGAGACTATGCGTGTTTGATAGAAACAAGACAGCGAATGGATTGAAACTGGAAAAGGGACTCGTCTGTTGCCTCTGTGTGCGGTTTCCTCACTTCGGAAAGGATATGAGGCGAGAGAATCCGGATCTACACATCACCCAAAGGGATAATCACTGCTTGACGAATACGTGTATTCTTTCCATTGAGGTGCATCTCGTGGATCACAATTTGGAGAGAAAAGGCCGTTAATGGATGATTATCCTTTACCGTCTCAATCTACTTCACATAGTCCATCTAATGCTACTGTATACCACCCGTTAATCTCCCCAATGGTGCATGTCTTGAATTCTTGGTACTGTACTCCATCATCTCCGTAAAGGATCGATACAAGCAATGGAGAGTATGTTGTATCTCCTGTATAGCACAAATAGATGCCGACGGACGAGATAATTTGCTTCTTGCTAAACTACGTGGTCAGTTCGTCAGCCCGCACAGATACATGGACTTCGATTGTGTGAGGTGATGCTCCCTTTGATTGCCAAAATGTATTGATCTAGATATCAGAAACTCATGAAGTAGCATTCATTCCCATCAATGATCATTCCCACTCCGTGGTCGAGCTCTGCACTTGACACGCACCATGATCCCTTGTCTACTATGTTGTCAAACTGCATCACCGGAGAAAACTGATCATTTCCTCTTTGCACTGCATGGTTCGATTAGTAATACGAGATGCCATTCAGATGATTCATAGTAGTCTGGGATGTGATGATTCGTCCACAGCACCCTTTTCTTCCATTTCTTGAACTTCATTCTCTGTGGAAACAAATAAATAGCAGACTATAGTCAAGATGCCTCTTCCATACGCAAATCCTACTTCTCCTCTTCAGGGAGCATCTATAGATGGAATGTATTGTTCGTCTGCATGTAAATACTGCATATCCCGCAATGCACACACTCTTGCACTCATCGCAACTCACATCGCGTGTCATTACTTCCAGTCATATGACGTTCAATTCCTATAGTGTTGCTGCATATTCCAGCATTCAGTAATCAATCAATGCCCCCATTCTTTCTTTACCTAGTTATTCGAGCATGGCTCCCGCCGATGCCATAGACTCGTATACAATTGTCAAAACAATTGGAAAGGGGTTTGAGGGTATGTGTCTTACTGATCATTAGGGAGTACAGTGGCGTGCTTCTAGCACGTGAAAGTGATTCCGGAGAGTATGTAGTAGTGAGAAAACTGATACTTGCTCAAAACAGGGATGTGCTGGAGGATGCATTCAGGCTCGTCGAGGACGTCCAATTCAACCTTCTCTTGAGTTACCAAGCCTTGAACATCGCAAACAGTACAATTACAGTGATTTCTCATGCTCGCTTGTGAATCACAGATTGTCATGCCCTACTGCAAACGAGGCTCCCTCTTTTCCTTCTTACAAAAGGGAGTGCAGTTTACAGAATGCGAGTTGATGGAAATCGCAAGCTACTGCCTAATCGGGCTGGATTATCTCCATTCCCAGGACATCACACATGGAGTGAGGCTATGTACTGTGGTTGATGGGCTAGAATCTCAAGCCGGACAACCTCTTCCTCACTGATGAGGGGGTACTGAAGATGGCTGACTACGGCTTGCTCTCTGCCATTCGCCAGTGCTGCAGAAGGCAGCACACGCTCCACGACACGTTTATCTACACCGCTCCCGAGGTGTTTGAAGGAAAGGAGGAATTGAAGAGCGACGTGTGGTCGCTGGGCGTTACCCTCATGGAGATGGCGGAGCGCGTGAATCCCTTCTTCGGAATGAGCACCATGAAGCTCGTCACGCGGGTGATGAAGGAGGAGCCGCCGACTCTTTCCCTGAACAAGTGGTCCTCCGATTTCGTTGACTTTGTGAAGCAGTGTATGACAAAGGATGTGGAGAAGAGGCCCTGTGTGAATGATCTAATGAATGTGGGTGCAAACAAATGGAGTGATGGATAGCATCCCTTCGTGGCGGAGTGTGTGGACAGGATTATCGCGGAGGAGAAGTCGACCCTGCTGTCTCAGCTGGTGCTTCGGATTGAGAAGGAGGAAGAGGATGTGCATCGAAGAGCGAGTGGAATCGTGATTTGCAAGGCGGATTGGGACAACCTGCCTCCGGACGTCTCCTCCATCACGGTGAAGAGGTGTAATGAGTACGAGAAGGAGCTGAATTTGAGTCGCTTTCGCGATCTGGAGAGCGTGAAGATTGAAGAGAACTGCTTTCCTCGTGTGCGGAGGGTGAGAATCGAGGGGTTGTCGAAACTGAAGCGCATCGAGATTGGGAGTGGTTGCTTCAAGTGTGAGCGAGAGGGAGCGGCTCTTCTGGTGAAGGACTGCAGCGGTTTGACGGAGCTGCGCATCGGCGACTATGCCTTCTCTTCCTTCGGGGTGTTGCAACTAAGCAACCTTCCTTCACTGGAACACATGGAGATTGGAAAGGACTGCTTCAAGAATGCAGACTTCATCGTCGGAGGGTTCGACTCGCTTGTGAGCATTTGTCTGTTCAGCAGTGCATTTGAGAATGCGCGCCACACGGTGATCGAAGGTGGGCGTTTGACAAGAGAATGATGGATAGACTGCCCGAAGCTGAAGTATGTGAGCATGGGAGAGAGGACACTGAGAGGCGTGGAGAAGGAGAGTTGTGACGTGCTGTTGAAGAGTGTGGATTGTGTGGGAGGATGAAGAATAGACTTGCCGAACCTGGAAGTGATGAACTGTGGAAAGGGTTGTTTTGAGAATGCGAGGATTCAAGTGGAGAGTGAGTGATGCAATGAGGAATGAGGAATAGACTGCCCTGCTTTGAACCGGAAGAAACTGACGAGCAGCACAGAGGAAGACTGGGAGGCGTGACTGGTGAGGAGGTGGAAGTGGCTTGTTCTTGGCCTTGCTGTTGCCGTTCTGGTCGGAATCGTGTCGCTTGTGATCGTGTTGAATGCGAAGGAGCGGGACACAGCAGCCAAAGAGACCATCGACAAACTGAAGGAGTGCTTGAATGGCACGGAGATCCACGAGGCTATGACGGAGCTGGTGGTGCCGAGCAACCGGTGCAACAACAACAGCCTGGACAACATCGATTTGGGCAGGTTGAAGAAGCTGAAAACAATTGAAATCGAGGACAACGCCTTTCAAGACGTGCTCAACATGAAGCTGAGTGGTTTGGCAGACTTGGAACGGCTGATCATTGGACGAAACAGCTTCATGAAGGAGAACGGTATGTTCGTGGTGGAGGACTGTGACTCTGTGAAGGAGATCCGCATCGGAGACAACTCGTTCAAGGACTACTCGGGGTTTGAGGTGAAGAACGTCCCGTCGTTGGAGCAACTCGTGATCGGCAACAACTGCTTCGGAGAGGTGGAGGATGTGAGTCTAAACCAGTTGAAGAAGGTGGAAACGGTGGAAGTGGGAGAGAACAGCTTTGGCAACCGGGCGGGCAGCTTCTCTCTGGTGGACTGCGATGCGGTGAAGGTGTTTCGAGTGGGAAACAACTCCTTCTCCAACTACTACGCGTGTGAGATTCAGAACGTGCCTCTGCTTGAACTCATTGAGATTGGGAATGGGTGCTTCGGGAATGTGCCCAAGTTGGCGCTTGTGTCGATGAGCAAACTGGATCGCATCCTCATCGGAGAAGACAGTTTCACGCGGCTGGATCTGGAGGCCTTCTCCTTCCAGCTTTTGGTTTCCGTCGCTTCTGAAGGAATGTCCTCGTTCCTCGTGAAGGACTGTCCGCTTGTGACGGAGATGCGCGTGGGGTTTGGGTCGTTTCTGGGGTACGAGGAGTGTGTGATCGACAACGTGCCTTCGCTGGAGGTCATCGAGATTGGCAGCTCGTGTTTTGTGTCATCCTCCATCAAACTCATCAGTACTAACCACGGTTGTGAATCAGGAATAGACTTGCCGGTGTTGACCGTCCTTTCCTTTGGCTCCCATTCGTTCATGAATTGCACGCATGCTCTTTTCGAGAGTGGGAGTATGAGATTGCAGTGAGCACTAGACCTTCCGCTCTTAACCACGATTCACTTTGGCATGGATTCATTCGCCTTCAGTGAGCAGACAAACACTTCACTGGTCATGCGAAGTGATGGAGAATGGGATGAATGAAGGAATAGACCTGCCGTTGCTCACCACAATCATCACGGAAGAAGGCAGTTTGACCTTCCACAATCCCCATTCCGTAAACTTGGAGGGTAGATAGTGATGAAGTGATGTAATGACAAGAGATGCCCTCACTGACAACAGTGACGCTTCCCAATGCCTTCCAGTACAAGGACGACATGTCCATGGCTAGTAGTCTCGTTGTCTCTGCATAACAGGTAGATGTTGGAGAGCCTCTGAAAAACGCCGTTCAACCCTTGTTTATGAACTGTTGGTCCAATACGATTCTGTCTGTAGATACGGAGAGTATTGTGATTCCGTCGGGGGTGTGTAATGATGTTGTGATTCATGAAATCGATTTGAGCAATTATCGGAAGATGCGATCGTTGCATATCGGTTCTAGCAGCTACGCGAGTGTGAGAGAGTTGAAGTTGGTTGGTTTCTTGAACTTGGAAACGGTTGTCATTGGTGCCAATTCCTTCCTCTTCAAGGGTGGGGGATTCTATCTCCAGAACTGTCCTCGGGTCCGAGAAGTGATGGTTGGTAGTCTAACCTTCATGAATTGCACGCATGTCCTCTTCGAGAGTGGGATTGTGGGATTGCAGTGAGCATTAGACCTTCCACGACTGACGACTCTTCAGTTTGGTGTCGATGCATTCACCTTCAATGAATGGACGAGCACTTCACTGGTTATGAGAGGCAGTGAATGAAGGAGTGGATGAGGGAATAGACTTGCCATTGCTCACCACAGTCATAACGAGCGAAGAGAGCGCCACATTCCGCAATCCGTATGTGGTGATTCTCGAGGGTGAGGAGTCCAGGTTTGGAATGATGGTTAGACCTGCCTTCACTGAGCGAAGTGATTCTTCCTCATGCGTTCTACTACAAGCAGAATGTCACAACGAATTGTATGTGAGAGGTATTGTGTTCAGGAATAGGCATCATTGGAGAGTTGAAGGATGTGTTTTATCTGGCGTGTCCTACTCCCACTCCTACTCCTACTCCTACCCCAACTAACACTCCAACTGTGACTCCCACTCCCACTCCCACTCCTACTCCTACTCCTACTCCTACTCCTACTATGACTCCCACTCCTACTCCTACACCAACGCCTACTCCCACTCCCACGCCTACTCCTACTCCCACTCCTACTCCCACTATGACGCCTACTCCTACTCCTACACCAACGCCTACTCCTACTCCTACTCCCACTCCCACTCCTACTCCTTCTATGACTCCCACTCCTACTCCTACACCAACGCCTACTCCCACTCCTACTCCTACTCCTACTCCCACTCCTACTCCCACTCCTACTCCTACTCCTACTCCTACTCCTACTCCTACTCCCACTATGACGCCGACGCCTACTCCTACTCCTACACCCACTATGACGCCTACACCTACGGCCACGCCAACCCCCACCATGACTCCTACTCCTACACCTACCCCCACCCCACCCCCTACTTGCGTGTATGGTGTTATACAGATGCCCGACAACATCACCCCTACCCCTGATCCCCTCAACTCCCCCACCACTGTCAGCTTCTCCAGTGTGTCTGGCTTCGACGGCGAGTTCGCCCTGTACATGCAGGAGAATCTTGACACCCCTCTCTTCACCTGCACTGTGTTCAACTCGCGCCCGTTCTCCGCGCTTGCTGCGCTGAACAGCAGTCTCTTCGTGGTGGTGCTGCGCGGCAAGCGCATCGAGGAGACGCCCTTCACTCTAACCGTTACTAGCGAGGGCGGCTCTGTGGAGATCCCCTCCTCGCTGCTGCCCGCGGCACACGCATTCTATGTGTCTCCCCATTATCTAAGCCACGAAACTGCTCGACCTATAGCCCTTGTGGAATGGACCGCTGGAGATAATGGCGCACTGACGATCAAAGACTCCTACTCCATCGATCCTCACTTCGCCCGCTCTGCTGACGTCACTGCCTGGAGTCCCATCCTGTTCAATTCCTTCGACATCTATTCTCTCTCCAACACCGGCGGGAACCTGACCCTGGTGCTGAACACCAACGTTCACCGCTGGGGCGCGAACGAGAGCTTCCGCTTCTATGTCGACGACGAGAGTGTGCTTCACATCTACCCCTGCCCTGAGGACTACAGCGTCGCGGAGTTGCTGTACGAGGCCTCCAACGTGGGCGGCGGCATCTTCACCTTCGGCCGGGAGGACGAGAACCAGCAGCAGTTCACGCCGCGCCTGAGCAAGAAGACCTACTACGGCGGGTGCTTCGCCAAC
>OIWT01003030.1_pt1 | contig 16109 bp, 21 predicted proteins | sample 1587701 | NCBI WGS metagenome assembly OIWT01 (sample SAMEA3888904, study PRJEB22519) | human gut metagenome | biome: human gut; feature: human-associated habitat; material: faeces | place: Denmark | collected 2009
TTGTATGTGAAATGCCATTTCTTGGAAGTGGGAGTGTGTGTTTGGAACAAAGAGGGAACTGGGAGGGAGTCGACTCAACTAGAGTGGGGAACACCTTCTGCACATCACACCTACCGCCCTCACTCACCTTATTGCATATAAAGAGACCAGCGCGCATCGGCTTCGTCGTCTGCCACGGCTCCTCGAACTCGATCCTCGCCTCAGTACCGTTCAGCACGATCTTCCGCACTCCGTAGAAACCCTTCATCGCGTTTATCACGTCCACCTCCTTCACCGTCGCCGGCAGCCCCTTCACCACCACCTCGCGACTCCGGTTGTCCAGCTGGTACATCGCCGCCTTCCTTCGCTTCGCCGCCGCCGCCTCTGCGAGCCCGCGCTTGCCGCGCACGGTCTGGCGCTCGGCGGCGACGTACTTGGCGAAGAGCCCGAGAAGGTGGTTCATGACCAGCTCGCTGAGCGTCGCGTACAGGAAGGAGCCCTCGAACGGCGCGATCACTCGCTCCATCAGCCCGCGCACCTCCGTCTCCACCGTCTCCTCCGCCGGCTGTGACGGTGACTGTGGTTGTACCTGCTGTGATGGTGATGGTTGTGACTGTGGTTGTGTGGGTGCTCGAAGCGGCGTGTCGCGCAAGCGGCGCCCGCTCATCTTCAGCAGACGGTACAGCTCGCCCACCTGCTCGCCCACCGACCGCACCAACTTCACCGCGCCCAACTGCAGCGCGCCCTTCTTCGCCTCCTCGATGCTTGCCGCCAGCGCCGCGTACTTTCCCGCCAACTCCATCTTCTTCGCGATCGTCTCGCACAGCGTTCCGATCTCCTGTTCGATGATGCTCTGCCGGTCCTCCACCAGCCGTAGCTTGTCCGCCGGGTGCAGGATCGCCGCCTCCTCCTCCTCCGCCAGACGCAGGCTCTCCGGCGTGTCGAAGGTTTGGGCGTCGTTCACGTTGTACAGCGGTTCCACCACCACCGAGCGGCTGTTGAAGACGGCGGAGCGCGAGCGCATCGCCAGGTAGGCGTGCTTCGAGGAGAAGAACTGGATGATGGCGGTGGAGGAAGATTCCTGGATCTAGTGATGATGGGAGAGGGTGGGAGCGACGGTGATGTTGGCGATGGGGCCGTAGTGCTTGAAGTATTTGGCGAGGTCCATGACCTAATCGTGACGAGGATGACGCGATGGGACATTAAGATGCTCCTTGGGAACGTTTCGCACCTGCACGCATCGGAATTTGACGTTGGTCTCTAGGCGTGAGAATCAGGACAGTGAACACACTCTCATATAACTCGAATTGGTACTTTGCTTTCTGGAGAGGAGAGGTGGTCGGATTCATGATCGCTCGAAGCAGCTCTGCCGCCTTTTCAATCGTGAATAGCTGCTTCTGATGACGCCTCGTCTTCCTCCATCCATTGTCCGCTTCTCTTTGTTCCGAAGGCTCTTGATTCTCTGTTTTCTATTCCGTGAATGGAGTTCATAGAGCACACTTCTTGCTCGGTTGTGTCATTGACTGGTTGGGAGGGAACATTCTCCTGCGGGATTTCCCCTTCTGAGAGTGCACTGTCCTAGGAGTTACCACGCGCAAATGCAAGGACGGGCTCCTGGTCCGGTTCCTCATGGACCTGGGATTGTGTAGTTTCCTTCTCTTCTGAATCGCTGTCATGTTCCTTGTTCGAATCCGGAGAGTCTCCATCCGACTCGAGGGTTTCAATGAAAGCAAACAGGGAATCGACGATTCGGTCCGTGTCTATTTGTAATGGAATATAGAGGAGACCACCTGACAGCAGGAAGATATTCACTTCCGTCTTGAGAGTCTGCTTTAGAGTGGCGAGATCCCCGGGCATTTGCTTTAGAAACACCATAATGTAGGTGATGATGGACGACGAATCGGCAATACTCCTACTCATCACACAAGGAAGGAATCCACACGATGCTGTTGACAGGAGTCTGGCCAGCTCCTTCTCGAGTTGTATTTCCTTTTCGACATCGTCTAGGCACTTCATTTCCGTGATTTGTGTTTGGCTTGTTGGGGTCCCCCATATTCTCTGCCTCCGTCCTCACTCAAATTGAGGTGGATCCCACCGACGCTCATATCATCAGAATTGGAGCCTCTTCCGCCTCCTTCTTGATTGATTTCTTCTGGAGAAGCCTACTGAAAACGAAATCGTTGGAATCTATGGATGTTTTGACAGTACTGACAGAGGTGGGGATTGTCTGATGAAATAGAATCAGTTATCTTCCTTCCTAGAGGAGCTGTCGCAGCGATTTGATGAAACACTGTAAACGGACTTTCCTTTCTACTGATCGTAGCACGCCTCTCCAACGCCATTATCTAAGTCGCATGGGATACACTTCGCACATTTCAACGACACAGGTACACCCCATGGACCCCTTGTTATTCTTAGGTCTCACTCTCTTCGTCAATTCCCGTAGAGAGCGATGAAACTGGGTGTAGCGGTTTCCGTATTGAATATAAGGAATAGCAAATAAAACGCTGCCGCTCGAAGGGGATGTGGGGTCAGTCACCACTGAAATCACGCCTGGGCTGACATCTTCGGTCGTAAACAATCCAGACACCGCATCGACTACGCCTATGCACAAGTCAAATACGCTCGGCCGTTTTCAGTCGATTCACACCAGTGGATTTGAGTCTCTTGGAAACACGACACAGTTCTTTTCACAGGACATTACTGACGATCGGTACACTTCGAGGGACAGAGTGGGAGTGATTGTGTTGGTTGATGTGTAGAAGCACCGACTCTCCTTGCCGAGCGAACTCGTACGGAGATTCAAGGCTTGATTCACCACATAGTATTTGAAACCTATTCCTCCTGAGAAGATCCAGGAAATCAGGCAGTTTTCCCAGTGGATCATGGAGGCGCGACTGACAGGTAGATCTGTGAAGCCCGAGGAGACGGACATTTCCTCGCCCAAGAAGGACTGCTTATTCTCGCCCGTCAAAGATGCGAAGCAATCGGTTGAAATGAAGACTCCGGACCAGAAGACGGAGAAGCCGGTCACGTCGACGCCAGTGAGCGGAGGAGGAACGAATTCCATGATCCCACAAAGCACGCCCACATCGCAATTGTCCTTGGCGTCTCCACTGTTCGGAATGAGCAGTCCCGACGAAAGCACAGACATGAACAAACTCTCAGCGGGAGCAAGGAGACGATACAAGAAGAATATGCAGATCATCAGTGAGGATAGCCTCATGGACGACAACGACCCTGGCTCCGTGGCGCACGTTTCCTACTACGGAGAAAAGGAGGAGGAGGAGAATAAGGGCATGTCCTTCGAGCCGGATGAGGAGTATTACAAGAACGTGACTGGCTTTGACGAGCTTCCGACGGAGAAGAAAGAGGAGAAGGAGCCGTTGGAGTACCACACCATGTCCTCGATTGTGCAGCCTACGATGGCGGAGATGATGCAAGGGGAGACATTGCAGAGCACAGACGCAATTCCTTGTCTGGATGATTCCCTCATCGTATGATCCTGAGCAGCGTCTCAATCGCAAGTGCTGCGTTTCTTTCCTTTTTCGTGTGAAGGATGCTGTAATCTGTTGGCCTTTCTCTTCCCTCTTTCTTATCAACACACCTCCTTTGTTCTGCGTTGAGAATCGTGAATGTGAACAGAATAGGAAGATTCGTGTTTGTAATAAGGCTATCAACCTAAACTACTCTGTACAATTACATACAGGCTACTCCTTCACTTGGATAATCACATCTTCTCCATTCTGCATTTCACTCGATTGGGCTGTGCTCTGCACATTCTCCTCCTTCTGTTGCACCTCCTCATGCATTTCCTTGCCTGAAATTGCCGCATCCTCCTTCCCCTCGCTTTCTTGCTTTTTTGTTTGTTCCTCCTCTTTCTTCACTTGTTCCTTCTCCTCTTCAGTCTTCATTTCCTCCTTCACCTCTTCAGTCTTCATTTCTTCCTTCACCTCTTTCACTTCTTCTTTCTCTTCTTCTTCCTTCACTTCTTCTGCAGGTTTCTCCTTCTCCTCCACTTTCTCCTCATCCTTCACCTCATCCTTCTTCTCCTTCTCCTTCACTTCCTCTTCAGTCTTCACCTCCTCCTTCACCTCTTCCTCCATCTTCTCCTCTTTCACCTCCTTCTCCTCCACCTTGTCAGGCTTGGGATTCTCTGCAGGGGCAAAGGCCCTGTCCAGCTCGCTGCGAATGGCGGGACAGTAGCTGTCCAGCATCGTCATGGTGGCCTCCAGCACGTTCTGCCCCGCCGCCGCGCTCATCGTGTCGAATCGCTTCTCCACCATCATCACCATCAACAGATTCTTCATCCGCTCCGTCGTCATCTCGCCGATCGCGCCGCCCTCGCGAATGAACCGACATAACAGGTCGATGAAGCGAAGCCACAACGAGGCGTATGCGGGCTGTTGCGCCAACACTTCGCTGGAGGCGAGAAGGGAGGAGGTCGCGATGCCAATGATGTACGACTTGTCGCGGTCGCTGCGCCCGTAGCTGGAGAGAAGAGGGAACACGGTGGCGTCGTAGCACTTGAGCAGGGCCATGCCGGAGGGCACGGTATCGCCGCGACGCAGGAGACAGCGCTGGAGACGGTCGATGGCGAACTCGGCGGTCTGGGAGTGAGGCGAGAAGGAGAGAGGAACTTGATCGTTGATGTGGAAGGAGTTGTTGGCGAAGGAGGAGAGAACGGCGATGCATTGAAGCCAGCACTGGTCGAGCGAGGGAATGTTATCGACGGAGTCTTGCGGCGTGGCGGGCGTGGGCGAGAGTTTGATGAGATACATGGCGAGCGCGAAGCTGTGCGTGAAGAGAGAAGGGTGCGACGTACACGTACTCGATGATCTGCTTACCCCACGACGGGTCGGGATTGCCTTCGACTAGGCGTTATAGGAGGAAGAGAGGTCAACTCGTCATGAGCGTGCATTTCAGCACGGGGATGAAGTTGATCACACTCACGCGCTTCTCCTGCAGCAGGCGACATAGCACCTGCCACACCAGCGGGCGACCCACCTCGTTGTTGGCATCCTTGTACAGTAGCGACAACACTGCTTTCCACTTGGAGGGCGAGGACAGATATGGGTACAGGTGGTCCAGTAAGAAGTAGATGCCCGCCACGCGGCGCGACGACAGACAGGCATGCGGCGGCACAGGCTCGAGCAGGGCGATGAGCGCGAGTGCCTGGTCGGCGAGCTGCGGCTTGTTGAGCAGGATGTTGGCGAGGGTGATCACCTCCACCACCAACCGTTCCAGTACGTAGTTGAAGCCCTGAGAGTGAGGCGGTGCGCGTGGACGAACCATCTCCAGCGCGATGCTGCGCACACGCTCGAAGAAGCCGAGGACGAGGCCCCAGACCATGCTTATGCGATCGACGTTCTTGGAGAGGAGCAGAACCACCCAGTGAAGCTTGAGCAGATAAAGAGAGGTGAGACGCGCCTGGGGGAAGCGTGCTTGGGACACGGCGAGCGCGTGCTCCTGCGAGATGAGCGCGTTGAACAGGACGATCCAGGCGTTCACCTTCAGACGGTTGCTCTTGGTGAACAGGTCCTCCACGTTGCAGGCCATCACCGCCTCCTGCACCGCCTGTTGGAGGGCCACCGGTACGCTGACGCTTTCCGCGGCGAACAGCGAGCTCAGCGCGTTCCAGAGTCCGCGCTCCTCGGCGGGCTTGGCTTCGCAAGCGGCGGCGAAGGAGGGGAAGATGGAGGAGTCGGGCGAGGCGATGTCGAGAAGCGTGGGCGAGGGCGGCAGGAGCGAGCGGGCGTCCAGCCAGAAGAGCGTATCCACCACACACTTCCACTCCTAGTGGTGAGGCGTGAGCGACGCACCCACGGTCTCGAGCGCGGAGGCGTATTGCGAGGCCAGGCGGAAGAGGAGTTGGATCACGTGGATGCACTTCCACGCGTCCGTGTCGGAGCCGGGCGCGTCCAGCGGCGACAGGCTCTGCTGCGACTGCGAGGGCTTGGCGGAGCAGCGCGCGACGCAGACGGCGGTAGCCTCGGCGAGGTAGGCGAAGGTGGCGGCGACGCGCTCGCGGAGGTCGAAGTAGTTCGCGATCTGAAGATAGTCCTGCAGCGCCTGCAGCGCCTTGCCCAGCAGTTGCTCGTCCTCGCTCGTACGCAGCACCATCTACGGCTCAGAGCGCCGCGCCGCGCGCACCTGCACCGCCTCGAAGGCCTTCGCCTCGATTAGCAGGAACATCTCGCGGTCGCAGTCGCCGGCCATCGCGTTGCTGTCTACGCCTCACGCGCCGCCGCCGCGCCCACCCCCGACGAAGGCCGCTTCGCTGACCTTGTTAGCACGATAGGTGATGTCCTCCTCCCAATGGCTGAGATCGAGGGTGTCGGTGGAGGAAGACAGGAGCTTGATCTCCTCGTTCTTGATACTGTCGTACAGGTAGCGAAGGTACTCCACCGGCAGGTCGTGGCCCTCGTTGATCTCCCGGTTGTTGCGGCGAAACTCTTCGAACGACATCTTGTCCCTCACCTCGGGGTTGTGAAGGTCCGTGTTCAGCAGCAGACAGCTGAACAGCACCGCGAACAGCGCGTCGGCGGACAGGAAGGGCCCGGGGTTCACCTCGTACGCGTACACCGACAGGTCGTTCATGATGCGGTCGATCGCCTGCGCTTCGCCGGGGATGCGGAAGGTCCCAAGGAAGGTACGCAGGACCACGTCGGGCGGCATGTCGACGAAGCAGAAGGTGCGGATGAAGTAGTAGCGAAGCTTGGCGAGGTAGGGGTTGCGATCCTCGCTGTAGGCCAGCGCCTCGCCCAGCGCGGACTTGTCGATCTCCGTGGTCTCCTTCAACAGCTCGGCGATGGACTCGAAATCGTCCTTCGAGGCAATTAAACCCTCTTTCTATCGATGAGGCGAGACGCGAAGCCGTGCGATCAGGTAGTTGATCCACTCCTCCTTCTTGTAGCCCTTGTTGAACAGCTGCGCGAACTCGTGCAGCACCTTCTTGCGCTGGCGGCGCTTCAGCACCGCGTGGTTGCTACGCCTCACGCGCCCGTGTCACACCCACTGTTCCTTCTGCTGCTCCGTCCAGTCTCCCTTCTCCGTGCGGCCACGACACCGCTGCGCGATGGAGTGCACGATCTATTCGTGAGTGCGATGCGCGGCGCCAACGGCGATGAGGCCTTGAAAGGCGAGCGAGTGGATGGAGGTGATGGGCTTGCCCTCGCCGGGCAGCGCGTTGTGGTAGAGGCAGTCGCAGAGCCGTTCGTAGAGGTTGGTGCACTGCGTGTCGCAGTCGTACTAGGCATGAGCGGGGCGGCGCGCGGCGACGTTGGTGTAGAGGTCGATCATGACGGTGGGCTCCTGGCAGAAGTCGAGAAGACTCTCGAGCGCCGCTTCCTTCGGGAGGAACTCGTGGGTGGAGGCGGGCTGGCTGGAGGTGAGAGAGGAGAAGGAAGCGAACGTGTCGGCGAGGCGGATGTGGACGGAGGTGAAGAACACCTCAAGCTGGACCTTGAGAAAGGACTTGAGGTTCTGGAAGAGGTTGAAGATCACGCGCAGCGACAGCGCGAGAATGGCCGCGTCGTCCGACTGCGCGTTCTGGATGATGTATTTGCAGAAGGTGCCCTGCAGCAGCTCGATCAGCGCCGGGTGGTTCACGAGCACGTCGCCATTCATCTCCAACAGCGTGTTGATGGTTGACAGACCGTAGCGCAGACTCGCCAGGTCCGGGCTACGCGTCAGGCGGTGGAGTAATGGTCACTTCTTGGTGTCGGTGAGGCTGATCAGGAACGCCAGCAGGTGGCAGAGGAAGGAGAGGTCGTACGGCCGCAGCTCGTCTTCCTCCTCCTCGCACTCCGCCGTCGACGGCTCCTCCGGCTCCTCCTCCTCCTCCGCCACTGCTGTCGTAGCAGCTGTAGCAGAAACAGCGGGTGTGGTGATGGCTGTGTTGGCAGGTTGCTCGCAGTGGAAAGACTCGGGCTAGAAGTGAAGGAGGATGAACAGGCGAACGTGGCGAAGACGGGAGAAGAAGGAGAGGATAATGTGGGTCAGCGTGTTCACGGCGGACTTCTGCAGGAGCTAGGGTGAATGCGGAGAGGAGCGGGTACGGGAGTTACGCTGCTGTGAAAGGCCATGTTGAAGACGGTTTCAACCAGCTCCCAGGACCGCTTCTTTGTCAGCAGCACGCCGGCATCACACCGGATGCAGTTCAAAATGATGTCCAGCAGGTACTGGTAGACCGATTCTTCCGTGGTGGAGTACGTACTCTCAAAACGGCACTGGCATAACGCGTCGGCAATATTGTTGATTACGACGATGGCATCCACGGACTAGGACTGATGGACATGGCGAAGCAACTACGTCCCTCGTCACAAGTCCGTACAGAATGAACTTGTCGATCGAAGACAACGCAACCTGCGTGAGCTCCGCACTATTCTTCACACTGGAAACGAGCACACTACGGAGTCTCCGGGTTTGTCACCAAATCGAGAAAGGGACCGAAGTACTCCATAGGATTCACTCCCTCCAGATCCGTAAGGACACTGATGCGTTCGTGAAGGGATTTGAACGTCCTGTTGAGTGGTGTTTCCGACTACGCTATTACCACTACAGCGATAGGTTCATACCACGATGGGAATCTCCTTGTAGAACCGCTGAACAGACGTGTAACGGGTATTTAGCTTCATTTGTCCGAGGATCGCATTGATCTCTCCCATAATACAGTGAATGAAGTTCGGCCCCTTCATGTCTGGACCAACGTACCGAAATAAACGAAAACAAAGCAAGTGGCAGAAATATCCCTGCTTTCTGTTGCTCCCCTCTCCAAGCTGCTTTTCCTCCCAGTGAATGTCTATGGAATGACAATCACATCCGCCTATTTTCGATAGCAAACAGCCGAGAGAGGGATCCCCACAATTGGAATCCACGTCTTCTGTTTTTGAATTTGCCACTGCGAACTGGGAGTCGTTGGAGCCCTTTTCCTTTTCACATCATCGGAGTCATGGAAACCGAAAAAGCAGTTTCTGAGAACGTAGAGAGTCTAACTCCCGAGTTGGATGCAGACTTGCCGCAGAAAGGTATCCCTCGGCTGATTATCGAAAAGCTCGTTCTAGAAAACTTCAAGTCGTATGCGGGAGTGAAAGTGGGCTGTATGGGGCGGTTTTGAGTATCAGGAAATCGGGCCCTTCCACAAAAACTTTACGTCGATCGTCGGACCCAACGGAAGCGGAAAATCGAACGTGATCGATGCTTTGCTGTTCGTCTTCGGAAAACGCGCCTCCAAACTGCGACTGAAGAAGGTATGACGTCATTCTGTTGGACTGACTGCGAAGGTGTCGGAACTCATTCATAACAGCGCGAACGTGCCCACGTGCCAGTTTGCCAGAGTGTCCGTTCATTTCCAGGATATCATTGATATTGACGACGAACAGTAGAATTAGACTTCGTTGCTGAGTGAATAGCTATGAAGTGGTGCCCAAATCGAGTGTGGTGATCAGCCGTGTGGCCTACCAGAACAACACCAGCAAATACTTCATCAACAACAAGGCGAGCAACGCCAGCGACGTCACGACCCTTCTCCGCAAGCGCGGCATCGATCTCGACAACAACCGCTTCCTCATCCTGCAGGGCGAAGTGGAGCAAATCTCCCTCATGAAGCCGAAAGTAGCGCCACACCCCCACCCCAACACGTAGAGGACGGGAGAGAATGACGAGGGGCTTCTCGAGTACTTGGAAGACATCATCGGAAGTGCGAAGTACGTGCCACTGATCGAGCAGAAGGAGGTGGAGGTGGAGAAGCTGAACGATTCCCGCGGTGAGGTGCTGAACCGTGTGAAGGTGTGTGCGGCGTGGCGGCGTGAGACGTAGATCGTGGAGAAGGAGCGCAACACACTGGAGATCGGGAAGAAGGAGGCGGACATGTACCTGCGCAAGGAGCGCGAGGTGGCGCAGGAGCAGGCGCTGCTGTACCAGTTCTATCTGTACGAGGGACGGAAGAGCAACGAGAAGGTGACGCGGCAGTTGGCGGACACGAACAAGCGACTGGAGGAGACGCGAGTGGGCATGGGGTTGGGAGGTGAGGCGTAGGCGAAGCTGAAGGAGTACACGGAGAAGGTGAAGGCGATGGAGGAGGAGCAGGAGCGCGTGACAGCGGAGTACGACGCGCTGACGAAGGAGCTGGCGGCGTGCAAGGAGGAGTATGACAGCTTCGAGCGGAAGGACATTCAGTACCACGAGAACATGAAGGCGCAGAAGGCGAACCTGAAGAAGCTGCGCGCGAAGGAGAAGGAGAACACAGCGAGCGTGGAGGCGAAGACGAAGAGCGTGGCGGAGATGGAGGAGGCGTTGGCGCGGCTGGAGAAGGAGGTGGAGGAGGCGGCGGAGAAGAAGGAGGCGGCGGAGGCGGCGCTGGCTGCGATGCTGGACCGCTTCAAGGAGGAGATCAACGGGCTGAAGGCGAAGAAGAAGGAGATCGAGGTGGGTGTGAGAGAAGGAGGTGACGCGCAGACGACGCTGGCGCCACTGCAGGAGCGTTTCTCGATGCAGGACGCATCGCTGCAGGAGAAGCGAACGGAGCTGGAGATCCTGGGCAAGAAGCGAGCCAACTGCGAGAAGGTGTGCGCGGAGCTGGCGACGCTGCTGGCAAACCAGACGCGACTGGTGCGTGTGGGTGGTGAGCGTGAGGCGTAGCTGAACGAGAAGATGATGGACCTGGAGCAGAAGAAGGTGGAGCAGGCGCGCAAGGTGATGTGCAGTGATCCTTGATGATCATAGACGAGCGAGATCCAGCAGCAGAACGAGGAGCTTCAGCACCTCACGACGGAGCTGCAGGAGCAGCAGAGCCAGCTGCGCCAGAAGCGTTCAGTGGTGCGCAGTGATCCTTGATCATCAACACTAGCTGCGCGACAAACAGACGCAGGTGAAGGAGCGCGAGAACCGCAGCGGCGTGTTGAAACTCCTCATGAAGGCATCGAAGAGTTGGGGTGTGTGGGGCGGGTGATGCGCAGACGGCGAGTTGAGCCAGGCGCAGATCTTCGGGCGACTGGGCGATCTGGGCGAGATCGACGGCGCGTACGACGTGGCGGTGAGCACGGCGAGCTCTGCGCTGGACTATATTGTGGTGGACACGGCGGAAGGCGCGCAGCGGTGCATCGAGTACCTGAAGTGGGTGTGGTGAGGCGGCGTGAGAGGCAGGCGGAAGAATGGCGGGCGGGCGCGGTTCCTGATTCTGGAGGAGATGCAGTAGCGGTGTGTGGGGATCCCAACGATTAGGAAGTACGCGGGTCCGATGAAGGCGCCGTTCGCGTGTCCGGCGAACGCGCACCGGCTGTTCGACCTGATCTCGGTGGACGACGCGAAGTTCCTACCGGCGTTCTACTTCGCGCTGTCAGACACGCTGGTGACGTCCTCGCTAGACATCGTGTGCGTGCTGGGCGGGCGTGAGGCGTAGGCGAGCAAGCTGGCGTACGCGAAGAACGACGTGCTGTACCGCGTGGTGACGACGAGCGGACAGATCATCGAGAAGTCAGGAACTATGGCGGGCGGCGGCAACTCCAACAAGCACGGACTGATGCGGCTGAAGAACGGACGCAGCCAGCGCGCGTCGCTGGGCGAGGAGGTGACGGCGGAGACGGTGGAGGAGCTGGAGGGCGCGGTGCGCGTGCTGGGCGAGAACGTGGAGCGGCTTCAGCGGCGCGTGAACGAGGTGACGGTGGGTGCGTGTGGCGGGCGTGAGAGTTAGGAGGCGCGGCGAAGGAACGAGGACGCGCTGCCAGCGGTGCAGCTGGAGATCTCGAAGCTGGAGATCGATGTGGAGAGCGTGCGGAAGAGCATCGAGAAGAAGCAGCAGGAGGCGGCGGAGGCGGAGGTACAGCGTAAGGCGGCGGAGGGTGATCGGGCGAAGTGCGAGGCGCTGGAGAAGGCGGTGCAGGTGGAGGAGAACCGCTTGAAGGGCCTGCAGGCGGAGATGAAGTCGTATCAGGACCGCGTGAAGGCGGTGGAGAAGGAGATCGAGCTGGTGGGCGGCGACTCGATCCAGCGCAAGCGCGCGGAGGTGAAGAAGGCGACGGACCGGTACGCGAGCACGCAGAAGGAGATCAACTCGACGAAGGTGAAGGTGCGGTCGACGCGGAAGGCGATCGCGCAGCTGGGCGAGGAGAACGCGCGCGTGCAGAAGGAGATCGCGGACGCGGAGCAGGCTATAGAAACGGCGAAGGCGCAGTTCGAGGCGATCGAGAAGGAGGCGGTGAATGTGCTGAAGGCGTTCGAGACGGCGCAGAAGGCGCAGGTGGAGAAGGAGAAGCAGAGGGAGGCGGTGGCGAAGGCGTACGAGGCGGAGAAGAAGAGGAACGTGGAGCAGGAGGGGGAATTGAGTCAGTTGGAGGAGAAGGCGAACAGCTTGCAGCAGGAGCTGGAGGACACGAAGGGGCAGGAGAAGGTGTGGGTGGCCAAGATCGAGGCGCTGCGCAAGAAGACGTGGGAGAACACGAAGGAGCTGGAGGAGGAAGAGGAGGTGGAGAAGGAGGGAATGGAGGTGGAGAAAGAGGGAATGGAGGTGGAAAAGGAGACGGAAGAGATGGAGGTGGAGACGGACCCGCTGAAGCGCGTGATTCCGGATGTGAGCGACGAGCGGCTGGCGCAGGTGGACAAGGCGCGCGTGGAGCGCAACATCATCCGCCTGGAGGCGGAGCGCGAGAACCTGAAGCGCAACGTGAACCTGAGCACCATCGCAGAGTGGGCGTGTGGGCGTGAGCGGTGAAGCGTAGGTTCCGCGCGAAGGACAAGGAGTACCGCAAGCGTGCGAAGGAGCTGGAGGAGGTGACGACGCGGCGCGACGCGGTGCGGAAGGAGTTCGACGAGCTGCGGAAGAAGCGGCTGACGGAGTTCATGGACGGCTTCAACACGATCACGCTGAAGCTAAAGGAGATGTACCAGATGATCACGCTGGGCGGCGACGCGGAGCTGGAGCTGGTGGACTCACTGGACCCGTTCTCGGAGGGTATCGTGTTCAGCGTGCGACCGCCGAAGAAGTCGTGGAAGAACATCAGCAACCTCAGCGGAGGAGAGAAGACGCTGTCATCGCTCGCGCTGGTGTTCGCGCTGCACCACTACAAGCCCACTCCGCTGTATGTGATGGACGAGATTGATGCTGCTCTGGACTTCCGCAACGTCAGCATTGTGGCTCACTACATCAAGGAGAGGACAAAGAACGCGCAGTTCATTGTCATTTCCCTGCGAAACAACATGTTCGAGCTGGCGGACCGCCTGGTGGGCATCTACAAAACAGACAACTGCACGGACTCCGTGTCCATCAATCCTTTTGAGCTGTGTAAAAGTGACTGGCGTCTTTGTTCAAGACGGAGAGAACCACCGCTGGACTCAAACAAACAACCCAACGAGCATACCAACTACATGCTAGTTAAAACACCATACCCTGCCAAGGGAACCTTCTGTATTCTCTATCGTTCTTCGCGTACACTGACTCCAGATGGGAAACAGTGTAATCTCCGCCAGTCGATCTAGCGACGTGGCAGTTATAGACCTAGGACTCAGAGATGAGCAACTCTCTTACATAGTCATTCTGATAAGTGTCTCTACCACGGATGGTAAAAGCATAATTGGTCTTGCTGTCAACCGTCTCCTTTCTGCAACCCCAAGTCTGCTTCAGAGTGAAATCGGAATGGCTAGGAATAGAAGCTCCAATTTTCTTCGAGGCAGCCTACTGTGTCACTACCCCCTTCTGTGTGTCACGTTGATGGCCTTCTTCACGTTGGTGTCCTCACAGCTGATATCCACAAATTCCGTGGACACGGTGATCAAAAAGAGAAGGACAAGCAAGAAAAAGCAGCGAGGCATGACAAATAGTGCTAAACAAAGAAGTAGTGAATCAATGAACGAGTGAAACGCCTTGAATCGTTTCCACGTTTTTCGTTCATTCATCAAGCCTCTTGAAAACGAATTCATTCAATCATGAACGCCTTGTAAAAGGAGAGGAAAGTGTATTCTCCACTTCTTATCAGCGGATTAATCATGATCACTCAATTCTCACGCCGACCCCTGTATCTAGAAACTTGATCAGTGCTATTTCATCAAATAATAGGAAAAAGGAAGCGAGTCTGAGAATGGGTTGAAGAGGAATGTCACATTTGATTGCATGAAATGAAAGGACGATAGGAGGTTAAGTGTTTGAGGGAAGAGGAGCACTGCAGTCATCATTCTTCTTCCACTGTGCTTGCAAGGATGGACTCCATATCAAACCCCTTCGACAACCCGAGCAACTTGGTTTCCGGCGACTTGGCGAACAAGACGACCTCCATTTGGTCGGAGACGATTTCGGGGAAGCGCAAACTGAACAAGGAGGATGAAGAAATGTACGAACAGAAAAAGGCGGAGTACATCAAGGCGTTGGTGAATTCGAAAACGAAGGAGGAAAAGGAGGAGCAGCAATCTAGAATTGTCTGTAGTCGTTGCGGAAAGACTGGACATATGAGTTTCCAGTGCTTCAACTTTCTCAGCAAGGATCACGACAATACTGGATTGAATGAGCTCGTTTCAAGCAGTAGCGAGTCGGAGAAAGACGGTACAAGAAACCGAAGCCGAAGTCGAGAAACCCATCATCGCCATCATCAGTATTGCCATTTTGAATTGTTTTCATCATAGTCACCACCACCATTCTAATGGAGCTGAAAATACTGCCACCTCGGAGCGCAGACATCGCAGACATCATCACCACCGTTCCTAATCCCTTCCCATCCGTGTTTTAGCATGTATTATACTTCTCCCTGTGAGGTGTTTTCTGTATCAAAGTCAGTTGAGAGCCCATTAATTGCTTCTTCGGACTCAGCAGCAAGCAATCTTAATGAATCTGGCACGCCTCTCTCTCCTTTGTGTACGGAAGGGGTTTATGTGTGAAGTTTAGTGGTTATTGTGTTGCGTGCTTGTAAGCACTTCGTGTACTCCTTCTAGTCGTGATATCCTCTTTTACAGTAATGAATAGATCATTACGAAGGGGCACTCTATTTGCAGGACGAGTATGTGCTAGAGAGATACAAACCCGTTGAAATTTGTCCCTTGCTTTCATCTACAAACCGACGGTGGTCAATTGACACGAGTATGTTCAAATGGTGCTCACTTAACCCCAGATCTTCCTTGGGGACTTCAGTTTCATAATGGAGTCATTTCTGGGACTCCACGTGTGCGAAGCGATCCTCTCATCTATACGGTGGTCGTCGAGGATGCGTATTCCGCATGGGAGAACTATACACAGTCCATCTCTCTCTCCGTGTTTTGTACCCACTTCATCTATTCATCACCCATAGCGAAATATTGTCCAACGGAAGGGGAGTGGGAGCAGACCTGGGACAAGGATTCCGTGTCCCTAACGTGTTCTTTTGGTCTCGGCCACCGTGTCCGAACCTGTAACGGGACGGAGTGGCTGGAGGAGCAAAGCGACTGTAATGCAGTCCTTGTGTTCCTCTCCACCTCCCTGGCCGGCGTTCTGATTGTCCTCGTCCTCTTCATCGTTCTGTGCATCCGCTGCAGGCGCCGGCGTCAGAGCAAGGAGGACAAGGAGGAGGGAATTGAAATCCCCCCTCTTCCCGCCAACCCCAAGCCCGCCACAGCCCTCTCCCAGACTCCAGAAGAAGCCCCCTCCACCTCTGTCGAGACTTCTTCTACTCCCGAAGCAGCCGTGAATGGTGTGAATGCTTTGGAGGGTGTGGAGGGTACTGAGGGTGCGGAGGTGCCCGCGCGGCAGGCGTGGATGATGGACGACGACCTGTCTTCCATGGGCCAGAGCGACGATGACGCTGCCTCGTCCTCTGCGACGCCTGCTACATCATCTGTGTCATCTGCTGCAACGCCTGCTACAACATCTGCTGTGCCATCTGCCGCACCGTCGGGCGGGATGCAGGGCCTGGCGCTGGGCGGGTTCGGACTGATGACGGGCACGGCGGCTACGGTGGAGTACGCACTGCCGCCGCCCCTCCCGCAGAAGCCGCAGAAGCCTGCTCCCGCCTTGTCTGAGGATCTCCCGCCAAGTCCTCCGCAAGAACCCGATTCGCATCTCCCTCCCAAGCCTGCTCGCCAATCCGATGACTTCCCTCCAAAACCCACTCGCCAGTCAGATGACTTCCCTCCAAAACCCACTCGCCAGTCAGATGACTTCCCTCCAAAACCCA
>OIWT01003037.1_pt1 | contig 16073 bp, 15 predicted proteins | sample 1587701 | NCBI WGS metagenome assembly OIWT01 (sample SAMEA3888904, study PRJEB22519) | human gut metagenome | biome: human gut; feature: human-associated habitat; material: faeces | place: Denmark | collected 2009
GCTTGTCGAAGTTGGGAATCTGCCCAATGTTGGCGAACTCGTCCAGAATCAGCCGTACATGGACAGGCAGTCGGCCACCGTATTTATCATCCGCACGGTCACACAGCAGGTTGATAAGCTGGCTTTGAAGCATGGCAAGAATGAAGTTGAAGGTGGTGTCCGTGTCGCTCATAATCAGGAACAATACCGTCTTTTCATCCCCGATGGTGTCCAGCTCCATTTCATCGTCCTCCATCAGTTCACGCACTTCCCGGATGTCAAACGGGGCTAAACGGGCACCGCAGCTTATCAGGATGGAGGAACGGGTCTTGCCCGCCGACAGCAAGAACTTTTTGTACTGCCGGACAGCGAAGTGGTCCGGGTCTTTCTGTTCCAGCCGCTCAAACATGAGGTCCACCGGGCTTTGAAAGTCCGGGTCATCCTCGCGGGCTTCACTGGCGTTTATCATTTCCAGCAGGGTGGTGAAGTTCATTTCCTCTGTTGGGGCCTCGTACCAGATGTAGCCAATGAGTGCGGTGTAGAACAGCCGTTCCGACTTCACCCCAAAATCTTCCGCTGACTTTTCGCCCTCGCCCTTGGTGTTGGCGATAAGTGCATTCACCAGCTTCAGCACGTCTTTTTCCGAGTGGATATAGACAAAGGGGTTGTACTTCATGGACTTGGAAAAGTTTATCGTGTTCAGGATTTTCACCCGGTAGCCCGCCCGCTGGAACATTTGGCCTGTTTCGAGAACTAGTGTGCCTTTCGGGTCTGTGACTACGAATGAGGTGGGATAATCAGACGTGGGAAAGCATTGCATGAGGTTGGGCTTGACGTAAAACCGCGTCTTGCCGCTGCCGGAGCCGCCGATTACCAGCACATTCTTGTTCCGGGCCGTCTTGGGGTCTTTGGGCCGCCCGGTCATGGTCAGGCGTTCGGTCTGGGTCAGCAGGATGTTGTTTTCAAACTTGGGGTCGATGTAGGGGGCAATATCCTTGGCGGTGCCCCACCGGGCAGAGCCGTATTCTTCACCCTTGCGGTACTTCTTGGCGTTCTTGCCCTTGCTGTACACAATGAGACGGACAGCCACCGCCCCAACAACGCCCACACACAGGTCAAACGGGTGCAGGCTGGGCAGCGGGCTTGCAAAGGCGGCGGAGATGCCGCTCGTTAGGTGCAGCAGCTTGGCCGAAGCATCCGCGCCCGCAGCCAGACGGTACGCCTGCCCGCATTTGGCAAACAGGTACACGAACAGCAGATATGGCAGATTCAGCACCAGCAGTTTTTTTAGTTCAGGCTTCATCGTTCCAGCTCCCTTTGCTTGATTTTTTCTTTCGCACGTTTCGGCTGCTGGGCCGCTTTCTGCTTGGCTGCGGTCAGCACCTTGCGGATGGAGGGCCGCTGCTCCTTGGAGAGCGTTTTGGCTGTGAACTCCCGGAACGCCTGTTCCAGATTGTCCGTATCCTTGGCCTTGAAGATCACGATGTAGTGGGGCGGCTGGGTGGTCTTGTCCTTACGCAAGGTGAAGTCCACGCCGTACTTCTTGGCGCAGGGCTTGAACGCCCCGATGTTCGCTTCCGTGACTTCAATGTTGGTCAGGGCCGCGCCGTGGGCTTTCAGCTGTTTCAGGCTTTGCTTGCCGTGGTGCAGCTTTGGCCCCTTGGCCCGGTGCTGCAAATATTTTTTCAGGGCGGCTTGCAGCGCTTGGGCGGTGAGCTTGCCCGTTTTCATGGACAGGGCAATGGTTTTCTGGGTGACTTCTTCCTGCATTCAGCATCCCTCCTTGGGAAGTAGTCGGAAAAGCAGCAGCTAGGGTGGAACCACCAGCCGCCGCAGGTAAAGGGTTCTCATGGGTGGACGCTCCTTTCGGTTAGTTGTTGGGCGGGCGGCCCCAATCGGGCTGTGCCATATCGTGCGCCACAAGGGACGCATAGTAGCTGTTGATGGTGCTGGGGGCGTTGAACAGCATGGCCCGCAGGTATTGCTTGATGTTGCGGACTTTGGTGGTGTTGTCCCGCAGGCAGTCCATGACGAACTCGATGTGATGGCTGTCCAGCTTCAAGAATTTCGCCTTGACCAACTCTGCCGGGTAATCGTCCCCGGCCACCCGGATGGACTTGCGGTTGGTGCAGACGGTTTCCAGCAGGATGTCCACAATCTCGTCCAGTTGCTCCCGGTCTATCCGGGGATTCTGGGTGAGGGTGTCATACTCGATGTTCTCCAAAATCAGGTCCCGGTAGATTTGATAGGCCGTTTCCTTTCGGCTTCCTGTCCGTTCCGGCGGCGGTGCCGCTGCCTCGTCCTCGTCCAAAGGCAAGGGGTTTGGGGAATGGATAGGAATGGAATCGGTATTTAATCCCTCTTTCTTTTGTTTTTCTGTAATTAGTTTATCTTTATTTAATTGCATTGGATTTTCCAACGTAGGGTTTTCCTGCGTGGGATTCTCCAACGTTGGATTTTCCAATGTAGGTGAAACCGATGCAGGAACGGGCTGCGGCAGCTCGAAAATCACATAGTCTGCACCACGCAGCCGCCCTTTCTCGTCCCGTTCTCTGGAACGCTGGATGTAGCCCGCCTGTTCCAGTTCCCGGATGGCCTGCCGTATCGCGTCGATGCTTTCCCGGTTGATACGGGCCAGCCCTTGCAGGGTGTAGTCCCAATCTTCCGGCAGGGAGAGCATTTGGGAGAGTAAGCCTTTGGCTTTCAGGGACAAGGCCCGGTTCCGCAGGTGGTGGTTTGACATGACCGTGTAGCCGCTGTTCTTTTCTACCCGAAAAACTGCCATTTCACGGATGCCTCCTTTCTGTTTTTGGGCAAAGAAAAAGCCGCAGGCTTTTTGTGAAAGTCTGCGGCTATGCCGATTGTTAGATATTCAATTCTTTGTGTTTCCGCACTCCATATCAATTACCACCGAAACAGTAATGTGATTTTCAATGCGTTTGTTGCGGAGTTTATCGCCCTCGCCATCGAACACAACGTGACGAGAAAATAACGTAAAACGGAGGATTTCTACTAGATTTCTCTTTGTAGCGAAACTATCGCTTCGACGTGCTCCGTTGCGGGGAACATATCCACCGGGGTGGCGCGGAGGGCGCGGTAGCCGTGGCGGGTGAGGAAGGCAAGGTCGCGGGCGAGGGTGACGGGGTTACAGGAGATGTAGACCACGCGGGGCGGCGCCATAGTGCAGACGGCGCGGAGGAACTTTTCGTCGCTGCCGCTGCGAGGCGGGTCCATCATCAGCACGTCGCAGCGGCGGTTTTCGGCGGCCATGCGCGTGAGGAAGCGGCCTGCGTCGTCGCAGTGGACACGAACGTTGCCGGCGCGGTTGCGCTGCGCGTTGCGGGCTGCGTCCTTGACGGCTTCCGGGTTCAGCTCCACACCGATGACCTTGGCGCAGCGGTCGGAGGCCGTGATGCCGATGGTGCCGATCCCGCAATAGGCGTCAAAGAGCACTTCCCGCCCGGTCAGTCCCGCATACTCCAGCGCCTTATTGTAGAGCACCTCGGTCTGCACGGAATTGACCTGATAAAAGGATTGCGGCGAAATGCGAAAGATTTTGCCGCAGAGCGTGTCTTCGATATATCCCTCACCGTACAGCACAATGTCGCGCTTGCCCAGCACCATGGATGTGGCGCGGTCGTTGACATTGAGCACTACTGTGGTGATTTCGGGATGACGGCGAAGCAGCTCCGCCACGAAATCGTTTTTGTGCGGCAGTATTGGCTGCGCTGCGACAAGCACCACCATGATCTGGCCGCTGATGTGCCCTGTGCGCACCAGCACATGGCGGATCAGACCGCTGCGCGTATCCTCTCGATAGGGACGGATCTTGAATGAAGCCAGCATCGAACGAATGGTGCGGATGATCTCGTCCGCCTTCTCGTTTTCAATCAGGCAATCGTCCACCGGCACCACCTGATGCGTACCCATGCGGTACACGCCGGAGATCACATTGCCGCGCTTATCCGATGCGATGACGGCATGGGTTTTATTGCGATAATGGAAGGGATTCTCCATCCCGAGGATGCGGTCTACGCGGCAATACGGGCGCAACAGATCGCGCACCCAGTCCTGCTTGGCCGCCAACTGCTGCGCATAGCTCATTTTCTCCATCTGGCAGCCGCCGCAGCGCGCCGCTACCGGACAGCGGAAACGAATTTCTTCTCCCATTGTTCTCCCCCGTACTTTCGTGATACTGCCCGTTATGCACAGGCAGTATCATTATAAAATCCCGGAACGCACATTGCAATCGTTTCATAGAAAAGAACCGGATTCCGTATGGAATCCGGTTCTTAAGTACAAGGACGAATACAGCGATTATCGCTGCACGCGGCCGGAGGCGTTTCCGCCCATCAAGCTGCGAACTTCATCCACCGTGACGCGGTTGACATCGCCCTCGATGGTCTGCTTGAGCGCGGAAGCCGCCGCGGCAAACTCCACCGCTTCCTGCGAACCATAGCCGCTCAGCAGCGCGTAGATCAGGCCGGAGCCGAAGGAATCGCCGCCGCCCAAGCGATCCACCAGACGAATAGCGTATTTCTTCGATACCACCATCTCGCCGCTCACACCGTCGTAGAGCATGCCGGACCAGTTGTTATCGGAAGCAGATAGGCTCTCGCGCAGGGTGACCGCAATTTTCTTGCAGCCGAAGCGCTCGACGAGCTGGCGCGCCACCGACCGATAGCCTTCCACGTTGAGCTTGCCGGCGGTGATATCTGTCGCCTCGGCGCAGATGCCGAACACGTCCGCCGCATCCTCTTCATTGGCGATGAGCACATCCACCATGGGAACGAGCTGCCCCATGACGCGCCCGGCCTCTTCCCGGCTCCAGAGGTTTTTGCGGTAATTGAGATCGCAGGACACCGTCACACCGTGCCGCTTTGCCGCCTGCACCGCGCGCAGCGTCTCTTCCGCCGCAGCAGCCGAGAGTGCGGGGGTGATGCCGGTGAAGTGGAACCAATCCGCGCCGTCAAACACCTCATCCCAGTCGATATCGCCGGGCGCAATGTTTGCAATGGCGGAGTCCTTGCGATCGTAAACCACCTTGGAAGGCCGCATGGACACGCCCTTTTCGTAGAAATAAATGCCCAGCCGCTTGCCCTTGCGCAGCATGAATTTCGTATCCACGCCGAAGGCCCGCAGCTCGTTGACCGTTGCCTGACCGATGGGGTTATCGGGCACAAGCGTGGCAAAGGCAGAACTCAAGCCGTAATTGGCCAACGATACCGACGCATTGGATTCCGCGCCGCCATAGACCACATCAAAGCTCTTGGCCTGCGCAAACCGCTGGAAACCCGGCGGCGACAGGCGCAGCATGATTTCGCCGAAGGTAATGACTCTTTTCATATGCAATTCTCCTTTGGGGCAGCGGCGCACTCCGCCCGCGCGTCGCAAAACGCAGGCGGAGCGCCCGCCTCAAGCGGGAGGAAACAGACCATTTGTCGTGCGGATGTTTACCACTGTGCAACCGATCCGTCCGTATGGAACAGGCGCGGGGTGTCCCAATCGCCGTTGAAGGTATGGGAGCGGACGTAATCCTCATCCACCTCGATGCCAAGACCCGGCGCAGTGGGCACATCAATGAAGCTGTTCACGATCTCAAAGGGCTTCTTTAAGTAACCGACGCCGCGATCCCAGCCCTCGGCCATGCCGGGGTGCTCCTGGATCAGGAAGTTGGGCGTGCAGGCGTCCACCTGCAGGCACGCCGCCAACGAGATCGGGCCCAGCGGGTTGTGCGGGGCAACGGAAGCATAGTACATCTCCGCCATGGAGGCAATTTTACGCACTTCAAAAATACCGCCGCAATGGCAAGTATCGGGCTGGAGCACGACCGCCGCGTGCTGCTCCAGCACATTGCGGAAGGACCACTTGGTAAACAGGCGCTCGCCGGTGGCGATGGGCACGCTGGTCTTGGCAGCAATGCTCGCCATGACCTCGACGTTCTCCGGCAGCACGGGTTCTTCGACAAACATCGGGTAATACGGCGCAATCGCATCGATCAGGCGGCTGGCCATGCCCGCCATGATGCGGCCGTGAAAGTCGATGGCGATATCGACGTTCTTGCCGACCGCCTCACGAATGGCACAGAACTTCTCCGCCAGCGCATCCACATAGCCCAGATGGTCGATGTGTTCCACCGGCGCGTCGGGAGAGATCTTGATCGCGTCAAAGCCCTGTTCCACGCGCTTTTTCGCGTTGGCTGCGGCCTCTTCGGGCGTGTCGCCGCCGGAATGGCTGTACATGCGGATCTTGTCACGGCAGCGGCCGCCCAGCAGCTCATACACCGGCGCGCCGAGCTTCTTGCCCTTGATATCCCAAAGCGCCTGCTCGATACCGCTGATGCAGGAGGTCAGGATGGGGCCGCCGCGATAGAAAGTCGTGCAGTACATGGTCTGCCAGAGGTGTTCAATGCGCATGGGGTCCGCGCCGATGAGCACAGGGCGCAGTTCGTTGATCGCCATCTCGACCGTGCGAGCACGGCCTTCCAGCACGGGTTCGCCCCAGCCGACAATGCCCTCGTCGGTAGAGATCTTCAGAAACATCCATCTGGGCTTGACATGGAAGGTTTCCAGGTTTGTGATCTTCATAAAGCTTTCCCCTTTCTGTTTATCCGATAATCAGAACTTCTCCTGCGGGATAAAACTGTTCTCCGCCAACACAGGCAGCAGCGCACCGCCGTCCATATAAAGCGTTGTGCCGGTGATATACCTTGCGCCTTCAGAATCCAGGAACACCACGGCGTCGCCCACCTCGGCAGGTGTGCAGAAGCGATGCAGCGGAATGCGGTCGGTGATGCTGTCTCGCCAAATATTCAGCTTTTCATTGCCGGGCTGAATTCGTTCAGGCAGCACAGTGTAACCGGGTGCAATCGTGACCACGCGGATGCCATACTGGCCCAGCTCCATGGCCATGTTCATGCCAAGCTTGTTCAAACCTGCTTTGGCCGCGGCATAGAAGGTCGCGCCGTTCCAGCATCCCTGCGCGTGATTGGAGGAGATATTGATGATCACACCGGGAATTTTCTTTTCCACCATGATTCGGGCGGCACTCTGCGCGCAGAAATAGGTGCCGCGCAGATCGGTGCCCACAACGGTATCAAACATCTCCGGCGTAGCTTCCAGGAAGGGCTGGAACCGCGTGATGCCCGCGTTGTTGACCATCAGGTCGATGTGATCGAACTTTTCCGAAAAATCAGCGAACATTGCGCGGATCTGCTCCACGTCACGGATGTCCGCATGAAAAAGCTCTGCCCTTGCGCCCAGCGCACGCACCTTTTCGATGGTGTCGATCGCGCCTTCGGCGGTGGTAGAATAGTGGATGGCCAAATCGTAACCCGCTTTGGCCAGCTGAATGGCGATGCCCTTGCCGATGCCGCGGCCTGCGCCGGTCACCATGGCAATCTTTCTGGTCATGGTTCTTTTCCCCCCGTGTTTGTTCTTTATTTTGCTGCTTCCGTAAAAGCCTTCGCTCGCTCGGTAATGCCGTCAAAGCTGCCGCTTTGAATCAGCGCTTTGCTCACCAGATTGGAGCCCACGCCCACGCAGGACGCGCCCGCGCGGAACAGATCCGTCGTGTTTTCCAGGCTCACTCCGCCGACAGCCATGATGCACGCCTGCTTGAGCGGACCCTTGACGTCTTTGATGTAGGCCGCCCCCAGCGCGCCCGCCGGAAAGACCTTGACGATGTCTGCACCCGCTTCCAGTGCCGTGAGGATCTCCGTGGGCGTCATCACGCCGGGCACAGCGGCTCTGCCATAGCGGTTGCACATCCGAATGACCTCGGTGTTGAGCGTAGGCGACAGAATGAAGTCCGCGCCCGCAAGGATGGCCGTGCGGCAGGTTTCGGTGTCGAGCACAGTGCCTGCACCCACCAGCATCCGCCCGGCGTATTTTTCTTTCAGCGTGCGGATCATCTCCACCGCGCCGGGAGTATCGAAGGTCACTTCGATGCAGCGCACGCCGCCTTCCAGCAGGGCGTCCGCCGTCTTCACGAGGGCTTCTGCGGGAATGCCGCGGACAATCGCCGTCACGCGCGCCTCCAGCAGGATCTTTACGATTTCCGCTCTCATGGAATAAGCCTCTCTTTCGTTCTGCGTCGTCTTTTTATCAGGCAGCGTTTTGCTGCCGTCTGTACTCTTCTTTTTTCAGCGACTCACTCCAGGCCGTGGTCATCATCAGCGCCGTGCAGCCCGGCAGCAGCAGCACCAGCCCTACGCCGGTCGCGCCGCAGATCAGCAGCGCCAGCAGCACCACGCACCAATAGAGGAACATCCAGCCCATGTTCTTCAGCGTCATGCTCATGGCGCAGAGCACGACCTGCCCCAGCGACAGATGCGGGTTCAGCGTCAGAACCGGATAGCGGAACATGGCCGTGGAAAGATAGAACAGCAGCAGATACAACAGCACCGCGCTGCCCAGCCCCAGCGCCAGCTGATTCTTATCCAGGAGCCGCGCGATACAGCTGACCACAGCCACAATGCAGGCGAGATCAACGATCCCCATCCCCAGCGCCTTGCCCGCGCAGGGGCGGATTTCGCGCAGCGCCATGCGGAAAGAGGTTTCGATCCCCTTCTCTTTGGCATACATGTACGCAACGCCCGCGCACAGCGCGATCCCTATGGTGAGCACCGGCAGTCCCAGCAGCGTCATCAGGATCGACGCGCACATTACGGTGTTGGGCTCTTTCCAGAGCTGCTTGCCGAAGCGCTTGAGCGCATACATGTAAAAGAGCATGATCTCACCCCTTTTATTTTCTGTTTATCCCTTCAGGCCGGACATGCTGATGCCCTGCACGATGTACTTCTGCGCCGCGATATAGCAGATCAACACCGGCACGGTCGCGCAGCCCAGCAGCACCATGATCTGGTTCCAGGTGGCCGAACCCGTGCCCTGGATGGCGTAGATGCGCACCATGATGGTCCAGTTCTTGGAATCGGGCAGCAGGATCAGCGGGAAAATGAACTGGTTATAACAGGCCATGAAGGTATTGAGGATCACGACCGAATAAACCGGTTTGGACAGCGGCATGATGATCGACCAGAGCACGCGGGCATTGCTGGCGCCGTCGATGCGGGCGGATTCCAGCAGATCCTGCGGCAGACTGTCGAAAAAGCTCTTGAGAATGAAGATCGCCCACGCCCATGCCGAGAAGGACAGGATCAGCGACCAGAGGTTGTCAATCATGCGCACGCCGAAGAAATTGGTGAACATGATGTAGGTCGGCCACGCCAGCGCCTGGGAGTTGATCATCATCGTCCCCAGGAAGAAGGTCATGACCCACTTGCTGCCCTTGGGCTTGAGCTTGGAAATGGCGTAGGCCGCCAGCGTCGAAATCGTCACCTGAATCAATATAACGCCGACGCACAGCAGAAGGGAATTGAGTATGTTCTGTTCCAAATGATACTTGGCGAAGGTCTGCGGTATGTTTTCCCAAAGCCATTTATTCGGGAAGAAGGTCGGCGGAATGGCGCGGACTTCCTTGTTGGCCTTGAACATGGAGAGCAGAATCCAGATGTACGGAAAAACCTGCATCGGAATGCCCACGCACAAGATGGTCATGATTACGCCGTAGGTCAGACGTCCCTTGCGGGACTTCATTTCAACTCTCTGCAATGCAGGCATTCGTCACTCCTCCTTTTCCGCGATTCCCGCATATTCAACGGTGCGCTGAAGGTCGGCGTCCTTCTTATGGATTCGTTTGGCTTGCTGCTTCTTCGCCGACTTCGGCGTTTTCTCCCTGCCGATGGACATCTGAATGACCGTCAGCACAAACACACACACGAAGGTCAGCACGGAAAGCGTAATGGCGTAGCCATAGTTGAGGAAGGTGTAAGCCTGTTGATAGGCGTAGAGCACCATGGTCTCGCTCGCACCGGAGGGACCGCCGCCCGTCATGACCTGCACGTTGTCGAACATGTTGAATACGTCGATAATGGCAAGCACCAGCATCGTGGCCACCACCGGCATGATCTGCGGCAGCGAAATGCTGAAAATGCGGCGGAAGAATCCCGCGCCGTCCAGCAAGGCGGATTCGTGCTGCTCTTCCGGCACGTCCTGAAGCGCCGCCAGATAGATCACCATCGTCAGTCCGCCGCCGATCACAAGACCGGGGAACTGCATGCACCATTTGACCAGCATCGGGTCGTTGAGCCACTTTTGCGTGGGCAGCCCCAGCACCTTCAGCAGATAGTTCGCCAGGCCGTAGTCCGGCTGCCAGATGTATTTCCACAGCACGTTCATCGCGATGCCGGGGGCGACGGCGGGGATGAAGTACATCGTGCGCATAAAGGTCTTGCCCCTGCGTACTTCATTGATGAGCGTCGCCAGAAAGATCGGCACCCAGAAGTTGATCAGCAGCGAGATGGCAAGGAACTGGAAGGTGTTGAGCACGGCGTTGAGGAATTCCTTGTCCTGGAACGCCCGGATATAGTTGTCAAATCCGATAAAAGTGCCGGGGAGGTTAACGATATCCACCTTAAAGAAGGAAACAAAGAACCCCAGCAAAATCGGGTAGTATTTGAACATCGCGAAACTGATGATGGCAGGCACGAGGAAGAACCACGGCAATACATCCCGTTTGATGATGTCCTTGGTCAATCCTTTCTTTTTCATAGCGATCGTTTTCCCCCTTTTTCCCATTTTATGCCTTATTGAGCCCTTGCATTAAATGCGGAGGGCAGGCAGCGTCTCCTGCCTGCCCTCCGTTTATCTGCTTTCAATCAAGCATTTTGCTTTTTGTGCAATTTACGGCTTTCTGTAAGCATCGGGGAAATCCGTGTAGAGCTTTTCCGCACACTCGTCCAGAAGCGCCTGCGCCTCTTCGCGGGTGATGTCGGGGTTGGCCAGAATCTGCTGGAAGGGCGCCACGATGTAGTCCTTGAGGGAGTTCCACTCGGCGCAGAAGGGTTCAGGCTTGGCCACAGCGTTCAGTGCCGCGAATTCCGCCTTCCAATGATCGGGCCAGTTGGTCGCGTAGGAGTACTTCGCCTCAACCAGGTCCTGACGGGTCGAGGGCTTGGGATCGAGCAGGCCCAGCTCGTTTTCAAGCTGCCACAGCTCGCGCAGATACTCTTCGTCGTAGGAGAGCAGGTTCAGGATGTTCCAGCAGGCGTCCATCTGATCCTTGGTTGCCTGAGGATGCATCGTCCAAGTTTCGCCGCCGGCAAAGGCAACGACGTCCGCTTCGGTCTGGCCGGGGATCGGAATGACGCCGAAGTTTTCCTGCTTCTCGTCATAGGCAGCCAGCTTCTCCGCGTCCAGCGAGGTGGGCAGGCCCCAGCCGTAGCAGGCGTAACCGACCGTCATGTTGGACATATAGTCATCATAGCTTTCGAGCAGGTCGGTCTGGGTGCACTGATACTTGAAGACCAGGTCGTGCATGTACATGATGGCGTCCACGCCCTTTTCCTGGTTGAAACCGATGGAGTAGGTGCCGTCATCATTGGGGATGACCATTTCGCCGCCCGCGGACCAAACCCACGGGGTCAGCGGCCATGCGCAGTAATCGGAACCCAGCAGGGTGTAGCCGAATCTCGGCACGTCCTTATCGGTCAGACTCTGCGCCAGGGCGCCGAACTCTTCCCAGGTCTTGGGAACGTTGTCGGTGGAGCCGCCGCCGGCCTCGATCGCGGTCTTGTTGTAGAGCATACCCATGATGTAGGGCGCATAGGGAACGGCGAACCAGTGACCTTCGTCATCGTGAAGGGCGTCTTCAATGGAGGGATTGACTTTGCCTTCATTGCGCAGGTCCCAGTTGACGACATAATCGGTGATGTCGGCGATGGTGCCGTTGCGCATGCGGGTCTGGATGTCAACGAAGGGGAGGGAACCCCAAAGGGTGGGGCCGTCGCCGGACATCAGGAGCTTATCGTACTGCTGACGATAGTCCGTGCCGGGCGCCATGCGCGTCCATTCGATGTCATAATCGGGGAACTTGGCTTCCACCTTGCCCTTGATGAACTCAAAGCGCTGCTTGACGATATCGGAATCGTCATCCTGCGGCAGCATGTAAAGCTTGACTTTGACCTTTTCGCCGGAAGGCTGTTCGGTCTGGGTTTCCTGAGACTCCTCCGGAGCCTTCGTGGTTTCAGCCTCAGGAGCGTCTCCGCCCGACGGGGGAGGAGTGGTAGTCTTGGCACAGCCGGAGAACAGGGACACGAGCATGACAAGGCCGAGAATCAGAGCAACGAGTCTGGACTTTTTCACGTGAACATCTCCTTTTCTTCTTCTGGTCTTAACGCTTCTGTTCCCGGATTCTCCTCCATTCCGGGACCCTGAGCGTCTTCTTGACTCTTATGATAGACGCTTTAATTATTTTTAACAATAATCAAAATTGCGAAATCATCAACGAAATTGATGTGTTTATTTCAAATAAAATCCCATTATTTTGTATATATATAGTTTAGTATACACTTTTTATTCGTTATCCCAATTTATTCGATTCATTCATGATTTTATTTTTTATGCCTTTATTCTATTCCTTTGGAAAACAGATTTTTCACAGAATGCAGAAAATGTAAATTCTATCTTAATAAAGCATTGATTTTCTTAATATTTTACGATAGAATAAACACAAAGGGGATTCGTCCTGGTTCCCCTGTTCTTCCTGTCGGTTTGCTTGAACGGAGGTGGAACACATGAAACTTCATATCCAGCACCGCTTGGCCGAAGCATGTATCTCCTGGGGAGATTATCTGCGGCTGGGTGCGGTTTCGTTTCTTCAGCTCCAGCAGGAGAGCTATGCCTGCACGCTGGAAGCGCAGCCGGAATATCTGCTGCTCTATGTCAAAGAGGGCACGATGTATCTGGTGCGCAACCGGGTGGAGGCCATGTACAGCGCAGGTAGCCTGCTTCTGCTCCCGCCGGAAGAGGAATACCGGCTGCATTTTGCCCGGGAAAAGCAAGCCTCCGCCTATTGGCTGAGCTTTTCGGGGTTCAACATCACCAAACTGCTGGTGGATTCGGGGCTGATGAACCAACCCGTGTTCCACACGCCGCCGGACTGCGACCTGTCTTATCTTTTCGAAGGCATTCTGCGGCAGTCGCTGCCCTCTCCCGCAGACCCGCGCACGGTTTCGCTCAACAGCATGGGGCTGTTCATGCAGCTGTTGGCGGCGATCGTGCCGCACACCAAACCCGCACAGCCAAAGCCCACGCCGGAAAAGATCATCGAGTGCGAATGCACCACCAAGGCGCTGGCCTACGCCGTGCATCTGATCCAGAATGACATCGCCGCGCCGCTGGACGTGGAGGAGCTGGCGCGCAGCCTGCAAATGAGCACCTCGCATTTCATCCGCACATTCAAAACACAGGTGGGATACTCCCCGCTGGCGTATCAAACGCGCTTGCGCATCGAGCGTGCCAAAGATCTTTTGCAGGCCACCGATCTGCGCGTGAGCGAAATCGCCCAGCGCATCGGCTATCAGAACCCGATGTATTTCTCCTCCACCTTCAAAAAACACACCGGCATGACCCCGCTGGAATACCGGGAGAAGTCCTCGCTGGCGTCATAAACAAAAAGCTTCGGGAAATTCCGAAGCTTTTTTGTTTATCTAAGAATTTTCATCGTAAATAGCTCTGCCCAGAAAACAACGCTCAAAAGGATTTCCAATCCCACGAATATCAATTCTAAGATCGCAAATATCTTTCCCCTTTCTTTGTTTTTATTGTATTGCCCCAATCCGCAAACAGAAAATGCCATAGCTTTTACTTTGACTAGAATGTTGAACATCGATGTCCTCAGTGTGGGTGTTGATAAAACAACACACCCAAGAATCACTGCCGGTATAACAACAGAAAAGCTGACACTACTCAAGACATTTACTTTGCCGGACTTTGTTGGGACTGACGGACGTTCCACTTTCTCTTTTCACCGAACCCGTTTTCATCGCCCTTTCTTGCACCCATACAGGTACAAAGATTTTATTTCAAACGCAGCGCGCCGGCCAATAACAAGACAGGGCAGCGGTTTCCCAGGCGCTGAAAGAGACTCTTCGCGTGACCTATGAAGAAATTCTGGAACAGGGCGCAAAAAGGAGTGAATCGCTTGATTCACTCCTTTTTTATACACCTTATGCGATTTTACAGTTTGCCGATCCAGTCGGGATGGCTGCCGTTTTTCAGGAACACGGGGATCTTGTCCAACGGGCAATCGCAGGCGACGATCTGTCCGCCGTCGTAAGCCTTGCCGGTATGGATGTCCGTCCACTGCGAGCCCGCGGGCAGATAGACCTCGCGCTGCACCGCGCCCTGTTCGCAGACGGGCGCCACCAACACGTCGCTGCCGAACAGATATTGATCCTCCAGATCCCAACAGCGCACATCCTCCGGGAACTCGTAGAACATCGTGCGCATCACGGGCGCGCCGGATTCGTGCGCTTCCTGCATGACCTGGCGGGTATAGGGGCGCATCAGCTCACGGAAGTCGATCAGCTTCTTGATGATGCCGTAAGCCGTTTCGCCGAAAGACCAGATCTCGTTGTCCGCGCCGCTGGGCAGCACTTCCTGCCCGTTTTTGCGGAAGATGTGCTCATCCGGCACGCGGTTGCCGTGCAGGCGCATCACGGGGCAGAAAGTACCCCACTCGAACCAGCGCACGATCAGCTCGCGGAAGGTTTCGTCCTTGGGATCGCCGCCCGCAAAGCCGCCGATATCGGTCGTCCACCACGGAATGCCCGCAACGCCCATGTTCAGGCCCGCGCGCACCTGGCGGCGCAGGGTGTCAAAGTCGGAATGAATGTCGCCGGACCAGACCAGCGCACCATATCTTGCGCTGCCCGCCCAGGCGCAGCGCAGGAGGTTAACCACCTTTTCCTGCCCTTCGGACTTCTGCCCGTCGTAGAAGGTGCGGGCATAAACCTGCGGGTAGATGTTGCCGGTCTGCGCCACCGTGCCGGAGTGATAGCGGTAGTTGTCAAAGTCGTAAGTGCCGTATTCCGGTTCGGCCTCGTCCAGCCAGAATACGCGCACGCCGTTGTCGTAATAGTTCTTCTTGATCTTGCTCCACAGATATTTGCGCGCGTCGGGATTGGTCGCATCAAAGAACATGACGTCCTCATCCACAAAACGCATCTGGCAATTCATGCCCTTATCGCAGCGGGCGATGTAGCCTTCCTCGTCCATCTCTTTGAAGTTTTCGCTCTTGAGGGAGATCTGCGGCCAAATCGAGACCATCAGCTCCATGCCCATCGCCTTCAGCTCTTTGACCATCGCCTTGGGATCGGGCCAGAATTCCTCATCAAAACGGAAATCGCCCATGTGCGGCCAGTGGAAGAAGTCCACCACGATCACGTCCACGGGGATGCCGCGCTTGTGGTATTCGCGCGCGACGGAGAGCAGCTGCTCCTGGTTCCAGTAGCGCAGCTTGCACTGCCAGAAGCCCAGGCCGTATTCCGGCATTTCGGGCGCATGGCCGACCGCGTCGGCATACTGGCTCTCGATCTGGCGGGGCGTATCGCCGGCGCAGATCCAGTAGTCCATCTGTCTGGTGACGTCCGCCTGCCACTCCATCAGGTTCTTGCCGAAGTTCGCCCGGCCGATAGCGGGATTATGCCACAGGAAGCCGTAGCCCTTATTGGACAGCACAAACGGCACGCTGGCCTGCGAGTTGCGGTGTGCCAGTTCAAAGTTGGAATATTTGACATTCAGGATGTCCTGCTGATACTGCCCCATGCCGTAGATCTTTTCGCTGTCATCGGACTTAAAGCCCACGGTGAGCTTGTAATCGCCGCCGACGATGGGCTTGAAGAAGCGGGGCTGAATGTTCAGTGCGCCTGTGCCGGGGCGCTCGGCAAGCAATTCTTCGCCCTTTTGGTTGTAATAGGTGATTTCCAACCGATCCAGCCAATCCATGCGGCGCACGACCGCCTTGATTTTGCCCACGGCAATCGAGGCTTCTCTTTCGGAAATTTCAATGTCGGACTCGGTCTTTTTCGGCTCGAGCAGCGCCCAGGCGGGCAGCTCGGGTTCGCTCATCGGGCGGGAGACGACACGCAGCGCATTCTTACCCCACGGCAGCAGCCACAGGTTTTCGCCAAGGAACCGGCACTTCAGCGCGCCCTGATCTTCACGGAACAATGCCATGCTTCATCCTACTCC
>OIWT01003042.1_pt1 | contig 16054 bp, 6 predicted proteins | sample 1587701 | NCBI WGS metagenome assembly OIWT01 (sample SAMEA3888904, study PRJEB22519) | human gut metagenome | biome: human gut; feature: human-associated habitat; material: faeces | place: Denmark | collected 2009
CGGTAGATTAGATGTTGACACTACTGGAGTTTTATTATTATCTAATAATGGTCAATTAGCACATAAATTACTTTCTCCAAAATATCATGTTGATAAAACTTATTTAGTTACAACTGATTATCCATTACAAAAAGAAATGATTATCGCATTTGAAAAAGGTGTAATTTTAGATGATGAAAAATTATTACCTGCAAAAGTTAAGAAATATATAGCCGAAAACAACATAAATTTCTATACCATAGATGCGATATCGATAAGCAGAGAACTCGGACTGGGTGGAAGAGTAAATACTGTTCTTCAGGCAGCATTTTTCAAAATTATGAAAATATTCGATGAAGAAAAATCTCTTGAATTGATAAAAAAAGCTGTAGAAAAATCTTATGCAAAAAAGGGTGAAAATGTAGTAAAACTTAATCATCTTGCAGCGGAACAAGGTATGAAAAAATTGAAAAAAATATTAGTACCGACATATTGGAAAAATTTAGAAAATAAAAATTCTAATTTCGAAAATATAAACGGAAAAGAAAATCTTAAAAAATTCGTAAAAAATATACTCACACCCATTACTTCACGCAAAGGAGACGATTTACCGGTATCAGCTTTTTCTGATTATGTCAACGGTGCTATCCCTCTCGGATCGGCAGCCTTCGAAAAAAGAGGAACCGCAAGCTTTATACCTCACTGGATTCCCGAAAACTGCATTCAGTGCGGATTGTGTTCTTTAGTATGTCCCCATGCAGTAATAAGACCAATAGCTCTCAGTAATGAGGAGCTTGACAGAGCACCCGATATTTTAAAATCCAAGAAAATGATAGGTTTTCCAAATTTGAACTTTTCAATCGTAATATCGGCTCAAGATTGTACAGGATGTGAAAACTGTGTAGCGGTGTGCCCGGGAATGCGAAAAAATAAAGCTCTCGAAATGAAAGAAGCAAAAAATGAACTCCTTGTTCAAAAAGCTTTCGACTATACTATAAAGTTACCATCAAAACCTGAAATTTTGGAAAAATTCAAAGAATCTACCATTAAAGGAAGTCAATTTAAAAAACCTTTACTCGAATTTTCAGGAGCTTGCGCCGGTTGCGGAGAAACACCTTATGCTAAATTGGCAACTCAGCTTTTCGGAGACAGAATGTATATAGCCAATGCAACAGGATGTTCATCAATTTGGGGTGGTTCTTTTCCATCTTCGCCATATACCGTAAACGAAAAAGGAAAAGGTCCTGCTTGGCAAAATTCTCTTTTCGAAGACAATGCGGAATTTGGATATGGTATGGCTTTGGCTCAAAAAGCAAGAAAAAAACATATATCAAAATTAGTTGAAAAACTTTATGATGTTTCTCTCGATTCAGAAGTAAAAAATATTTGTAAAAACTATCTTCAAACCTTAAATAACTTCAGTGAAAATCATGAACATGCCGAAAAATTAAAACATCTAATAAAAACTCAAAAAGAAAAACTTCCTACCGACATTGTTTCCGAACTGAAAAAAAATGAGGACAGCATATCTCAAAAATCCATATGGATGTTCGGTGGAGACGGATGGGCTTACGACATAGGATTCGGTGGACTTGATCATGTAATAGCTTCAGGAGAAAATGTTAATATACTCGTATTTGATACAGAAGTATATTCAAATACCGGCGGGCAAGCCTCAAAAGCTACACCAAAAGGAGCAATTGCACAATTTGCATGTTCAGGAAAATCAACACCGAAAAAAAATTTAGCTGCAATAGCTATGACTTACGGATATGTATATGTTGCACAGGTTGCTCTCGGAGCCAATTACAATCAATGTTTAAAAGCTTTTATCGAAGCCGAAAAATATAATGGTCCATCTATAATAATCGCTTATTCACCATGCATAAATCACGGTATAAAAGGTGGAATGAAAAATTCTCTTCTATCAGCAAAACAAGCGGTTGAATCCGGATACTGGAAACTATTTAGGTTTAATCCTGAAAAAAATGGCGTCAACGAAAACCCATTGACAATCGACAGTCACGAACCTACAATTTCCAAAAATGAATTTTTTTCAACTGAAATAAGATTCAATAAAATAACAAATTAATAAAAAATAAGCCTCTCATTTTCTCTGAGAGGTTTTTACTTTTATAAAAAATTTATTACCAAGCCTACCGTAATCAATAGTTTAATCGATGGGAACTTTTTATACCAAAGTATAACTGGGACAATGAGAAAAATTTGTTTCAATTACTTTTATACTATTTTCGGGCGAATAAAGAAACTTATCCATATGAGATTCATTATAAAAATATTTTACTCCTGGAGTTGATTCACATGACTCAAATACATCTATTATAACAAGTTTTATTTTCATTTTTTCCGGTACAATATTCTTTATATATACACTTGCTCTACTGCCTTCAGCTACTCCCTCTCGAGGCTCAGCAAGACCTGCCAAATTCGGCGTTAATTCCACGAAAATACCATAGTCTTCAACCGAACGAACTATTCCTCCAACTGTTTCTCCTATTGCAAACATATCGGCATTTTCTTGCCATGTGCCCAAAAGTTCTTTATGAGTTAAATTGACTCGACCGTTTTCAAGACTTTTAACCACCGCTCTTATATCCATTCCTACACAAAAACGTTCCTTAGGATGAGAAATTCGAGATACTGAAATAGTATCAATCGGTAAAAACGATATTATTCCACAACCTATATCCGCAAACACTCCAAAACTTTCCATGTGAGTGACTTTAGCTGTAATGACGTCCCCAGGAACAAGTTTGGAAATATATTTTTCCATGCATATCTCTTGAGCTTTTCTACGAGATAAGATTGCAATATCATTTCCGTTATTATCGTGCCCAAAACCTGTAATTACAAATGAAACCGGTCTATTGACTTTGGATATAACTGCTATATCTCGAACAGTTCCTTCCCTTATCCCTATAGCACCTTCTTCACGTGGAATAATTCCTTTCATAAACCCCAAGTCAACGATAAGATTATGTTTGTTATCACAAACTATAGCTTTCGCTTCCACTATGGCTTGATTCGTATAAGCTTCCAACAAATTTTCAAAACAAGACAAATAATTTTTATTTTCAAAACTATCCGTTAACCGTCCCTCAGGACAAAAGTCTATCATTTTACGCCCTCCAGTTTATATTCTACATACAAATTTATATGCATAACCGTCGGGGTAATATTCTTATCGCAAAATTTTGATTTAAAAATTAACGATTGTGATTTTTCGGGAATTTTTTTACTTTGTTTTTTCTTCTCATTTTTTTATTTTCTTTTATTAGAGCAATAACATATAAGAATACAAATATTAAAAACACAATCAACAAAAGTATGACTACAGAAGATTTTATTACCGATTCCAAATCCTTAAAAATTACCAGAATATAACTTTTTTTAAAATTGGAATCAGAAACAGCATTGAATTCTCCTACTTTTTGACCTAAATAAAACACCTCAGCATTACCTATTACATCACCTTTTTCTACAGGAGCTTTTATTGAATTGGGAGCAGTTACTTTAATTGAAATGTCCTCTTTTTTTGCCGTTAAAGGTAAATTAAGCGAAAAATCTGAATCGGGAACCAGTAAAAGTTTATCATGCTTCCACACATATTCGAGATTTACTTCAGCTATCGGAAATTCTTTAGGATAAAGTTTTAAAGTTTTAAGATTTTCAAATGCCCATGAATATATCTTTTTTGTATCTGACATAGCCATATTTTTTTCTATTTTAATACCATTTTCATCTATCGTGGAACCACCCATTACTATACTTATATATGCATTTTCACCTTTTTCCGCATATGAAGCCAGACATCTTCCCGCTTCTTGACAATATCCCGTTTTTATACCTTTTACGTAGGGGTAATAATACTCTCCGCCACGTTTTATATCTATCATTTTATTTGTAGTAATTATCGGGTCTCTGTCGTCCCCAAAAACATTACATTCAGTTTTTGAAACGATACCCATAAATTCAGGAAATTCCATCGCAAATTTTGTTATTTTATACATATCCTCAACAGTGGTATACTGATCTTTATTATAAAAACCATCAGGATTTACAAAATTAGTACTTGTACAACCAAGAACTTTGGCCTTTTCATTCATCTTACTTACAAAATTTTCCACACTCCCTCCACCTACGTAATCCGCTACTACCATTGCCGCATCTCCGGAGGAACATATGAGCATACAGTTAAACAAATTATGAAGTGTAATTTCTTCACCGTCTTTGAGCTTAACTCCTGAACTTTCGGGATCAACCAAATCAAGAACTTCTTTTTTTACTTTTACTTTAATATCGTGATTTTCACAACTTTCAGAGGCAATTATATACGTCATCATTTTAGTAAGAGAAGCAGGACTTCTTTTTTCGTGTATATTTTTTTCAACTATAGGCATACCTGTACTTTTATTCACAACGTAAACCGCAGCACAATCCAGAGGTTCTTCATAAAACATTGCTGCATTTACAGAAACAATATTAAAAAATATAAATATCGCAGCTAAAATTATACCAATTTTTTTATTCATAAAATCTTTCCTTAAATTAATATTTTTTCAAACCTATAACATAAAACTGAACCGGTATAAAAACTTATACCGATTCTTTATTTTTATTATTCCGCTAAATTTAAACTATCTTCTGCTTTAGGAATTTTGTTTTTGTCATTAACTTTTTCTATACGAACATCTCTATAGCGATGAATTCCCGTTCCTGCGGGGAGCAGTTTACCTATAATTACATTTTCTTTAAGACCGATAAGCGGATCAACTTTTCCTTTTATAGCCGCTTCGGTAAGTACTCGGGTAGTTTCCTGGAACGACGCCGCAGACAAGAACGAATCCGTAGCAAGTGAGGCTTTTGTAATTCCCAAAAGTATAGGAGTACAATACGCTTCTTCAAGTTCTGTTTCACCGGCTTCTTTCCTTGCCTTGATTTTGTCGTTAGCTCTGAGGAATTCAGCTTTATCAACAACAGAATTTTCAAGTAAATCAGTATCTCCGGCTTCATCTACACGAACTTTTTGCATCATTTGTCGGACAATAACTTCTATATGTTTATCGTTAATATCAACGCCCTGCATTCTGTAAACTCTTTGAACTTCTTGGATAAGATATGCTTCAACAGCTTCCGGTCCTTTTATAGCAAGAACGTCATGAGGATTTACAGAACCTTCGGTTATCATATCTCCTGCCTCTATAATCTGGCCTTCTTCAACGCAAACTCTCGAACCAAAAGGAATAAGATAATTCTTTTCGTCACCTGTTTCTTCATCAAAAACAATAACATTACGATTTTTCTTAACTTCTTCAAAACGTACAATTCCCTTTATTTCGCTTATAATAGCCAAACGTTTAGGTTTACGTCCTTCAAACAATTCTTCAACACGTGGCAAACCTTGAGTTATATCTTCAGAACTTGCAATACCACCTGTATGGAACGTTCTCATCGTAAGCTGTGTACCGGGTTCACCTATAGACTGAGCAGCAATTATTCCTACTGCCTCACCTACTGCAACCGGAGCACCGTTTGCAAGGTTGGAACCGTAACATTTTTTACATACACCTTGTTTGGACTTACAATTGAGAATTGAACGAATTTCAATTCTTTGTACTCCATTAGAAATTATAATTTCGGCATCTTTATGATCCATAAGTTTATCTTTCGAAACCAAAACTTCTTTAGTATTTGCATCAACGAAGTCGTGACACAAATATCTTCCTATCAAGCGTTCTTCAAGACTTTCAATTGATTCTTTACCATCTTTGATTTCAAATACGGTAATACCTTTAACTGCGCCGCAGTCGTCTTCCCTGATAATAATTTCCTGAGAAACGTCAACCAGACGACGTGTAAGATATCCGGAGTCAGCTGTACGCAAAGCTGTATCTGCAGAACCTTTTCTTGCACCACGTGATGCAATAAAGTATTCCAATATATTAAGACCTTCACGGTAGTTACCTCTGATAGGAATTTCTATAGTAGTACCTGAGGCATTGGCTATAAGTCCACGCATACCGGCAAGCTGTCTTATCTGACTCATAGAACCACGAGCTCCGGAATCAGCCATCATAAATACAGGATTGTATCTGTCAAGGTTTGCTTGCAACGCCCTCGAAACGTCATCAGTTGCTCTTTCCCAAATTTTAAGAGTGTGACCTTTTCTTTCTTGGTCAGACATAAGACCACGTCTAAAATCTTTAACAATCGAATCTATATTTTTCTCAGCTTCCGCTAAAATGTCCTTTTTGGCCGGAGGTATAACTGCGTCACCTACTGCTATTGTAATCGCACCTCGGGTTGAATATTTATATCCCAATGCTTTGATTTTATCAAGTATCTCAGATGTGACTTGAGTGCCGTGAACTTTTATACAAGCATCTACTATGTTTCCAAGTTGTTTCTTACCTACTAAAAAGTCTATTTCCAAATCCGCTTCTTTTTCGGGATCAGTGCGATCGACAAATCCTAAATCTTGCGGTATAGATTGATTAAATATTATTCTTCCCGGAGTCGTTTCAATTAATCTGACTCTACCTTTGAAATTACGTCTAACTTTTATTCTTGCGTGAAGTCCGACATCTTTGGCATCGTATGCCATCAAAACTTCATTAAAGTCTTTGAAAACTTTTCCTTCTCCGGGTTCTCCTGCTTTATCCAAAGTCAAATAATATGAACCCAAAACCATATCTTGCGTCGGAACCGTTACAGGACGTCCGTCCGAAGGCTTTAAAAGGTTTCCTGACGAAAGCATCAAAAATCTTGCCTCAGCCTGAGCTTCTGCCGAAAGAGGAACGTGAACAGCCATCTGGTCTCCGTCGAAGTCGGCGTTATAAGCAGAACATACAAGTGGATGCAATTTAAGTGCACGACCTTCAACCAAAACAGGTTCAAATGCCTGTATACCAAGTCTATGAAGAGTAGGAGCACGGTTGAGCAATACCGGATGTCCTTTAATTACTATTTCCAGTGCGTCCCAAACTTCCGGACGACATCTGTCTACGGCCTTTCTCGCAGCTTTAATATTGCTTACTACTCCAATTTCAACAAGTCTTTTCATAACAAAAGGTTTAAACAGCTCTAAAGCCATCTCCTTCGGGAGTCCGCACTGATATATTTTCAGTTCGGGTCCTACAACTATAACAGATCTTCCTGAATAGTCGACACGCTTTCCGAGCAAATTCTGTCTGAATCGTCCCTGTTTACCCTTAAGCATATCCGAAAGAGATTTTAAAGGTCTATTATTCGGACCGGTAACAGGTCGGCCTCGACGTCCATTGTCTATAAGTGCATCAACTGACTCCTGAAGCATTCTCTTTTCATTTCTTATGATGATATCGGGCGCTCCCAAATCCATAAGTCTTTTAAGACGATTGTTTCTGTTTATTACACGTCTATACAAATCATTTAAATCGGAAGTAGCAAATCTTCCCCCATCAAGCTGAACCATTGGGCGCAAATCCGGTGGAATTACCGGAAGAACGTCTAAAATCATCCATTCAGGACGGTTTCCTGACATTCTGAAAGCTTCTACCGCTTCCAATCGTTTAAGCAATCTTATCTTCTTTTGACCACTCGCCGTAACAAGTTCTTCTTTAAGGTCGTTCGACAAATTTTCCAAATTTATTTTTTCCAGAAGCTTCTTAATAGCTTCAGCTCCCATTCCGGCCTCGAAATCATCTTCATATTTTTCACGCATATCTCTGTATTCTTTTTCAGTTAAGAATTGTTGATCATTAAGCTCCCTGACATTACCGGAATCTATAACTACGTACAGCGCAAAATACAAAACTTTTTCAAGCATTCTTGGAGACATATCAAGAACAAGACCCATTCTTGAAGGAATACCCTTAAAATACCAAATGTGAGATACAGGTGCAGCAAGTTCTATATGACCCATGCGTTCACGGCGCACTTTTGACCTCGTTACTTCTACTCCGCATCTATCACAAACTTTACCTTTATATCTGATTCTTTTATATTTTCCGCAGTGGCACTCCCAGTCTTTCTGCGGTCCGAATATACGCTCACAAAACAACCCGTCGGTTTCAGGTTTAAGCGTTCTGTAGTTTATGGTTTCGGGCTTTTTAACTTCTCCGTATGACCAACTTCTGATTTTTTCGGGAGAGGCTAAGCCTATCTTTATTGATTCAAAAATATTAAAATCCATACCGCAACCCCTTAAGATTTATTATAAACATGCATTTTTGACAAACACCACGAAAATGAGAATGCCTTTGACGGCACCTCATTCTCGATATTATTAAAATTCTTCGTCATCGATATCTTCTTCAAAATCAGAATCAATATCGTCCTCTTCAAGGCTCTCCCCTTCGGAATTCTCTATTCCATAACTTTCCTTACTATCATTAGTCATTACTTCAGGACCAAGAATATCTTTCTCTATGGTAAGACCTGTATCTTCTTCTTCATCAAAATCTCTCTTAAGATCTATTTCGTTGTTATCTTTATCAAGAATAGACAAATCAAGTCCCATTGATTGCAACTCTTTTATGAGAACTTTGAAAGATTCAGGTATTCCAGGTTTAGGAATATTTTCACCCTTAACTATTGCTTCGTAAGTCTTAACCCTACCAACAACATCGTCAGATTTAACTGTAAGAATTTCTTGCAATGTATATGCAGCTCCATACGCTTCTAAAGCCCAAACTTCCATTTCTCCGAAACGTTGACCTCCGAACTGCGCTTTACCTCCAAGAGGTTGCTGCGTAACGAGAGAATACGGACCTGTCGAACGAGCATGAATTTTATCATCAACCAAATGGTGAAGTTTAAGATAATACATATATCCAACAGTTACAGGATTGTCAAAATATTCACCGGTTCTACCGTCTTTAAGCCACATCTTTCCTGTTTCACTGTATCCCGCATCTTTAAGGCATTGGAATATATCATCTTCATGAGCTCCATCAAATACCGGTGTGGCAATTTTCCATCCAAGTGCTTTAGCTGCATATCCCAAGTGAACTTCTAAAACCTGACCGATGTTCATACGTGAAGGAACACCAAGCGGATTAAGAACTATATCAAGCGGAGTACCATCAGGCAAGAATGGCATATCTTCAACAGGAAGAATTCTCGACACAACACCCTTATTACCGTGGCGTCCTGCCATCTTATCTCCTACGGAAATCTTCCTCTTTTGTGCAATATAACATCTTACAACTTTATTTACTCCCGGAGAAAGTTCATCTTTACTGTTTTCACGTGTAAATACTTTAACATCAACAACTATGCCATATTCACCATGCGGAACACGAAGTGAAGTGTCTCTCACTTCTCTTGCTTTTTCTCCAAAAATCGCTCTAAGCAATCTTTCTTCTGCTGTAAGCTCTGTTTCTCCTTTCGGAGTTACTTTTCCTACCAAAATATCTCCGGCACGAACTTCAGCACCGACTCTTATAATTCCGTCTTCATCCAAATCACGAAGCAAATCTTCGTTGACATTTGGAATATCACGTGTAATTTCTTCGGGGCCAAGTTTGGTATCTCTCGATTCCATTTCATATTCTTCTATATGAATGGAAGTATAAACATCTTCTCTTACTATTTTCTCACTTATTAATACTGCGTCTTCGTAGTTGTATCCTTCCCATGTCATAAATCCGATTAAGGCATTCTTTCCAAGACTTATCTCACCTTTATCTGTTGCAGGACCATCTGCGAGAACTTCTCCAGCTACAAATTTCTGGCCTACTGAAACAATAGGAACCTGATTTACACATGTACTTTGGTTCGAACGAGCAAATTTTATAAGATTGAATCTTTCATTTCTACCTGAATTATATCTGACAACTATTTTATCTGCACTTACACTTAAAACTTCTCCATCTTCTTTAGCCAAAATGCAAACCCCTGAATCCACTCCGGCCTGATACTCAATGCCGGTTCCCACTATGGGTGCCTCACTTTTTAAAAGCGGAACAGCTTGTTTCTGCATGTTTGAACCCATCAATGCACGGTTTGCGTCATCGTTTTCAAGGAAAGGAATCATAGCAGTTGCAACAGAAACTACCATTTTCGGAGATACATCCATATAATCCGGTTGCGAACGTTCAACTTCTACAAATTGATCCCGGTATCTTCCGTTTACTTTTGCATGAACAAAACGTCCCTCTTCATCCAAAGGCTCATTTGCCTGCGCAACTATATAATCATCTTCTTCGTCGGCTGTCATGTAAACTACTTCGGAAGTAACTTTTCCTGTTGTCTTGTCAACCTTTCTGAACGGTGCCTCTATAAACCCGTACTCATTTACTCTTGCAAAAGTTGAAAGATAGGAAATCAATCCTATATTCGGGCCTTCTGGGGTTTCAATCGGACACATACGTCCATAGTGACTGTAGTGAACGTCACGAACTTCAAATCCGGCACGGTCTCTTGAGAGTCCTCCCGGTCCCAAAGCCGACAAACGACGTTTATGAGTCAATTCAGAAAGAGGATTCGTTTGATCCATGAATTGTGAAAGCGGTGATGAACCAAAAAACTCTTTTATCGCAGCAACTATAGGTCTGATATTAATGAGAGCGTTAGGAGTAATTACTTCAAGATCCTGAGCTTGGAGAGTCATTCTCTCTCTTATTACTCTTTCAAGTCTTGAAAATCCTATTCTTACCTGATTTTGAAGAAGTTCTCCTACAGAACGTATTCTCCTGTTTCCCAAATGGTCAATATCATCAGTCACTCCTACACCATGAGTTAAACAAGTCATATAATTTATCGAGGCAAATATATCGTCTATTATTATGTGTTTTGGAATAAGTTCGTCTTTTCTGTTTTTAATCGCAATTTTAAGATCTTTTTCGGTCTCACATGACTCAAGAATATCGCACAAAATGCTAAATCTTACTTTTTCTCTGATATCGCATTCTTTTTTTGCATCAAAGTCCAAAAACTCATTTATATCAACCATTCCGTTAGATATAATCTTTATTTCGTTTCCGTCTTTTTTGATGTATGCCATACAAATACCGGCACTTTCTATTTCTAAAGCTTTTTCCTCGGAAATAATTTCTCCAACATCCGCAATAATTTCACCTGTAAGCGGATTCGGAATCGGTCTGGAAAGTTCTTGACCTTTAATACGGTGAGAAATGGCAAGCTTTTTATTGTATTTATACCTTCCCACACGTGAAAGATCATATCTTCTCGCATCAAATAACAAAGAATTTATGTGTGCCTGAGAATTTTCCAATGTAGGCGGTTCACCTGGACGAAGTTTTCTATATACCTCGAAAAGTGCTTCCTCCATGTTTTTGCATGCATCTTTTTCGAGAGTTGCCAAAATACGCTCATCTTCACCGAAATACTCCGTTATCTCAGCATCAGTGCCTAGTCCCAAAGCTCTTATGAAAGTTGTAAGAGGTATTTTCCTATTTTTATCTATTCTTACATACAAAATATCATTAGAATCGGTTTCGTACTCCAACCATGCTCCACGGTTCGGAATTATCGTTGAACTGAAAAGTTCTTTACCGGTTTTATCGTACTCCATTTTGAAATAGACGCCCGGAGAACGAACCAACTGCGAAATCACGACACGTTCAGCACCATTTATAATGAAAGTTCCACTGTCAGTCATTATGGGGAACTCTCCCATGAAAACATCTGATTCTTTGACTTGACCGGTTTCTTTATTGAGCAGACGTGCGGTAACTCTCAAGGCCGCAGCGTATGTAGTATCTCGTTCTTTGCACTCATTTATATCGTAAGTAGGGTGATTAACATCCATGGTGTAATCGGTAAAGTCCAAAACAAGATTTCCCGTGTAATCCGTTATACCGGACACATCTTTAAAAACTTCTTTTAAACCTTCTTGCAAAAACCAATTGTAAGAATTTTTTTGAATTTCCAAAAGGTGCGGAAGTTTTATTACTTCGTCGATTTTGGAAAAGCTCATTCTGGTTGTCTTCCCAAGCTGCAGCGGTTTGACATTTACCATAGATTTAAAACACTCCATTCATTTTTTTAACGTTTGAATTAAAACAAACCAAATAAAACAATTATTCATGCACAAATATAGCACAAAAATGTATTAATCCAGAATCAGTTAATACACTTCCCAACTATATTCACTTGTTTTATTTTACTTGATTTTACAATAAACCTGTGATACCATAGGAATGATTTTAATATGTTATACATATTACAATGCAGTATAGTATTTTATCGCATTTTACAGCGTGTGTCAAGTAAAATCCATGCTTTAAATATTTTTATTTTAAATTGTAAGATATTTAGAGCATTTTCTTATTTATTTTTTTTAAAAGGTGACATTTTATGGACATTTATGAAGAACTTTCCTCTCGAGAACTTATCGCCCAGGTAACAAATGAAGAAAAAGTCAAAAAACTCTTAAATACAGAAAAAGTACCTTTTTACATCGGATTTGAACCTACTGCCGATTCATTACATGTAGGACATTTTGTCCAGCTTATGATCATGGCAAGACTTCAAAAGGCCGGACATATTCCTATAATACTCTTCGGCGGCGGTACCGGACTTATAGGAGATCCATCCGGAAAAACCGACATGAGAAAAATGCTTACTCCGGAAATTATAAATCACAATGTGGAATGTTTTAAAAGGCAAGCTTCAAAGTTTTTGGATTTGACTCCGGGTAAAGCTTTAGTTGTAAACAATGCCGACTGGCTTATGGATTTGAATTACATAAAATTTTTAAGAGAAATAGGCGTTCATTTTTCAGTAAACAGAATGTTGGCAGCCGAGTGCTATAAGCAGCGTTTGGAACGAGGATTGACTTTTTTTGAACTCAATTACATGATAATGCAAAGTTACGATTTCTTAGTTCTAAACAGAGAATACGGTTGCAAACTTGAACTGGGAGGAGATGACCAGTGGAGCAATATTATAGGCGGAGTAGAACTTGTAAGAAGATGCGATAAAAAAGAAGTTTACGGTCTTACATTTAAACTTCTCACCACAAGTGAAGGCAAAAAAATGGGTAAAACCGAAAAAGGTGCTCTTTGGCTTGATGCTAACCGTACTTCTCCTTACGAATTTTATCAATACTGGAGAAACGTTGACGACAAGGACGTTACAAATTGTATGAAAATGTTAACTTTTATTCCCGTACAAGAAATAAAAGAATATGAAAAATTATCGGGAAGTGATATTAACAAAGCCAAAGAAAAGCTTGCATACGAAATAACAAAACTCGTCCATGGAGAAGAAGAAGCCGAAAAATCAATGAAAACCGCTCGCTCCCTTTTTGGAAACAAAAATTTAAATTCCGAAGTACCCTTATTTAAATTCCCAAAAGAAAAATTATCAGAAAATTCCACCGAACTTCTACTTGTATTGACCGAATCAGGTCTTGCATCATCAAAAAGCGAAGCCAGAAGATTAATTTCTCAAGGAGGAATTTCAATTGATGGAAAAAAAATTGACGATACGGCGTATATTGTAGACAATGAATCAATAAAAAAAGGCATTGTTATTAAAAAAGGTAAAAAAGTTTACAAGAAAATATCTCTTTAACAGAAGTTTGCAAATTATATCTATTTACCACTCGTTTGCTAATAACAGAGTGGTTTTTTTAATAATTTTATTAACTGCTAAAAACAATAACATTTTTTAACTTTACAAATCAAAATCTTATTTCTACAAAATTAAATACATAAAATAAAAAGAGCCCGATCACGGCTCTTTTTTCACAAACTTTCAATTATCACTTACTGTGAATTTTTCAGATTCAGGGTCAAAGTGAACGAATAATTTCTTTCCTCGATAGTAATCTTTTTCTTTAACTTCACCATCGAAAACTTTTAATGATATATCCAAGAAAAGGTCAGATCGAAGTTTAGTAATATACCTTGCTCCTTGATTCTTACGTTCAACAACCTTAGCCATCGCTTCAAGACATTTATCATCTATCACTACTTCTAAACCTTTAACTTCCGGATTAGACCAATAATCTACCAAATATTGGTGAATTTCTTTTTCTATAATTTGTTTGTACTCTGCAGATGATAAGTTTTCAAATTCAATTGGTTGGACCCTATTAATAAATGACTTATCATGCTTAACTATAGTTCTTGAACCTGTTCCGTCATCTGCTTCACTATCTTTTTCGAAATCTTGATTTCCTCCCTCCAAAGATTTTTTACTTTCATTAGAAGTTATGATGAAAGTCATTCCAGAAACGTCTAAAGTCTGACCTTTAATAGTTATACGTCCATTATCCATAGCCGTTCTGAGCACCTCATCCATCGCATTACTACACGGCTTATTACCATCATATGATTTATGGTTACTACGCAATTTATCATATTCGTCAATTATAATTATTCCACCTGGATTTTCATTAATGTATTTTACAAGATTCTTAGGTTTTACAATAACATTTCTTTCCTCTCTATCATAACTACCATATCCACCATAACTTCCCCCGTAATATCTATTCAAACCAAAAAGCTGTTCTATAACACTTTCTGAACTTTCTCTATCAACATCAGAAGCAGAAACATAGAAGGGTTCCGTATTGGCAGTAAGAATTTTATACTTAGCCAAACCTCGTGCCATCAATGTTTTACCTACACCTGAAGGACCTGCAAAATAAAGTACATCTGCATGCTCATATTTTTGTCCTGTAAGCTTAGCTTGATTTTTCATATGCAAAATATCATAAACTTTGCTTTTTATCCGCTTTTTAGCCTCACTCTGCCCCCTTACCTCAGCAAAAAGCAAATCAAGATTTTCGAAAGATTGCTCCAATGGTAGTTCTCTGCTATCTAACTTTCTATCTAAATATCTTCTAAAATCTAAAAACTGATTCCAAAGTTGCCTAGCCGGCCACACGGCCGCACTAATAAAGGTCACTTTTCGAGCCAATGAACTAAGATCTGATATAACATCCCCTACAGCTTCAAATGGAGCCAAATTCGGCAAAAATGCTTTTTTAAGACGTTGTTTAAACTCAGCATAAATATTTTGTGATTTTTTTACTTCTTTATTAGAACCTTTGTCTTTTTCATCTAACATTTGTTCCTCTTCACTAAGATCGTCTTCATTATGATCCTGGTGATCTAATGTCTCACTAGGTGTGTCTTCTATTTTGACATTTTTTACCTTATAATACAATAAAAACATCCCAAGTATAGTGGCTCCAATCATAGTACTTTTTACTATATATTTTTTATATTTTTGCCAAAAACTTGGCCCTTTTTTATTTGATTTTTTCACAGATTCATGAAGTTTAGTATCAGTTACTTGATTCCCTGCAGCATGTGTATATTGGAAAGCCGGATAAGTCGCAGTTAAAGCAGCTAAAGAACATGCCATAACTTTTACATACCTATTAGAAAACGCTCCTCCGGAAACATTTTTTAAATCTAAATATTCATCTTCAAAAATTTTCGGCTCATCAACATCAATGTTTTCCAAAAACTCTTCGAACTCTTCGATAGTATAACCGTCTTGTATGGATAAACAATAATTGTAAACTTCTTCCAGAGATGAAAGTTCGTAAAGCTTTTTGCAATACTCTTCATTACCTAAAATTTCAGCTACCAACTTTTCAATATTATTGTTCACAATGCTCCACCTCATTTACTATTTTAATATTTTTAAAAATTACAACCCATTTATTGTGTAGTATATAGTATATATTATAATTTACAATTTTAAAAAATCAATATATAAATATTAAAATTGTAACCAAATTACGCTCGATTAAATAGTATGTTAATGTAAACATTAAAAGGAGGAATTCATATATGTGTAATAATTTTTTTGGCGGAAACAACTGTTGTTTCATAATCGTTCTTATCCTTATCATCTGCTGTTGCTGTGGCGGAGATGACAGCTGCGGTTGCAGTAATGGCTGTGGCTGCGGTTGCGGCGGCTGATATAAAACAATTGTTTACCGCCCCTTTTATAGGGGCGGCTTTTTGTATGCAGAAAACCACGCGATAGACGCGTGGTTCAGTGATAGCGTAAGCGATGTAAGAAGGGAATAAAAACTCCTTTTGATGTAGAATATAATAGCGGTCTGGAAACTGCTAAAGAA
>OIWT01003048.1_pt1 | contig 16045 bp, 24 predicted proteins | sample 1587701 | NCBI WGS metagenome assembly OIWT01 (sample SAMEA3888904, study PRJEB22519) | human gut metagenome | biome: human gut; feature: human-associated habitat; material: faeces | place: Denmark | collected 2009
CAGGCTTCTCCACTGGCTTCTCCTCCTTTTCTTCAGGCTTCTCCACTGGCTTCTCTTCCTTTTCTTCAGGCTTCTCCACCGGCTTCTCTTCCTTCACTTCTTCAGGCTTCTCCACCGGCTTCTCTTCCTTCACTTCCTCAGGCTTCTCCACCGGCTTCTCTTCCTTCACTTCCTCAGGCTCCACTCGCGGCGACGGCACAACCTCCACCTCCACCGCCTTCGGCACCTCCGCGCGCTTCACGGTCACCTCCATCTCGTCCGACGAGTCGCTCTCCTCCCGCTGGCACAGGCGCGGCGACAGCGACGACGGCGTCACGCGCGGCTTGTACGGGCGGATCTTCATCCGTGTCTTCATGTCCGCGAACCACGGATGGTGCATCAGGTCCTCCGCCGACAGCCGCATGTCCGGGTTCTTCTGCAGCAGCCCCTTGATCGCCTCGCGACACTACGCCTCAGTCCGCGCGCCCGCCGCGACGTTGTAGGACAGGTTCAGGAACACCGAGTTGTTGTAGTCGGGCGTCTTGGTCAGGATCATCTTGATGATGTCCTCCTGCTTGTTGCCGTCGAACGGCAGCCGCCCGCGCACTCTGCGCATCACGCCAACACCCATCGCTCACAGCAGATAGAAGATCACGCCCAGCGACCACATGTCCGCCTTCGTCGTGTAGCCCTGCTTCGAGATCACCTCCGGCGCTACGCCTCACACACGATCATCACAGGCACCGATGTAGTTCAGCGTACCGCACGGGTAGTCCAGCTTCTCCTCCGGGAACACCAGCTTCGACAGGCCGAAGTCGCCGATCTTCACGTCGAACAGCGAGTCCTTGCACAGGATGTTCTCCGGCTGCCGCTCACGCCATTCGCTCATTCCCACCTTGATGTCGCGATGAATGATGCCCATGCGGTGCAAGTAGCACAGGCAGTCCGTCAGCGGGTAGATGATCTGGAACGCCTCCTCCTCCGTCAGGATCGACCGCCCACAGATGCGGTCGAACAGCTCGCCACCGCGTAACAGCTCCATCACGATGTAGATCGCCTGCGCCTCACGCGCCACGCCTGCACCCACATCCTTCGCCTCGAACGTGTCGATCAGCTCCACGATGTTCTTGTGCTGCACCAGCGTCAGAATAGCGATCTCCGTCTGGATCAGGCTCGCCTCCTTCTACGCCTCAGCCCACACGCCCACGCCCACCTCCGTCAGCTTCGTGCGGTTGATCACCTTCACCGCGTACTCCTTCAGCGTTTGCTTGTCCACGCACTACCCCTCACGCCCCCACTTTTCGCATACACGATACACCGTCGCGAAACGGCCCTCACCGATCTTCTCCCGAATGTCGAAATAATCCTCGATTTTGCGCACCTCCGTCATCTCGCGGATGTGCGCCATCCACTCCTCGCAGTCGCGCTTGCTCGGCGTGAAGAACTCGCGGTCGTACGTTGCCGGAAAGCACAGTCTGAACCCGAAGTACCCCGCGCGCTTGCTCGCCTCCTCCGTGATCGGCGCCACGGTCGCCTTCTCCATGGAGACCACGACCTTGGGCGCCTCGGCGTACATCGACGGGTAGATGTACAGGAACTGGTTGTGGATGCGCACGAAGCACTCCTTCATACGGTTGAACGTCGACAGCGTGAACAGCTTGCCGCTGAACTCCTTCACATCCGACTACCCCTCACGCCCCCACGATTCGAGTACGTTCACGCCCGGAATCTCCATGCGCGCGTCCATCTCCTCCGCCTTGTACTGGTGTCCGCAGTTCGAGCAGAATCGCATGTTGATTACGCGGTTGCACTCCGTACACTGCAGCTTCCGCACCGTCTTGTCCTCGTTCTCCTTCGTCTCCACCGGGAACAGCTCGCCTTGGCACATCGTGCAGAATCGCACCTCCTTGCCGCAGTACGCGCACGTAATGCACCAGTAGGCGCGGGTGAAAGAACTCCACTTCTCCGCATGGCCCTGCTTGGCAATACTCCTTCGGATAAATTGGTGCGCACCAGTTTGTACCGAACATTACGCGTCTTGTACACCTCGGGATCGATGGTATCGAAGGGCATCGCCTTGTACGGATCATTATGCAGCGTGCTGTTCACGAAGGTGTTGTAATTCGCCGTGATGGTGTTTCCATTGAAGGTCACGTTCTTGTTGTGCGCGTTGAAGATGCTCTATTCCCTATCTGGGGTGCAACGCCCGTACGCGGAAGTACTCCTTCAATTTCGGCTGCTCGTGAAGGAATATCGAGAAATCGTGGAAACTGATCAGCGATCTCTGCGGGTGACACATCCACGAAAGTCACACGACGTCATCTTCCGATTCGAAGTAGGCCTTCTGGAGAATGCGGATTCCATCTTGATAGGCCTCCGACGGCTATCCCTCATACTCTCACTGGATGGACTACGAGGTTGTTCATGGAACTACTGTACTTTTGCGTCCAGCCTACATGTCACTGAAGAGAATCGTGACCACTATGGGCAGCATCGCTCCGCTGCTCGCAGGACTTTAACACTACAAAAAACACACTGGGAGGGAGGTGATTCATGATGGAAGAGAACTCCTCCATGTCGATCTGGCTGTCACTAGGATGAAGACACCGCAACTGCCGTACTCTGATATATCGAAGAAGTGGAAGATAAACTGGTCAAGATCCTGGTCACTGCCGAACATGCACTGCTGCACGCCGTTCTTGAACTCCGTCCAGTAAATCCGCTCGTCCCGATTGTCGTCAAAGAGATTGAACAGACGCTCTGTCACGTCAGTTTGCGCAAGAACCACCCACCTCCCAAAAGACCCGGAGGGTTGAAGAATTTCACGAAATCCTCCTTGAGGATGTAGCCCTCGTCGCTGCGCGTTTCCGCAAGAGCCTAGCGCTGATCCCAGCAGCCATGCATCCGTACCATGAACTTCAACTTCAGCGTTATCATCTCAGCCTCATTGTCTATGTGTCAACTTGCCTTCCCGGGAACTACGGTCAACGACCTCTGTTGTCGCGTTTCGTGATGTGCACGTACCCATGTCTTAGCGCTACTGCAAGGGAACCCGATGGGGATAGATTCCAAAGCTTGTTTTAGGGATTGATAGGATTGCCAGAATCATCGCCTTTTTCGATCCCAGATGAATCCAAAAACAGACCCCACTTTGCGCGCAGTTGTCAGGGAGTTTCATTCCATGAAGAAACGCAATACTTCGTGAGCACACGCTAGTTTTCTCTTCAGATGGCGGAACTGTACTATTTCAAGGACGCGGGAAGAGGAGAGGCTATTCGGTCCCTGTTTTTCCGTAGTCTTAGGTGTAGATTGGCTCTCGCTCTTTCCGGAATTGAGTTCAAGGAGAAAAGCGTGAACTCGTCGGATTGGCCAGCCATGAAAGTGAAGGGACTCGAGGATTTGTCCTTGCCCTTCGGACAGCTGCCTCTTCTCAAGATCAACGGCATGAACATCGTGGAGTCGACCTCCATCCTTCGGTATCTGTCCAGAAAGTGCCCCTCTCCTCCACGCCTGATTTCGTAGGTATATTACCCCCGACGCCGATGAGGAAATGGCGACCACCATCGATGTGATGGTGGAGGGATGGTCGGAGATCATCTCGGGGTACTTTGCTCATTTGTTCAGCGGCCCCATGGTGCTGTACTCCTGGCTCTGTAGGTGCTTGCCTTATGGTGTTAGAATAGACAACGAGTGCGATTCCATGCTGCACCACTTGGAGACGTATTATCTGCGGCACAACGAACTTGTGTGTTTTTGGGATGATATGTAGACCAAGTTTTTCGTTTCGGACACCATCACGGTCGTCGACTGCATCGCGGTGGCGGCCATCGAAAACATCATGTACGATATGCCGGACGTGCTGAAGGACCACAAGGGACTCACCATTCTGATGAACAACACCCTCACCAACGAGCCCATTCGCCGCTCTCTGGAAGAGCGTGGCATGTTCTGTGTTTGATCAACAAACAGACACATCATTCATAATTGCCAGAATCCTCACTACTCTCCTCATCCTTCCCTCGCGGCACTCTCCAGGAGCTCTCGCCATTGTCCTTGCACACGAGCACCAGCTCTCCCGTTCGCAGCGAATCGATGGGGAATCGTCTCTTCCGCGTGGCGCTCACCCGAACAACGAACTACTGCTCACTCCCATACGCTGCAGCGACTTCGGGCTCCTTCTTCTTCTCCGTATTCTCCTTCTCCTTCACCATCGTGGAAACGAAGACACAGTCGGCCACCTTGTTCCCGTTGCTGTAAAGTACGCACGGAGTGCCGGGGATGATAACACGGTTGTTTAGAAGCAGTCGGTTGTGCGAGAGAGGAGATACGATCGGAGCCGGCTTTTTCTTTTCCTGCTCGTAGAGTCGGATGGTGTCATTCGCCATATATAAAACATCGTCCACGATGACCTCTTCGGGGAGAGGGACCGAGAATACGCACTGATCCTCTACGCCTCATCACCGAGCCAAGAAGAGACTCTTTGACAATGCACCATTCGAAGAATCAAGCATGAGTCTCCCCTGCTTGGCCTCTATCCCTCATCCTAACACCCTTGTGTCACCTTCCGCCATTCGACTGCGCGTTTTGATTTGGCTCTCTTCCACGAGTTGTCGCTTTAGTGCCGCCACTTGATCCTACGCATGACTCTTCTGCTCCGAATGAACGGTGAAAAACTGCTGGATTCGCTTTTCCTCGAATGCAGCAAGCGCGTTTGCGCTCTCCAGCCGCATTCGGAGTTCTGTGTTTAATAGGAGGAGGTTGTTCTCCTTTTGCTTTTCAAGCACGCTCAATGCATCCTTGAAGTCCGCACTCTCTTCTACAGCGTGACTATCCAGATCATCCCCTTACCCACTTCATCGGTTTCTTTGGGCTCCTGTTTTTTGGTCACGCGGGGTCGTTTCTTTAAGGAGTCGTCGCTGTCTTCAGAATAATCGTCTTGGATTCGTTTGTGTCGCGAATTCCGTCCAACCATGGCGCAAGTGCTGTCTGGAGCAGTAACTGGATTTGAACTCTAAGCGACGATTAGTAACGCCCCTGGAAGGGGCATTTGATTCTGCAAATACCAAACGCAAAAAGAAGGCGAATTCGTCTATGAAGGCCGAAACTTACGTTGACAAGAGCAAAAAACGGACTGTGTGTAGAGAACAGACGCCTCCTGAGCGAAGCAACAATGCTCTTTTGCGCTTTATTCAGTGTGGAACATCTATGGGATCAGCGGCAAGCTGATTGGCTGATGGTATTGATCGCGGGACTGAGTTGAATTTAGCAGATTGTCTGTTTTGCGCGATTCCAATCCCTAGAACCCCTTCCCGTTTCCTCCAGTTCCTCACCACCCATTTCCAACGATCACTACCCACTCTCACACCCATTCGCACGACCCATCTCAATTCTCTTCGTTTGCTTTCCGGCATTCCACTGAGAAAACGAGGTAGAAACACTTTTCGATGCTCCTAGCCGTCATTATTAGAATGGAACTGATCGTGACAGCGGACGATTTTGGGTCCTCTGATCCGCCCGGAACTGACCCGTAGCTACTCTCCTTCCCGAGACGACGTCATTATCGATTGTTTCAACCATGGGATTCTCACTGGAACCAGCCTTATGGTTGGCGCTTTACACTGTCAATCGTTATGGAATAGGTGAATGGGCTCTCTGCCGTGTCTGCAGTTGAAAAGGCCAAGAGAGTCGGCTTGTGCATGGGATTGCACTTCAATCTTTCGGAGGGAGTGGCTATATCGAAGCCGTCGAGCATTCCCTCTCTGATCGTTGTTTGTGATGGAATTGCGCAGTTTCGTGGCAAAGAAGGATTTATTGCTGCCGAACGCGATGAAATCATATGCGTCGACGATGTGATAACCGAATTACGGGCGCAAGTAGTTCTCTTCGCTTTTCTTTCCCGTAGATCGAGCGTTTCGTCGCTCTCGTTGGCCACGTGCCTCCCTACGTCGATGGCCATCAGCACGTGCACGTCTATCCCCGCTTCGCGGAGGCCATCGCCATGGTGCTCCAGGAATACGGAATCACCAAAACGCGCTTCCCTTCCGAGGACATGGACGAGGTCGGCTGGATGAACGACAACCCGCGCAAGCCCTTCCGCCAGACCGTGTATCGCAACGTGCTCTTGCTTCCTCCTTCTCACAGCCAGACGCTCCAGTCCATCCCTCTGTACAACCGGCACGGCGTGTATGGCGGCTACGGCATCGGCAGCTCCATCGGCGGGAGCTCGCTCTCCGTGCAGCGCATCATCAACTGCTGTCTGCGCTACCCTCGCCGCGCTGGATACGTAACAACCATCGAGCTCATGGCACGCGCTCTTCTCTCTGCTGATGCCTAGACACATCCCGGCTGTCCCGAGCGTGAGCCCGAAAAGTGGGGGTGTGGTGTGGGATGCGATGGATTCAGCCAGCACGCGGACCGTGTGCACGAGCACGAGGTGCTGACCAACGAGCACATCCGTGAGTATCTGGAGGACAAGGGGATTGTTCTCTGCTCCTACCCCTGCTCTCACATTGGTCCGCTGTTGTGTGCGTCCAATCAACCCAGTCAACCCAGTCAACCCAATCAATCAATCCAGTTATCCCCTCCAGCAAAGCGCGTGATTCTGATGCTGTCGCTGAAGGAGGGCACGGGGAACACCATCACGGGCAACCGAATCGCCAGCCACCTGCTGGCGCTGGGCTACAGCGTGCAGATGGTGGACACCACGGACCACTTCGCCGACGCCAATCTGGCCGCCATCGTGCACAACGTCTCGTACAACTACAACCACAGCGCCTTCTTCTGCCTCTTCTGCATCCACGCCGTCCGCTCGGGCGCCTTCGCGCTGCGGTCCGGCCTACCGTACGTGATGATGATGGGCGGCACGGACATCAACGTGAACGTGCACGACCCGCGCAAGCTGGATACCGTGAGGAGCGTCCTGGCACACGCGCGGCGCATCATCGCCTTCACGGAGGACATGCGAGCGCGCGCTGTGGCGCTGCTGCAGGGGGAGTCCATTCCACCCATCACCGTCATCTCGCAGGTAGGCGTGGTGAGCGGACGTGAGGGACAGAGCACGGACTTCCCGCACACGCTCTCGCACGAGATCCGCGAGACGCTGCGCCTCACGCCGCAGCACCGCCTGCTCCTCCTTCCCTCCGGCCTGCGCCCCGTCGCCTCGGTCGCGCCTTCTCACCGCTAGATTAAGGACATTCACTTCGTCATGAGCGCCTTCTCACACTACCACGATACACACCCACTCGCCGTCCTCTGCGTCATGGGACCGCCGCTGGACCCTGCCTACACCGCCTCCTTCTTCTCTCACCTCCCGGCGGATCACCTGTGCGGACTGGCTGCTGACTTCCACTATACTCACCAGGCCGTGTCTGAAGAAGAGATGTACCGTGGCGTGTATTACTTGAAGTGAGGATATCAACAGAGACTGAGTCGTAGCCCCATCCCGCACTCGCGCTTCATGGACGCGCTGCTGGATGTGGACGTGGTGCTGAACACCAGCGTGTCGGAAGGACTCGCTGCAATCGTGCTGGAGGCGTGGAGTGCAGGGAAGGTGATCGTGGCGCGGAAGAACTCTGGGAATTGTGCCGTGATCAAGGAGGGGGTGACGGGACTGCTGTTTGAGACGCCCGAAGAATGCATCGCCATTGTGGATCGGCTACTGACGGACAGCGAGTACAGGCAGCGAGTGGAGACATCCTCGAAGGAGTACATTACTCTCCAGGGACTGTTCACCAAGGAGAGGAGTCTGCTTGAAACGGTCATGGAGTTTTGACGTGTTTTGTGAAAACAGGAGAGGCAATGGTGACATACTTGAGGCCGTTCACCTTCTTCACGCGAGGAATGGTCAGTACCAGAAGACCATCCTCCAGCTTGGCCGTCATGCTCTGAGGGTCGGAGTCGAGGGGCAGATTCACCAGGCGCTTGAACACGCCATTTCTGCGATTGGCGATCAGGTAGGAGTCGTCGCCGCTGACGACCTTTCTCTTTCTCTTTCCCTCGATGTAGAGCTTGTTCTCCTTCACGCTCACCGTGAGGCGGTCTCTGGACACTCCAGGGACGTCCGCGATCAGCACGTAAAAGTCGTTGGCCTACACATCACAGCGCGTGATGCGGACGAACATCAATCAGATCGACTTGGAGGGGGTACACATTCGGGTTTACCTCGTTACTATGAAGTGAACACTGAGCAGAGAGACGTACTACTCCACCCTGGCTTTCGGAACCGCATTGAATGCGTAATCATCATTGTCGAAGAACGAGTTCCTAGCGTAGTTGGCGATAGACATGGAACAGAGAGAAGGAAACAATAATGAGGTGCATCTTCAAAGAATGAGAAGATTCCCTGCGTTCGGGTTTTTAGGATTCCCCTTAACGACAGAATCTCCCTCATTCTTCCTCCGTTTCAGATATGGAGCTGACTCAGAAGATCCAGGTCATCTTGGACGACATTGGGTACAAGGCGAAGGGGAAGGAGCAGGAGACGAAGCCCCATCCACCCCAAGAACCGCACAAACCGACTGGAAACCTTGCGGAGGAACTCATCAAGAGTCGTATTCTGTCAGCCATCTTCGATTACGCGCTGAAGGGTAACCACTCCATTTCAAACTGACCTTAGAGACGTCTCCCCACATATTGCTCACGCCTATGAGGAAGGTGAATCGCGATATAAAGGCCTGTAACATAAAATCGCATCTCCAGGTGAGGCAACACGCATTGCCTAACACATAGAAATACAGAGTGAACTCCAAGTGCTCCCGACTGGAATACATCCATCGGTGGGATCTGCAGGTGAAAGCGGTGGGAGACAGTGTGATTCATCAGGGCTAGATGAAGTATCCGATTTGGTATACTCCAAACCAAGTGCAATACCATCATCAAACGGAACAGAAATCGGTGCAGCAGATAGGAATCAGTGTATGACGCCCAGTTGTCTTCTCGAATGGCTTTGTGATTGTTGAACAAACACGTCTACTTTGCTCTCCTTGCCTTTATCTACCTGTAAGGACCAATCCACAATCGCCACCTTCTGGTAGAGAATGCCTCCAAAAACAATCACGCAAACCATCACCACAATCAGTCCGACAATGATGACGGACGTGACGGTCACTTGCTTCCAATCTACCCTTCACCACCGCATCGCTCCCCCACTTCGGTCAACACACTTCCCCTTGGTGCAGTACAGTCCGTCGACGCAGTCGCTTTGGCTCTCGCACTGGCTGTTCAACGTACACCCATTCACGCACTCCCCGCCGCAATCCACGTCGGTTTCGTCTCCGTTCTTCATCTCATCGTAACAGGACCACTTGTCCGAGTTGCCCTGCTCGAACACTCTTAGCATCTCCACGCGCGCCACCTGCAGCCGCTTCCCTCGCATCTGCATCTTGATGTCGTTGTCGGCGATCATCTCGTCCAGCCGTTTCTTCACCAGCAGCAACATGCCCTCCTCCGCCACCACCGTCAGCTACTGGTCAGTTACCACTTCTGTCGCGACGTGCAGTTGCAGCACCTGTTCCTCTCCTTTCTGCTTGTCCTTTATTGGAATGGCTGCGTTGGTTATGCTGGCTGTGCTGGCTGTGCTGATTGCGTTGATTGCATTAGTGACAGGGACACCACGGGAAGGTCGGCCCACGAGGTGCCGCACGGAATGAAAGGCGAGACTCTGGGTGGAGGCTTGCAGCGTCAGCCAGTGGCGGATCTGCACGAAAGCGGGCGACAGCGACAGCTTCTCTGCAATGACTACAACTCACACCGCCAGACCATACCCACTCTCTCGCAAGGACAGGCGCCAGTAGGCCGCCAGCTGCGCCGACTCCTTGAAGGCGCCGAACAGACGGAGCTGCACGTGGATGAGCCGGTGCGTGGCATTCGTGCGGTCCAGCGCCACCTCCTCCACCGTGTCGCAGGTCTCTCCCGTGTACGGCTCCACGCACACGCACCGCTCCTGTCGACAGTAGCCGTGGTGGCTGCAGGGAAGAAGAACAAGGGAGTCGGAGTTGGCGTCCACCGCCCAACCGTTCTTGCACTGCGTGCCGTCAGACTTGGAGTCGAGATCGGAGGAGGAGGAGGACTTCGTGCGTACAGTCATCATCGTGGCTTGCGCATCAATGGACAACTGCGTGCCCGTCTCTTCCTCGCCGGCGAAAAACACGGTGTATTTGGTGTCCTCCTTCAGGTCCGTCATCATCAGCACGTGCGTGGTGGTGTGGGAGGCCGAGTGCACTTGCCCTTCGCTTTTGATGGTGCTGGAGGAGGGAGGCAGGCGTGTCGTGTCGGACACGAAGAGAGCCCAGAGAGTAGCCGGCTTGCTGGTGGTGAGGGAGAGCGTGATGGAGGAGGTGGAGGAGGCCATGACGCGGGAGGAAGTGATTTCGGCTCCGATGTAGTTGAACTCCAAAAGGGGCGGATTCATCAGCGAAGATCCCTCAGAAGATTGGATTGCCTTGGTCACTGAAATTGAAAGAAATCCGGGGGTGTTGGGAACCAGAGACACGGTGAAACGCGTTGATGATTGCTTCGTAATCCCGACCACTCTTGCATTCACTGTCTATTCATCAACAGAATGGATGAACAAGACAATGCACTTCTCTTTATCGAAAGAGACAGGGTCTGCTGAGAAAACGACCTGCACAGAGAGAGGGTTTTCGATAACGTCATAATCGTAGTTTGAAATCAGTTGGGCAGTTAGTGGAAGTGCTATCTGTGATCGAAAAGAGATACTCCAACCATTCGTCTCCATCTTCCCAAATCCGCGCATCCGTGCAGACATTGCAAGCGGTGCCATCAGTACAAACAGACAAACAATCATTTTTGAAGAAAGGAATAGACTCCTTCGCCTGCTCAGGAGGGGATAGGGATCATGGTGAGGATGAAAACGGAAGGCGTCACCGTTCTCTCTCTAGAGTGAAAAAAGAGGATAAACAGATTCTGAAATGAACGACTGGGACGTGTTGTCTCAGTTCCACACCAAGGTACGATGACAGTCTGTGGTGATAATGGGATAGGGAGAATTCGGCCATATCGAGTAATGCGAGACTCTCGCGGATTGCTGATCTCATAGTCCAAACAAATGCATCAGCGAGGAAGATGCAATTGCTAGAGAGAAGAGGCACAAAGCGAGAGTGGCATTGGGAATGGAGGATTCTTCCGATGAGTGTATGCTATTTTATGAGAGAATGATCGAATAGAAGTGCTGGACGATTCGGTGTCATCCATAGTGAGATGCCTAAGCCGTTTTCGGGAGAGACGATTATTGCAAAGAAGGACGGCGATTCGCTGCGTAGGATTCGTATTTCTGCTGAATGGATAGGCGAGCTCCGCGAACAAATTGTCCGTTGTCTAATTAGCAGTTCTCCTCGAATCAAGCAGGGGATAGGATTGCACATGATGCTATAGGAATTTTGGAGTCATGGCGTGGCTCGTTGACAACTGTGGCTTCACCATTTCCCACGTACTTCAAGGAATCGGGCTTCAACGTAGAGTAAAACGCTTGAAATTCCGTGTCTTAACTGCCTCGGTATTGAGAAGGATGGAGTCCGTTTCCTGGACGATCGCGCTGTGGAGTTCACGAGCAAGACCCGTTCGACCGTGGTGAAGACAGTGATTCACGTTCAAGTCATTCTCCCACTATAAGTCCTTAGTTCGCACTGTTTGGCGACATTGGCCTGAAGGTGTACGACTGCCTCAAGCTGCTGGTGAACAACTACGAGGCGGACTCCTTCTTCTATTACCGCTTGACACACATCCCGGACATCAACCCTGTCATCTTCCAACTCTCATTTCGTCGCCGCTGCGGCATCGAGAAGTTTAATTGCCTGCTCGACCGGCCCAGCGATCCCCTGTTGATAGTACTAAGGGCTTTATGATTCGCTAGAGATTTGACTAATCCGGAAGATCTCTTCTATTTCGTGTGCGACACGCTTTCTTATGTCTATCAGTACGTGTCTTCCTTCACAGCATCGCTGAACCTGGATGCTCCCGCGATTTACCAGCAGGCAGCCAAAACGTACGACTCCACTCAATCTGTTATTGCGTTTTACGTATATGAGTGTGTAGCGGTTACAACACTTCGTTGCCTACGTGTATTACAAGAAACAGTACATGAATGCCAAAAGGGGAATCCCGTTGGATCTGAAGAAGCGCGTTTCCGGTAAAATACGAAATCCGCCGAATAAAGTCCTTCTTTCAAATCCGCACTCCAAGGAGGAGGTTGGCGGTGAATTGCGGATTCCATCCTAGTTGAAGTACCTGTACAAGCGAGCGAAGCACTGCTACTGCGCCGAAAAGAAGAACGTGAGCAACCAGTTTGAGAGGGCTCTGGTGCGTCATCGAGGAATCTGTCACTTCTAGAGAATCGTCGTCAGCAACGACCGCGTGAAGCCGCTCCTTCGGTGGGTGCAAACGGACTACCTCGAGAAGTGGCTGCTCGCGAAGGGGCAAGATGTGGGCTATCTCCTATTGAGCATTTGCTCTGTTTGTTTTACTAAAACCGAAATCCATCAGCACAGCTTCTCGTGAGAGCAATCCCATCAATTCTCCAATTCGTTTTGCATATCACTCCGTTGATTCAACAAAGAGACAACTCATATATCGAAACATCGATCACGACGGCATTGTGCACCATCATCTTGCTGCCCTCCGCAGACACCAGCAGGTCCTCGCCGTCCACCTTCAGCACCGTCGCGCGGTAGCAGTTATTCGGGTCGTCGTACACCATCACCTCCTGGTCCGCCATGAACGGACGCACCGGCTGCAGCTCCGCCGCCTCCACGTCGCGCACGTCGGAATCGTCCACCTCCACCGCGCACACGCCGTGCGGCTTCACCTCCATCACCACGCCCATGGCCTCGTTCGCCAGCCGCACGCGCACGCCCCGCACCAGCCACGGCTCGCGCGTCTCCTCCTCCTCCTGCGGTGGCTGAGGTGCCTGCGGTGGCTGAGGTGCCTGCGGTGCCTGTGGTGCCTGTGGTGCCTGATCGTAGGAGTCACCGTAGCGGTCGCCATAACGATCACCATACGACTCGCGGCCGTACGGCTGGTTGTAGCCGTCGCCGTAGCGGTCGCCGTAGGGCGGCTGCCGGTAGGGCTCCTCCGCCTGCTCCTTCGGCGGGAGGCCGGCGGGCGGCTGCCAGGCGGGCGGCATGCCCCCCATGGGCGGCGGGTACATGGGCATGGGGGGCTGCGCGGGCGCGTGGAAGCGTGACATGTCCATCTCCGCGTTGTCCGTGGAGTTCCCGTCGATGATCATCACGGCGGAACGCGGCACCGACACGGGTCGCGGCCGCGAGTGGAACACGATCTTCACGTGCGTCTCTACGTCTCACGCCACCTGCCCACGCGCACCGTTGCTGTCGAACACATAGCCCTTGAGCCCCTTGTAGCGGCCCTCCTTCACCATCACGCTGGTGCCGTCCTTCAGCAGCTCCTTCTTGTTCCGGCTGCCCTGCTTCGTCGACGCGTAGTCCACCGCGCCTGGGCGCCGCGCCAGGCTCTCGATGGCGTCCTTCGTGTCGAAGCGCTTCTTCTGCGGGTTGTCGGCGTCCGCCTCGATCTGGCGGTTGCGCACCAGCACGATGCCGTTGTTCTCGTTCAGACCCGCCACGTGCACAAACACGAAATTGCGCCAAATCCGCTTCACCACCCCGTTCTTGCCCTTGAAGTCGCCCTCCACGATCAGCACGGAGTCGCCCTCGCGCACCTGCATCTGCCGCACGTCCAGCAGGGTGTTGGTGCGCGAGACCATGTTCTTCTTCGACCGGATCAGCTTGATGTCGAACGTCTTCACCTTGTTCTGCTGGTCCAGCACCGTCAGCGACTGCGTCGCCAGCTGGATGATGATGCCCACCTTCGCGCCGGGCAACTACGCCTCACGCACCCCACGCGCACCCACCGCTACCAGGTCGAACAGCTCGAAGCCCTCCACGCTCACCAGGCCCTTGTTCACCTCCACCGACGTTACCATGTAGTTCACGAACACCTTCATCTCCTTGTCGCCGTAGTCGCTCGCCACGATCGCGTAGCCCGTGCTCTCGCCATCCTTCTCGTCCACCAGCACCACCGTGCCCGTCTCGCCGCTGTACGCGCCCGCGATGATCTTCACGTGTGCGCCCGTCTTGAACGTCTTCATGATCTCCTCCTCCTTCAGCAGCAGCACTTCGCTGTCGTCGCCCACCGCCACGCGCACCTGAACCTCCTTGCGCGTCGTGTCCGCCTCCTCCACCACGCCCTCCAAATTCTTCAGCTCGCCCGAGATCAGCTTCACCGTGTCGCCCTTGAAGAACAGCTTCTGCTTGCTTCGCTCCGCCACCTCCTTCTCCGCCGCCTCGCCCGCCTCGCCCCCGTTGTACAGCTCCGCCGGGTCCACATTCTTCCGCTCGGCAAACATGATCTTCTCCTCCTGCGAGGGCTGCACGTCTTGCAACACGTCGCTCACCAAGAACTCCTTGTACAGCATCCCGTCGCGGTAGAAGTTCCGGTTGTACTCGTAGAACATGCCGCCCAGACGCGCGTTGTTCCTCCGCTCCACCTTGTCCTCGGGGAAGCGCGTCGGGTCGAAGCGCTTCTGCTCCGGACGCACCTTCAGCGCGCTGTACGACCCGCCGTTCAGCTCCGACATGTCGATGCGCGGCACCAGCTTCAGCACCACCTTTTGCGCGTCCTCCATCAGCCGTACCACCTGACCCAGGTCGCCCTTGTACAGGCCCTTCTTCACGCGCACGAACGCGTTCAGCGGGATCGGACGGTTCTTCTGCTTCATCTCCAGCAGCAGCGTGCGGTTCTCGATCGGGATCAGCTGGAAGGCGTTCTTGTACCCCGACAGGAAGAGCGACATGCCCTCCACCATGCGGCGCACGATCGTCTCGTCGTACGCCTCGATGTAGATGATGCTCTGCTCGCCCGCCCAGAACGCCGAGAACACGTACGTCTCGTTCACGGGCAGGTTGTTCTCCAGGCGGCGGCCCTCGTACTCGTCATATTTGTAGGTGAGCGATAAGATCGCCTGCATCTCCGATCCACGCTACGGGTGACGTCAGCGAGGCATTACTACGCGCACACGCACGGAGTAAATCTTGGGGTCCTGGATCGTGGGGAGCAGACGCGCGTTGGCGTACTCAATCACTGCCGCCTGCTGGAGCTCGTGCTGGCGTCTCAGCGCAGCGTCGTCCGTTTCAGCCCCCTTCTCCTGGGCAATTTCCGTCTGCTTGATCACCTTGCGCGGCTGCGGCAAGCGCATCTCCTCTCTACGCATCACTCGCGGTCTCAGACACCCCACCTTACAGCATCCTGCTCCAGACGCTTCACCATTTTGTCGTACTGGCTCTCTCCCTTTCTCGCGTAGAGATTGCGGTAGGCCTCTTCTGTCTCCTTCATCTACGCGTGAACTGAAGGAGAGAATTCGACTTTTGCAATATCATATCCCTCCTCCGCTTCCTCCTCCTCATCGTCCACATCGTCTTCCTCGGCCTCGTCATCGAACACTTTGAGATAGCGCTTTTCACGCTTTGATTTGGTATCCTTCTCGCTCCCCACACGCTTCATACTCCGTCGCTTCGGTTTATCCTCCTCTTCTTCCTCCTCTTCCTCTTCTTCCTCCTCGCTCTCCATGTCCTTCTCACTGTCGTTGTTGCTCTCCTCCTCGTTTTCCTCATTCTCCTCACTTTCCTCGTCTATCTCGGGTTCACTGTCCGAGGGGTCCGGATTCGTCGGATAGTCGTCTTTTCCTCCCATGATTCCTTCTCTAGCGGGTGAAAATGAGGAAAAACCCCATCCCTGATAGCGGTTATTCCGCTCATTTGGCGGACCCGATTCCCTCGTCGGTTCAAATGAGCGGGGTGCATGGGATACTCGCTCCTTACTGCAAACTATCCCCTTCTTTCTGTTTAATTGTCTCCTGCTCATGGACAGACGGAAACTCAAAACAGAAGGTACGAAACGAAACACGAAAACACATCGAAATAGTGTGGAGGCAGCAAGAACTCGCGGAGTTGTGTATTGTGGAAGAAGCATATTGACTTCCGTTCACACATGATTTCTTTCCAATCAGATGTTATTTGTTTTCTGTGATCCAACA
>OIWT01003053.1_pt1 | contig 16021 bp, 16 predicted proteins | sample 1587701 | NCBI WGS metagenome assembly OIWT01 (sample SAMEA3888904, study PRJEB22519) | human gut metagenome | biome: human gut; feature: human-associated habitat; material: faeces | place: Denmark | collected 2009
TTCGTCACCGATAGCGCTGGCACTTTCACCATTACTGACATTATCCCCGACACCACGCTCATCATCAAAGAAACTCGCGCTAAGGAGGGCTATATCCTTGACGATACCCCGCAGACGGTCAAGGTCAAGTCCAACGAGGTCGTGACGGTGGAATTTCGTAATCAGCCCAAGGGCAACCTCATTGTAGTCAAGCAGGATTCTGTGACAAAGGCACCGCTGGAGGGCGTTCGGTTTAAGATCGTCTATGCCAATGGCTCCTATGTGGATGCCGATAGCGGCACGCTTTCCTCCACCGGCCTGTACTGGACGGATAAGGAGGGCAAGATCGCCCTCTCCGGTATTTCCGGCACGGTGGTGGTCACGGAGGTCGAGACGATCCTTGGATACACCATTGACAAGAACAGCCGCACACAGACCGTCGTGGTTGATCCCAACGATACGCAGACCTTGTATTTTTATAACACTCCCGCAGGTGGCTTGCAGATCATCAAAAGTGATGAGAGCAGTGGTAAGCGTATCTCTGGCGTCAGGTTTGAAGTCCGTAAGGTAAACGGCGAGATCGTCGGCACCTACACAACGGACAGCGATGGCGTTATCTATCTCCCTGAGATTGAAAGCGGCTGGTACACCGTGACAGAGCTGAAGGCTGCGCCTGACTATCTGCTGGATACCGCATCACACCGCATTGAAGTCAAGGACGGCCAGACCGCCACGCTGGAAATTACCAACCATAAATCATCGAGGATCTTACTGCACAAGGTAGACAAGGATACCGGCAAGGGTATTTATGGCGCTGTGTTTCTGTTGTATGACAGTAATCATAATCCCATCGGAGAATATGTGACCGATCAGGACGGCTACATTTACGCCGACGACCGACTGGCTGATGGCCGCTACTATCTCCGTGAGATCAAAGCGGCGGACGGTTATGTGCTCGACCCTGAGCTGAAAACGATCTATCTCCGCTACGGCTCCACGACAGAAATTGAATGGGCGAACACGCCGATACGCGGTCAAATCCAGATTGTCAAGAAGTCTGCCGACTACAATCCCACCAACGGCCTGCCTGCCGGTTCACTGCTGGAGGGTGCGGTATTCGAGGTTTACGACAAAGCCGGTAATGTGGTAGACACCATTCGGACAGACCGCAACGGCAGAGCCACCTCCAAGCTGCTCCCGCTCTCGCGCTATACCATCCGCGAGGTGCGTTCTCCGGCGTTCTATTCTGCAAACCCGACCGTAATGACCGCCTATCTTGAGCATGAGGGGCAAATCGTGACCTTTGAGGTGACGAACGCCAGCGTGAACACCGGCGTTGCCATCAAGAAAACTGGCCCGTCCGAGGTCATGCCGGATCAGCCGATCCGTTACATGTTCTTGCAGATCGGCAATAACTCCAACGTGGCGCTTGATTCTTTCTACTGGCGCGACACGCTGCCTGCACAGGTCACGGTGAACAGGCTCGTCACTGGCACCTACAATCAGGCGCAGAACTATAAGATCGTTTATAAGGTCAACGGTGTTGGAACGTATCGCACATTGGCAGATAACCTTTCCACCACGAAAAACTATGTGTTGGATATGCGTCCTGCCGTGCTCGGCCTTGCCGCCAATGAGCGCGTGACCGAGATCATGTTTGTGTTCGGCACCGTTCCGGCAGGCTTTGCACAGGTCGAAACGCCCGTGCTCTATGGAATGGTCTGTGGCGGTCTGTCCAACGGTACGAACCTTGTGAACAGCGCGGACGTCGGCGGTCTTTACAACGGTCAGTGGGTGCAGGCGGTGTCTCGCTGGCTCACCACGGTGTACGCCAAGAACACGATGACGCTGCCCAAAACCGGATACTAATATCCCAAGCATCGAAATGTGTCCCACCGTGGGACACATTTCGACATTTTCAGAGGAGGCGACCATCATCAAACCGAAACAGACTGACTTTCGCAGCGCTGCCCTGATGTGGGCAGCGCTGTCCGCTGCGGTGGTATGGCTGGCGGCGATAGCTGCTTATGCCTACGAGGACGGCATGAACCTCTTTCAATGGACGGGGCGTTTCAGTCAAGTGCTGGAGCGCCCCTTTTCCATTGGCTGGATGCCCCACACGCTGAAATTCATCGCCTGTGCGCTGCTGCTCTATGCCGCTGCTATCGCACTCTACTACGGGGAACGGGAACATAAGCGCCCCGGCGAGGAACACGGCGGCGCAAAATGGGGCAGCGCAGGCGTCCTCGACCGCAAATACCGCGACCGCAAGCATCCCGATAACAATGTGATCCTCACCAAGCACGTCCAAATGGGACTGGATGGGCGCGTGCATCAGCGGAATTTGTTGCAGATTGTGGTCGGCGGCAGCGGTGCGGGCAAGAGCCGCGGTGTCATTGCACCGAACATTATGCTTGCTAACACGTCCTACATAGCCACAGATCCAAAGGGGGAAATTTTGCGTGCCACCGCGCCGCTGCTTCTGAAGCGCGGCTACATCGTCCGCGTTTTTGACCTCATTGATCCCGCACACTCGGATGCATACAACCCGTTCAATTACATCCGAAAGGATGCGGATGTGTTCCGGCTGGTGGATAACTTCATCAAGAACACCACGCCAAAGAACGCTACGCAATCCGACCCATTTTGGGAGAAAAGTGAAACGGCGCTGGACTGCGCGCTCATGCTCTATCTTCTGCACGAGGCTCCTGCCGAAGAACAGACAATGGATATGGTGCTCACCATGCTCGACTACGCTGACGTGCATGACGACGATGAGGAGTACCAATCGCCGCTCGACCTGCTTTTCGAGGCGCTGCGGGAGGAAGATCCGAATCATATCGCTGTGAGGCAGTATTCCATTTTTAAGGAGGCTCCCGGCAAGACGGCTATGAGCATTCTCGTGAGCGCCGCCGTTCGTCTCTCTGCCTTTACCTTGCCGGAGGTCCAGCGCATCACCAGTCACGACACACTGGAGCTGGGGCAGCTCGGAGAGCGTAAACAGGCGATCTTCTGCGTCATTCCCGACAGCAACGATACCTCGCTCAACTTTCTCGTCGGTATGCTCTACACGCAGGCGTTTCAGGAGCTTTATTACCGTGCGGACAAGGTGCATGGTGGACGATTGCCGGTCCCAGTCCGCTTGCTGTTCGATGAATTTGCCAATGTTGCGCTGCCGGATGGCTACGAACGCTTGCAGGCGACTATGCGCAGCCGCAACCTCATGGCGACTATTATTCTGCAAAATATTTCGCAGCTCAAAGCCTTATTCAAGGATAGCTGGGAGGGCATCATCGGCAACGCGGACGCCTTTCTCTATTTAGGCGGGAATGAACAGAGCACGCACAAGTATGTATCGGAGCTGCTGGGGAAAGAGACGATCCAGGTGCAGAGCGTCAGCCAGAGCAAGGGACGCAGCGGCTCATACAGCAAGAGCACGCAGCTCATAGGCCGTGACCTGATGACGCCGGATGAGGTGCGGATGCTGGATAACCGGCTCTCCATTCTCCTCGTGCGCGGCGAAAAGCCAGTCATTGACGAGAAGTACGAACTGATGCGCCACCCAAACATCCACGAGACGGAATATGGCGGCGCTGCACCATACGTTCATCATGCGACCTGCATCTATGCCGCGGACGATTTACCCTTTGCCTTTGAGACCCTGAATGAAATTGAAGTTTTAGAATTGGAGGAATCCCTATGAAAAAGGAAATGAATCCCAAAAGAAAGCAGCGTTCTTTCGCGGCGCTGATCCTTTGTCTTACCCTTTGCACCGTTCCTGCGCTGGCCGCAGACGATCCTCTCACCATTGTCAATAATCTGTCCGATTTTATCTTTTCCTGCATTAAGGCCGTCGGCGTCATCATCCTTGGCTGGGGCATCGTGCAGGTCGGCATGAGCGTGCAGAGTCACGATGCCAGCCAGCGCTCGCAGGGCTTTCTCTGTCTGCTCGGCGGGCTGCTGATCGCCTTTGCCAAGGAAATTCTGTCGGCGATCGGTGTGGTATGAAAAACGGCAGGAATTGCGTTCCACCGTGGGACACATTTCCTGTCGAAGCATGGAGGTGATTTTCTATCAGCGATAATTGGATCGTAAAGACGCTGGAAATGGCATTGGACGGCTGGAACGGCAGGCTCAATGAGATATGGACCTTGCTGACGCAATCGCCGGAGCATTTCAAGGGCGGTGACATTTGGACGCTGATCGTCCAGATCAATACCGCGCTGCAAGGTGTCGGGTACGGACTGCTTGTGCTGTTCTTTGCGATGGGCATCTTTCAATCTGCCGCGTCGTTCCGTGAGATGCAGCGGCCCGAATTTGCCCTGCGGCATTTTGTGCGCTTCCTGTGTGCAAAGGTCGCCGTAGGACATGGCATGGAGCTGATGCTGGCTGTATTCAACATCTGCGGCGGCATCATTGGTACGGTCGTGGGCGGTATGGGCGGCGCGGTATCGGAGGTGTCTGCACTGCCGGGCGAGATCGTAACGGCGATAGAGGATGTGACGATTTTGCAATCCATCCCACTGTGGCTTGTTTCCGTATTGGGAAGTCTGATTATTACCGTTTTGTCCTTTATTTTGATCCTGACTGTCTACGGGCGTTTTTTCCGCTTGTATCTTTACACGGCGCTTGCGCCGATCCCGCTGGCTGCCTTTGCCGGCGAGGGAACGAGCGCCGCGGGCAAGGCATTTTTGAAGTCCTATACCGGCGTGTGCATGGAGGGCGCGGTGATCGTGCTTTCCTGCCTGATCTACTCCGCCTTCCTCTCCAGCAGCACACCGGCGGCAGATACAACACTTCCGGCCGTAACAATGGTGTGGCAATATGTTGGGCAGCTCGTATTCAATATGTTGATCCTTACAGGGCTTGTCAAGGGCGCGGACCGGATCGTGAAGGAGATGCTGGGGCTGTGAAAAAATACAATGTCATATATGCTGATCCACCGTGGCGCTATAAGGTATGGTCGGGCGGCGGCGCAGCAGACAAGCATTATCCTACCATGAGCATAGAAGATATTGCAGCCTTACCAGTGGATGAGTTGGCCGCAAGGGATTGCGCGCTCTTTTTATGGATCACATTTCCTCTGCTCTTTGAAGCGTGGAATGTCATGCGAGCATGGGGCTTTGACTTTAAGACCGTCGCTTTCGTATGGGTCAAGCTCAATCGCACATCCAACTCGCTTTTCTGGGGCATGGGACACTGGACGAGAGCCAACGCGGAAATATGTCTGCTTGCCACAAAAGGCAGTCCAAAACGGCAGGCAAAGAATATCCACCAAATCGTCATTTCCCATGTGGAGGAGCACAGCAAAAAGCCGGACGAGGTGCGGCGGCGCATCGAAGCTCTCATGGGCGATGTGCCGCGTGTGGAGCTGTTTGCCCGCCAGTCCTCAACCGGCTGGGATGTATGGGGGAATGAAGTACAAAGCGATATATCCCTTTGAGGCTGTGACGGCAAAGAAGAGAGGGGCGGTTAACCGTCTCTCTCTTCTTCGTGATATAGCGGCGTTGCCCGTTCCAAAAGGCGCTTCCTGTACCACCGCTCTGTGCGTACCGCATCTACGATGCGGTATGTCCAGACCGCCAGCGCGAACAACGCGCCGCCGATCAGGAGCACGAGGTATACCGCTTTGTGCTCTGCGGCCCATTGCTGCCCCATGAGATAGGGGAGCGAAAGGCCAAGCACAAATGGCAGAAGCCGTACTTTCCATAAGAGCTTCAGCACGAGCGGGAGTGAAACGAGGATCAGGAACGCAGTCAAAAGCTGCTGTGGGATCGTCATAGCTGTCAAGCCTCCTTGTAAATTTTTCTACCATTATTATCTCATGCCTGCAAAAACCTGTCAAAAAATCGGAGGATTATCACCATGGAAGTCAAGATACCAAAAGAGATACGCAGCCACAGGGAAAGCATCTTCTTTGGCCTGTCGCTGCGCCAATTTATCTGTTCACTCGGCGCGGTCATGGTCGCTGTCATTGTCTACCTTGCCCTGACGCCTGTTGTCGGCAAGGAGATGGCCGGCTGGGTATGTATCCTTGCGGCAGCCCCTATTGCTGTCGCAGGCTTTTTTCACTACAACGGCATGACCTTTGGAGAATTTGTGTGCGCCTTTGTCAAGTCACAAATTCTCTGTGCGCGCGGGCGCGGTTTTGTCTCAGAGAATTTCTACTATACCGCATTGGGTCGAAAGGAGCGTGACGATTTTGATTAAAACGCTTGCCGCTGCCGAGCGCAGCGAGAAAGTCAAGTTTTCCATTCCGCGCAGCGTGCAGCAGTCGATCCCCATTCACCACATCTACGAGGGCGGTGTGTGGCAGGTCGGCACACGGCACAGCAAGTCGTGGCGCTTTGCCGATGTCAACTATGCTGCCGCGTCGGACGAGGATCGGGAGAGCATTTTTCGCTCCTATCAAAGTGTATTGAACGCCCTGCCGACCGACGCCGCGGCGAAGATCACCATTTTCAACCGCCGCATGAACCACGCGGATTTTGAGCGCACGGTGCTGATGAAGCCGCACGGCGACGCGCTGGACCGTTACCGCACAGAGTATAACAGGATACTTACGGATCAGGTCGGCGCAGGGAATAATCTTGTGCAGGAAAAGTATGTTACCATCTCCATCCCGCAGCGCAAGATCGAGGAGAGCCGCGCCTACTTCCGGCGCGTGGATGCAAACCTCACACAGAGCTTTGGTCGGCTGGACTCGGGCGCGTGGGAGATCTCCATGCAGGAGCGCCTACGGCTGCTGCATGACTTCTTTCGCCCCGGCGAGGAGGAGTTATTTTCGTATGAACAGGCGTCTGTACTCCGGCGCGGCATGGATTTCCGCGACCTGATCTGCCCGGATGGGCTGCGTTTCCGCGACAGCTATTTTGAGATGGGGGACAAGTTCGGCCGCGTCCTGTTCCTCAAGGATTTCGGCAGCTATCTCCGCGACGATATGATCGCAGATCTCTCCGCCATTTCGCGCAGCCTTGTCCTCTCCATCGACATTCTGCCGATCCCCACGGACGAGGCGGTACGCGAGGTACAGAGCCGTATCCTCGGCATCGAGACGGACATTACGCGCTGGCAACAGCGGCAAAACGATAAAAACAACTTTTCCGCGTCCGTCCCCTATGAGCTGGAGCAGCTGCGCGCAGAGGCCAAGGAGTATTTGGACGATCTCACCGTGCGCGACCAGCGCATGATGTTCGCCGTCGTGACGCTCGTTCATATTGCCGATACGCTCGAACAGCTCAACGCCGACACGGAGACGCTGCGCACGATTGGGCGGGAGCACTCCTGCCATTTCGCCACGCTTTACTACCAGCAGGAGGACGGCCTGAATACCGTCCTGCCTTACGGTCTGCGCCGGATCAAGGCGCTGCGGACGCTGACGACCGAGAGTACAGCAGTCCTTATGCCGTTCCGCGCGCAGGAGATACAGGACGCAGGCGGCATCTGTTATGGCGTCAACGCTGTCAGCAAAAATCTCCTCATTTGCAACCGCAAGCGGCTGATCTCACCCCACGCCTTTTATCTTGGCGTATCGGGCAGCGGAAAATCAGTCGGCATGAAGAATACCGTTGCCAGCATCGCGCTCTCGACCAACGATGATATTATCATCATCGACGCCGAGCGGGAGTATGGCGATCTTGTCCGTGCGCTGGGCGGCGAGATCATCGAGATTTCCCCGAGCAGCCCGCATCACATCAATCCGCTGGAGCTGGGCGAGGGCTACGATGCCGACGAGAATCCCATCGCGGTCAAGGCAGAAGTCATCACCAGCATTTTAGAACAGCAGATGGGTGCAGGAACACTCACGGGTTCGCATAAGTCCATCATTGACCGCTGCACAGCCAATGTTTACCGTCCCTATCTTAAAAGCCGCGGCAAGCGGCCCGCACCGCTCCTGACGGACTGGCGCAATGAAGTCATGCGGCAGGTTGATCCCGAAGCGCGGGAGATCGCGCTGGCGGCTGAGCTGATCACAGAGGGCAGTCTGAATGTATTTGCGCACGCCGGCAACGTCAATATGGACAGCCGCATTATCGCCCTTGACCTCTATGAGATGGGTGAGCAGCTGCGTCCCACGGCGCTTGTTGTGACGCTGGAGGCGATCCAGAATCGCGTCGCCGCCAACCGCAAGCGCGGTAAATTCACATGGGTATTTATTGACGAGTGCTATCTCTATTTCAAGTACAAATACTCTGCCGATGTGCTGTACCGCGCGTGGAAGCGCTGGCGCAAATACGGTGCGCCGCTAACCGCCGCGACGCAGAATGTGGAGGAGTGCCTGAAATCGGAGACGGCGCGGCTCATGCTGGCAAACAGCGAATTTCTGCTGCTTTTCAATCAGGCGGCGACAGACCGCGAGGAGCTGGGGAAGCTGCTGCGCCTGTCGGATACGCAGATGGGCTATGTGACCAATGTGGAAGCCGGTCACGGCCTTTTGCGGATGGGCGGCGCACTCGTTCCATTCGTCAACACGATCCCCAAGGACACGGAGCTGTACCGCCTGATGACAACGACGCCTAATGAAAAGTTTTGAATTATGAATAGAAATATGACGAAATGTGTCCCACCGTGGGACACATTTTTTCGGCGATAGGAGGATGATTTTTGCTTACGTTAGGAAGCCTTTTTGACGGGATCGGGGTATTCCCCTATGCCGCCGAACGCAACGGCATTTTGCCGGTTTGGGCGAGCGAGATTGAGAAATATCCCATCTCCATCACTATGCGGCATTTCCCCAATATGCTGCATTTAGGCGATATTACGAAGCTGGACGGCGGGAAGATACCCGCCGTCCATGTGCTGACCTTTGGCTCCCCGTGCCAAAATCTTTCACTCTGCGGCACGCGCACAGGACTTGCCGGAGAGAAGTCGAGCCTGTTTTTTCAGGCAATTCGGATCATACACGAAATGAGGGATGCAAGTGGAGGTAAGCTTCCAGTTATCTGTCTTTGGGAAAACGTCATGGGAGCGTTTACATCAAATGACGGGATGGATTTTAGAGCCGTGCTCGGAGCGTTCGAGGACACCGAGATTTCAATGCCTACTTCTGGAAACTGGGCAGGCGCCGGAATGGTGCGAGGGCGATGTCCTGATCTCGCCTGGCGGCTTATGGATGCCCGCTATTGGGCAGGCCCCGGACGATTGGCGCGGCGGCAGCGAATTTTCCTCGTGGCCGATTTTGGAGGGCGGCGTGCTCACCAAATACTGTTTAAGCCCCGCGCAATGCTCACACTTCCTCGCCCTTGCACAGCGGGCGGGCTGCCCGCCGCCGAAAGAGATCGAGGCTCTGTTATTGAAGCAGGGGGGCGTGTACCCATCCTCCAGCCCTTTCAACTCTACCGGATGCGGGGAGCAGCCAAGCATGGGCAGCACACGCAGTTCCGCGGCAGCTTTGGACGGGCAGCAGACCCTTTTCCCACTCTATTAGCCAGTGGCGTCACGCCCTTTGCCTTCTGGTACGCGGATGATCCGGCGGGCGGCTGCATCCGTTTCCCAACAGAAATTGAGAGCGAACGGCTCATGGGTCTGCCGGACAACTGGACAAAGTACGGTGAAAACGGTGAGCTGATCCCGTCGATGCACCGTTATCGGGCGCTCGGCAATTCGGTCGCGCTGCCATGTGCCGATTACATCATGGCGGGCATCGCCGCCGCGCTGCGGGAATAGGCTTCAAAGAAATAAATCTCACCGCGAGACGCATTTTCACACTCAAAAAGGAGACCTGTCATGTCAGATATACACAAGCGGGATTACAGGCGTGAGCTGGAAAAAAAGAAAAGCAGGCGTACACAAAAGCACCGTGCATCACAGCGCCGGCTTACCGCCAAATTCAAGAAAGAGCTGGCCGGAAAGAAACGGCAAGAGCAGACCGCGGAGAGCCGTGCCGCAGAGCAGGCCGAACAGAGCGCCGAGCTTTTAACGCAAGAGGGCGCAACGCGGCTCGCCAGCGGAGCAACCACTCTTCTATTGCACGGAAAGAAAAATCAAATCGGAAACGAACAAGAGTTCTCTGATAATAACCCATCTATCCATCCATCGAATCAAGCGACTACGGCACCGGACGAAACGGTGTCGTGGAACGCAAAAAAGCCTGCCGACGCATGGCGGCAGCAGGCAAAGGAGGAGGTGAGCAAAAAAATACAGGCAGAGTACAGCGGCAGCGGACTTGTTTCTACGGGAAATGGACAAAGGGCAGAATATCGTGCGAGGTCAAGATCCGCTCGCGCATCAGCCAAGCCCGCATCATCGCAAAGCAGCCGACAAGCAGCAGCGTCCGAGCGTGGCCGCCGTCTTGCCATGCAGCGCAAACGGCAGGAGCGCACAACAATATCTATTCAACGCACCGGCACGAAAATTCTTGACTGGCTGCGGCGCGGTGCGGCTGTGACGACAGCAGGCGCAAAGGCTTTGACCTTGCACTTGCTCACAGTGGGCGGCGCCGTGACTGCGTTCGTGCTCTTTGGCGGGATCGTCCTCGTCGCGGCGCTTATGGCATCGCCGTTCGGCATTCTCTTCGCCAACGAGCCGTCTCCAGATACGATCCCGCTCAATGCTGCTGTTGCAGAGGTCAGCAAAGAGGTTTGCTCTACTTTGACGGAGCTGCAAGACGGCAATTACGACAGCATTGACCTGACCGGCGTCCTCCCCGGCTGGCGAGAGGTCATAGCAGTTTTTGCCGCGAGGACCGCAGGCGCAGAAAACGGCGTGGATGTTGCTACAATGGACGCTGACCGTGTAGACAGGCTCAAGACCGTCTTTTGGGATATGACTGAGATCACATCCGAGGTCGATACGATCTACCATGACGGCGGTGAGAATGGTGAGGACTGGACAGAACACATTTTGCACCTTGCCGTCGCAGCAAAATCAGCGGAAGAAATGAGTACAGACTATCGCTTCACAGCGTACCAGAAAAAGGCTCTTGCCGAGCTGCTGGATGATCCTGCGCTCCTTGATGCGCTGCTCTACGACCTCGAAAGCCTGCAATACGATGCCGCCATGCTGCGACGCGCCCTGCCAAGAAATCTATCCAAAGAACGCCGCGCCGTGGTGGAACGGGCGTTGTCGCTCGCCGGAAAGGTCAACTACTTCTGGGGCGGCAAAAGCCTTGTGTTCGGCTGGGACGACCGCTGGGGGCAACTTGCCAAGGTCACAGCGGACGGCAGCTCCACCACCGGCACTTACCGACCATACGGTTTAGACTGTTCCGGCATGGTAGACTGGGCCTTTTACAACGCGACCAACGGCAGCTATGTTATCGGCCACGGCGGCGGTGCGGCTATGCAGCATCGTTGCTGTACGCCAGTCCGCTGGGAGGACGCACAGATCGGCGACCTCGCCTTTTATCCGGATGATGAACACGTCGGCATTGTGGCAGGCTGGGACAGGGACGGCAGCATTCAGATCGTGCATTGTGCGAGCAGCTACAACAACGTGGTTATTACCGGAAAGGAAGGCTTTGCTGCGGTCGGCCATCCCATATACTATACAAATGATTGAGGGCCTTCACATACGCTGTGAAAGCCCTCAACAATCTTATGATACAGCAATTATGCAGAGACGTCAATCCAATCTTGCACGCCTGTACCTAATTTCATTGCAATAAACATATTTCTGAAAGAAAAGTTGTTTGTTTCTTGCATTGATTTCTTTGCTTTCTTATGCTATCTTATAGATACAGAAAGGGTGAGTCCAATGAACAGCTAACCCCATCAACTCAGGAAAGCGAGGTTAAATTGATGTTAGATACCAAGAACCAAGGATGAGCCTTGACTGCTTCGATTGGTAGTCAAGGCTCATCTTTTTTTGCTGTTACAGGCCCCAAAAGGGGCTTTTTTATTTGGCTCGGCAAACTGGAAGCTCTATTTCTGCCGCCATGCCGTTACATAATCTTTTTCCCCAATAGGTTTGTCCAAGCTGCGAGACATGGCGCCGCCGAAGCTCTGTATCGCTTGACAAGCGTGGTACAATACAAATGAGCTTTTTCCGTTTCTATACCAAACGGAAAAAGCTCATTTTTTGTTTGGGGGATCAAAAATGAAGAGAACATTCAGCACGGAGCTTGCCTATGTATTCGGCATCGTATTTGTCGCGTGGGGCGTTGTCCTGATGGAAAAGGCTGACTTCGGCGTTTCCATGGTGGTCGCGCCTGCATACCTTCTTTACCGCTGGCTGTCTCCTGCGTGGAGCTTCGTCACCTTCGGCATGGCGGAATACTGTTTGCAGGCGGTGTTGCTGCTCGCCATGTGCCTGCTGCTGCGGCGCTTCCGCGTGTCGTATCTCTTCTCCTTTGTCACGGCGGTCGTCTACGGCTTTGTACTGGACGCCTTCATGCTGCTTGGCGCCATGCTTCCGGCGGGCAGCGTTTGGTTGCGCGCGATCTACTATGTGCTGGGGATGCTTTTGCGCGGCCGGTGTTTCCGCCATGTTCCACACCTACATTTCACCCGAGGTCTACGAGCTTTTTGTGAAAGAGGTCTCTGCCCGTTTCGGCGCAAATATCAATCGGTTCAAAACCGGATATGACTGTGTGAGCTGTCTGATCGGCGTGGCGATGAGCTTTCTTGCCTTTGGGCTTTGGCACTTCGAGGGCGTGAAGTGGGGGACGATCCTGTGCGCGCTGGTCAACGGCTATGTCATCGGACGATTCTCCGCATTCTATGAAAAGCACTGGACGTTCTGCGACCGTTTTCCGTGGCGGAAATATTTTGTGCCGGATGCTGCAACGCAGATGTCAGCAAAGTAAAACGGCTTTTATCTCACTTCACGCCGGTGCGCTGATATTTGTACCCATTTATCACTTTCTCGGCTTTGTCGCCGTCAGCTCGTAACTCAGATCCAGCAGCACCTTGAGCTTTTCGTCCGGCACACTGCCGTCCAGAGCGACCGTGATCCAATTCGCCTTGCTCATGTGATACGCGGGAAAGATACCGGCATCGCCCCGAAGCGATCCGACCAGAATGGGATCGCACTTGAGGTTGACGACATCTATCATATCCGCGCTCGGTAAGCCGAGCTTGCTTTTCGGTATGTCCATTACCAAGGCAAACCACTTTTGGTTATTGCTGTGACGGAACACCTCAAAGCAGGGATGGTTGAGCCACGGGCGGTCCGGCTCTGCGCTGTAGTTGCTCAATACGAATTGTCTCAGCTCTTCCCGATCCATCGAATCACACTCCGCAAAACATATTCTCACATCATCATTATAGCACAAGCTCTGACTTCCTGTATACCCACATTCTGCCTACTATCAAGGGCGGGGACAGCGTCCCCGCCCTGCTTTTTTCATATTGGCCTAAAACAATAACGGCCACCGGCGCAAGTGCCGACAGCCGTTATTTGAACGATACAACATCATCCGGCGTGCAGCCGATGATCCTGCACAGCTTCTCCAGTGTAATCATCGTGATGTTCCTGTTTTTCTTGAGAGAATCGAGCGTATGGTTATCAATGCCGCTCTGCAAAAGCTGATACTGCGTCACATTATTTCGCTCCATGGTCTCCCACAATGGTCCGTAATCGACTATCGCCATCACCACATTTCCTGCCGAATAATGAAATTATATGTGGTATTTTGAGAAAATCATATTGTGAATAAACCCACAATATGGTAAAGTGAAAATTGAACCGTCATGGGCGCAGACACAAATCGTCGAAAAATGCGTCCCACCGTGGGACGCATTTGGGAGCTTACTTTGATTTCAAGATCCGATCCGAGAATACAGAGGCATTGATAAGATCGGCAGGATCGACCTCCAACGCATCGGCAATATCAAAGAATACATCCAGAGAGAACCCGTGGGCCATGTTCGGCGCTTCGATCGTGCTGATAAGGGAGCGGCTGACGCCGGCTCTTTCCGCCAACTTCTCCTGAGATAAGCCACGCATTTTTCGAAGCGCCGCGATAGCGATCCCAAGCTGTACGAAACGGTCACGATTTTTGAAGGAAACTTCTTTGCTCATACGGTGTCCTGCCTTTCCGATGATAAGCAATTATACCGTTTCCTATTATTTCTTTCTGTACTCAATAGAAAGCTATTGATTTAATTAGTTAGCAATATTATATTAAAAGAAAGCACATGATGGAATTGGTAGAGGATACAAATAGAGAGAAGGAACCGTTATGAGGAACTATCGTTGTGCGATTTTCGGCCAGAACACGATCTGCTTCAAATGGGGCTTCGATGAAGATGACGAATATTGCATTGCCATGAAACAGGAGCTTTTGCAGAAAATCATGGAGCTGCGGCAGCAGGATGTAACACAGTTCTATACGGCCTGTGACCACGGCATCGGCCTTTATGCCGCTGAGCAGATCAATGTCCTGATGGAGAGGGATCGCGACATGAAGCTCTTCTGCACCGCGCCGCATGAGGAGCAATCCACCAAATGGGCACCGTATCTGCGGGAGCGGTATTTTAAGATGCTGGAGAACTGCACGCGCACGGAGTATGCCGTCCCATTTCCGCAGACCGGTGCACAGCTGTTGGCCTACAAGCGGATCATCGACCTTGCGGACATGATGCTGACGGTCTTTGACACGGAAGCTCTGCCGACAGGCCGCACCGAGGATCACGCGCTCTTCTATGCCATAAATCAGCATAAGCCCGTTTTCAACCTTGATCCCTATGCCCTGACGATGACCAGGATTGACGAATTGGGCCTATAAAAATAGATCCCACCGTGGGACGTAAAACCGCATAGCCTATCTCCTGCAAGGTAAAATAAGCACAAATCATTTGCAGGAGGTAGATTATGAACGAGCGGAAAATCACAGTGGCCATGGTCGAGGCTTACGACCGCAAGCTGAAGGAGGACGAGCACGCTGCGGCGACGCGGGAGAAATACCTGCGCAGCGTCCGCGCCTTTGCCGTATGGCTGGACGGCGCGGCAGTCACAAAAGAAGCCGTGACCGAATGGAAGGCACATCTGGCCGAGCGGCGGCAGGCCCCATCCACCATCAACACCGCGCTTGCCGCGCTGAACGGCTTGTTCCGCTTCCTCGGCTGGGAGGATTGCCGCGCGAGGTTCCTCAAGGTCCAGCGCCGCATTTTTCGCGCTCCCGAGCGCGAGCTGACGCGCGCGGAGTATGACCGTCTGCTCGCCGCCGCGGAGAGTACCGGCGATGCCCGTCTTGCGCTGCTGATGGAGAGCATCTGTGCGACCGGCATCCGCGTGGGCGAGGTCAAATACCTTACCGTCGAGGCCGCCAGTCAAGGCCGTGCCGAGGTTTCGCTGAAAGGCAAAATTCGGACGATCCTGCTGCCCGCGAAGCTCTGCCGCAAGCTGCTGAAATATGCCAGGAAGCAAAAAATCGCCCACGGCGAGATCTTTCTCACCACGGGCGGGAGGAGTATGGACCGGCGGCAGATATGGAGTGCAATGAAGCGCCTATGCCAAAAGGCGGGCGTCGCGCCGTCGAAGGTGTTTCCACACAATTTGCGCCACCTGTTTGCTACAGCGTACTATCGTGTGTATCACGATATTGTGAAGCTCGCGGATATGCTCGGCCACAGCTCCATCGAGACGACGCGCATCTATCTCATTGAGAGCGGCGCGGAGCACCAGCGGCAGCTGGAGCGGCTGGGATTGGTCAGTTAGGACAGAATCCGTATTCCGTCTAAATTATATCTCGGTGTACATCGTATTTGTGTCGTTTTCTGCTGAAAATATAACATAATCGTCGCTCAAAATCAATAGGTAACGGCTCGAGCGCATAGAAAAGTCAGTCTCAAAACGATGTGTTTTTGAGACTCGAGCTTTTATACGCAAATTTTACGCTTTCTCGGCTCTTCCAGCTGTTTTTGAGGTAGCTCCTATCTGCTTTTTCCGCTTTTGGCAGCAAAGCGAAGAACGGAATACGGATTCCGTCCTATACGGGATGTGAAAGAATGGGGAAGAGCCTGCGCGAGTTCTGTACCGAAAACGGCCGCGACACGCTGCTGCAAGAGTGGGATGCCGCGAGGAACGGCGGCCTGACGCCATCCGACGTTTCCTTCGGAAGTCATCAAAAGGTATGGTGGCAGTGCTCCAAGGGTCACAG
>OIWT01003057.1_pt1 | contig 16003 bp, 18 predicted proteins | sample 1587701 | NCBI WGS metagenome assembly OIWT01 (sample SAMEA3888904, study PRJEB22519) | human gut metagenome | biome: human gut; feature: human-associated habitat; material: faeces | place: Denmark | collected 2009
CCCTCCGCGACGTCGCCTCCAAGGTCTATACCCGCGACATCTTCCGCCGCGACTAACGTTATACGTTGTACTTGTTGTTTTAGTTGTTTTCCCTATATTCAGCAAAAAGACCCAGCTAGAAGCCGCAGCATAAATTATTAACGAATAGATTAATGTCCGATTAACGGCGATTCATGTGAAAAATGCTGGCGGCTTGCCCGCCATGTTCCTCCATGAACAGGTCGCCAGTATTTCCGTCCTTCTATGTGTCCCGACAAGTTTTTCCGCGGATTTTTCCTCCAAAATTTGCCGTTGTCGTAAAAATCCCATACCTTTGTAAAAAATCAAAGTTATGCGAAATTCAGAAGAACGATATATCAGTTTGCTGACCGATTTCGGGTTCAAGCGTGTCTTCGGCACAGTTCCCAACAAGGACTTGCTCATCGACTTTCTCAACTCCCTCTTTGATGGCGAGCAGGTCGTAAAGGACGTGACGTTTCTCAACAGCGAGCATGTTGGGGATGTCCGCACCGAACGCAAGGCCATTTTCGACGTTTATTGTGAGAACGAGCAAGGCGAGAAGTTTATCGTCGAGATGCAGAATGCCTATCAGACTTTTTTTAAAGACCGTTCTCTCTACTACGCAACCTTCCCAATCCGCGAGCAAGCCGAGAAGGGTGACGTTTGGAACTATCAGCTCAAACACGTCTATGTGGTGGCCCTGCTCAACTATGAGATGAGCGATCCAGCCTTCTCTACAGAAAGCATCAACCACGACATCGGCCTACTTGACAAGCAAACTCATCGTGTGTTCAATGATAAATTGACTTTCAAGTACGTTGAGATTTCGAAATTCAACAAAAATTTAGAGGAGCTTGAGACCAACTATGACAAGTGGCTCTATGTCCTTCGCAACCTTTCCCGCCTCGATAGCCAACCAGACTATTTGCGCAATGAGATTTTCAACCGTCTGTTCTCTGAAGCCGAGATAGCTCACTTCTCCAAAGTGGAGCTCCGCGAATATGAGGATAGTCTCAAAGCCTATCGCGATATTAAGAACTCATTGGATACAGCAAAAGCTGAAGGCCTGGTTGAAGGCCGTGCTGAAGGTCTTGCAGAAGGCATAGCAAAGGGCCGTTCCGAAACTCTTGCAGAAGTAGCTAAGAACCTCTTGTCAATTGGTACACCCATTGATAGTATCATGAAGGCGACGGGCATGACGGAGGACGAAATCAAGAATTTGGCGTAACAAATTCACTCTGTACCGATAGGAACCATATCCCCATCCGAGTGGCGGCATTAGCGCAGAGCGATACTGCGATGGGGAACATTGTTGTATTACCGTCCTAGCGGCGATCCCAAAAAAGTATTAACGACAGATTAATGTATGATTAACGGCGATTAATGTGAAAAGCCCTGGCGGCTTGCCCGCCGTGAATTTAGCCTTCATGTATTTGAAAATAATACTATTATGTCAGATAAAGAATTTTTAGAGCGAATGCTCTCAATGCTCCCAGAAGAGTTTCAAGACATTTATGATGATACGATTCCCGAAGCAAAGGAGGTTCGCAAGAAGATGGGGAAGAAAACTTCTTCTGCACCATCTTATTCCTGCGCCATGCCAATGCTTGATGATATACGTAGTCTCGACTACAAAGACCAAGCCAAGGTATGCAAGGCATTTCATCAGTACTTGACAAAGAGTCCACTTGCTGCTACCTTCTTCACACGTCGTTTTGAGGAAACCTACTCTCATATCAATATGAAAAACCTGGATGCCACCGTTGAGTGGATTCGTTATACTGTCAATGATATGGATAACGCCATTTCAGAGATAGATTATGACGACCCTATGCTCTTCTTTGAGATTGCTAATACCTTGGGCAAGTTATCGCTAAGAATAGTAAGCAGTAAGCACTCAAATTAGGTCTCATTTTTGAAAGGTATAACTTTGCTGCCAAATTTTAAAATTGATTTATGTATAGCAGCGAAAAGTTGGAACATTTTCGATAAATTGCGAACATTGCAAGCTTGCTTGAGCTTTGTCATAGTGAGAAAATGTATGTAGTATTCCAGCCTTCAGGGTCTTTACAAAAATGAAGTGCTTCTGCAAAGTATTTACGACAGATTAATGTTCGATTAATGGCGATTAATGTGAAAACCCTTTGGCAGCGTACCTGTCAACCATCCTTGCAATGTAGGAACTTGTTCCATTAGAAGGTAAACGTCCAAAAACGTACTTGTGTCTTGACAAGGACGTTCAGACATTCTTGTTCCGCTGCAAAGCGGAAGAATGCCACACGAAATTTCAATTAATTCCTTCTAGGCTAACCAAAGTGCTCCATACTGGCAATTCTTATGCGTGTTTCAAGAAGCATTGAAATCGGCAATGAACAGTATTTGTCTAGACTCGCAAACAAGTCGGAGTGTCGTGCAGGTAAATACCTCAAGGCTTTGCTCAAGGTTCATTCACCCATTTTCTCATAAATAACTAAACCACATTATGAACGACGTAAAAATTAGCATCCACGACAGTATCGTTCAGGTTCTGCCCAACGCCACAAAGGCCGTACAAAACTTCTATGGCGACCAGTTTGCCGAGCAAATATTCAGCAAGAGGGAAGTTGCTGAAGACAGTCTTTCCGAAGCCGACTCCCCCGAGGTCGACTCCCCTGAGGCCAGGAAACTCGCCCTCTACATTGGCAAGGAAAGCCTCCCGGCCTTCCTCGCTCAGATTCGTGACTGCAACAACGCCACAGAGCTTGCCTTGCTTGTCGTCTCCATGTTTGATCAAGAGACCAAACTCACCGAGGAAATCGTCGTTAGAAGTAGCTTCATCCAGCTCCTGTTGCCCTTCGCCAGCAAAATCACTTCTGGAAGAAGCGTGAACAACATACGCGCCCGCATCAATGACGCTTTGATCGCACGCCGTAAGTCTCACCCCAAACATTAATCGCCATGATCGGAATAGAGATAATGATAGCTCAAATAGCTACTGCGGCATACTTTGGCTATAAGCAATGCAAATCATCTGGACGACGCCATTGGAGTCCTTTTGACCTGTTTTTTGTCTCTCGCGCCTCGGCATCAACCGAAGCATCTGCAAAAGAGCAGGAAGCCCCGTTTTCCAAGGCGGAGCAGTTGGAGAAACCACAGGCGAAGCCATCTGATCCCGTTTTGGAAGAACGCATCGCCCAGGCCGTCATCGACAAACTCAGGCAGAACATGGAACCACAGGTCATCATCAACTTCTTCGGTGGCAATCATATCGTGGCCCCTAATGCTCGGGAAGCCTATCAGCAGTTCCATTCCTCTACCCAACCCCAAAAGGATTGACATCAGACTGATGGCTTACAAAGCATTAATGAACGATTAAAGCTGGATTAACGGTGATTAATGTGCCCCCTTGACAGCTTCTCCGCCAGCCATACCCCTTACTTCGTAAGGATTTGATCTATTAGAAGCAAACCACGATATTTATATCCCAGCCATAATGAAGCCTGAAAACAAGTCCACACAAGCGATTAGTGCGCAAGTGCATGATTGGGCAGCCGAAAACAGGCTGCTTCGCAAGGAACTTCGTGTCCGTGAAAAGCGAGTAGAGGAGCTGGAGGCTTTGGCTTCAAGCCTGAACAAACAACTGTCTGAAAAGATAGACCAGATAAATGACATGATGTAAAAGCTCATGGCTTTTATGACAGGAGACGGTGCTGTAAACCTTTCGAAATCTCTTCGCCAGTCAATAGTTGCTGAGGTTCGCTCCGAATTTGAGGTTCGTGAACAAGAACTGGAAAAAGCGTACACTTGTGAGCGGGAGAAACTTACTTCTAAGTTCAATGCCCGTTTGGAAGCCATGCACAACGAACTCAATTAGGTGAAAGGATTACCCGACGGGGACAATTCGACATCCATTTTACCATGAGTTGCAAGAACACAAAGATGATGCAGTAATGGATGTGGTGAGATTTAGAATATAAGCGATTCTCGCTGTATGCTTTAACGCGTCAGAACCGATTGCTTACTTTAAGAATAAACAATAGCTTACTTATTATAAAATATGGCATACAAGCATTTGAAATTTCCAAAGGAATCATTATTCCTTGTAACTGGTGCTGCTGGCTTTGTCGGCAGTAACCTTTGTGAAGCAATTCTTGATATGGGCTATCGAGTGCGGGCACTTGATGACCTGTCAACAGGAAAACAGAAGAATGTGGATATGTTTCTTGACAACTCTAATTACGAGTTTATCAAGGGCGACATCAAGGACCTCGACACTTGTATGAAGGCATGCGAAGGAGTCGATTATGTCCTTAACCAGGCGGCTTGGGGATCCGTGCCCCGCTCCATAGAGATGCCCTTGTTCTATTCTCTCAACAACATTCAAGGAACATTGAACATGCTGGAGGCGGCTCGCCAGAAAGGCGTGAAGAAGTTTGTCTATGCATCATCAAGCTCCGTATATGGCGACGAGCCTAATCTCCCGAAGAAAGAAGGAGTTGAGGGCAATCTGCTTTCCCCGTATGCGGTGAGCAAACGGTGTGACGAGGAATGGGCAAAGCAATACACGCGGCATTATGGACTAGACACTTACGGAATGCGCTATTTCAATGTGTTCGGCCGTCGGCAGGATCCAGACGGTGCATACGCAGCTGTGATACCCAAGTTTATCAAGCAACTGCTCCATGGACAGAAATGCCGCATTAATGGCGACGGTAAACAATCACGAGACTTCACCTACATTGAAAATGTGATCGAAGCCAACCTCAAAGCATGCCTTGCTCCCCATGAGGCAGCTGGACAAGCCTTCAATATTGCATATGGAGGCCGTGAATATTTGATAGATATTTACTATGGATTGACCAAGGCTCTTGGAGTGGACGTAGAACCCGAGTTTGGTCCTGACCGTGCAGGTGACATCAAGCACTCCAATGCCGATATCAGCAAGGCAAAGGAGCTGTTGGGCTATGACCCCGAATGGAGCTTCCAACGTGGTATAGCTGCTGCTATTGACTGGTATAAAAAGAACTTGTAATCACTATATAAAAAATAAACAAAGATGAAAGAAACAAAGATTTGTGTAATAGGCCTTGGTTATGTCGGTCTTCCGCTTGCCCGTCTGTTTTCTACGAAATACAAGACAGTAGGTTTTGATATGAATGCTAAGCGTTGTGAGGCCTTGATGGCTGGTCATGATGCGACACTGGAAGTGAGTGATGAGTTGTTGCAGGATGCCATCAACCATCACGGCTTGGTGTGTACCTCCGATATAGAGGCTATTCGTGATTGCAACTTCTATGTCGTTGCCGTTCCCACGCCTGTGGATCAGAACAACAATCCCGATCTGACTCCTCTTTATGGAGCCTCTACCACGGTGGGTAAAGTGATTTCCAAGGACGATGTGGTGGTATATGAGTCAACGGTCTATCCTGGAGTGACTGAGGACGAATGTATTCCTGTGGTGGAGAAGGTTAGCGGCATGAAGATGAATGAAGACTTCTTTGCAGGCTACTCCCCCGAGCGTATCAATCCGGGCGACAAGCGGCATACGGTAGAGCATATCAAGAAGGTGACTTCTGGATCTACTCCCGAAATCGGAAAGTATGTCAACGAGGTTTATTCCTCCGTTATCACTGCAGGCACCCATCTTGCCCCTACCATCAAAGTGGCTGAGGCCGCAAAGGTGATAGAGAACTCTCAGCGCGATATCAACATTGCCTTTGTCAATGAACTCTCTCACATTTTTACCAAGATGGGAATAGACACGCTTGACGTTTTGGAGGCTGCAGGTACCAAGTGGAACTTCCTGCCGTTCCGCCCTGGTTTGGTAGGTGGCCACTGTATCGGCGTAGATCCTTACTACTTGGCACAGTGCGCCCAACGTCATGGTCATAATCCCGAGATCATCCTTGCTGGTCGTCGTATGAATGATGGTATGGGTGAGTATGTAGCAACCGAGACCGTGAAGCACATGCTTAAGAAAGGAATTCAGGTGCTTAACTCTGAGATAATCATACTTGGTTTCACCTTCAAGGAGAACTGCCCTGATGTCCGCAATACCAAGGTCATTGACATCTATAAGGCTTTGAAGGACTACAATTGTAATGTAACGGTCTATGATCCGTGGGCAAATCCAGCAATCGCCAAGCGAGAGTATGGTATTGACGTCGTGAACGAATTGCCAAAGATGAAGTTTGATGCAGCTATTGCAGCCGTGGCTCATAAGAAGTTTGAGGGGCTTGACGTTCCTGCTCTTCTTAAGGACGAGCATGTCATCTTTGACGTGAAATGTACATTGCCTCGTGAAATCATAGATGCCCGTCTCTAATATTTTAAGGTAAGCCGTTGTACAGGTAGTTTTTAGAAATGTGGTTCGATACCACCAACGGCTACATGAAAAAAGACATAAATATGTCAGAATTAAGTAATAAAGTGGCGAAAGCTGCAAAATGGTCTGCCTACGCAGAGGTTATAGGAAAACTGGTCGGCCCAATTACGACCATGGTTTTGGCGCGTGTATTGACTCCCGATGCTTTTGGTGTGGTCACTACATTGACTATGATTATTGCATTTGCCGAAATTTTTACAGACGCGGGTTTCCAGCGCTATATTATACAGCATGAGTTTAAAAGTGACGAGGACAAAGACAAGTCTATCAATGTAGCTTTTTGGTCGAATCTGACCATGAGCTTGTTGCTTTGGGGAATGATTGCTGTGTTCGCTGAGCCGTTGGCGGCCTTGGTCGGAAGTCCAGGGCTAGGGATTGTTCTTATTGTAGCTTGTGCTTCAATTCCACTTGAGGCTTTTTCAAGTATTCAGATGGCGGTGTTCAAAAGATCACTTGATTTCAAATCTCTGTTTTATCGCCGTCTTGCCGCTACTATGATACCTTTGTTTGTAACTATACCATTAGCATTATGGCTACGTTCTTATTGGGCTTTGGTTTTTGGTACAATAGCTGTGAACTTGGCAAATGCAATAATTCTAACATTTCAGTCTCCATGGAAACCTCGTTTCTTTTTCAGTAGGATTAGGTTAAAGGAAATGTTGTCATTTAGTATATGGTCTGTATTTGATGCCGTATTAGTATGGTGTACGAGTTATGTTGAGATCCTTTTTATTGCCAATATGCTCAATTCATATTATCTTGGTATATATAAAACTTCAATGACGACTGTCGGACAATTTACCTCAATCGTAGCAGCGGCAGTTTTACCTGTAATAATGCCTGCGTTGGCTCGTACTCAGCATGATTTTGTTGCCATGCGGAAAATGATACTGAATATGCAAAAGTATCTAAGCATTTTGCTGCTACCGATAGGGGTCGGTATTTTTTTGTTCAGCGGTTTAATAACGCAGATAATGCTAGGTGAACAGTGGGTTGAGGCCGTTCCATATATAGGAATATGGGCTTTGATGGAGGTCTTAACCATAGTGTTCTCAAGATTTTGTAGCAATATATACCCTGCTGTCGGTAAACCGAAATTATCTGTTCTCGTTCAAATACTGCATTTGGTAGTACTTATACCTGCTGTGTATTTTGCAATAGGTTTCGGATTCTCCGTATTGTTTTACACGCGTTCTTTTATTCGCTTGCAAGCTATTGCTGTAAATTTCCTTTTCGCTTATTATTGTATAAAAATATCTCCAGTTAAAATGATAATAAATGTTTTGCCTGAAATAATCGCATGTGTTGCTATGAGTGTGGTGGCTTTAGTTTTATTGCATATAAGTGATAGTTATGTATTGCAATTTGTTTGGATTTTGTGTTGTGCTATCTCCTATTTCTTGGTATTGAGAATGTTCTCAGATGAGCGCAGAATACTAATTACCATGAAAGGAAAACTAATAAATTCGTTAGCGCATATTCTTTAATTATTCTGAGTTTTATGCATAATATCCGTTTTTACTTATAACTATTGTTGAATATATGTTTAAAAATAGCCCTGTGAATTCTTTAAATTCAAAGCTTAATGGTTTTTATATAGGATTTATAGTCTTATGGCCTGTCCTTCAGTATTTTATCGGGTTTGATGGTAAAGGAAGAATCCCTTTCTTTGGAACTTTAGCATTTCTAGCATATAGTTTTTTTGCCAATCAAAAGCAATTTTTATCTATGCCTTTACTAATATGGTGGATATGGGTAGCGTATGCTTTGATTAATACGTTTTTTATTCAGGGTACTCCTATGCCCCCTGCCGACATAATTGGATTTTGTACAGGTGTAGTCTCTGGACCGCTTATAGCAAAGTGTATAATTGACGGAGCTTTTACAGGAAGAGACTCTCTTTTAAAATATATTGGATATGTAATCTTGTTGTATTTGTTGGGTACTTTGATGATCCCTTCAACAAATGAATATGAGGGACACGGTATTTCTGCATTTGGAAATATAGTTCCTATAACCATAGTTTTTATGGTTTTCGTATTTGCGATTAGATTTATACATAAAGATATATCATTAAAACTGTTTGTTGTAGTTTCTGTATTGGCAGTGTTCTTAGTTGTAGTTAGTGCTACCAGAAAAGCATTTGGTGGATTATTCATAGTGCTACTTTTTACTTATCTTTCTAAAATGCAGAAATTCTCATTTAAGACATTTTTTGTTTCAGTGCTGGTAGGATTGATATTATATGCTTTATCAGACACTTTTATCTCGTCAGATCTATGGGAAAGATTTTATAGAACTAACGAGCAGTCTGCGGTTGGCGATTATGATGATAATTTATTTCTCTCGTTAATGGATGACCGAGCTATTATGTATGTTACAGGTTGGGATGTCTTTTTGGATAATTTATGGCTTGGAATTGGGTTGAGAAATTATTTGAATTTAGGATATTCTGCTTATACATTGCATACGGAATATATGGTGCAATTAACGGAGTGTGGAATTGTTGGCTCGTCTCTTTTTCTCTGGTTTTATTTAAAGATGGCAAAAGGATTAATTAGGAAGGCCAAATGGCATTCCTATGAAGCGTTAGTTTATTTAGGTGGATATGTGACAATCATTTTCATGTCATTCACAACTTGGACATACAACCAGCCTGTATTTTGGATATGTATAGGTTTAATTTTAGCGTACATTAAAAAACAAAAATATGAGAATTGCTATTGTAGATCGTAAAACTTCTTTTTCAGATCGTTGGTTATTATATTGTAAGGGCCAAGGTATAGACTATAAAATAGTAGATCCATACCGAAACGATATAATTCAGCAAGTAGAAGACTGTGATGCTCTGATGTGGCATTTTCACCAGTCTAACTATAAGGATATGCAAATGGCAGTGGCTTTATTGACATCTGTCAGTAAAAGTGGAAAAAAAGTATATCCAAATCCTGATACATGTTGGCATTTTGATAATAAGGTAGCCGAGAAATATTTATTAGAAGCAGTGAATGCACCTCTTGTGCGTTCCTATGTGTTTTTCACGAAGCGTGAGGCTATGGAGTGGGCCAAAGAAACAAGTTTTCCAAAGGTTTTTAAGCTTAAGGGAGGAGCAGGGGCTTGTAATGTTAAACTTGCACATACTCGAGACGAAGCTGTTGCTTTGATACAAAAAGCCTTCGGAAAAGGTTTTTTACAATACGACTGGCATAGTACTTTTAAAGAACAGCTAATAAAGTATAAGGCGGGTAAAGTGTCTGTCCGTGATGTGTTACGCCCTTTGTATTACGCTACAAAACGTTATCCTACGGAATACGCTCATTATCGCCAAAACGAGATTGGATATATATATTTTCAGGATTTTATCCCGGGAAATAAGTATGATGTTCGTGTGTGTATTGTTGGTAATAAAGCTTTTGCCATTAGACGTAATTGTCGTAAAAATGATTTTAGAGCGTCAGGAAGTGGTGATATAGTCTATGATGTTAACCAAATTGATACAAGGTGTATAGAGATTGCTTTTGATCTGAACAAGAAACTCAAATGTCAGAGTGTAGGTTTTGATTTCGTCTTTGATGCAAATGAAAATCCGCTGATTATTGAATGTAGTTATGGATTCACAGCTAAAGGCTATGATGCTTGTGAAGGATACTGGACGACAGACATGAAATGGCATGCTGGTTGCGGATTTGATTTTTGTGGTTGGATGGTTGAAGATCTAATTAGCGAACTGGATCATGAATAAAAAGGTAATTATTTGGAACACAGGTATTGATGATCTTGTTTCAGGAAAAGGAACTGTAGGAGGACTTACTGTTCAACTGTATTTTTGGGCGAAGACATTTGTCTCAAAAGGATGGAGCGTTTTTTCTTTTTCAAATAATAAAACATGTTGTATTGAAGGAATTCATCTTTTGCGTTTAAAAAAATATAGGTATGTAGATGTTATCTATAATTTCTTTTTTAGTCTATATGTATTACTTTGTATCCGTCCCGAAATAGTTGTATTCAGAGGTGCTGATCGTAGTTTGTTTTGGGTTGCGTTGTTAGCCAAAATAGTACATGCGAAATGCATTCTATTTGGTGCTTCAGATGCGAATTTTGTTCCTGGAAAAGATATATTGGTGGGTAATAAAATAAATACTATGCTCTATCGTCATTCTTTATCCTTTGTTTCTCATGTCATAGTTCAGAACGAAAATCAAAAGAGAACTTTGTTGGCAAATTATAATAGGGGGAGTCTTATAATTCCTAATATTTGGCCAAATACGCCTGCAGTGTCCGAAGCAAATATAAAGTATGATGTGTTGTGGGTTGCAAACATGCGTAGGTTAAAGCGGCCAGAATGGTTTGTTTCACTTGCAAAAGAGATGCCAAGCTATAACTTCGCAATGGTTGGTGGAGTAACTTTTGGGGACAGGGATTATTTCCTTCAAGTCAGACAAAAGGCGAAGAGTATTGATAATCTTAGTTTCTTGGGATCTATGCCATTTGAAGAAGTTAATAATTTGTTCGGAAAAGTGAAAGTTTTAGTTTGTACGTCTGAGTATGAGGGCTTTCCTAATACCTTTTTGCAGGCATGGTCAAATGGTATTCCTGTTGTTTCAACAGTTGATCCTAATCATCTTTTGTCTTCTAGCTTTTTAGGATACTTTGTAAAAACCCAAAATGAACTTCATTCCAGAGTGGAACAGTTGCTTGAAGATCAATCTAGGTATAAAACTCTGTCTAAGAATATTAAAGAATATTTTGAAAGAAGCCATTCTGCAACAATAGCTTTTGAACATTTAATGAGTTACATCGAATAGTAATGGCGCTATTGAATAGAAGTTTACACATTCTATTGTGTATTTTTATATGATGCTTCATGCGATTATATTGTACTAGTCGATAATAATTGATAGAAATGCAGATAAATAAGATAAAAATACTATTCTTTTTGTTTGGGGGAGTTGGAGGAGCAGAGCGTATGACCATAAATATAGGGAAAATGCTCCCGTCTGAACAATTCGAAGTGAAGTTTGTAGTTTGTGGACGTATGACACAGATACTACAATTTATCCCAACGAGCTATGAAGTAATTAGAATCCCATGGCATAACATTCATGTGTTTTCTCGATTCAGAATGTCGTGTGTGATCTTAAAGGAAAAGCCAGATTTCGTATTCGCGTCTACAATGAGTTTAAATGTTCGTCTGATACAATGTGCCAAATGGTGTGGCGTTAAAAGTATAGTACGCAACGACTCTATGCTACGTTATATAACTAGTCGTAAGTTTTTGTTTCAATTGTCCAAGCGATATCAGTCTGCTTATCATGTGATTGCCCAACAGGAAGAGATGCAGCAAGAACTGATAAAACTTGTAGGGACTAACGACAGGCATATTGTTTGTTTGCATAATCCTATAGACATTAACACAATAAATCAAAAGATAAAAGAAGATAATCCATACCCTCAAGATAACACGATTAAGTATTTGTTTGTTGGCAATTTCTCCATACATAAAGCGCATGATGTTCTTATTGAAGCTTTTAGAATAGTACATGACCACAATTTGAACACTCATTTATACCTGGTGGGCAAAATAGGTTCTCAACATTCTAATTATCAAAAAATCGTCAAGATGGTACAAGGGTGTGGATTGCAAGAATATGTGCATTTTGTGGGAGAACAGATTAATCCATATAAGTGGATACTTCATTGTGACTGCTTTGTGCTACCATCGCGATTAGAAGGGTTGCCTAACGTCTTGCTAGAAGCAATGTATTTAAAGCGACCCGTTGTAGCTTCGGTTTGTATTCCTGTCATTGATCGCATGGTCGAAGAAGGTTATAATGGATACAAGGTAAAACCAGATCAGCCAGAGGCGATGGCTGAAGCTATGGAAAAAGCTTTGAAACTTAGAGATTTTAAAATGACCTTTCCTACGGCAAAAGTTACTGACTTTATTAGTTTATTTGAATAGTATGGCTAAAGTTTTGATAATCTCTACATCTCGTAAAACTCGAGGTGGAATTACAGCTGTTTTGAAAGCTCATGAGAAAGGTGAGCAGTGGAAGAAGTTTCATTGTCATTGGGTTCAAACGCATCGTGACGGGAATAATATTCGTAAGCTGGCATATCTTGCCTTTGCGTGGCTGGATTTTCTAGTAAGGATTCCATTCTATGATATAGTGCATGTACATTTTAGTTTGGGGACTACGGCAAGAAGAAAAGTGCCTTTCGTAAAGATAGCAAAGGCATTAGGCAAGAAGATTATTATCCATTTACATTGTGGTAGTCAAATACATGAAATTTGGAATAAGGACTATGATTATCTTTTTTCGGTTGCAGATGTTGGTTTGCTTCTATCGGATAACCTTTTACATATGGTAGAGGAGCATACTGGTAGCGGACATGATTATCGCGTATGTTATAATCCATGTCCACAAGTCAGTAAAAAACCTGTTTTGCAAAAGAAGAAACAGATACTTTTCTCAGGTACTCTTTGTGCGGGTAAAGGTTATCAAGATTTGATTCGCTCGTTTGCTAAGATTGCTAGCAAGCATACTGATTGGAAGATTATTTTTGCAGGAAACGGCGAAGTGGACAAAGGAAAGAGAGTTTCTAAAGAATTGAAAATTGCCAATCAAGTAGAATTTCTAGGATGGGTGTCTGGAGAGGAGAAAGATAAAGTCTTTCGTGAATCCATGATTTTTTGTCTTCCCAGTTATGCAGAGGGCTTCCCTATGGCTGTTCTTGATGCGTGGGCATATGGCCTTCCTGTTGTAACAACTCCTGTCGGTGGAATTCCTGATGTGGCTATAGATGGAGAGAATATGCTTCTCTTTAATCCTGGTGATATCAACTCGCTTGCTGGGCAGTTGGAAAGGTTGATGGTCGACGAAGAGCTGCGTAGTCGTATATCCTTAGCTTCAGTTGAATTTGCCGAAGGTAAATTTAACTTAGACACTATCAATAAACAAATAGGTGAATTGTATAAAACATTATGTGATTAAGTAGATAAAAAAAATGAAGAATGTGTCTTTTCTGTGGCTGGGGGGGTAAAACTCAGCCTCTCATTTTCCTATATATGGGATTTACTATGGGCTCCAATTTGGAAAAAGTGTATGAAGCATTGTGGCAAAAATGTTTTTCTACGTCCTGTTTCTTCAGACATTAAAGGGCTCTATAATCTTTCTATAGGCGATTTTACATTAATTCCTAAAGGATCCACTTTTTACTGCACGCGAGCAGAGCTAACGATAGGGAAAAAAGTAATTTTTGGTCCCAAGCCAACAATTATAACAGGCGATCACCGTATAGACCTCATTGGTAAATACATTATAGACGTTGGAGATGATGATAAAATGCCAAATCAAGATGCTCCAGTTGTGATAGAAGATGATGTTTGGTGTGGTGCCAATGTTACAATATTGAAGGGTGTGACAATTGGACGTGGAAGCGTGGTGGCTGCAGGAGCTATTGTCACGAAGAGTTTCCCTCCTTATAGTATTATTGGAGGAGTACCTGCAAAGTTAATTAAAATGCGCTTTTCTCCAGAAGAGGTAGAGCGTCACGAAGCATTACTGTAGATTTTAGTTCGAAGCTGTATTGTAAGTATTCGGTGAAAGCCGTATTGTGCGCCTAGAAAAAGTTTTGCACCTTTGCACCGTGTAATTAAAATTGTTCAAATTATGGTACAAGGCAAGAAAACATTCAACAATAGCAAGCCAAAGTTCGCCGAGGTTGTGATCGGTGAGAGTGAGGCGAAGAAAATGCGTGTTGCGGCGAATGGTCGCCCCTCCCGCAGTCCTTATCTAAAACTGGTCTATCCCAATGGCGTGACGCTCATCCTTCCTGCTGACACTAGCGTCGAGCAGCTTCGTGCTTATAGAGATGCCGATAGACAACACGGATACTGAAAGGTTGATCCGTGACATGGTGATGGGCAAGAAGTCTTATTTGTTCTGCCGAGACTTGGATGCCTGCAGGCGGGCAGCGATGATGTACTCATTGTTTGGTGCCTGCAAGGTGCTGGGTAAAAATCCGGAGCGTTGGCTCTCTTATGTTTTGAAAAACATAAAGACAACGCCCAAGGATAAACTTTATACTCTTCTTCCTGAGTTTTGGGAAGACGAGGGATGATCAACATGAATTAAAATTTTAGTCAAATCAAGGTGTACTCCCCATTGGCATGAGCTGGTGGAGGGCAAAACCTCCTATGCTTGTCTCAAAATAGGCAATGACAATGCCGCTGTGCAAAGTTACTGCTTTATTTGAGATCATGCTATACGGTGTTCACCGAATAGTTACAAGTGAGTACTAACCTACATCCTTTAAATGAGACATACCATAATTGGACGTAAACATATTTAATAATGGCAAGAAGAGAAAAATTGGTGACAGATAAGCAGGTGTTGAAAAGTCTGAAGATAAATTCCCTTAGAGGTATTAAGGACTTGGATATATCTTTTGAGGGGAATCCTGTCACAGGTATTTTTGGACTTAATGGAAGTGGTAAAACGACTATATTGCAAACTATCATGTGTCTATATAGGGCTAAAACCTCAGAAAATACCAAGATGAGCCGTTTTTTCAAATATACCACAGCTGCTAATAAATGGATAGGTAGTTCCTATTCTTGCTTAATGGATTATTATCAGTTGTCAGGTAGAAGACACCAAGTCACAGATAAAACCATAACTTATAGTAAACCAGGTTCAGAATGGAAGCCTCGACAAGCGAGTAAACCAGACAGGAATGTCATATATATATATATATATATATCATTATCAGATAGTATCCCTGACATAGAAAAGGTTTCTGACAGTAGAGTCACATTCATTCCCTTGATAGGCGACGTGCAAGATAATCAGATTTCTGTTGCTGCGACACAAATCATGGGTGTACAATATGAGAATCTAAAGATAAGCAAGATAAACAAATTAGATTGTTTTACTGTAGATAGAAATGGCGTAAATTGCCATACGTTGAATCTTGGGGCTGGTGAGCAAAAAGTTTTTCGTATACTTCAAAGACTATACAGAGCGCCAAAATATAGTCTGTTAATTATAGACGAGATAGATCTAACGCTTCATACTGCAGCTCTGAGAAGCTTAATACATATTATGGTGCTTGAAGCTCAGAAACCTGACAGGCAGTTGCAAATTGTTTTCACAAGCCATCGTCAGGAGTTGATGAAAGATGCCGAGTTTAATGTTCGTTATATTTTTAACACGCCAACCAAGACTTTTTGCTTGGACAATCCATCGGAGGATTGCTATGAGCAGCTTTCTGGTACATCAGAAAAGTATCTTAAGGTATATGTGGAAGATAACATAGCAGAGGCAATCGTTACCAAATGTATGCAAGAGTGTGGTATGAGTAAGCATTTTGTAGTATGTCGTTTTGGTTCTATAACAAATAGTGTAAGGCTTGCATTAGGTTTAGCTTGTCAATATGACAATGTGAATGAAATGGATGATACTGTCTTTTTCGGTGATGGTGATGTCGAAGAATTTACAAACGAATCAAATATAAGGACCCAGATTGAAAGGACACTGTCTGGTGGTGAAATATTCTTGCAAGAACGTAGGGATAAGGTGCGTAAGCAGTCACTTTAGGCCGTATTTTATGATTCGATAAAAAGACATACCTTTG
>OIWT01003058.1_pt1 | contig 16003 bp, 24 predicted proteins | sample 1587701 | NCBI WGS metagenome assembly OIWT01 (sample SAMEA3888904, study PRJEB22519) | human gut metagenome | biome: human gut; feature: human-associated habitat; material: faeces | place: Denmark | collected 2009
ACGCCAAGCGTGTGACCATCATGCCCAGAGACATGCAGCTGGCTCGCCGCATCCGTAACGAAAAGTAAACGTGTATTTCTGAATACAATCTCCGCGTGTTTGTTGCACATAAGGATCACAGGGGAAGAGAGAATCAAATGGGAAGACACTCAAGTCGCCGTTCTCGCAGCCGTAGCCCCAGCTCGGATTCTTATCGTCGTCGCCGCGACGACAGCTACAGCCGCTCACGTCATCGCCACCATCGCAGCTACGACCGCGACAGAAGTGGGAGTCGCGACAGTCGGAGACACCGCGGCGATCGCAGCCGCAGTTCGCACCGCCGGAGTCGTGACCGCCGATCGCACTCCAGACGTTATGACCGCTCCTCTTCCCGCAGTTGCTCGCCCAGAAGAGAAGAGAAAGCGCGTTCGGTAGTGGAGGAAGCCTCTAAGACGGCTTCCAGCGTGCAAACGGTTCCTACGGTTCCTACGGTTCCTGCGGGGGATGCGAACCAGTTCATTCTGGATTTGAACAAGCCGACGACAAAGCGCCGGGCGTTCCGCTTTGACGAGCACGGAAATGAAGTGAACGAGTTTGGCGAGGTGATTGACGCGCCGATCATCCGACCCGCTGCGACCCTGAAGATTAACCGAAAGCAGCAGCAGAAATCGCAAGTCAATCCGTAGAGGAGGCTAGGGAGAGTGATGCGTAGCTATCTCTCGACCTTCACTCCGGGCAAGAGCCTGACGGCCGCGCCCAAGCTAAAGAACCGCTTTATCGTGGATCCGCGCATCAAGACGTCCAATCGCGAGGTGCGCAAGAAGAAGGCGCTGAACTTCATCAAGGAGGGCACCTATGTCAAGCGCGCCGAGGAGATGCGAACCAAGTCAGTCCGCGACCAGATCAGCCAGGCGACGCTTGCTCCATCCTCTGAGGCTGCTGCTATACCTGCCGCGTCCGCTACAGCCAAAACAGATGCAGATACAACGGGAGTGGCAACGACAGACAACACCCCAATTCAGGACCCGAGTGCATTGCCCCCACCACCACACAACCCCACGCCGCTGATGGAGTGGTGGGACTTCGACCTGCTGCCGGCGGAGGTGGCGCAGGACGCGCGCGAGGGCGCGTTCGACGAGGACATGAGCTACGAGAACGTGAGTCTGGAGAACTGCATCACGAAGGAGTGGGGGCGGCGCGCGGGCGTTACGCGTAGCGTCATCGAACACCCGGTTATCGTGGAGCGCAACAAGCTGCCGCCGCCCAAGCCGCTGCCGCTGATGCTGACCAAAAAAGTGGGGATTTGTGTTGGGGTTGAGGGTAGGAGCGGAAGAAGGAGCGGCGCAAGAACCGTGCAGAGCGCGAGGAGGAGAAGCGGATTCGCATCCAGGCGGGCCTGCTGCCGAAGCCGGAGCAGAAGGTGGGCGTGTAGCAATAGCGTGAGGGCTAGTTGACGTACCGGAACTTCAAGCAGGTGCTGGGCACGGAGGCGCTGATCAAGCCGACGTGGGCGGACAACCTGGTGAAGGAGCAGATCGAGAAGCGCAAGCTGGCGCACCAGCTGCGCAACGAGGCGCGGTGCGGGCGCGCGGGGTCGGTCATGCGTAGGAAGCTCACGCCACAGGAGGCTTCGGAGAAGAAGCAGCGGAAGGTGATCGGAGACAAGAATGGCGAATTAGATGCCTGTCTCTTCCGCATCGAATCGCTGTCCGATCGCAAGCAGCGCTTCAAGGTGAGCGTCAACGCGCAGCAGTACCATCTCGTGGGAAGAGTCGGCCGCATTGGGCGATTGCTGATGGCTAGTGTCTGATCGTGCCGTCTGCACGCTGTGTGATGCTGTACGTGGAGGGAACCAAGAAGGCGCTGCGCCACTACAAGAAGCTGCTTCAGAACCGCATTGCGTGGAATGAGCGAGTGAACCCTCCGGACGGGAAGGAGAACGACGACTCGGCGGAGAACGGCTGCACGATGCTGTGGGAAGTTGCCGTCTGCTCTGTCCGTGATGCGTAGGGAACGATCAAGCAGTACCACTTCAAGGACTTCATCATGAAGGACTGCGACAGCGACCTCGACGCTAGGAAGGAGATGGAGGACAAGTCCCTCGTCCAGCACTGGGATTCGGTTGTGAACTATGTTCCGGACATGAGCCGGATTTGGTCTTGTTTGTTATTTTCTTTATTTGATAGGGTTTCCAGGGCGAAAAGAATGAAAACGAGTTGTTTGGAAGGGCGCGATTTGATTGGACGAAAAGCATCTGACGAACGGGCGCAGGATCCACGTGTAGTTTTGAATCCGAATGAACACGCTCTCCTCTTCGCAGCAGAGTACGCTTCCTCGTGGCGCTCCAGCGTAGATACAATCGCCAAACTCGTGGAATCGCTTGGGCAAAACCTCGTTTTCGCCACCAACGTGGACAAACAGCACAAGTCTGTTCGTAGATTGTGACTAAAGGTGTAGAAGAAAACAGCGCATCGAAAAGCGCGTGCTTGTCATAACCGATTACCAGGTGATCACGTTGCGCTCCGGACTCATGACAGGGTATCGCGTGAGTGTGCAGCATGCGGTTAACGTATAGATCGCGCGCGACGCCCCCATTCTGGACATGACGCTCCTCTCGATGGACGATTCGGAGAAGGTCACGATTCAGTTTGGCGAGTGGGGCATTGTCTTCCACACGCTCTACACGGAGCAGCTGGTGGTGTCGCTGCTGAACCGCTACAACGCCCTCTGCACGCTGGTCCCTGCAGACAGGCGCGCCGCTGTTCACCTCTGCGACGCGCTCCTCGCCAAGCGACTGATTTGTGATGCCCGTCCAAGGCCTACTCTTGCAGTGCAGGGTCAGGTGGGTACAGTTCTCACTACTCACAATCAGGTGGGTACAGTTCTCACTACTCACAATCAGACGAACACCCTTCTGGACTGCACTGACAACCGCGAGGCGTACGTGGAGGCGGTGCGCGCGTACTACGCGGCGATGTGCGACAAGTACAGGACGCAGCGACTGAGCGATGTGGAGGAGGACCTGGCGGACCGCATCGCCAGCGGCAGCCGGCAGCTCGTGCTGGACAGCGCGCGGCGCAGCGTGGACGCGCTGCAGGCCGCCGCGCTGCTGGAGACGCTGCGCTGGGACGAGTGGGCGTGGGGCGGCATTGTCAACCGCAGATGGTTCGAGCGCGTGTGCGTGAAGGACATCGGCGCGCAGGAGCCCGCGCGCGGCAAGGACGGCGCGGGGCAGGAGGCGCTGGGCGAGGCGCTGGCCGCCGTGCTGGGCACGAGCCAGACGCTGCGCGAGCTGTGTCTCGACGGCGTGAAGCTGGGTCCGAAGGTAGGGGTAGAGCAGCGGCTGACACGCAGGCGCTGCAGCTGATGGCCGACGCGCTGGCCGCCAACCGCAGTCTCCCGCTGGAGCTGCTGGAGCTGCGCCGCGTGCCGCTCGGTGCAGAGGCCGTCTCGGCGCTGGTGCCCGCGCTGCCGGCGCTGCGGTCGCTGACGCTGGCACACTGCGGGATGACGCAGAGGTGAGCGGAGCGGACGCGCGTGAGGCGTAGCGTGGTGGTGCGGCTGCTGGGCGCGCTGCACGGCTGCGCGGTGCTCAGCCAGGCGCTGCAGGCGCTGGACCTGTCCTTCAACGCCGTCGGCCCCGAGGGCACCAACGCCCTCGCCGCCTGGCTCACCGAGTGTCTGCCGTTCGCGCCGCCCCCTTTACTCACCCGTAGGACCAACCTGCGCGCGCTGGGCGTGGCGGGCACCAACGTCACGTGGCCGGTGCTGCTGGCGGCGCTGGAGCAGCGCGAGCTGCGCGTGGAGAGCCTGGACGTGTCCGGCAACGCGCTGTTCGACAAGGCGTTCTGCCTGCTGAACCCCTTCGTCGCGGGAGGACACGTGCGCCACCTGTCCATCGGCGGCATGAAGGGCGACCAGGCGATGGTGGAGGGCGTCTGCGCCTCGCTGCTGCTCAATCGCAACCTCGAGGAATGCACCATCGTGCTCGACGACACGCCCATGGACTGTGCCGACAGAGAGGCGCTTTGAAGCGTAGACGGGTTCCAGGAGCGGTTCATTTCCCTCGTGGCGCTGTCGCAATCGCTGGTCGAGATCTCGCTCGTGAACTGCGGGATGGACGACGTCTGCGTCAGCACGCTCTGCGACGTCCTCGCCAAATCGTCCAGCAGTCCGCTCCGCATCCTTCGACTCGATGGGAATCTCCGCATGCCCGAGGTGGGGAAGAGTATATTGAGAATAGTAGAGTAAAGGGTAGGCTCCATGTTCCTCTGCACCCTGCTGCAGACGTCAAAGACGCTGGAATGCCTCTCCCTCTCCAGCTGCCACGGGATCCTCGTCTCCAAAATTGCCGAGGGCCTCCAGCTCTCCTCCTGTAGCCACTCTCTCGGCGATGAACCGTAGCCATTCAGCACTTCTTCATGAACGACTGCGGATTGATGGATGAAGACATCGCCATCCTCTGTACTGCGGTAAAGAACCAACACACACTCAAAACGCTGTCACTCGACTTCAACAACGTGATGGCGAAGGGATTCACGCGGATCCGCTCCATGCTGGAAGTAAACACGTCGATTACATCCATGGGCTATCTGCGCTCCCTTCCCGAGGTAGGATCGTAGCAAGGGCGTTACTCGCAGATCGAGAGGTTGTTCGGAGATGCAGACCGAGAGGCCATCAAGAAGTGCAGACGAGAGTGCTTCATCCTGATGATGCAGCACAAACACTGATTCTGTTCCTTTGCCGTGTTTCGTTGCAAACGAGTAACTGTGGAAGGGGAGAGACCAGCAAGCACTAATCATCCACAGAGGGGAGACTACTGTTTTGCTACCATGATTCGATTCTCCGTGATGAAGCGATCCTTTTCCACGATTCCGTTTCGCTCAAAGCTCTTCATTCCGACAAAGAAGGTTGTTCTCCCTCCCCTCCCCTTCATTCATAGGACACGTCCATGGGAAAGATGGACATGCCGCGTTATGCGCGATTGCTGCTGAAGGGAGGGTATTTGGCGCTGGGGAGTGCGCTGATGTGGTAGATATATTCACCAGACGGAGCCCGGAATGTACTCCTATTTGCCCCTCGGCCAGCGAGTGTTGGACGAGATGGAGGCGGTGATCGACAACCACCTGGCCGAACTGGGCGCTCAGAAGATGCAGATGCCCATCATGCAAAGCACGAAGCGCTGGGACACGACCGGGCGCCGTCGTCCCATGGGAAGAGAACTCTACACCCTGAAGGACCGCAAGGAGCAGGAGTACTGTCTGAGCCCGACGAACGAGGAGGTGATCACGGACATCGTGAAGGATCTGGTAGGGACTGTGGATCGGCTCAATCCCAGGCCAATCCGTCGGACTACCCGCTGATGCTGTACCAGACGTCTCCCAAGTTCCGAGACGAGAAGCGTATTAAGACGGGCGTGCTGCGGAGCAAGGAGTTCTTGATGACGGATCTGTAGCTCCCTCCCTCCGATGTGAGCGTAGGTACTCCTTTGACACATCGTTGGACACGGCAAACGACACGTTCGAGAAGGTCGATCGCTGCTTCCAGGACATCTTCCGCGATCTGGAGATTCCCGTGGAGGGCCTCATCGCGGACAACGGCGTGATGGGCGGGAAGCGGTCGAAGGAGTACCAGTGCGTGTGCGGCGTGGGAGAGGATCGCATCGCGCGATGCGACAAGTGCGGCTACTCCTCGCTGGCGGACTCCGCGTCGTTCGTGTCGAGCGGCCTTGCGTTCTTCGACTCGGACGAGTTCGGCAGACTGATGGGCGACCTCGATACGGTGACGACGAAGGACGATTTCAATGCGCTGGTGCAGAACCATCCGAGCGTGATGGAGCTGATGGACGTGTACAGCGTCGCCAAGGGCGAGCTCCGCAGACAGGTCGTCATGCCGAAGGGAAGGTAATGGCGCGATGTCGCGATGAGGGCTAGAGACGTCCACATGAAGAGTTTGTCTAGCAAGTTTGGAGTGGAGTTGCGCGACGAGGACGTCAAGAAGCAGTCCGGGTGCGAATTCGTGGATGATGTCGGCCTGTCTCGCGTTCCTCACCCGTAGCTGCTCGTGGACCCCGCGCTCTCCGAGCTCTTCCCGTTCGCCATCTCCTCTCTCTTCCACGTGACTCCGCCATTTCGCCGGTTTCACGCATAGGTGGAGGTGGAGCCCTGCACGTGCGTTGTAGAAGGAGACGCCTGCGCCCAGTGTTCGGACCGCAGCCACCGCGGCCAGCTGCGCCTGGACACGTCGCTGGAGCTGGGCCACCTGTTCGTGCTGGGCGACCGCTACTCCGCGCCGCTAGGCCTGCGCGCCCGCAACACGCCGGTGCAGATGGGGTGGGTGCATGGCGCGGGCGTGAGGCGTAGGTGCTACGGGCTGGGCGTGAGCCGCATGCTGGGCGCGCTGTTCCAGCTGTACGGCTACAGCGGCGGCGTGCTGTTCCCCGACGCCATCACCACGCGCGACGTCGTCGTGCTCAACGCCGCCAAGTCCGAGGCGGGCCGCAAGTGCGCCGTGGAGCTGCTAGACGCGCTGGGCGACGTGGTGATGGGAGTGGGGCGTGACGCATAGACGAACTCGCTGCGGTTCCTGTTCGACGACCGCGACGCGCTGTCGCTGGGCGCGCGGCTGAAGGACGCGGAGCTGATGGGCGCGCGCGCGGCGATCATCGTGGGCAAGCAGTTCGAGCAGACGCAGGCGGTGGACATCCGGCTGCTGCACAAGCCGCTGATCCGCAGCGTGCTGCGCGGCGAGGACAGCGCGGAGGTGGGCGCGATCCACGAGGCGCTGCGCAAGAAGGTTTTGGGCTTCGACGTGAACCGGCTAGAGCAGCTGGGCTACGACCTGCGTGGCGAGCGCCTGCAGGGCGGGAAGGAATCGATGGAGAATGACGGATTCACAATCCGCAGTGGTTTTAGCAACGCCTATTGGAACCTGATTCAGACGCTGTCGTGCGTGAAGGCGTATAGTTCGAAGGTTTACTGGTGTGTTTGTTTGAATGATGTTGAGTTGCTTGCTGGTTTATCGTAGAGTAGGGTGTTGCTTACTCGCATCCCCTTAACCCAAAGCACTGATTATTGCCACTATTCCCCAAACTCAAAACGCTGCAGTCGTGAGGGATGAATGAGGCGACACTGCATGATGAAAACACCATCGGAACGGAGGAATTGAAGGGCGTGATTGAAAGAGAGGTGGAGGAGCTGTTGGAGCTGAGCGAAGGAGATTACTGCTATATACCCGACTACGAAGCCTACTATGGAAAGAAAAGGGAGAACCTGCTCGATGGGGATGGCATCCTGCGAATGAACGATTCCTACATTGTCCAGGCTACTTGGAAGGAGGGAATCATCGACGGCGATGTGATCCTGTGGGATACGGCGAGGAAGCGAGTCGCGGCGTTTTTCGTTGTTCAAGAGGGAATCATCAAGCAGAGGCTGGACGTCAATACGAAGGACACGCTTCCCGATTTGCACAGTCGTCGTTATGCATATCAAGGAAACCAGGGGATTACCGATTGTCACACGTGGAAGGAGGCTCTTCCCCAGCCTGCATCGCGCATCGCATTGGGCAAAGGGGTTCACTCGCCCATGGATCGGAACGAGGGGGCGCCCGTGCTTTCCCGCTTCAACTACGTGGTCATTCCCGACAACAGCGAGTTTTTCACGGGCCTCACCAACTTTGTGGAGATTCTGATCGTCGGAAAGAACTGCATCACGAAGCTCAGAGACACGCTCAACTTTCAGCTCCTGCAGTCGCTGCGCGAGCTCCACGTTTCGCACGGCAGCTTCTCGCGCGTGAACGGATTGGTACTCTCCCGCCTGCCGCGCCTCACGAAGGTGAGCATCGGCCTGCGCTGCTTCGCCTCCACAGAGCCCGGGGTGGGACGAAAGACGTGCGTCCTCGAGGCCAACCCGCTGCTTCAGACCGTGTCGGTCGGCCAGGGCTCCTTCCCCTACTGGAGCGTGCTGCGCGTGAGGCGTGCGTATAATAGGCGCGATTGAGAAGTAGAGAACCCCGCGCTGGCCAAGCTGGACCTGCAGACCACTGCCTTCGCGGGCTGCGCCGAGGTGGCGGTGGAGGGTGAGTGCGCGTGGGAACGGTGACGCCTAGGCAACGGCGCGCTGCCCTCGCTGGAGTTCCTGGCGACCTGCTTCCAGGAGGGGCAGAGGCTGCACGTGGCGCGTGGGCGCGTGCCGTGGGCGTGAGGCGTAGAGCTGGCCGCGCTGACGACCGTGGTGTTTGGTCCGGGCTGCTTCCGCGCGCTGCCCTCGCTGGTGCTGGAGGGTGCGCGTGGACGGAGGCCGTGAGGCGTAGGGCTGCCGCGGCTGCAGACGCTGCGCCTGGAGGAGGAGGCGCTGCTGCACACGCGCGAGCTGGTGCTGCGTGGTAAGGTGTTGGACTTAGGCGTCACTCGCAGACCTGCCCGCACTGTCCGTGTTCGTGGTCGCCGCAGGCTGTTGCTCCGCCTGTACCCGCCTCTGCCTGCTCGGTGGGCGTGGCGATCCGCCCTCACGGCTAGACCTGCCCGCGCTCTCCCGCGTGATGCTCGCCTCCCGGTCCTTTGCCTCGGCCTGCGCCATGCGCGTGGAGCGTTGTCCCGCGCTGTCGCTGCTTTCTTGTGGGGAGGGTGTGTGTGGTGGTGATGTGTGTGATGGCAATAAGGTGGTGGTGATGGATGATGGGAATGAAGATAAGGAAGTCATGATGCATGATGGGAGTGAAGATAAGGAAGTCATGATGCATGATGGGAATGAAGACAAGACAGCGATGAATGCGAATGATAGCAAGACAGCAACAAATGATGGAAATGATGACACGACAACAGTAAAGATCCTCACACTAAAACAACTCCCCTCCCTAAGGTGGTTCTCAGCAGGTGAGAAGGCATTCTCCCACGTGGAATGTGCGGAGCTGGAGAGTGGGTGTACGAGAGGGCTGTGAGCGTAGACCTGCCATCGTTGAGCGAAAAGTGCATCAAACTGAGTGAGAGTTCCTTTGCCTCCCTGAAGAGGGTTGTGTGTGAAACCAATTGTATTCTACAGCGTGTTCTCATAGAGAAGTGCGCCTTTTGGGTGTGTTTGTTCCGTCACGCCCCATTTGTGGTGTTATGAAAGGGGAAGAGCGTGGCTATGTGCAGATAGCATCTGCATAAGCCAAACAACCCAAAATGGGGTAATTCCACTACCCAAAACCAGACACTTGAAATACGCATCCCCTCTCCCACACCCCATTCTACATCAAATGGCAAACCCAACAAAGAAGAATCCTTCCCGATTCTGATGCACGCCAATTGAGCACTTGATTGGCGCACGGATTTCCGTTGTGGAAACGGGGAAGGCTTGATTCATTCACATTATTTGTTCCATCAAACGCGTACAATGATTGCTGCCGGTAGGCGCTTTGGCACGACCAAATGGGTCTAATGTCGTAGTCCGTTCTGTCCCCAAGGCTTCCGTTGTGAGAGCTTTTGCTACCTCTCCTTACGCTAATGTAGTGGTCGGGACACTGTCCTCACGCACTAGGTGACCCGCCCCAAGCCCGATCCCATTTTCTTCCTCCAGGAGCAGTATGATGCTGATACCAACCCCAACAAGATCATTCTGGGTGTCGGTGCTTACCGCGATGGCGATGGCAAGGTGCGCATGCTCCGCTTTTTTAACTTCTAGCCCTACGTCCTCCCTTGCGTGAGAGAGGCCGAGAAGAGACTTTGCTGCACGCAGAACCACGAGTATCCCTCTCTGATCGGTATCCCCGAGTTCTGTGACGCTGGCGCCAAGTTCTGCTGGGGCGACAAGCTGTACAACGAGTACAAGGATGTGATGGCCAACGCCCAGGCCGTGTCCGGCTCTGGCTCCCTGCGCCTGATTGCTCAGTTCTTGAAGAACTGCAACATCACCGGCGAGGTGCGCTTCCCCAACCCCACCTGGACCAACCAGCACACCATTTTCCGCAACGCGGGTCTTCAGACCAGCAACTACACCTACATCAACAGCGATGCTCCCACGCTGAACTTCAAGGGCATGATGGACGACATCAACAGCGCCCCCGACCACTCCGCGTTCGTGTTCCACGCCTGCGCCCACAACCCCACGGGCGTGGACCCCTCTCACGAGCAGTGGGACGAGATCAGCCAGCTGTGCCTGAAGAAGAACCACATCGTGCTCTTCGACGCCGCCTACCTGGGCTACTGCTCGGGCAGCGTGGACTACGACGCCTACGCCTTCCGCAAGTTCGTGGCTGACGGCCACAAGGTGGGTCTGACCCTGTCCTTCTCGAAGAACTTTGGTCTGTACGGCGAGCGTGCCGGTATGGTGTCGATCATCACCGGCAGCCCCAAGGAGAGAGAGAACGTGGTGGAGCAGCTGAAGATCGGCGCCCGCGCGCTCTGGTCGTGCCCTCCCATCTACGGTGCTCGCATCGTCACCACCATCCTGAAGGACCCCGAGCTGTTCAAGCAGTGGCAGGGTGAGTGCGCCGCCATGTCCCAGAGAATCAAGGACATGCGCGCTCTGCTCGTGGAGAACCTCGCCAAGGTCGGCTCGAAGCGCGACTGGTCTCACATTGTGAAGCAATGCGGTATGTTCTCGTACACGGGTCTGTCTGTGGAGCAGATTGAGAGACTGCGCACTCAGTACCATGTGTACATTCTTCCCTCTTCCAGAGCTTCCGTGGCTGCTATCAACCCTCACAACGTTGAGTACCTTGCCAAGGCTATTCACGAGGTTACCAAGTAAGATATACCCGCAATTTGGTTGTGTTTGTTCGTTTAGATGTGTTGTTTGTGTGATGATGATTGAACCCTGAAATGCTGAGACGTCTTAACAAGGAGTGATCACATCATCACTCCTATTCATGGACTGATCACATCATTACTCCTATTCAAGGACTGATCACATGCATATCATCACCCCTCAAGCAGAGCACACTCAAAAACACAACGCTCACATAAGGAACACAACGCTCACATAAGGAACACAGCACTCACATAAGAAACACAGAAAATGGAAAGAGCATTCTCATTCACCTTCTCAATCTGGTTCAGACGCATCTTCAAGTCCAGCACATCGCGCTGCATCTGGTCGATGAGCCGGTTCGTCTGCTCGCTGGAGGTGGCACTCACGGGCGCGTCGCCATCCACCGACACGTTGGAGAAGACGTCCTCAAAGTAGTTGTACATCTGAATGGCCATCTCGAACTTCTCCTCGCCCAGCTTCTTGCGCAGCTTCACCAGCTCCTCCGTGCCCGTCAGCCCCTGCGCCTCACACTCCGCCCCCAAACCCACCTGGAACGGGTTCTTGAAGTACACCGCGCTGTGCTCGTTGCTGCTCACGCGCAGCCGGTCCGACGTGCTCTTCAGCATCTTCAGAATCACGCTCCGCTTGACCTGCCGCCGCGTGTACTTCCGCTTCACGTACACCTCCTCGCCCGTGTCGCCGTTCTCCACCACCACCGCCTTCCTCCGCTTGCCGCGCGTCTCCAGCTTCTGCAGCATGCGCCGCTCGTACTGCTCGCACTCCAGCGGCTTGATCACCCACTTCTCGTTCACGCGCCGGAAGATGCCCGTGGAGTACAGCGCGCCGTTGATCGCCTTCGTCTTGTCGCCGCGGTACTTGGTCCCGTCGGTCTTGCGCAGCCCGTCGAAGGAGTCGTTGATCTGCTCCTGGATCTCCTCCATCCGCAGCGGGCGCTTGGCGCTCTCTACGCACTTAATGGGTGAATACGCACATACGCAGCACCTCGATGATGCGGCCCACCAATGTGTTGTCCAGGCGCTGCTTCGACTCGTCCGGTAGCGACACGTTCTTCATCGCCTCATTCTCCTCCATGTGTGCCGTCGCGTCGCCATCCATCCGCTGAGCCGCGTACGGAATCAGCACGGCGGGAATGGAATTGGGCTCCAGTTGCGGGTACATTGCGTTCATATCCTCCATTTCGTTTCCCAACGGCTCCTGCGTACTTGGTTGCTCGTGGTTGTTCTATCCGTAAAATTCAGGGAGCAAACGCACCGCCATTAGCGAAGGCAGTACAACGCGCTGATCTTGTGATAATACCATAATTGTCCGTGGCGGATGAACCATTGTGGCGGACTACTCGTCATGAAAAGCAAGGAACGAGAGACCATTTCTCTTTCATCCATTTGGGTCCCTTCAGGCGGCACCGTTCCTATTTTCTAACGCAATGCAGCACGAACCAACCCTCTCTTCGAGCGCCAACTGCCAAGGAGGCGGTGAAGACATTCTACGGATGACACGGCTAGGTTCAACTCCACTTGTTCGTGGCGATCGTCCTTTTCGCTAAACGGATTGTCCATCCTCCGATTTGAATCGGGACTTGAATAGAATTGGGCCCGTCCCTTCGTTATGTAGCCTTAGTGCTTTCTCTCGTATGACGCAACAAATAGGCGGAAATGGAATGAAAATCAGTAGTCGGAAAAGGGAATTGGCACTTCCAATTCGGCTCTGCGCATGAAAGAGATGCGAGGGCATTACCTAAACTTACCGCAGTTGTTGACTTGCTCGTTCTCCATTCGAAAGATGTTCCACACATTTCTGCGGAAGACCTCGATGCACCCGAACACGAGCTGAATCACGTCCGGATTCCAACTCCGCATCTACAGTGAATGAGATTGACGAACCCAACGAGATACAACCTCAACATCCAGGCGCATCGGAGGGTAGCATTCAGAACGATCGCTATGTAATAGACGACGGGATGAGGGATCATCGTGCGTGGGCGCAGCATGAACCACTTCGAATTGCGGTCGGAGTCGTGGAAAAGGCCTACGGGTGGAAGGGAAAGGGAGGACTACCCCAGTCTTCCCGAACATCCCAATAGAGAGCATAGATGGTGTAGATGGATTGCGCAATACAGTAGAGAATGGGAAAGGGAACGCAGCTGTTGGCCACGAGGGAGAGGAAGTACTTGATTCCGTTGTAGATGCTCGGATACGCGTCCCTACCGTGTCATGCGAATCGCGGCGCTCACTTCGTATCGTGGTACCGGCGGAGGTTCTGCGCCATCCGGATGAACTGCGGCAACAGCAGCGACACCATGTGAACCGCCATGAGGGTGCTGGGCGAGAGTGAGGCGAAGGCGTCGTGATAGTTCACGAAGCTCCGCATCGCGATGTTCATAACGATGTGGATGAGGTCGAGGATGGTTTGCGAGTGTGAGGTGAACTGGTCCCCGAGGAAAAAGTCGGGGAAGCGCACGACGTAGAAGGGGACGAAGAGGATGGAGAGACAGTGCCGCAGCATGTACCACTTGTACTTTGTGTACTACGGCTCAGCGCGCGCGGAAGCCGCCACGCGTCCCGGGAGGGGCAGGATGTGCAGCAGGAAGAGGAAGAAGGAGAAGGGCCCGATGAACGAGGCGTGGTAGAATGTCATCGCCTTCTACGCGTGAGCGGGCGCAGCGGCCTCTGCCTGGTAAAAGGCGACGTAGTACCAGAGGTTCACGACCACGAGCATCACCAGCGTGTAGTCTAGGCGTCAGCGCACGCCGCAGCGGGCACAGGAGGCGAGGATGAACTGGTCGGAGGTGTGGGCGAGGTAGGGCTTGTACTTCCCGAAGATGAACTCGTAGTTGATCTTGTGCTTCTGGAACACGAAGATGTCCACGCCCCACAGCCACAGCTGCAGCACGAAGAAGATCTGGAAGCGCGCGTAGCACCACAGCGACGCGCGCTGCCCCGCGTCCAGCGGCAGCGGCTTCTAGCGGTGAGGCCTTTATTCAAGTGGCACGTGCAGCACGGTGAGGTACAGCACGCAGATGAGGACCAGCGACGCGCCCACCTACGCCTCAGCCGGCTCGCGCGGCGCCACGTTCAGACCGACCACGAAGCCGTTCAGCGCGGGCTTGGGGCTGTAGACGTTCTTGAGGTCGTTCATGCGCTTGGACTTCTTGTCGCCGACGAACACGCGCCACAGGCACTCCACGGTGGCGATCACCTCGGGCAGGTCGCGCTGGCGGTAGAAGCTGAGGTGGCTGATGGCGTTATTGATCGTGCCGCGGCTCTTGAAGGTGCTGTTCTTGTCGTGCTTCTTCAGGATCTTGTCCACGGCCTGCTTGTTCAGCATGCAGTAGTTCTTCAGGTAGCCCAGCATGCGGTACAACTCCTTCAGCCCGAACTCCAGCTGCCGGAAGGTTTGCGACTGCGACAGCAGCGACATCTCGTTCTTCTGCCGCAGCTCGCAGAAGCGGTCCACCTGCTTCTCGTACACCTCCACCTTGCCCTTGTACTCCTCCAGCCGCTCCACGTACCACGTGTTCACCATGTTGATGTCGTCCGTGATCTTCTTGAAGAAGGCCTGCTCGCGGTGGATGAACACGCACTACGCTTCAGCACCCCACGCTGACCTACGGACGACTTGGGCAGAATGCACTGAAACAGGATGTTTCCCTTCTCGTCCTCCCACCTCTCCTACTTCTGAGAGCGAGGCGGCATATTCACCGTCGTGTCCACCAACTCGACCACCAGATCCGCGTACACCGCATCCTTCGAAGTGGAGTAGTAGCTATGCGTGTCTAGTCTTCATCCCTCGCACACACATTCCACCCAACAGTTGCTCTTCCAAATCACTCCCATCAGTAGAGACCATTCCCATGAGATCAGAACTACTGACGCGATGAAACATCGCTTGACTTTCTGTATCATCATAGAAATCTACAAAAGCGCGAGGCGTGTAGAGCGATGATTGTTCAGTTGAGGTTCCAAGTGGAGCGGCCGAATTCTTCGTATTGATCTTCAACGAATCGATGATTGTCTTCAGCGCCTCATAGTCCACGTACTACATCATCACCATTTCGCTACGCTTACCTTATCTTTCCACTCCGGAACGATATTTTGAAAGAGGTAGTTTCCAAATTCAACCATCGATCAGCGTTCCTGCGTCGGAAACTGCGTGAAAAACAGGAGATTCTGTTGCCATCGAAAGGAATCTTCCATTCAACGGCGCAGATTCTGGGATATTGGGGGCTAGGAAGGGAATAAGGAGGATGGAGTTTTGATCAGCTAGGGAATGGGGTGTATTGCATTTCAAATGGAGCGATGGAAGGGAATATGAGGTAATACGATTGTATTGATGTGCGGATGAACTGTGGGTAGTAATGAAAGGGTTTTGGGATCAGTAACGAGAGGAGAGGAAGGAAGGGCCAATTATCGGTTGTGGATGATGCAACATGGTGACTTAATTGAGTTGTGTCTGTTGATGTATGTTCTGTGGGGTATGGGAGGTGGATTGGGAAGTTGAATGGATGGAGGATGGATTGATTGAAGGGAGTGAAGAGGAGTGGAATCCAGGTTGAAGATTTCAAATGGAGGAGTGTATCTGTGATTACGAGTACATCTGCTTACTTGATGATTCCAGTATGTGGGAAGGAAGTATTTGGGTGGTCTCTTGTGGATTCTAGTAATCCTGGGTTTGGATGGGTGGTGATTGTGGAGAATGGCGTATGGAGATGCAAAGGTGGAGATCGAGTGTGGATGTAGTTGGCGTGGGACTAGTAGTGCGAATTTTGGGGTTAGAGGTTTGTGTGGTTGGTAATGGAGCGTAATCTTGAATGGAGGTTGCTGCTTCGTATTCTTCGCGTGAATTGAAGCTATGTGGGATGGGCTCTTTCTGTGTTGGAAGGAAATGGGAATTGGGGAGTTGGAATGGGATTACCGTCACGGACGTCGCTGCGCACAGTCAGCACATCGGCGTGGAGAGCGTCGTCCACCAGGAGTAGGAGGTGCTGAATGCAGAGGACTTGGTAGAGGACACTTCCTTTACAGGCGTTTCCTGAGCTGGGGTGTTCTCTAGAATCGACTTTGGAGCGGTAGTATGCTGAGCGCTTGGCTGCTGAGTAGCGGCATCCTGAGCGCTTGATTGCTGAGCAGCGACATCCTGAGAGATTGACTGCTGAGCAGCAGCACCATCAACAACCACATCAACCTCCTTCTCCTCAGACTCGTTAAACTAGGCAGGGTTAATGTCGACGAAGCAGATGAAAAGGAAGCCAAGCGACACAATGATAGCAATCATAA
>OIWT01003063.1_pt1 | contig 15979 bp, 22 predicted proteins | sample 1587701 | NCBI WGS metagenome assembly OIWT01 (sample SAMEA3888904, study PRJEB22519) | human gut metagenome | biome: human gut; feature: human-associated habitat; material: faeces | place: Denmark | collected 2009
ACCGTCGCCATCACCGACGCTGGTGACTCTGATATTCTTCGTACTTTCGAGAACTAAGAATGACAGATGAAAACCTCTTTCGTCATGCTCTCTTTGTTCCACACATTCGTTCTGCTTTTCCGTTTTCTGCTGGAGGCATGTCTGTATGTCGTTCCCTTTTCAATGCTGATGCGTAGACAGTGGAGAATGGTTCTTCTCGTGATGATGCTCCCAAGAGCGCGTCGGGTCCTTCTGCATCCATGAAACGAGTAGGACAACTGCAGGGAGTGATAAACAGCACAGACGGCGGCCCCTACGGAGGAAAGCGCTCCGGAGAAGAAATCACACACTACATACTACAGTCCGGACGGCACGGAGCGCAAGTTCATTTCGGCGCGCGACCGCAAACTGGATTTGGATCGCGAGATTGGAAAAGTGAAGGTTGTACTTGAAATGATGTTGTCACCATCAGGTCATCACCGATTCGTCGAAAGAAAGTGAGGCGGGAGGGTATTGGTGTGATGTGTGCAAGTGCAGCTTGAAGGACAGCAAGGCGTGGCTGGACCACATCAACGGTCGCAAACGTGGCTCGTTGCATGCACGGATGACTCGCAGATCAACACCATCTGGGAAACGTGGTGCGCGTGGAGCACGTGACGGTGAGCGACGTGAAGAAGAAGTTCGAGTCGCTGAAGAAGGGCACCACCAAGGTGTCTGCGAAGGATCTGTATCTGAAGGAGCGGGAAGAGCGTCTGAAGAAGCAGCAGGAGGAGGAAGAGAAGAAGGAGGACGAGGAGGACGAGGAAACGAGGAAGTTGAAGGAGATGATGGGCTTTGGCGGTTTCGGCAGTGCGAAAAAGAAGTGGACTGTTTTCAGCCAAACAGGAGCAACTAGAGTTGGTATTCGGACAAATGGGAACGGCCGTGTTATCCGGTTCTTTCTCGAGCTCGGCCATGAAGGTCTCGTACATCTGCAGCATGGAAGATCCTCTCTTCGAGTTCCACTCGTCCACGTACTTCTTCCGCAGAATGGACCTAATGATCACGCATGCCCTTTTCCCTCACTCCGGGTGCGGAATGTCCATGACGAAGCCCCTCGAAATCACGCCAAAGTAGTATCCCCTCCGAATGAGGTGGTGAAGCCAGGTGATCTTGTTGAATCCGTAATTCACGAACCGCTCGTCAAACGCCGGCAAGAACGCGGACTTCTTCACCACCACATAGGGCTCTTGGATGTAGTTAAACCAGCACGGGACCAGAGAGTAATGGTAGGGGCAATCGGAGAGAAACCACTTCTCGTACAGATAGTTCTACGCATCACCGAGACACTGCAGGCTCACGTGCGTAGACTTGTTCTCGCGGTACAGGGAGCACATCTTGCTCTTGAGACAGGCGATTAGCTCCGGCTTTGTCCGGGGAAGCATCGGCGCTACTCTATCCATGAGCACACTCCATAGATGCAACTTCTCGACGCACTTCTCAATGGAATCGCACTCCGGTTTCTTCACTTCAAAAGCAGGCACAATTCCGGAAAAGAAATCGTCCTGGAGAATAAACGAGGGAAGAGCCTTGAGCGCCTCATACAGCTCAAAAGAAGGCCACATGTCCATGTCTGACAGGAAAAAGTGAGAAGTCGTGGAGTAGCGGATGGCAAGATTGCGCAGCTCGTTGATGGGATAGAAGCCATCCTCCGTCTGCATCCGCAGCACGATGGAAACACGGCCCTCCAGCCCGTACTCGCGTTTCACATCGTTGTAGTGCTCCCAATCATCCTGATTCAAGTACAGTGCAATGCTGATGGGACTACGAGGTCAGCACGCCATTTTCCCTCAAACCCTTTCCACCTCTCTTGTAGGTACACCAAATAAAAGAACCGTTCCATTCTAGTTGTAATGTGATGAGGGATCAGCGTACGACGTCTGCGAAACGTATGTCACGTCGTACTCGTCCAATGCTTCCGCTTCCAAGCGCCTCTCCCCTCGCAGGGCACCTGCAGCGCGCCTCGCAGAGGGTTCAGAGAAGGATGTTGACAACACGAATACAGCAATGCTAGAGCGGTGAAACACAGTATAACCTCCTACGCGCAAAGTGCCAGAGCGGAAAACAGTATTCGGATGTGCATTAAACTGCTTCTGCCACGTGAGGGGAAAAAGGGCGCCTTTTGGAACAAACACAACTATACTCAATGACGCTTTCTCATGATATAGATACCTCCCGCAACTACGAGTGACAGTAGTCCCAAAACCCAACTCAGACCGACGAGTATGGACAGCATCGTCACCGTGAACACGACCTTGGACTTCTTCTCCTCGGGGTATTTCGGCACGCAAATGTCCTCGAACACCGCGCACTCGAACATCACGCGGAACAGATTGTCCTTGCCGCTCTTGTTCACCAGCAGCGGCAGCTCCAAGTCGTACTTGTTCACGAACTCCGCGCACTGCTTGCAAATCGCCGTCTCCGAGAACACCTGCCTCTCACTCCCCTCCACTGCACCCACCGTGGACTCCGGCAGCAGGTCGCCCTTACTGGCGATGAACAGCACCTTCATGTCCCGCGGGAAGCGCTTCTGCAGCTCGAAGGCGTACTGCAGCGACTCGGGCTTGGTCACATCGAACACCAGACAGGCAATGTCGCACATGTCCATGCGGTGCTCCAACACCTCCTCCACGCACGCCGGCGGCACCTCCGTCACGATCAGCGTCTTCTCCTCGCTCTTCTCCTTGCGGCCCACCACCGGCGCCACGGCCGTCGCCAGCTCCAGCGTCGGCACGTACGTCGTGGAGCTGGTGGTGCGCAGCAGATGCGCCAGCAGCGTGGACTACGCTCAACACGCTCCCGCACCCAAACCTTGCCGACGCCCTTGTCGCCGAACAGGAAGGCGTGCGCCACGTTGCGTCGCAGCATGCTGCGCTTCTCCCAGTCCACCTGCCGCGGCTGCGTTACCGTGTAGAGCAGGGAGAGGTCGTCCGCGTAGCCCAGCAGCACCAGCGTGTGCAGCGTCACCTCCGGCGCCACGTGCAGTAGCAGGATCCACTCGGACAGCCAGCCCGTCAGCGTCAGGTCGTTGTTCTCGTTGCTGAAGCAGTTGCGCGGGCACGCCGGGTTCATGCTACTTCTCACGCCCTCGCGCCACACTCACAAGGCGTGGTGCTGGCGGTGCAGCTGCGTCCACACGGGCACCGCGTCCTCCAGCGGCGCGAACACCGTGCGCAGGTCCGCCGCCGTCAGCACGCCCGTCTTGTTCACGTCGAACATCTTGAACAGCTACGCCTCACCGCGCCGCACCACCCGCACCGTGATCAGGTACACGCGGCCCTCCTGCGTGAACTCCACGCTCTGGCCCGCGCGCAGCTTCAGGCGCGGCAGGGGCGTCAGCAGCTGCAGCTCGTTCGAGTACCTACGCCTCAATTCATCCCACCTCGCGCACTCGAACTTGCGCAGCGCCAGCCACACGGTTTCCACGTTGTCCTTCTGCGCGTACATCTCCATCAGATGAAGGAAGCCCTCCTCCGAGATGCCCTGACTGTACTCGTCCACGTACGCGTCGCCGCCCTGCTTCCGCAGCATCTCCTTGATCTTCGAGATGTTCTCCGTCGTCAGCGTCGAACCGTAGCAGAAGGACTAGCGATGAGGCGAATCGCCGACAGATACCTGGAACTCGGCGAGCTCCTCGTCGCTGAGATAGAGGCTGTGCGAGCGGTTGAAGATGCGGAAGATGCGGCGCAGGATGCACTTCACGGTTTCGCGAAGACACTGGAGGTGATTCGATGCAGGAGAACTGACGTTGTGAGAGCGGTCGTAAAGAGGCGACGACGGGAAGTTGTATGAGCGGTCCGCATAGTAGATGATATCGCTGAGGTTCAGGAGGGTCTTGGCCGAACATTTCAGGCACGTCTCCACAAACTAGGTGTTATTGCGCAGAGGGAACGGAACATCATATTCGTTCAGAATGCGGCTGAACACGGCGTCCATCTTGTCCTCCGCCACCCTGTCCATCTTATTTGCTGCCACGATAACGGGTATCTATTGCTAATACGGGTCGATGACGGAAACCTTCGGAGCCAGTCTCTGAATCAACGGGAGCCATTTTGAAAAGATCGTCTCGCCACTCTCCTCGCTCTCGCCGTCCATCACAACCACAATCACATCAGCCTAAATATGAAGCTGAAAACGAAAGGGAAACCGATTTCAGCAAGTCTTGTCTTTTCATATCGTCTTCCACTGCCGCTACGGTTCAATTGATGGAGGAAGACGGTACAGGAGGTATCACGGAAAAGCAGTGAAGTGTGATTCTTGGCAAAACCATGAGGAATGTACACATCTTCCACGATACTCGGAACGCATTCTGTAAACTCATTACAGTTGATTGAGTTGATAATCGACGACTTTCCACTCTTCCCTACTTCCTCACAAAACGCACTCCATATCCTTACCATCTCCTATAAACAAGACTCTCGCTTGATCGCTCATTCTGGAATCGACTCAGATGGAGAACTGTGAGTCTTTGAACATGGCGGAAATCGAGTCGATTTGTGTTGGAAATCGGGCTTCAGAATTCTGAATTGAATTCATTCCTTTTGTATTGGATATTGCATAGCAGTTAGTGAAGAAGGAGTATGCAGTGTAAGAAGGAGAATGAAGACATGTTGGAGGAAGTCAATAGGAAGAGAATGAAATTGAGTGATGAGAAGACGATGAAGAAGCACAGACCAAGCACGTTCACATTTTCAACAATGAAGTGGAGCAGCAACGGTCTAGAGACAAGTCATCGAATTCTGGAATTGGGTGATTGGATTAACGTGCAAATGAGTGGCGAGAGAGTGATAGCGGTGGACATTCAATCCCGTCAGTTGCTGCGATTGAGTGAAATGGATTTGAGTGAAGTGAAACAGAATGAAGTATTGGATTTGAATGATGAAGGAGAGCGATGGGAAGGAGATATATTGAACAATCAACCGTTTGGTTGGGGTGTATTGTACGATAGTGACAATCGAAGAGTGTATGAGGGATTCCGCGTCAAGGAAGTGAATGTGTGTTATGGGAGAAGTTACTATCCTGATATTCAGAAGGTGGAGTATGAGGGTGAGATATTGAATGGGAGGCGATGGGGCCGAGGCATTCAGTATGACCGCAGTGGGTTAGTGATGTATGAAGGAGAATGGATGAATGATGAGCATGTGGAGAAACGAGTGGAAGTGAGGGATGAGAATAAGCTGTTTCACAATTACGTTGAGAAGCTGACTCTTCTTCGTGGTTGTGAGATATACTCCAAAACACTGCAATTCTCTCTCCTGCCTCGTTTGCGTGTATTGCATGTACTCGAGATGAATATTGCTTCTGTCAGCAGAGTGGAGTTGATAGGAATGCATGCATTGGAGAGAGCCGTGTTTGCGTGCAGGTGCCCTTACGATGCCGAGAATGTACGGTCATTCCAGGTGAAGAATTGTGAGCGCTTGAAGGAATTGATAGTGGAGGATGGAGCATTTCGCGATTACTGTGAGTGTGTGATCAAGAATGTGCCTTCTTTGGAAGTGCTTAGCATCGGGAAATCAAACGGCTATAGGGCGATTGGCTGTTTCCGCGAGGCTTCGTTGGAATTGAGAAGTGATTTCAGTTCATGATCATGAGCAATAGACTTACCGAGTTTGAAATCAGTTGCGATTGGAGAGTATTCCTTTAAGAAAGCGTCTGTGGTTGTGTTTGAGAGTAAGGCTTGGTTGCCATGATTCAGAAATAGACTTGCCTGCATTGACTTCCATTTCATTTGACACAAGAGCATGCTTGCGTTGTTCCGATGCAGTGTTTGAGAGTGAATGGATATAAAGTGGAATGAGGAATAGACTTGCCAGCACTCTCCTCCATTTCATTTGGAAACGAAACCTTTATGAAATGCTCATTGCCTGAGTTTGAGAGTGATTGATAGACTGCTGAAATGAAGAATAGACTGTTCCGCACTCTCTTCAATCACTGTTGGAGATAGTGCGTTCTTGTATGGTTCTGATGTTGTGCTCGAGGGTGGTTGCTGAGGAATGAACTGAAGAATAGACTTGCCTGCTTTGACTACAGTTGACTTTGGAAGAGAGGCACTCAAGTACTGTTCCCGCGTTCGATTTGAGAGTGCATCGACCCGAAAGAGAATAATGAATAGACTTACCTGAATTGACTTCCATTCAACTTGGTTGGAGTGCTCTTTCCTTTGGCAGTTTAATGGATGATGAGCGTGATAATATGCCCCTCCCCGGTGAATATAGCGACGGGAATTCTGATAGCGAAGGAAACTCTGATAGTGATGATGATGAGGTCAAGTGTCTGTTTCCTGCTTGATTTCTAGTCTGATGTTAGCACGAGTGAACCCGAATTGGTGATGAAGAGTGAGCACGGCTCTAATGAATGATGACTAGACTTGCCCAAGCTCGTGTCAATTTACAGTGGGGGTACAGACAGTAAGACCTTCCTCAATCCAGAGATCATCACATTGGAGAGTGTGGTATGAATGTACGAGTAAAGACTAGACATGCCGTTGTTGACAGATGTGACACTTCCCGACAAAGCATTCAGATGGAGAGAGAAGGTGACTCTGAACAGTAGGAAGAGTTCATCTCGCTCAGGTGTAGACATTGGCTGCTTGCAAAGCTGTTTCACAAGTTTCTTTTGTGATAATGAGAAAGAATGGGAGGCTCTTCCTCCTTCTAGTGTGGAGTCGATTATTGTGCCTGATTCTGCGTGTAATTCCATACGTGTTGTTTTGGATTTGAGCTCCTTTGTGAAGCTCAAACAAATCGTTATCGGAGACGAATGCTTTGGGGGTGCATCCACATTGATTGTGCGTGGCTTGCCGGCGTTGGAGTCCTTCACATGTGGAAATCAGTCTCTTACGCGTTGCTCTGAGGTAGTGTTTGAGAGTGGCTCATTTCTTTCCCGAGTGATGAATAGACTTGCCTCTATTGGCCTCCTTGATAACTGGCTCTTGTTTTTGTAGACGCTCTACTTTTGTATTCCAGAGTATTGCATTTCTTTTCGGAGTGATGAATAGACTTGCCTCTTTTGACCTCCATTCGATTGTGTTCTGGTTGTGGTGAGTGCTGTTCTAACGTCACCTTTGAGAGTGCTGATTATGTGGAGTGAATGAGTGATAGATTTGCCATTACTCGATTCTCTTGTGCTAGGAACGGATGCATTGGCATTTCTTGATCAAAATTATCCATACAAGTACCAGTATGGCAGAGAAAAGTGTCCTAAGGCTGGTGATGACCCTTCTTCCACTCTCACCATGCGGAGTTGCCTTCATTCAAGAGCATCATGAATAGACCTGCCTGTACTGAAAACCATCTCCACAGAAGAGAAGAGTAATTCCTTCTTTGGACCGCATCACGTTGTGTTGGAGGGTTGTTCTTCTTTTCAATTCTCATTCACTAGATTTGCCCTCGATCACTTCGATTGTCTTATTCAATCCATTTGGTGAAAAGACGGATGCAAAAGCAAAGAGTGCCGGTACAGGTTCTCCTTCATCATAGATATTGGAAAACTCGGCGTCTATGTCATGGATTTGCACTTCTCACATGCTCTTGATTTGGGTGAGGATCTTATTAATACTCTTCAGGAGGTTTCAGTAGCAAACAACTTCTGTAATGGGGCAGATGTGAGAGAAATGGATTTGAGTGTTTTTACGACCCTTAAATCATTCGTTGTGGGAGACAATTGTTTTGCGAATGTTGAGAAGTGCTTCTTGGTTGGACTGCATACGTTGGAGCGTGTGGAGATTGGTAGATTCTCCTTTGTGAAGGATGATTACGATACTGATAATGGTATTGACATGAACCGTCATTTCCGTTTGAGTGATTGTGAGAACATGAAAGAGTTACAACTTGATGGTGGTTCTTTTCTTGATTATTCCGTGTTCGAGATTGAAAATGTTCCCCATTTGGAGACAATTCGGTTCGGTAAAGGTATAAGTGATTATTACGGTTGTTTTCATTGGGCGTCCATTGAGTTGCGAGGTGACAGAGTGTTTTGCGTGTGATTTCTAGATCTACAGAGTCTGAACAGCGTTATCATTAACTCAGGCAGCTTTAATGCTTGTTCCCGTGTTGTGCTCGAGAGTGATTGTTCTGTGTTTTTGTGTTGGAGTAGATTTGCCTTCCTTGACAGAGTTCTATATGAATCCCGATTCGGCTGTTTTTGGTACAGAGAAGGAAGGAATAGAGAACACCTTCATCATGCGGAGTAAGTGAAGGAATCACAAGTCATGAATAGATCTGCCCAATCTCAGCTCTTTCTGTATCGAGGAAATCCAGGATGATGAGCAATTGCTTCCCCTCGCGAATTGTCATCACATCATTCTCGAAGGTGATTCTCCTCTCATTCCAACTGATTCAAAGACATGCCATCCTTATCGAGTGTGTACCTTCCAATGAATCTCTTCTTGCATGTGACGGATGTGAAATTGAAGAGTTGTTGGAAATGTGGGGAGTGAGACGTAGACATTGGAGGGCTTGTTGGATACTTCCTGGACTATTTCCCATGCGTTGCAAATGGCTTGAGTGATGTGAACTGCCCCCTAGTTAACAGTATTGGAATTGTGAACACAAAGCTCAATTCCACTCTGAAGACCCTGAATCTGACGCAGTTCGTCAATTTGAGGGAGATTCACATTGGAAGCGATTGCTGTGAAGGAGTGGAAGAAGTGACCATCGTGGGCTTGAGGCATTTGAATGAGATTACGATTGGTGAGAATGCCTTCACGAAGAAGGGATACAAGCCGGTGGACGGGACGGACGCTAGTCGTCGTTTCTGTTTGAAGGACTGTGAGTTTTTGCAAGAGCTGCAAATTGGTGCTGGCTCTTTCATGGACTATTCAGTGTGTGAGATTGAGAATCTTCCGAATCTGCGCCAGCTGCAAATCGGGAAACCGAAATCAGTGGGTAATCGTGGCTGTTTCCACTGGTCGTCTCTTGAGCTGAAGAGTGAATTAGCGGAGAGTGAATGAAGCCTAGATATCCCAAGCCTAAAGGAGATGGTGATTGGAGCGGGTTGTTTCTGTTACTGTTCTCGGGTCGTAATTGAAGGTGAGTATTCCATTCAGCGATTGATTGAATAGACTTTGAAAGGTTGGAAAGAATTCAGGTGGGTTCTGGCGCGTTCTGTTTTATTCCTGGAAGCGAAGAGGAAAACAGTACGCTGGTTATGAGAAGTGGGTGAATGAAGCGGCAGTGAGGGATAGATTTGGCGAATCTGCTGGTATTAACAGCGTCATCTGATGCGTCCTGTTTCGTGAATGTGAAGAGAGTCGTATTTGAGGGCATTCACCGCATACTACACTAACGACTAGACCTGCCCTCTCTCTCCATTGTCTCCCTTCCCCAGTGCGCATTCAAGTCAAGAACCGTGTTAGAAACGAAGAGTCGTCCTCTCTCCCTCTCCTAACCCACAGACATCTCCCAAAGACTGAGTCAATTCCTTAATGTGTATCTCTCTTTGTTTCACACACTTGTCAAACAACAAACACCTCCACACCTCCTCAATATCTGTAGTTATCTCCCTTGTAAGGACCCGCGACAGGCACGCCGATGTAGTCAGCCTGTTCCTGCGTCAGCTCCGTCAGCTCGCAGCCCAGCTTCTCGAGGTGCAGACGCGCCACCATCTCGTCCAGCTCCTTGGGCAGCGTGTACAGACGACCGCGCTCGTACTTCTTCTCCTTCTGGTTGTCCCAGAGCGCGATCTGCGCCAGCACCTGGTTGGTGAAGGAGTTGCTCATCACGAAGGACGGGTGGCCCGTAGCGCAGCCCAGGTTCACCAGTCTGCCCTCCGCCAGCACGATCACGCCGTGGCCGTCGGGGAACTCGAAGCGGTCCACCTGCGGCTTGATGTTCTCGCGCTTCACGTCCTTCATGGCGTACAGTCCCGCCATGTCGATCTCGTTGTCGAAGTGGCCGATGTTGCACACGATCGCGTTGTTCTTCATGTGCTTCATGTCCTCTGCCAGAATGATCTTCTTGTTGCCCGTGCACGTCACGAAGATGTCGATCTCGCTCACCACGCTGCTCAGACGCACCACGCGCAGGCCGTGCATGTAGGCCTGCAGCGCGCAGATGGGATCCACCTCCGTCACGCACACGATGGCGCCCGCCGCCACCATGGCCTCCGCGCAGCCCTTGCCCACGTCACCGTAGCCGCACACCAGCACGCGCTTACCGGCGATCATCACGTCGGTGGCGCGCATGATGCCGTCGGGCAGGGAGTGGCGGCAACCGTAGATGTTGTCGAACTTGGACTTGGTCACGGAGTCGTTCACGTTGATGGCGGGGAACAGCAGCGAGTGGTCCTTCTCCATCTGGTACAGGCGCACCACGCCCGTCGTGGTCTCCTCGGACACGCCCAGGCACTTCGCGGCGATCGATCTCCACAGATGGCAGTTCTTGGGGATCTCGCGGCGGAGCAGAGCAAGCAGGCACTTGTAGTCCTCGCCCTCCACGGCCGCAGGGTCGGGAAGGGTGCCATCCTTCTCGTAGAGGGCCTCCCACTTGGCTCCCTCGTGGATGAGCAGGGTCATGTCGCCGCCGTCATCGACGATGAGATCGGGGCCGCAGACACCACCATCGGCAGTGGGCCACAGAACGGCCTTCAGAGAGCACTCCCAGTAGTCCTCGAGGGACTCTCCCTTCCAGGCGAACACGGCAGCCGACTTGGCAGCGACGATGGCCGCGGCGGCGTGGTCCTGGGTGCTGAAGATGTTGCAAGAGCACCATCTGAGAGAGGCGCCGCAGGCCTTCAGCGTCTCGATGAGGACGGCCGTCTGCACGGTCATGTGGAGCGAACCCGTGATACGAGCTCCCGCAAGTCTTCCGGCGTACTTCTTGCGGCAGGCCATCAGACCGGGCATCTCGTACTCGGAAAGGGTGAGGTCCTTTCTTCCCCACTCGGCAAGGGACATATCGGCAACCTACAGCGTCAGGAGCTTCGAAACAAAGAGCGCACCTTATAATCGTTATCGTTCTGCATGACTACTACGGATTTGTGTGAGTGACCATTGGAACCACGTTGCGGCGGAAAGCGGGACGATTTTGAACAAACAGACGCACTTCGCGAAATCCACCTTTTTGAGAAAACGCGTTTCGTTCTTTAGGTACACAGCTATCCAACACGGTTTATCGGGCAATCTATAGGTGTGGAGGGTCTGCGGATGCAGCCGAATCCACTCTTCGTCCTCCTTCTTCACCACCTCGCTCGCGATGTACATCTGCCCCGACGCGATTTTGGCGATGCTCAGGTCCGTGGCCGAGGGACTGGAGCGCACATTGTGCAATGCCTGATCTACGCCTCAGCCCTCTCCACATCGGCCACCCTTGCTCCACAGACTCACGTACAGCTGGCTGGCGGCGGGGATGCAGAAGGGGTCCATTTCCCGCGGCTCGGCGCACACCCATCCCGTGGTGGCTACCGCCGCCTTGTCCTTCACCACCGCCTGCAGCGTCTGGGCGGAGACGCGCAGCCAGGTGCCGTCGGCGGTGTAGATGATCTGCTCCACGTCGAAGCGACTGCCCTTGGGGATGGCGGGTCCCTCGGGGATGGCGAGCGAGGGCGCCTTGCGGGAGCCTGCGCGTGAGGAAACAAGACAAGCGGAACAGCAGTCCTTGATGGCGACGAAGGCGGAGTTGGCCTTGGCGGGCTCGGTGATGGCGTTGGTGGGCTTGTCGATCAGCTCGTCCATGAAGACTACGGTTGAGAGAGGCGGCGACGCGCACTGGAGGTGTTGCGACGACGGCGGATGTTGAAGTGCTCCAGCATGCGGACTGCGCCGTCCATGTGCATGGTGCCCTGCGACTCGTAGCGCATCCAGGCCAGCATGGAGGCCTGCTTGGCGGTGTAGCGCTTCTCTGGGTCCACCACCAGCAGGTGTCGGATGAAGTCCTTCGCGTCCTCGCTCACGTGGTCCCACTCGGGCGAGGGGAAGTCGAACTGCCCGCGCAGGATCTGCCGGTACATCAGGACGTCGTTGTCGGAAGAGAAGGGCGGGTACCCGCACAGCCTGCGCGTGAGCGTCATGCGACACGGCTACAGGATGTAGGTGATCACGCCGATGGCCCAGATGTCCACGGGCGGGCCGTACACCTGTCCCTTCATGATCTCGGGCGCCAGATAGCCCGGCGTACCACAGGAGGTCGACAGCCCGCTCATCGCGTGGGTCTAGCGGTGAGCCGAACACAAAGGGAGAACCTCACGCGCGAAGCCGAAGTCGGCGATCTTGATGTTAGTGTAGTCCTGCTTGTTCTTCAGCAAAATGTTCTCGGGCTTCAGGTCGCGGTGCACGATGCCGCGGTCGTGGCAGTAGGCGATGGTGTAGAGCAGCGTGCGCACGACGGTCTGCGCCTCGCGCTCCGAGTAGCTGGCCTTGCTGACGATGGCGTCGAAGAGCTCGCCGCCGGAGCAGAGCTCCTGCACCACGTAGAAATAGTCGTTGTCCTGGTAGAAGCCCTTGATGCAGACGACGTTGGGGTGCTGGCGAAGCAATGACATGATGGACACCTCCCGCTACGCGTAACAGGAGAAGAGGAGCAGCACGTTCAGGGAAACAGTGTCATCGCCGGAGAGCTGCGACTTGGTGATGACCTTGATGGCCACGTCCTCGCCCGTCTTGCGGTCCGTCGCCAGCTTGACCACGCTGTAGGTGCCCGAGCCGATGGCCGTCTTCAGCTTGTACAGCTGGTTGATGTCCGCCTTGATGGCGCAGGCGTTCGTCTTCACGCCCGTGTTGTTGTCGTCTACGGTGAAGGCGAAGCGAAGCAGTTGCCATCATCCTCCACGACGAAGTTGAACAGCTCCAGCACGCTGTTCGCGTAGCTGTCCATCGACTCCGAAAAGAGGTCCAGCTTCGCCGCACGCACCTTGTTGATCGCATCGGCCACACTACGGTTGACGGCAGGCGCATGACGCACTAGTGGTACTGCACCTTGGCCTTGGAGGAGGGGAGGTCCATGGCGATCGTCTCGATCTCCCGCAGGAAGGCCCGCAGATCCTTCACATTATCGCACAGCTCCATGCGCTTGAGAATGAACCCCAGCTGCGGGTCCACCTCGTCCTAGGAATGACGGTGGGAAAGGGAGAGCACGGAAATCTCGCCGGCAATGGGACTGCTTTCGTTTCCGCTCTCATTCTGCAGAAAAAGCGTTTTTGCATCTTCTATCGCGGCCTTCCACGACTTCCGCTCCAGCACCGTCTCGAACGCGAACCAGTACACTTTCTTGCTATTCTATGCACTCACGCTGCACAACAAATAGCCACCAATGTGATCGACAGACAGTGCGGCTTGTCTATGTTGTACTCGCAATCTTCCACGCTGGCAATATCTTTGAGAGAAATATATCCATCGCACGCTCCTCCCTCCTCCGCGTACCATTTGAGCTCGCTCTCCCGCAGTTCTAGATAGCGGCGGGACCATTTCTTGCGAAAAGTCGACTAAACGCGTAAGTACGCACACCACGAGCAAAACCTGTTTCTCTAAATAGCCACTCTTCAATAGCTTGTTCGTCATCTCCGCTGTTTGTGGAAAGAAACGCGAAAAGGTACGCTTTCACGGATATCGCCAAATACGCCAGATTCCCGTTATTGTCACCACACAGTTGCTTTCCTTTTCCTTCCTCTTCTCAGAACGGAAATGAGAGAAAGGAGGGGATCCGTAGGCGCTGTACGAACGCGATTCAGATGGAATGCAAGAAACAAGGAAACACACACAGAACACTTAGAGCTTCGTAGCCAATGCGCGAATTCGCGCCTCGAACTCTCCATTGGCGATGGGAGACAAGTGAGAGTAAAACGGATTCATAATACACTGCGAGTTATAACGACGCAGGGCACAAACGTTCGTATAGTATTCCTGGACATTGACGAAGAACTGCCGGATGCGGTCCTCGCTCTCTGTTTGATGCAGGAGGAGAAAGCAGTGATGTAGACAGTGAAGGAAACACCATACAGGACCCATCAACTCCAGGAAGGATATTTCCAGGCGTTAAGTGGGCAGAGACGAGGTATCCATTTGACCTGTCGATTACACCCAAGAATCTGCGCGTTGAGATAGGATGGAAGAATGGCTACTGCGCATTTGTTGTTTTCCGCTTCTCATCAACTACATCGAGTGCGGAATAGAGAATGAACTCCGAAAGGTGAGGAGTCGTCTCCGCCTACGATTTGAGTGAGCAGAAACGTATCGAGTACGCCCTCCTTACCAACGGCCACAGAGAGGAGAGGCTCATCGTTTCCGAAGACGACAAACCGAACTGGATGCGCCATGTTTTTTCTTTGAAACGGCAGTTGATTCTTCACAGTCATGGGAAACGACGGCGGTACGAAGGCGCTGATGAAGAAGTACTCCAGATGGGGCGTGAAGAAGGAAGTCGCGCATTACGAGACGGAGGAGATTCTTAACGGCAAGTGGTCGACATGCGCCCTTTCTGGAGAGGCACTGCAGAGTCCGGTGACTGCTTCGCCCTCATGTGATGTGTAGATATGTTCCGATGAGCTAGGCTATCTGTTCAACAAGGATGCGGTCATCCAGGCCATTATCGACAAGAAGATGCCGAAGGAGTTCGCCCACATCCGAAAGCTCAAGGATGTGGTGGATCTGAACCTCGCGGTGAATCCGGATTACACTCCCAAATATACTGGAGACTCTGCCAACTACTGGCAGCAGGACATTCTCGGCGGCAAGTACATTTGCCCAATCACAAAGGAAGTCGTTGGTGGCAAGACGCACTTCTGCTATTTGCGGACGTGCGGCTGTGTCATGGCGGAGAAGGCGATTAAGGAGATTCCCTCCTCCACCTGTCTCGTGTGTGGCAAGCCCTTCACCGAGGACGACGTTATTCTGATCAATGGATCGTGAGGCTTTCAGAGTGGGGTGAAGCGTAGGGAGGAGGACAGAAAGGGTCTGCGAGAGCGGATGGAAAAGCGAAGACTCGCTGAAAAGAAATCGGTTGGATTTGGCTTGTGTTGCGTGATGTATAGAAGAAGCGCCATTCCCACGAAGAGGACAAGGAGAAGGAGAAGGTTGCGAAGAAGGGCAAGTGATCCTCTTTGTTTTCAAACACTTCGTTGCAAATGCTCCTTGTTTGAAATCGTTCATGGAAATGATTGGAGAACGAAATTGGTCATTCGCCATTCTTCTACTTTGCCATTATTTGAGGATGCGTTCTCTCATCCTTCTACTTTGCATTGCTAGCATCGCGCTGTGCTCCTCCACTTCCATCGACAAGCTGCTGAAGAGTGTTTCGGAGAATGAGCGCTATTCTGCCATGTCTTCGAACAGTAACCCTATGTGTATGTGCATCCATTTGAGGATAACACATAGTGTGCGGCCATTACGACACGAATTGCTTGCAGCGAGAATCTGGATGTGTACACAAAGTGTATTCTATGAGGAGTAGCTGTTGATGTTGCCTTCCGTTTACAAGGAATGGTCCATATGGATCCCCAACTGGCGACGATCACTACCTACACCTACAACGACAACATGTGCATGCCGAACGAGTTCCACCACCTCGTCGGCATCAACGCGGCAGTGAAGCGCACCAATTCGGTGACTCGCGAGTATGACTTCCACATCCGGGGAGCCTTCTTTGCGGTCTCCGAGGAGTACCTGAAGCATCTGAACTGCAGTTCAAAGCTGACGCCCAAACGCTCCTACCCGATGAAGGCCTACCACTGCGTGGACGAGACGGGAGAGAATCCGTTTGCGGATATCGAGCGTGATATTGGCCGCACTGTCCACTACACTCTCGAGTTCTTCGATGATGCCATTCACATCCACTATCCCGGCGCTGTAATGGCTATTCCTCGTCTGTCAAGCGAGGGCTGCGATAAGGAGCTTTCGTTGCTGCCTTCATTGACTGAAAAGAGTTATCTTGCTTGGATTCTTATCGGTGGAGTTGTCGTTGTGATTGCCGCTGCTCTTCTGATTATCCGCAAGAGAAGAATGGCATCTGAAGATGAAGTGGTCTTGGTGTAG
>OIWT01003067.1_pt1 | contig 15960 bp, 19 predicted proteins | sample 1587701 | NCBI WGS metagenome assembly OIWT01 (sample SAMEA3888904, study PRJEB22519) | human gut metagenome | biome: human gut; feature: human-associated habitat; material: faeces | place: Denmark | collected 2009
TGGTGATGGCCTTATCCGCGCCCAGGCCAAGCACCAGCATAACCGCCGCGATGAGCAGGTTGCGGGTCTTGGTGAAGTCCACCTGGTTCTCAACCAGAGTACGCAGGCCGACCGCAGCGATCATACCGTAGAGCACGATGGAAACACCGCCGATGACCGGTCCGGGCATGCTGGTGATAAGCGCCGCGAACTTGCCCAGGAAGGAGATCAGAATCGCGAAGCACGCCGCGATTTCAAGGGTCAGGGGATTGTAATTCTTGGTTGCCGCCAGCACGCCGGTGTTCTCAGAATAAGTGGTGTTGGCAGGACCGCCGACCAGGCCGGCAAACATAGTGGCCAGGCCGTCGCCCATCAGGGTGCGGTGCAGACCGGGATCCTTGATGAAGTCCTTGCCGACAACCGCAGAGGAAGCAGTGACGTCGCCGATGTGCTCGACAAAGGTCACGATCGCAATGGGGGCAACCAGGCCGATGGCACGCATATCGAACTTAGGCAGGAAGAAGGGAGGCAGATCCAGCCACGGAGCCTGCGCAATGGTGGTGAAATCCACCATGCCGCAGCAGATGGCCGCCACATAACCGACGATGATACCGATCAGAATGGGCACGAGCTTGAACAAACCCTTTGCAAAGAGCGAGGTGACGAAGATCGCCGCAACGGCAACCGCAGCCACCAGCCAGTTCAGGCCAACGTTGACAGTGCCGATCTGCGTGGTGATGTTGTTGATCGCGGAGGGCGCCAGCATCAGACCGATGATGGTCACGACGGGGCCGGTGACGATCGGCGGGAAGAAGGAGCGAACGCGCTCCGCGCCGACAAGACGGACGAGCAGCGCCAGCACCAGGTACAGCGCGCCAGCCACAATGATGCCGCCGGTGGCGTAGGGCAGAGCGGCAAGATAAGCATCTGTGCCGATCTCCGCATTGTCAGAGCAGATCTGCGCCGCACCCTGAATGGCGGCGATGAAAGCAAATGAGGAACCGAGGAACGTGGGAACCTTGCGGCCCGTGCACAAGTGGAAAATCCAGGTGCCGACGCCCGCGCAGAACAGCGCGACCGCGGGGCTCATCCCCGTGAGCATGGGAACCAGCACCGTTGCGCCGAACATGGCAAACACATGCTGAATGCCGAGCAGCGCCAGTTTTCCGGCAGAGTCCTTTTTTGCAGAAACGGTCATAACTCCATCCTCCTGAAAAAAGTTTGGTTTCTATCAAAACAGGCGCTTGCGGCCTGCTTCAACCTGAATGATGCTTTCAGCCCTCCTGGCCGTAAAGCTCGACGCTTTCCACGCCGTCGAATTCCTTCACGCACACGCGCACCATCTCCTGCCGGGAGGTGGGCACGTTTTTGCCGACATAATCGGCGCGGATGGGCAGTTCGCGATGTCCGCGGTCGATCAGCACCGCCAGCTGAATCGAGTTGGCGCGGCCCATGTCCATCACCGCTTCCATCGCGGCTCTGGCCGTGCGGCCGGTATAGAGTACGTCGTCGATCAGCACGATGTTTTTGCCATTCACATCCGCCGGCACGTCGGTGCCCTTGAGCTGCGGATGCTCGCTCAGCAGCGACAGATCGTCGCGGTAGAACGTGATGTCCAGCGTTCCGACCGGCACGGGGCCTTCCGCCTGCTCGATGAGCTGACCGATGCGCTCGGCCAGCGGCACGCCGCGGCGCTGAATGCCGATCAGCAGCAGGTTTTCCACGCCCTTGTTGTGCTCGATGATCTCATGCGCGATGCGCTTGACGGCACGGCTCATCGCCGCTTCGTCCATAATGTCAGCCTTTTTGCGGAACTCCATGGTGCTCTCTCCTTTTCCGGCAAAAATAACGCCTGAAAGGTTCTATCCCTTCCAGGCGATGCAGACGCAGTTGCGTTTTGCACATAGCAAAGCGTATAAAGCCCTTGCCGAACTCACTGGAACGGATTAAAGGAACGTTGTACCTTCGCTACTATATCACAGACCGCAGGGTTTGTCCATAAATCCGCCCATAAAGCCTGTGTTAATTTTTAATCAGACATTTTTCCCGCTTTCCCGGCGCAGGCGCTCCAGCACGGCGGCATAATCCTGCGGCGGCTCGGCGACGAAGTTCATTTCCTCGCCCGTTTTCGGGTGACGGATGTGCAGCTCCCGCGCGTGCAGCATCAGCGGGCAGTTCCCCGCGCCGGATCGCTGAAAACCGTAGATCGGATCGCCGCAGACCGGGTGCGCGAGCGACGCCATGTGGACGCGGATCTGGTGCGTGCGCCCCGTCACCAGTCGGCACTCGATCAGGGTGCATCTGGTAAAGCGTTCCAGCACGCGGTAATTGGTGCGTGCTTCCCTGCCGCCGGATACAACCGCCATCTTTTTGCGGTCCTTGGGGCTGCGGCCGATGGGGGCATCCACAAAGCCCTCGTCGTCCCGAAGATGTCCTTCGACCACCGCCCAATAGACGCGCCCTGCGCTGTGGACGCGGATCTGCTCCGCCAGATCGACGTGCGCGGCATCGTTCTTGGCCACCACCATAAGCCCCGTGGTATCCTTATCCAGCCGGTGGACGATGCCGGGGCGCATCTTGCCCCCGATGCCCGAAAGATCATCGCAGGCGAACAGCAGCGCATTGACCAGCGTGTCCTGCTGATGCCCCGCCGCGGGATGCACCACCAGCGCGCGCGGCTTATTGACCACCACAATGTCCGCATCCTCATAGACGATGGGGATGTCCATCTCCACCGGCACGGCCTCCAGCGGTTCCGGGTCGGGCAGCGTCAATTCGATCTCGTCGCCCGCGGTGAGCTTCTCCCCCGCTTTGCCGGGCGCTTTGCCGTTGCGCCGGACGCAGCCGTCCTTGATAAGGTTCTGGATGCGTGAGCGGGTCTCCCCGCTTTTCTGCGCCAAAAAGGCATCCAAACGGATGCCTTCGTCGTTGTTATCTGCAATCAGGTGCAGTGTCTGCATCTTCATTCTTCTCCTTGGAATCAGAAGGGTCATGATTTCCCCCTTCGGTCTGCGCAGCCGCCTTGGGCGCGCCCCAGCGGTAAACCGCATGCTGCTTGTCCTTCTCTTCAAAAAAGACCATCCAGATTGCCAGCAGCACGATGCCGATGTTGACACAGGCATCCGCCACATTGAACACCGCAAAGTGGATCAGGCAGAAATCCAGCATATCGATGACATAACCCAGCACGATGCGGTCATAGAGGTTGCCCAGCGCGCCGCCCAGCGCCAGCGCAATGGCGATGCTGGGGAACACGGGCAGTTTTCTGCGCGAAAAGAACAGGAAATAAACCGCCGCGAGGGAAATGAGCACCGTGATGGTGATGAGCAATCCTTGCTTGCCTTGCAGCATGCTGAACGCCGCACCGCGGTTTTCGCAATAAGTGAAGTGAAATACGCCGTCGATCAGCGGCAGCGAACCGCCGTGCTCCGTCACCAGCGCACCGGCCGCCCAATTCTTGACCAGACGATCCCCCATATACGCCAGCGCGATCACGGCAAGGTAGACAAAAGGCATTATTCTTCCTCCTGTGGGATGGGCACGATGCGCCGCGGCGCGGTCAGCGGATGATCCTGCAAGTTCTTGCGCTCCGCAGCCGCTTCGGCACGATCCTGCGCAAGATCAATGCGCGGCATCTGCGCGCCCGCCGCACGGGGCGACGGCGCAGGCTGTGCGTCCGCGCGTTCCTGTCCCAAGCCGGAATCATCGAGCAGCTGCATCTGCGCACCCAGCAGCATTTTGAAGTTCTGGCGGTAAACCGCCGCCTGCTGCCGCAGCGTTCCCAACTGACGGCGAATCGCATCCGCCTCGCCATTGGCCTGACGCACGATGCGCGCCGCCTCCGCGTTGGCCGAGGCGATGATCTCCTCCGCGTTGGCCTTTGCGCCGCGCGTGGTTTCATCCGCACTGCGCTGCGCGGTAATCAGCGTATCCCGCAGCGTGCTTTCAAGATTTTTCATGTAGGTGAGCTGATCGGTCGTGCTCTTGAGGCGCTCGCGCAGCTCTTTATTTTCTTTGGAAAGGTTGTCGATGAATGCGGCAAGCTGGTCGAGGTAGGCGTCCACCTCGGCGTCATTATAGCCGCGGAGCTTGAACGAGAATTCTTTTTCGTGAATCTGGTCCGAGGTAATCATCAGCGCATCTTCCTTTCCGAAGCTCAATGGGTCATGGTTTCAGGAACGTTTCCACCTCGATAAACAGGCGGCCTTTGCGGCTTTCGCCCTGCACGGCATGAACCTTGACACGCCCGTGGCCGCGCACGGAGATCACATCCCCTTCCGCAAGCTCAACGTCCGGCCGGGTTTCCTCCGCCCAGTTGCGGTTCACCGCACCGCCGCGGATCAGGGTCTGCGCCTTAGCTCTTGAGAGCCGAAGCGTCTGCGCCAGAACGGCATCCAGCCGGAGCGACGGCACGTTGACCACCGCCCTTGCGCCCTGCTCCGCCGCAGGCATTTCCCCGTCGTATTCTGACGAGCGCACCGACGCGCTGCCCACGCTGTCGAGATGCTGCTCAAGATATCCCGCAATGGCCGGAAGCGCCGCCACATAGGCGCTGCTCCCCTCCAAACGAATATCTCCCAGCGTTTCTCTTTCCAGTCCTAATCCCAAACAGGCGCCCAGCACATCCCTGTGCTGCGGCGCCGCATAACGACCGTCCCATGTAATGCGCACGATGCGGATCGGGGAACAGTCCGGCTCGCAGCCCTCCTGCCAAATGCCGACCACGGCGCGTTCCGCGTCCTCACCGCCGCCAAACAGACCGGTTTCCAAACCTTCCCGCCGCGCCAGCGCAATCAAGCGCGCCTGCGCATCCGGCGTGAGAAATTCAGAAAAAACAGCGCGCCTGCCGCGCTCCGCTCCGCGGATCAGATCCGCAAAGCGCGCCATCTCCCGGTGCATTTCGATTTCATTTCTCATAGATAGTACACATAGGCCATGCCGTAGCTCACCACGCGCATCAGGATCATCAGCACGAAGTAAGAAAACAGCGGAGCAAGGTCAATGGGCAAACGTCCCCCCGAAAGCTTGTAGGCCAGCGGGCGGAACGGCGCAATCAACGGTTCCGTGATGCGCAGCAAAAAGGCGTAAATCGGTACATCCGGCCGCAGGAACCACGAAAGCACCGCGCGGATCACAATGCACCAGGACGCCGCCTGAAGCACCCAGTAAACCCCTCTGAGTACCTGATAAAGTATCTTACCGATCACAGCATCTCCTTAATGATGACCGTCTTCAAAGATGGTGCTGCTGCGGCCGTCGTCGGCATAGGTGCCGGCGACCTCCACCGTTTCGGGCGCGAGCAGATAGGTCTGCGCAGCGGCTTTCTTGATGGTGGCGTTGATGGCATAGCAGGCGCCGATGAGGGTATCGATGATGCGCTGCGCCTCTTCCAGCTCCAGGCTTTCGAGGTTAATCAGTACGCTGTGGCCCTCGAGCAGATCGTCGATGACATCCTTGCTGTCCTCATAGTTGGAGAGCTGGTAAATCATCGTGCGGTGGCGCGCGGCGACCGCAGGATGGTTGATGATCTTGGAGGACGAGCCGTAGGTCGTGGTGGCCTGAGGCGCGGGCTCGCGATAATCTTCTTCATATCCGTTATCGTAGCCGTAATCCGGCTCCGCCTGCTGCGGTTCACGCTGATAGCTTCTGCCTGCCGAGTAACTGTCACGTCTATTTGCCACGGGGGTTTCCTCCTCGTAATCCATATCTTCCTGGGCAACCGGTTCCTCTGAAGACCCCAACCCGATGAAGTTGAGGAAATTCATGCCTTTCTTCTTTGCCAACTGGCTCCACTCCTTACTTTATAGCTTCCGTTTCCGGACCATAGCCTTCGCGCCTGCCGAAGATCGAAGTCCCCAGGCGCACCAGCGTTGAACCCTCTTCCAAGGCGATGTGCGCATCATGGCTCATGCCCATGGACAGGATCTGAATTTCTTCATCCTGCGCGCGCAGATCGTCGAATAAGCGCCGTGCATCGGCAAAGGTGCGGCGGGTTATGCCCTCATCGGGCGTGTTGGGCGCCATGCACATTAAGCCCCTGACCTTCAAGTGTTCAAGCTCCTTGCAGTACGCATAGAGCGCGGCGAGCTCTTCCGGGCTCACGCCGCCCTTCTGCTCCTCGCGCGCAGTATTGACCTGCAAAAGGATTCCGACGGAATCCCTGCCGCATTTTGCGGCCTGACGGTCGATCTCCCGAGCCAAATCAGGCTTGTCCACCGAATGGATCAGCACGACATCCTTTATTATATACTTAATCTTGTTGCATTGCAACCGCCCAATCTGGTGAAAGCGAAGCTCTTTTGTGATTTTTTCGTGCTTCTCCACCCATTCCTGCACGCGGTTTTCTCCATAATCGAAGATTCCGCACTGCGGCAGCAAATTGATGGTTTCCGCCGACTGGGTTTTGGAGGCAGCTAGCAGCGTATACGGGCGGCCCTGCGCCGCCGCATCCAGTTTCGCGCGCACTTCGTTCACTCTCGTGCGCAGCGTTTCCAAATCCTGATCCATCGCTTATGAATCTCCTTTTATTTGCGGATCCTCGTGCCGCTGGTCAGCGCGCCGTCCTCCAGCGGCATGATCAGCGCGTGCTTGGAATCCTGCCCCACCACGCGCACCGGCACAAACGTATTGCTGTCCATCAGATAAACGCCCTGCTGCGAGCCTTCGGTCTTGAGGGCGCTCAGCGGCACCATCATGCCCTCGACGCGCCCGCCGATGACAGCGGTGAGTTTCCGCGCGTTGAGGAGCGGAGAAACATCCTCGCTCATTTCCAGAATCACGACCAACTCGTCGCCCGTTCCGGAAAGCTGGCGCACCGTGGCGTTGTAGGTGATGTCTTCATAGGACCGGAAGTACAGCGCACAGGTCTCCCCGATGCCGATCTTCCAGGTAGAAGCCTTTGTGGTAAAAACAACATACCATTCGTTGGGCTGCACAAGCCGGTAGAGATTCTGCTGGGAGCGCAGCTCGTCCGGCACGGCGGGATTGCTCTCGCGCAGCAGCTCCTTGACGGCGGCGCCGTCCAGCGCGTCAAGCGTATCGGGATTTAGATACGGCTCCAACCCGTCAAAGGTAAAGCTGACAAAACCCGCGTTGTCCGCCGGATATTGCGTCATCCAGGTGGAAATCTGCGATTGGAGCTGCGTCTTGCTCGCGTAATACTGCGCCAGCGTCGCATCCTCCTTGGCCTCGGTGGTCTTTTCGATATAATCCTGCCGCGCGCTCATCAGCGTGCGCAGCTGCTGATCCAGCGTGTCCAGCTGTGCGGGATCACCGGCAATCGCGCTGCGAATGGCCGCGGTCTGCACGGAAATCGAATTGTTGTAATCGTCGATGGTGACGTTGATGATGCTGCCCAGCGCCTGCTTCTGCCGCTGCTGAATATCCGTCATCAGGTTTTCCAGCTCCGTCATCTTTTCACCGGAATACCCCGTGGCATAGACGTTGACCACCGGTGTCCCTGCGGAAACATAGCTCTCCTCCGGCACGAGATAATCAATTTTGCCGTAGCTTTCGGCACGGACGCAGGTTTCCGACCGAACAATGAGCGCATCGACAGTCGTCACGTCCTCAATCATGCCGTAGGAGATGGCTGCGTCGTTGTTGACCAGCAGGCGCACCAGCGCGCGCACACCGGAAAACAAACCGACAAGAAGCAGCACGCATACGGCAAGAAAGACAAAGAAACGCGGCTTGACAACGATCCTGCGGCGCTTTTTACGCACAGGGCGATTTTCTGGCGGGCGAACGGGCGAGGTCTGCGGCTGTCTGGGCAGACGCGCATACTGCCGGTTGCGATCGTCCCGGGGGCCGTTTCCTCCGTTATACTGCATATCTTTCCCTCCCCGCCGTTTTGTCGTTTTCCCGCATCAGGCCAGCGCCTCGCGGAAGCGCGCCAGCATCTTCCGCTCCACGCGCGATACATACATCTGGGATACGCCCATCTCTGCCGCAACTTCCCGCTGTGAATGTTCTTCAAAATATCGCATCTGCAAGATCTTTTTCTCCGCGTCCGACAGCTTTTCCATCACCTTTCGGATCAGATCCCGCATTTCCACATCTTCAAATCCGCCGTCCTCACGCCCCAGCATCGCGCCGAGGTCGGTATCCTCTTCGTCCCCGATCTGCTGATCGAGCGAGGTCATCGACAGCGACTGCGTCGCTTCAATCGTTTCCAGCACGTCCGCTTCGGAAAGGCCGCAGGCCTTTGCCAGCTCTTCAATGTTGGGCGTGCGGCCAAGCTCCTGCGTCAGCTCTTCTCTTGCCAGCGCAATTTTCTGCACGCGCTCGCCGATGGTGCGCGGCATACGGATGGTGCGCGAACGATCTCTAAAATAGTTTTTAACCACGCCCGTCATCGTCGGCAGGGCAAAGGTCGAAAACTTTACACCCTTGCCGCAGGAAAAACGTTCCAGCGCGCCGATGAGCGCCATGGCGGCAATCTGCCGAAGATCCTCGTAATCGACGCCACGTCCCGCATAGCGGCGGGCGACGGCGTCCGCCAGATACATATATTCCGTCACCAGTTCGTTGCGCAGACCGACATCCCGCGTTTCGCAGTAGCGGCTGAGCATCTTCTCCAGCCTCTCCTGCCTGTTTTCGTCCACTCGCCCGCCCCCTTTTATCTCTCTTGCGCGCAGCCGTCAGCTGTGCATCCGGATGCAGCAAATGCCGCGGCTGTCGCAATCGATCTCGACATTCGGGATCATCGTGGTCAAAACGGCATAGCAGAGCTTCTGGTCGGGAACGCGGCCGCCGGTCTCCCGGCGCGCGCCGCAGCCGCGGACGCTCACAGAGAAGACCTCGCCCGGCGCGTACTCGATCAGCAGCTCCTCGGGGGTGACTTTTTGCTTGGTCATGGCATAGCAGGCCTCATAGACCGCAGTCTTAAAGTCCTCCAGCGTTTCAAAATCCGGGCAGCCCTGCGCCGCCGCGCCGGCGGTGGTCAGGCGCACCACAGTCAGTGCGCTTTCCTTCGCGGGAACCCTGAGCGAAATGCCTTCATACATAAGCGCTGCCTCCTTGTCCATGCCCAATCCATTTTTGTTATTATACCACATCCCGCGGAACACGAAAAGATTAAGTTTACCATGGCTGACCGGCGCCGATCAGCCGGAGCGCTGCCTTTTCGGGGAAATCCCCCGCACGGGCGATGCAGCCCAGCAGAGCATGCAGTCCTTCCTCGGGCGTAAGCTCCTTTTCCTCAACCTGGGGGAAGCGCGCGTCGATACGGCAGAACAGGTTCTGCGGCCAGCCGTAGGGCTCGCCCTTCCGGTTGATCCGCTGCGTCTGCCCGGAAATGCAGATCAGCATTTTCATCTGCAATTCGGCCAGCGCGCTGCCAAACGCCGAATTTTCTCCCTTTCCAAAGCCCGCTTCCCGCTTTAGGTCGGTCTGCGCCCATTCGGGAAACAACTCAAAGCACTTCCAGATTCGCGCCGCCGGGCGGGAAATCAGGCCGTCATCGTAAAGCTCTTCAAAGATGCGGTTCTCGCGCCGCACGGCGATCATGGCGGGAAGCATCTCCTGCCAGATGAAGCCCTTCTTTTTCAAGAAAAACGTGCCGTAGGCCATCTTCCCCTCTTCCGCCGCACGAACACGCCAGCGCCAGGGATCGTCCGGCGCATTGTCATACCAGGCATTGTCCGTCATCGGTTCGAGTGAGAAGAGCGTTTTGTCGTCCAGCCCGAAATACGGCAGAAAACCGATGTGCTGCACTTCGCGCTCAAATTCCTCATAGGTGTTGATCTTCGCCACGCATCTTCTCCTCCAACAGCTTTTTCATGTCTTCCGGCAATTCCGAAACCACGCGCAGCATCTCTCCCGTCATCGGGTGGCGCAGTTCGAGGAAATACGAATGCAGCGCCGGACGCGTGATGCGCGCTTTGTCCTCCGTGCCGTAGAGAAAATCCCCCACCAGCGGATGACCGATGTGCGCCATGTGTACGCGGATCTGGTGCGTGCGCCCCGTTTCCAACAAAAGTTCAACGAGGGAAACCCTTCTATTGTTCTGGATCACGCGATAATCGGTCACGGCATGCTGTCCTTCGGGGCTGACGCAGCGGGCAATGGCTGAGCCGGGCGCGCGGGCAATCGGCGCATCGATGCGCCCCTGCTCCGGTTCCACGATCCCCTCCGCCACGGCAAGGTACTTTCGCACAAAGTCCCCGGAATGCAGGCTTTTACTCAGCAGCGCGTGAACGTGCGCGTCCTTCGCGGCGACCATCAGACCGGAGGTTCCCGCGTCCAGCCGGTTGACCGGGCGGAACACGCCGCCCCATTTGGCCGCAGCGAGGTTGGCCAGGCTGTCCTGCGCGTGCCCTGCGCTGGGGTGCACCGGCATGTGTGCGGGCTTGTTGATGATGAGCAGCCATTCATCCTCGTAGCGCACGTCCATTTCGCCCTCGACCGGCGTGACATTTTCGGAGGGCGCTTCGTCCTCAATGGAGATGGAAACCGTATCCCCCGCGTGGACGCGCTCCACGACATAGACCTCCCGCCCGTTCAGCGTCACGCCGCCGGGGATGCGCTTGGCTTTTTTCAGCCGTGTCGAAGAAAGCGAAAGACAGCTCCTCGCCACATCTTTGACCATGCGGCCATCCATGTTTTCCGGCACAAGAACTGTCAATCGCTTTTCCATTTGATTTTTCTCCTTAAAGCAGCGCGCGCAGGCGGGCCATTGTGCTTTCATCAGGAGCCTTTACCCCTTCCAGTTCGTAGGGAATCCCCAGCGCCCGCCACTTGTGCACGCCCAGCGTGTGGTAGGGCAGCAGCTCGATCTTCTGCACGTTCAGGCCTTTGATTCGCTCTTTGACGCGCTGCAGCTGCTCATCGCTGTCTGTAAGCCCCGGCACAACCACCTGGCGAACCCAGACGGGCTTGCCGCTCTCTTTGAGATGTTTGATCGCAGAGCACAACGTGTCCATCTTTCGTCCGGTCAAGGCTTCAAAGTCGTCAGGATCGCTGTGCTTGATGTCAAGCAGCACCAAATCGCATTCGTCCAGCGCGGCGCGCGCTTCATCGTTCCAAACGCCGCCGCCCGTATCCACCGCGCTGCAAACGCCGTTTTGATGCAGCAGCGCCATGCATTGCCGCACGAACGCCGCCTGCGCCAGCGGTTCGCCGCCGCTGAAGGTGACGCCGCCCTTCAGCCCATAAAAGCGCTTGAGCCGCAGCGCGGTCTGCGCGATCTCCTCGGCGCTGCGCTCCTGACCGCCCGAAAAATCCCAGGTGTCGGGATTGTGGCAGAATTTGCAGCGCAGCGGGCAGCCCTGCAAGAATACGACCGTGCGCAGGCCGGGGCCGTCCACCGCGCTCCCCGTCTCGATGGAGTGAACGCGCCCCATGTTACATCGCCTCGTGGAAGGTGCGTGCAATGACCTCCAGCTGCTGCGCACGGGACAGGCGCACGAAGTTGACGGCGTAGCCCGAAACGCGGATGGTCAGATTGGGATAAAGCTCCGGGTGCTCCATCGCGTCCTCAAGGGTTTCGCGGTTGAGCACGTTGACGTTCAAATGATGCGCGGCGTGGGTTTCGTCGATGTTGAAATAGCCGTCCAGCAATGCAGTGAGGTTTTCGATGCGGGTCTCCTCATCTCCCCCCAGCGTTGCGGGCGTGATGGTGAAGGTGTTGGAGATGCCGTCGCGGCAATCATCGTAGTTCAGTTTGCTGACCGAGTTGAGCGAGGCGAGCGCGCCGTTTTTCTCACGGCCGTGCATGGGGTTCGCGCCGGGCGCAAAGGGCGTGCCCGCTCTGCGGCCATCCGGGGTGTTGCCGGTCTTTTTGCCGTAGACCACATTGGAGGTGATGGTCAGGATGGACAGCGTGTGCTCCGCGCCGCGATAGGTCTTGTGCTTGCGCAGCTCGGTGATGAACCGGTGGCACAGATCCTTCGCCATAGAATCGGCGCGGTCGTCGTCGTTGCCGTAGCAGGGGAACTCGCCCTCGGTTTCAAAATCGCAGACCATGCCGCGGTCGTCAAAGACCGGCTTGACCTTGGCATAGCGAATGGCAGAGAGCGAATCGGTCACGACGGAAAGCCCCGCCATGCCGAAGGCCATGAAGCGGTGAACATCGGTATCGTGCAGCGCCATCTGAATCTTTTCGTAGGCATATTTGTCGTGCATATAGTGAATCACGTTCATGGTCTTGACGTATTCGCCCGCGATCCACGCCATGTATTTGTCCAAACGCGCCTTGACTTCATCATATTCCAGCGCACCCTGGCCCACGACGGGCATTTCCGGCCCCAGCTGGTCGCCGCTCTTTTCATCGCGGCCGCCGTTGAGCGCCATGAGCAGGATCTTGGCCATGTTGCAGCGCGCGCCGAAGAACTGCATCTGCTTGCCCACGCGCATGGCGGAAACGCAGCAGGCAATGGCGTAATCGTCGCCGTAGCGCGGACGCATCAGATCGTCGCTTTCATACTGAATGCTGTCGGTATCGATCGAAACCTTGGCGCAGAAGCGCTTGAAGCCCTCCGGCAGACGATTGCTCCACAGCACGGTCAGGTTGGGTTCGGGCGCGGGCAGCAGGGTGTAGAGCGTGTTGAGGATGCGGAAGCTGGAGCGCGTGACGAGGGTTCTGCCGTCCTCGCCCATGCCGCCGACCGATTCCGTGACCCAGTTGGGATCGCCCGCGAACAGCTCGTTGTATTCCGGCGTGCGCAGCTGACGGGTCATGCGCAGCTTCAGCACAAACTGGTCGATCAGCTCCTGCGCCTGCTCCTCGGTGAGCTTGCCCTCGGCGATGTCGCGCTCGATGTAGATATCCAGGAAGGTGCTCACGCGGCCCAGAGACATGGCGGCGCCGTTCTGCTCCTTGATGGCGGCAAGGTAGGCAAAATAGGTCCACTGAATGGCCTGCTGCGCATTTTCAGCGGGCTTGGAAATATCGCAGCCGTAGATTGCGCCCATCTGGCAGAGCTTGTCGAGGAAATCGACCTGGCGGGCGACTTCCTCCATCAGGCGGATGTTCTCGTCGGTCATTTCGCGCTCGCCCAGCGCCTTGAGATCGGCCTTTTTGCAGTCCATCAGTTCGTCGGTGCCGTAGAGAGCAACCCGGCGGTAATCGCCGATGATGCGGCCGCGGCCGTAAGCATCAGGCAGACCGGTCAGCACGCCCGCGTGGCGCAGCTTGCGCATGGTTTCGGTGTAGACGCGGAACACGCCGTCGTTATGCGTGGTTCGGTAGCGGAACTCGTCGCGTACAGTCGGGGAAAGCTCCTGGCCGTAGGCGCGGCAGGCGGAAACCACCATGCGGATGCCGCCGAAGGGATTGACCGACCGGCACAGCGGGCGCTCGGTTTGAAGGCCGACGATCAGCTCATTGTCCTTGTCCAGATACCCCGGCCCGTAGTTGAGCAGGGAGGAAACGTGCTCGGTATCAATCTCCAGCACGCCGCCCTTTTCCAGCTCCTCTTTTTTGAGCTGCTGGTATTTGTCGTTCAACCCTTTCGTGCGCTCGGTTGCGCCCGCCAGGAATTCGCTGCCGCCCTCATAGGGCGTATAGTTCTTTTGAATGAAGTCGCGCACGTCGATCGTATGGGTCCACTCGCCATCCTTGAAACCTCTCCAAGCCATCTCATTCATGCGTCTTCTCCCTTTCTGTCCTGTACAGACAAAAACCGCCTGGACAATTCATTGCCCAGGCGGTCGGCTGTTCATCATCGTTCTCCTTCCCGGCGCCACCGTGGTGCTCCACGATATTCCGCCAGGCTCCGGGAGGCGGTCTTTGTCTTCATGGTAACGGCTTGCTGGCAAGCAGTCAAGGCGGGACGTGTTAATTCTTCATCTCTCTTCATCGAAGCCGCGCTCGTCCTTTTCGCGGCACAGCTTTTCGGCCGCGCGCAGCTTTTCCTCCGTAAAGCCGAAGAAAGCGCGCTCTTTTTTGAGCATGGATCCGCACTCGTGCTCCCGGGCGCGCAGGGAGAGATTCTGCATCTCGTCACTGTAACGATCATAGATTCCGTAGTCGTTTGTCATACCGGCAGCCTCCTTTTGATCCGTCCTTTTGTCAGAAAGCCTTCGTCACAACACAACCGAATATGTTTGGGATTCAATTTTATTATACAATATCTGCTTCTCTCCCGCAAGCCTGCTTTTTCATTTTCTCCCCTTTATTCGCAATTCATTCGTTTTATGAGCTGCTTCTACCCCACGGACGATACGCTCTTTTTTCTGCGGTATTTGAGAAGCGTGCAGGCAAACTCCCTGCGGAATGCGGCGGCAAACCTGCTCCGATTCACATACCCCACGCGCCCCGCCGCCTCGATGACGGAAAGCCGCGTCCCGTTCGGCAGCCTTGCCGCTTCGGGCGTCCGCTGATGCGTTGTGTATTGCGGGATGCTCTGACCGTACAGGCCGTAAAAATAATATTTGACGCCGGTGTGCTGCGCAGCGAGATCCAGTGTGATGAGGCTCTTTTTCTGTTTCGCAATCGCCGCCTACGACCGGGTGTAATACACCGGATGCACGGTTTCCGGCGCAGGTTTTTCATACAGCAGCAGCGCCAGAAAATCAATCACCGCGGTTCTGCTGGCGATGGCATTTTGTTCCAAAGGCAGCTCCGCAAAGGAGGCCAATCTATCCGGCAGTGCCGGCGGCAGCTGCATCCCGGCGATATTGGAACGTTTAGAACCAGGACCAGAAAATGAAAAAAGGCAACGCTATAAATTTCATTGTGTTTTCAGGAGTGTATTATAAAAATAGGAAGGGCGTTTTGCCCGCATTTCTATCTTTATACCACTTTGAGGAACTTCACAGCCTGTCCGTTCCTTTTTGAAAGACGAGCAGCGCTCCCAGCATGTGTCGGGAGCGCTGCTTGTGTACCAATGGTGCGCAGGATATTCTCTTCATGATGCGCTACGTCGGCGCCGTCGGATTTGGACGCCAACCATCCATCCATTCATCGTTCTCCATGATAAACGGGCGTGCCGTGCTCTGTCCCCATGAGACATCGTACTTGCCCATGAGATAGTCGCTCAGCTCCGTACGATCAGCAAAACGCAGCAGCCGGTACGGCTCCTGAAAGGCCACCTTTTCTACGAAATAAAGTGTCCCGTCATCCGCCGTCAGAAGCACCCCGGCATGCCCGACAAACAGGATGGATTCCTCCTTGGTAGACTTGTCGTGGAAGAACACAGTAATGAGGCGTATTCTTTCGTTCTCCCGGAACGAAATGCCCCTGGATTTCCATTCCTCCTGCACCGTCTGCACATGGCGCTGAACATCCGTGGTGTCCTCCGCCCTCATGGAGGAATACAGGGCGCGAAAATCGGTCAGACTGCTTCCGCCCAGCGCATCCGGGTCAGTCTTCAGTGTTTCCTCGTCCATGAACAGCACATCTTCGCCCGTATCTATTTGTGTTTCGTCTCCTGCGGACACGAAGTCCCCGAATAGCTCCATCGCGGTTATCCGGCAGTTATAGCCCGGAAAATTGCCGTTCTTTGCCACCCACTCATCCTGCATCTCATATGGGTCATATTTTGTGTCCAGCGGTTTTGCCTTCTCAAAACCCGTCGTCAGCCATTCCTCCCTCACGCTTTCATTGAAGCTGTCTACACGGTTGAAGAAGCCCTGAATGCGGTTCTCTGACACCCCAGCGCCGGAAAGCATATCTTCCAAAGTTTTCTGTGATACACTGTCGTTGAGATTTGTGTACTCTATTTTTTCCAATGCCGGACGCTTACCCGGCGAATCCGTGTCCGCGCCGCAGCCCGCGAATGCGGAAGCGATAAGAATAACACAGATAGCCGGCATTATCTGCCGAAATGATTTCATAATCCGCTCCATCCTTCCCTTGACCATCGACCATTTTGCACAACTTATTATACCGCTCAGGCATAAGATCTATGTTAAGCAAGAGGTCTTTGGGGAGATTGGAACAGCGAAAGACTGGCTTTTACTACCCGGCTGACAAAATGGATCATTTCCTCTTTGCTGTACTTGTCATAGCCCTCCACGACGACATGCATCAAACCG
>OIWT01003069.1_pt1 | contig 15946 bp, 14 predicted proteins | sample 1587701 | NCBI WGS metagenome assembly OIWT01 (sample SAMEA3888904, study PRJEB22519) | human gut metagenome | biome: human gut; feature: human-associated habitat; material: faeces | place: Denmark | collected 2009
CCTTGCCATTTACGGCGGCGTTCTGGGCGCGGCTCGGCGCGAAGGGGCGGGCGATCTGCGTGCGCGAGGGGGACCGCTACGTCGTGCGCAACGCGGCGGGCTGGAGCTGGCCGGGCGCGTGGGCGGCAGCCGCATGTTCGAGACGGTGAAGCTGAACGGTTCGTTCCTGGGCTCCTACACGGGCATGTGGAGCGAGCGCGCGGGGGGCGGCCTCCGCTGGAACGAGGCGGGGCGCGTCGTCGCCGCCGACTGGCGCGAGGAAGGGGGGCGCGGCGTCCTCTACGTGACGTGCGAGGGGTGGGCCGCAAAGGACAGCGGCCTCGCCGAGACGCACGCGATCACCGTCTGCGGGGACCGTCCGTGGTTCCTCTGCGACCTCGTTTCGGCGAAGAACATCGGGCGCGTCCCCATCGAGATGAACGCCTTCTACTTCCGCACGTACGCGCCGTTCGCGGGGGACAAGGCGCGAAGCGGCTTCAAGAGCGTGCCGAACCTCTGGAAGGCCCCGGCCCGCGACGCCTGGTTCCGCGTGTCGGACGGGGCGTACTACGGCGGCGCCAGCTTCGCGCCGACCGTCTCGATGTTCACCTACTTCCTGTCGAACGGCGGGCGGAGCCAGCACCCGGACGCGATGTTCAGGCCCGAGGACGAGTTGACGCTCAAGCCGGGCGCGCTCTACGAGCCGAAGGGGCGGATCTGGATGCTCGCCCTCTGCGGCCGGGACGGCGTGGAGGGCTGGAAGCGGACCACAGCCGCGCTCGAGAATTAAGTCGGCCTTCGGCCTTTAAGTGGTTAAGTCGCCGCTGCGCGGCTTTAAGTGGGCGTGGACGCAATAAATTGCGTCCCTCCCGTTTGGGGGCTCTCCGCGCGAAGGACCCGCGCCGCCCGGACGCGCGGGAGTGCGTTCCTCCCGTGTGCAACATTGTGCGAAGCGCAATTTAAAGCCGCGCAGCGGCGATTTAACCACTTAAAGCCGCTGCGCGGCGACTTAATTATGCAATCCGCTTGCGGTCTCTGGGGGGGATGTGGTATAATTTAAACTTTCCAACTCGGAATAAAACCTAATATGGGTCTAACAATCATGAAGAAAACACTGATCACGTTCGGCTTCTGCGCGGGGCTCGTCGCCGCCGTGGAAGCGGCGCCGACCGATGCTGTCACGCAGGCCGACCTGCAGGCGCTGAAGTCCCTCATCCAGCAGCAGAACGCCAAGATCGAGGCGCAGGCCAAGCGCATCGCCGAACTCGAAGGCAAGCAGACCGCCACGGCCGCGAAGGTCGAGCAGGTCGCGACCGCGCCGCGCACGATCGTTCCGGGCGAAGGCACGGAGACGAACGAGACGGGCCGCATCTGGACAATGGCCGACGGCCGCAAGTTCTACCTCGCGGACGCGACGGCAGGCATCTTCAACCCGCTCACCGAGAGCGGTCTCCAGTTCGAGCCGTACGGTTACCTCGTCCTTGAGGCCGTCCACAACACGCACGGGACGGACGTTCCGATGTTCACGGACTGGGTGCGCCCGCGTAGCAACCGCAACGTGAAGAACCACAACGGCGACCACACGTCCACGTTGAGCGTGAACGACTCGATCCTCGGCTTCAACCTCTTCTCCGCCGAGTCCTACAACGGCTGGAAGACGGGCGGCAAGTTCGAGTTCGACCTCGCCGGCGACGACGCCAACCACACCGACTTCCACGTGCGCCACCTCTACTGGCAGGTTGAACACGAGAGCGGCTGGCAGTTCCTCTTCGGTCAGACCTGGCACCTCTGGAAGATGGTCGCGCCGCAGGAGATCGACGGTGCGTGGATGGAGAACACGGGCTATCCCTACCGCCGCAGCCCGCAGATCCGCGTGACGAAGAAGTGGGACTTCGACGACGACAGCTCGCTTGAGATCCGCGCCGGCCTCGTCAAGAACGGTCCCGGCATGGGCGGCGACCGCGACGGCGACGGCACGCAGGACAACGAGCAGAGCGGCTGGTGCCTCCTCGAAGGCGCGATCGTCTACGACCGCAAAGCCTTCTGGGAGGAGAAGGACAAGCGCTGGCTCATCGGCATCGGCGGTCAGTACGGCCGCGATAAGAGCCGCCGCGCGACAGGCTTCGACGACGAGACGGGCGCCCCGAACGAATTCCTCGGCAAGAGCGACGAGTACGACAGCGACCTGGTCATGGTCGCCGGTTCCGTGCCGTTCGGCAAGTTCACGCTCACGGGACAGCTCTTCGCGGGCGAGAACGTCGGCGGCGTCCAGGCCGGCGTCGGCCAGAAGGTCGGCTTCCGCGACTACGCGCGCAAGGGCCGCGAGGTCTCCACGGTCGGCGGCTTCGCCGATCTGCGCTACGACCTGAACGACGAGTGGGCGTTCGCGATCGGCTACGGCTTCGACGACCCGACCGACAGCCAGGCGAAGTACGACGCCGGTCGCCTCTACAACGACCGCGCCTACGTGGATGCGTTCTACCAGCTCACGGCGAACCTCCACTTCGGCCTTGAGTACGCCTACCTCACGACGAAGTACGACAAGGCGTACGGCGACGACGCCGACGACCACCGCTTCCAGTTCACGGTCTACTACGACTTCTAATGAACGGCTGAGAGGCTGAAATGACGAGAGGTTGAAAGGTTCCCTCCGGGGATTCTTTCAACCTCTTCGCTTTTCGGCCGTCCCCGCCCCATTTCCTTTCTTTCACTTTCCCAACCTTCTCGGCTTCCTATGGAACACAAACGCGCATCCTGGTCAGGTCAGCTGGCCTTCGTCCTCGCCGCGGCGGCGAGCGCAATCGGTCTTGGAAATCTCTGGCGCTTCCCGTATCTGGCGGCGCAGTACGGCGGTGGCACGTTCATCCTCGTGTACCTCTGCCTCGTCGTGACGCTCGGCTTCACGCTCATGCTCACGGAAATCGCGATCGGCCGCAAGACGCAGCAGTCGCAGCTGACGGCGTACAACCAATTGAAGGGCCACGGTGGCCTGAAGCTGCTCGGCGTCGTCGCGACGGTCATCCCCCTGCTCATCACGCCCTACTACTGCGTGATCGGCGGTTGGGTGCTCTACTACCTCAAGGCCTACGCGCTCATGGCGTTCACGGGCGCGGCGCCGATGGGCGCGGCGGCGGCGGAGTCGGGCGCGTTCTTCACGGGCTTCATCTCGGCGCCGTTCGCGCCGTTCGGCTACGGCATGCTCTTCATCCTCGCGTGCGCGGGCGTCATCCTCCTCGGCGTCAAGAACGGCATCGAGAAGTCGAACCTCGTCATGATGCCGATTCTCTTCATCATGGCGATCGCGATCTCGCTCTACGTCATCTTCATGCCGGGCTCGGGCGCGGGCCTCAAGTACTACCTCGTGCCGAACATGGACTGCCTGACGACGGAGGACGGCGCGTTCTCGTTCGCGCTCCTCGGCAAGACGATCCTCGGCGCGATGGGGCAGATGTTCTACTCGCTTTCGCTCGCGATGGGCATCATGGTGACGTACGGCTCCTACATGAAGAAGCAGGACTCCATCGAGAAGAGCGTGCGGCGCATCGAGGTGTTCGACACGCTGATCGCGGTCATCGCGGGCCTCATGATCATTCCGGTCGTCTACATGTTCGCGGTGAAGACGGGCGTGACGCCCGAGCTGATCGCCCAGCACGGCGGCGACGTGGCGCTCGCGACGAAGGCGGCGGTGAAGTCCGCCATGAACGCGGGGCCAGGCCTCATGTTCATCACGCTGCCGAAGGTGTTCGCGACGCTCGGTGCGGTCGGTCCGTGGATCGGCCTCGCGTTCTTCGTCCTCGTCGTGTTCGCGGCGGCGACCTCGGCGATCTCGCTCTTCGAGGCGTGCGTCGCGTCCGTGTGCGACGTCCTCCACATCGAGCGCAAGGCGGCGACGTTCTTCACGACGGCGCTCATCATGTTCCTCGCGACGTTCTCGGCGATTGGGTATGGCCCGTGGAAAATGATCACGATTGGCGGCATGCCGTTCCTCGACTTCTTCGACTTCATCACGAACTCGGTGCTGATGCCGGTCACGGCGGCGGCGACATGCATCTTCGTGGGCTGGATCCTCACGCCCAAGTCGATCATCGACGAGGTCGAGGCCGAAGGGAACGTCTTCAAGGCGAAGGGCCTCTACGTCGTGATGGTGAAGTGGTTCGCCCCGGCGCTCGTGATCGCGATCCTCGTCTCCGAAATCTGCCGCGCGCTCGGCATCGGCGGCTGGAAGATCTGAGTTGACCCGCCGCCTCTCCATCGCCCTGGCGGCTGCGCTGGCCGGCGCGGCGGTCTTCGCCGCGCCGCGCCCCGCGTCCCGTCCGGGCGTGGGGTTCCGGGCGTCCGTCTCGAACTTCTTCGCGCGGCTGGATGCGCGGTTGGACGCGGCCTCGTTTCCGTGTGTGGCGCGCGCCGGGCGCACGCCCTTCCGCAGCAAGCGCCACGATGCGTTCGCGGCGGCGAAGACGAAGCTCGCGGTGGTCGTGACGGGGGCGAAGGCGGCGACCGGGTTCCTCGTGCGCGACGGGGGGCGCACCTGGCTCATGACGAACGCGCATGTCGTGCGCGACCAGGCGCTCGTGCGCGCGACGATGCTGGACGGCACCACGCTCGCGCTCGGTCCGTGCGAGTACGCGGCGGGGCGCGACCTCGCGCGCTTCCCGGTGGACGGCCGGCGTCCCGCGCTGGAGCTGCGCGCCGGCCTCCCCGACGTGGGGGAGCGCATCACCGTCCTCGGCAACACCGACGGGCGCGGCGTGATGACCGAGATCGACGGGCGCATCGTGGGCGTGGGGCCCACGGAGCTTGAAATCGACGCCGCCTTCACGACCGGCAACAGCGGCAGCCCCGTTCTCGACCGCGCCGGGCGCGTCGTCGCGGTCGCGACCTACCTCCGCGACTGCCGCGACGAACGGGACTGGTCGAAGCGGCACACCCGCTTCAACGGCATCCGCCGCTTCGCCCTGCGCCTGTCGGGCGTCACGTGGGAACGGGTGCGTTGAGGCGCGATATGCTATACTGGGACCATGCAGCAGATTGACGTCATGGTGGCGGGCGGCGGCCTCTGGGGGTGTACGCTCGCGCGCGTCCTCGCGGAGGCGGGGCGGAAGATCCTCGTGCTGGAGAGGCGCGCGGCCCTCGGCGGCAACGTGCGGTGCGAGACCGATCCGGAGACGGGCATCGAGGTCCACGCCTACGGTTCGCACATCTTCCACACCCACCTCGACGACGTGTGGGCGTTCGTCAACCGCTTCACCGCGTTCAACGGCTACCAGCACAAGGTGCTGGCGCGGTACAACGGCCGCACCTACTTCCTGCCGCTCGGTCTCGCGCTCGTGAACCAGTTCTACGGACTGGACCTCACGCCCGCCGAGCTCCCCGCGTTCATCGCGCAGGAGGCCGCGAAGGGCGGCGGGGCGACGCCCGGGCAGCCCCCCAACTTCGAGACCCAGGCGATCTCCTTCGTCGGGAAGCCGCTCTACGACGCCTTCATCCGCGACTATACGCGCAAGCAGTGGGGGACGGACCCGAAGAACCTCTCGGCGGACATCATCCGGCGCCTGCCCGTGCGCGCGAACTACGACGTCAACTACTTCTCCGATACGCGCCAGGGCATCCCCCTCGCGGGGTACAATGCGCTCTTCGACCGCCTCGTCGACCATCCGAACATCTCCGTCGCGTGCGGCGTCGACGGGCTGGCTGAACGCGCGTCGCCCACCCTCTGCGCTCGCTCGCTGCGCGACGTGCCGCTGTTCTACTCGGGGCCCCTCGATGCGCTCTTCGGCTACCGCTTCGGGCCGCTCCCGTGGCGCTCCCTGCGCTTCGAGACGGAACGCCTGCCCGTCGCCGACTACCAGGGCACGAGCGTCGTCAACTACACCGGGGCGGATGTCCCGTTCACGCGCATCCACGAGTTCAAGCACTACCACCCCGAGGACGCGCGGACGATGTCCGCGCCCGCCACGGTCGTCTGCCGCGAGTACCCGAAGACGTGGGCGCGCGGCGACGAGCCCTACTACCCCGTGGACACGCCCGCCTCGCGCGACCTGCTTGCGCGCTACCGGGCGGAGGCGGCGAAGGTGCCGAACCTGGTCGTCGGCGGCCGCCTCGGCGACTACAAGTACTACGACATGGACCGCTCAGTCGCCGCCGCGCTCCAGGCCGCCGCCGCGTTCCTCCGCGGCGACCGGCATGATGGCCGTTCCGCAAGTTAACTTTTCCTAACTTTCCCCTTGCGCCCGAAAATTAGGTTTGGTAAACTTTCTGCCGCTTTGCCGAACTGGCGAATGCAGCGGAAACGAAGGAACTGGAGTCGGACATGCCTCTTTCAATGATGGGCGTCGGAGCGAAGCTCCGCATCAAGGCCGTGGGCGGCAACGCATCCGTGCGTCGCCACCTGGGCGACATGGGCTTTGTCGAGGGCGCGGAGGTGACGGTGATCGCCGAGATGGCCGGCAGCCTGATCATCGGCGTCCACGAGACGCGCGTGGCCCTGAACCGCGAGCTCGCGCAGAAGATTTTGGTCTAACGAAGGAAGGAGAATCCATGAAGACGCTCAAGGACGTCAAAATCGGGGCGTGCGTGAAGATCGTGCGCCTCCACGGCGTGGGCGCGGTGCGCCGCCGCATTCTGGACATGGGCCTCGTGAAGGGGACGGAGGTGACCGTGCGCAAGGTCGCGCCGGCCGGCGATCCCATCGAGCTGACCGTGCGCGGCTACGAACTCTCCATCCGGAAGGACGAGGCCGCGACGATCGAGGTGGATTGACATTTTTTTGGAACACGAGTTAGCACAAACTAACAAGATTAGTCAGGGCTTATCATGGCAGCCAATGGAACAATGAAGATTGCGCTTGCGGGCAACCCGAACTGCGGCAAGACGACGCTCTTCAACGAGCTGACGGGATCCAACCAGTACGTCGGGAACTGGCCGGGCGTGACGGTGGAGGAGAAGAACGGCGGGCTCAAGGGGCACAAGGACGTCGTCGTGCAGGACCTGCCGGGCATCTACTCGCTCTCCCCCTACTCGCTGGAGGAGAAGGTCTCGCGCAACTTCCTCGTGAACGAGAAGCCGGCCGCGATCCTGAACATCGTGGACGGCATGAACATCGAGCGCAACCTCTACCTCACCACGCAGCTCGCCGAGATCGGCGTGCCGATGGTGGTGGCCGTCAACATGATGGACCTCGTGGAGCGCGCGGGCGACAAGATCGACTTCGCGAAGCTCGAACAGCGCCTCAACTGCAAGGTCGTGGGCATCAGCGCGCAGAAGGGCAGGGGGTGCCGCGAGGCCGCCGAGCTCGCGCTCCGCTACGCGAAGGACGGGCGCAAGGGCGAGGTGCCGCATGTGTTCACGGGGTCCGTGGAACACGCGATCGCGCACATCGAGGAGTCGATCCAGGGCAAGGTGCCCGCCGCCTCCCTCCGCTGGTGCGCGATCAAGGTCTTCGAGCGCGATGCGGACGCCATCGCGAAGATGGGCCTCCCCGCCGACGTGCTCGCGCACGTGGAGGGCCACATCAAGGACTGCGAAGCCGAGCTGGACGACGACGCGGAGTCGATCATCACCGCCCAGCGCTACGCCTTCATCCAGAAGCTCGTCGCCGAGTGCGTCGTGAAGAACGCGAAGCGCGTGAAGGGCGCGTCGCTCTCGGACAAGATTGACCGCTTCGTCACGAACCGCATCCTCGCCATCCCGGTCTTCTGCCTCTCGCTCCTCGCGATGTACTGGCTTGCCGTCTCGGACGGCGGTCCCGGCACCTACCTCACCGACTGGGCCAACGACGGCTTCCTCGGCGACGGCTGGCACCTCTGGGGGACGATGCACAAGGCCCAGACGCCGGCGGACGCGAAGGAGAAGCTTTGGTACGACGGCATGGACTGGGAGGAGGCCACCGGCGCCTTCGCGCCGTATGCCGCGAACGTCGAGAAGTGGCAGGCCGCCTACACGGCCGCCTACGACGCCAAGAAGGGCGAAGGGGCCTACGGGAAGGACCTCGCGGCGTTCAACGAGAAGGCCGCGAAGGCGTTCAGGCCCGGGGCGGACGGCGAAGCGTTCGAGCCGGCGGCGTTCGAGATCCTCGACGAGGACCTCGCGAAGACGGTCAAGGCCGAGGTGTGGCTGGAGGACGAGGAGTCCGGCGAGATCCGCACGGGCGACGTGAAGATCGACAAGGGCGTGATTGCCGTCGAGGACAAGGACGACGGCAACGAGATGAAGTGGACGTGCGACGAAGCGCTCTACAAGGCGAGCGCCGGCGTCCGCGAGCCGGAACCCGGCGAGTTCGGCGTGTGGATTCCCGGCGTCGCGGCGCTCTGCGGCGAACTCTGCGAGAAGTTCGGAATCGTCGAGGGCTCGCTGGCCTACGCGCTCGTCAACGACGGCCTCGTCGGCGGCGTCTGCACGGTGCTCGGCTTCGTGCCCGTCATCGCGATCGTCTTCCTCTTCCTCGCGTTCCTGGAGGACTGCGGCTACATGGCGCGCGTCGCGTTCATCATGGACCGCCTCTTCCGCGGCTTCGGCCTCAGCGGCAAGAGCTTCATCCCGATGCTCGTCGGCAAGGGCTGCGGCGTGCCGGCCGTCATGGCGGCGCGCACGATCGAGAACGTGCGCGACCAGCGTATGACGATCATCCTCGCCACCTTCATGCCCTGCGGCGCGAAGACCGTGATCATCACGATGTTCACCGCGTGCTTCTTCCGCGACTACTGGTGGGTGGCGGCGGCGATGGACCTCACGGGCGTCGCAATCATCGTCCTCGGCGGCATCGCCCTCAAGAAGACGAAGCTCTTCGCGGGCGAGGCGGCGCCGTTCGTGATGGAGCTGCCGGCCTACCACCTGCCGACGCTCAAGGGCATCGTGATCCACACGTGGGAGCGCGTCAAGGCGTATGTCTGGAAGGCCGGCATGGTGATCTTCCCCGCCTGCGTGGTGCTGACGCTGATGATGACCTTCGACTGGGGCTTCAACGTGGTCGGCGACGACCTCGACACGTCCATCCTCGCCTCGATCGGCGGCTGGGTCGCGTGGTTCTTCGCGCCGCTCGGCTTCGGCAACTGGCAGGGCGCGATGGCGACGATTTCGGCCGAGATCGCGAAGGAGCAGGCCACCGCGACGCTCGCGATGGTCGCGGGCGGCGACGGCAGCGCGGCGGCGAACGTGGTCCAGCTCTTCAAGGGCTTTGTCTCGGACGTGCGCCTCTACAAGCTCAGCGCGCTTTCCTTCCTGCTGTTCAACCTCTTCGTGCCGCCGTGCGCGGTCGCGATCGTGAACACCTTCAAGGAGATGGGTTCCCAGAAGTGGGGTTGGTTCGCGGTTGCCTTCCAGCTGTTCGTCGGGTACGTGCTCGCGCTCAACGCCTTCCAGGTCGGCGCGCTGATCGTGACGGGGGCCTGGGGCGTGTGGACGGTGATCACAATCCTCGTGGACCTCTTCGTCCTCTGGATGATCTTCCGTCCGGCGAAGAAGGAGGTCGCCTGAAATGAACCTCGCATCCGTCGTCGTCCTTGTGGTCGTCCTTGTCCTCGCGGGGCTGGCCATCCGCCGGAACCTCAAGCGGAAGGGAGGCTGTGCGTGCGGATGCGGGGGATGCAAAGGATCTTGCCACTGCGGCAAATGAAGGAAAAGAAGAAAGAAAAGAAAAAATGAACTCAAAGCACATGATGATGTTGGCCTGTGCAGCCGCGTTCTGCGGCGGTGTTCTGGCCGAGGAAGCGAAGACGGAAGCGGCGGAGACGCCCGAGACCCTGGCTTGGGCGCCGGGCGAGGGCATCTCCTTCGGCGAGCAGCCGATCATGTCCACGGAAGTCGGCCTCGCGTTTGACTCGAAGTTCATGAGCTACGGTCTCGTGGACAACAAGGACCCGATCATCACGCCCTCGGCGGCCGTGACGTTCTTCGACTGGTTGACGTTCGAGGTCGCGGCCCTCTTCGACACGACGACCTACGGACGGAAGGCCGGCTACTCGAACCGCGGCGGCCGCTACATCGAACTCGACCCCGGCGTCTCGCTCGGCCATGCGTTCAGCCCCGACGACTATGCGTTCCTGCCCACCACGGTCGAGTTCTCGCTCGGCTACGCCTACGAGTACCATCCCCGGGCGATGGGCGAGGCCGGCGAGGACACGCAGTTCGTGACGTTCGAGGTCGCGCTGCCGGACCTGTGGGTCGAGCCGACCCTCGCCTTCGAGCGCGACATCGACCGCGACAACGGCACCTACGTGAACCTCGAACTCGGCCACACCTTCGCGCTCATCGACGGCGAAAGCGAGGGCGACGACCCGCTTCTCGCGTTCCGCCCGTCGGTCGCGCAGGGCGTCGGCAACACGCAGCGCACGCGCGGCTACGGCCTCGCCGACGACCACGGCGGCCTGATGGACCTCTGCGTCAAGGGCGAGCTGACGTGGAACATCGGCGCCGGCGTCGCGCTCTCGGGCTACGTCGCCTACTACGACTACGTCTTCGACAGCACGCTCCGCGACGCGGCGCGGGCCTACGAGGCGACGGGCCGCGACGACACGAGCTACCACTTCGTGGGCGGCCTCGCCCTCACCGCGTCGTTCTGACCGGTGACGGCATTTCCTGGTTGGAGTTGAAAGAAAGACCCGGCGGGGGACCCCTCAAAAGGTCCCCCGCTTTTTTTATGTCCGCTGGACACGGGGCGCGTATGGTATAATACACATCTACGCGGGGCGGCAGTTCAGCCGTTTCCGCACGAAAGGAAACGAAGACATGGCAGAAGAGAACAAGTCCACCCTCGATCCGCTTGCCGCGCTGTGCAAGCGCCGCGGGTTCATCTACCACTCCTCCGAGATCTACGGCGGCATGCCGGGGTTCTGGGACTACGGCCCCCTCGGCTGCGAGCTGAAGCAGAACGTGAAGCAGGCCTGGTGGCAGTTCACCGTGCGCGGCCGCAGCGACGTCGCCGGCCTTGACGCGACGATCATCATGCACCCGAAGATCTGGAAGGCGTCGGGCCACCTCGACACGTTCGCCGACCCGATGACGATGTGCAAGGACTGCAAGAAGCTCATGCGCGCCGACCAGGTGAAGGACATCTACGCCGACCAGAGGAAGAAGCCCCAGCCCAAGGTCGTGGGCGCGGAGTTCTTCTGCCCCTACTGCGGCGGCGAGCTCACCGAGCCGAAGCCGTTCAACCTCATGTTCAAGACGGTCGTTGGCCCGATTGACGACCCCTCCAACGTCGCCTACCTCCGTCCCGAGACCGCGCAGGCGATCTTCGCCCAGTTCACGAACGTGCTCGCCACCTCCCGCCAGAGCGTGCCCTTCGGCATCGCGCAGATGGGCAAGAGCTTCCGCAACGAGGTGACGCCGCGCAACTACACGTTCCGCAGCCGCGAGTTCGAGCAGATGGAGCTGGAGTTCTTCATCCGCCCGGACGAGGCCGTCGAAATCCTCCACGGCCACGTCGTCACGCTCGCCGACAACCCCGACCTCGACGGCCCCGTGCAGGACGACTGGGGCTGGGAGGTCTGGCACAAGTACTGGGTCGAGCAGCGCAAGAAGTTCCTCACGGCCGTCGGTCTGCCGCCCTCCCGTTTCGTCGAGTACTGGCAGAAGCCCGACGAACTCGCCCACTACGCCCGCGCGTGCGTGGACATCGAATACGACTTCCCGTTCGGACGCCAGGAGCTGGAGGGCATCGCCGCCCGCAGCGACTTCGACCTCTCCCAGCACCAGAAGTTCTCCGGCGAGCCCCAGAGCGTCTTCGACGACCCGCTCAAGCAGGCCGCGAAGAAGATGGACGAGGCCGCGCGCAAGGCGTTCATCGAGAAGGTGCAGACCGACTGGGTGGCCCGCGGCAAGGATCCGATCGCGGCGGAGAAGTTCTGCCAGGATCTCTTCAACGGCCGCTACATCCCGCACGTGATCGAGCCGTCCGCCGGCGTCGACCGCCTCATGCTCGCCCTCCTCTGCGAGGCGTACGAGGAACAGAAGCTCACGGACGACAAGGGCAAGGAGGACGTCCGCACGGTCCTGCACTTCAACCCGAAGGTGGCGCCCGTCAAGGTCGCCGTGTTCCCGCTCGTCAAGAAGGACGAGGCGAGCTACGCGATGGCCAAGGAGATCTTCGGCAGGCTCCGCAAGAAGGTGAATGCGTTCTGGGACGAGTCCGGCCAGATCGGCCGCCGCTACCGCCGCCAGGACGAGGCGGGCACGCCGTGGTGCCTCACGGTGGACCCCGAGTCGCCGAAGGACGGCAAGTTCACGGTGCGCGACCGCGACACGATGCAGCAGGAACGCCTTTCCTACGAGGAGTTCCTTGCGAAGATGTACGCCGCGCTCGAATTCTAGCGCGGCGGCGGGGGACCGCCGGGGCCTCCCGGACCGGGACCGCGTCCGCCCCAGGCCTCCGTGGCCTGGTAGACGGCCTTGACGGTCTCCACGAGGTCCTGCGCGGCATCCCCCGTGAGGCCGAAGGCGCGGGCCGTCTGGTCGAGGAGGGTTTCGCGCTCCTGATGCGCGAGGTTGTGCAGCCGCTGCCCGACCTCGCGCATTTCCGCATGGGCGGCCGCGCGCTGTTCGTCCGTGACCGCCGCGTCGTCCAGCGGCGCGAAGGCCACGGTGCGCAGGTCCTCCTGGCGCGCGATGAGGTCCTGGTACTGCTCGTGGACGCGCTTCTGCCGAGGGGACAGGCGGGTGGTGTCTACGGAGGCGAGGATGTCGAGCTTCCCCTGCGCGCGCGCAAGCTGGCGCGTGCGGATGCGGGCGGAGTGGTTGGTCATCCACGTGTAGCGCGCGGGGTCGCTCTTGCGGATCTCCTCCATGTGCGCGCGCATCTCCTCGGGCGAAGGCGGCCCGCGCCGTCCCCCGCGCCGCGCGTCGCCGTCCGGCGGGGTCTCCGCAGGGGCGGGCTGAACGGCCTCCTGCGGCGCGGCGGGCTCTTCTCCGCGCGTTCGCGTTCAAGCTTCTGGATGCGCGCCCGTAGCCGGGCCACCGTTTCGTCGTGGCCGGCCGCCCGGGCCGCCTTCCGGGTGGGCCGTTGTTCGACCGGTGTCTCCGACGGCCGTTCGGACGCGGCGGGCCGGACCAAATAGCCGAGCAGCGCGCCGCAGACGAGCGCCGCCCCGGCGATCAAGGTTCCTGTACGTGTCTTCATGGATGGAAGTATAGCATACGTGATCGTCAGTCGCTCGGCGTTTTGGCGTTTCCCGCAGGCGTTATGGCGTTGACCGAGAGAATTGAGAGGCGCCGCCTCTTTCCTTCGCGCTATTCCCATCCGGAAACGTCCTCCGTACCCGGCGGCGGTGAAATGGTATAATACCGGCATGGGCAATCTTTACCGAAGCAGTGACGAGAAGATGGTTGCGGGCGTGTGCGCCGGCATCGGGCATCGCTTTGACCTCAACGTGACGGGGCTCCGCTGGACGGTCGTCCTGGTGACGCTGTTCCTTTCGGGCATCCCGATTCTCGTCTACCTGGTCCTGTGGGCCGTGCTGAAGGCACGTCCGACGGCCGGGGTCATCGACGTCTGAGCGTGCGCATCCGGGGACATTTCCATGAAGCGGAACGAGGACAGGGAGAACCGTGAAGCGCTGGCGCGGCGGGTGGAGGCGGTTGTCCGGCAGGTGATCGCGGAACTTCCTCCGGACCTGCGGGTACTGGCGGAGCGCATCCCCGTCCGCTGTGAATGGAAAATCGCCGGCCACTGGATCGTGGAGGGCGTCGCCGAGGACGCGATGGGGCTGTTCAGCGGACCCGCCCTGAACGAGCCAATGGATCCCGCGTGCCTGGAATCGCCGCGCATCACGCTCTTCCTCGCCGAACTCTGGGACTACAGCGGCGCGGACGCGGCGACCTTCGACGAGGAGGTGCGCATCACCTACATCCACGAGTTCGGGCACTATCTGGGCCTGGACGAGGACGAGCTTGAAGAACGGGGTCTCCTGTGACCCCGGCTTCCAGAAAGGAGTTGGAACATGGCAGGACTGAATGAAACGACGTCGGGTAACCGCATCCACATCGCGTTCTTCGGACGGCGGAACGCGGGCAAGTCGACGCTCGTCAACGCGCTCACGGGGCAGGAGATCGCGATCGTGAGCGATGTCGCCGGCACGACGACGGACCCCGTCTCGAAGGCGATGGAGATCCTGCCGCTCGGACCGTGCCTCATCACCGACACGGCGGGGCTCGACGACGAGGGCCCGCTCGGCGAAGAGCGCGTGCGCCGGTCGCTGGAGGTGCTGGAGAAGACCGACGTCGCCGTGTGGGTGGAGGCGGACGGTCCGGATGACGCGGAGGGGCGTTTCCGTGCGGCGTGCGCGGCGCGGAACATCCCCATCCTCGTCTACCGGCGCGGCGATTCCGTGGTGGGCCTGAAGCGGAGGATTGCGGAGATCCAGCTTGTTGACGCGCCGCGCCCGCTCATCGCCGACCTCGTGCGGCCGGGCGACACGGTCGTCTGCGTCTGCCCAATCGACGAGTCGGCCCCCAGGGGACGCCTCATCCTGCCGCAGCAGCAGATTGTCCGCGAACTGCTCGACGCGGGCGCCGCCGCCCTCGTCTGCCAGCCGGAGATGCTGGGGAAGGTCCTCGCCTCCTGCCCGCCCCCCCGCTTCGTCATCACCGACAGCCAGGCGTTCGGCGCGGTGTCGAAGGTTGTGCCGAAGGAGGTTCCGCTCACGAGCTTTTCAGTCGTCTTCGCGCGGGCGAAGGGCGATCTCGCGGCGTACTGCGCGGGGGCCGGGGCGATGAAGAACCTGCGGGACGGCGACGTGGTGCTGGTCGCCGAAGGGTGTACGCACCACCGCCAGTGCAACGACATCGGCACGGTGAAGCTGCCGCGCTGGGTCGAACGGTACGCGGGGGTGCGGCCGACATTCGAGTTTTGTTCGGGGAACGCCTTCCCGGGCAACCTTTCCCGCTACGCGCTCGTGATCCAGTGCGGCGGGTGCATGCTCACGCGGCGGGCGGTGCAGGCGCGCATCGCGCGGTGCCGGACGGCGGGCGTGCCGATCACGAACTACGGCATCGCCATTGCCGCGTGCCACGGCATCCGCGTCTCGCCCGTGAGCTGCATGGTGATGCGGTAGCGCGGTGGGCGAGAAATCTCATTTCCAGAACTCCGGGTCGATGGTCCGATGAGATTCAAGGCTTTTGCACAATTCGTCTGTACCTTTCCTTGAGTCGGACGATGAAATCCAGCCCTTTCCCGAGGGAATGGCGGTAGAACTCGATGTTATCTCCGCCACGGTCGTACACGAATATCCCCCGCCTCTTCGTGTGCCTGGTGATTCCATCCACGATGGACTTCGCCTCTTCGTTCTCGCTGACGAACCCCGGCGAGTCCGCAGACCACAGCCTGAAGTGCAGCGGAATCGGCCTGCGGCCGCCTGATTCGCAGGCTACGGCCATGCAGCCCCAGAAGCCGAGGTTGTCGCCCACCTCGCCCTTGCTCCCGTCCCAGACCCTGGCGAGGTACTCCGTCTTCTTCGCGCAGGGCTTCTGCACGTCGGACGGGTCCGGGATGATGAGCGTGTCCCTGTGGACCTTTCCGGCGCCCTCTGAGGCGACGAAGCCGTACAGACCCGCCTCCAGCCCGTCGGACGAGAGCATCCGGCTGAGCCTGTCCTCGACCTTTTTCGGGGTGGTTTCCTCCTTGAGCGCGCGGACCACGGACGAGAGCTTCACGTCCTTCTCCGCCATGATCCCGTAGGCCATGTCGCCTATGAAACGTGCGGCCGGCTTGTGGAAATGGGGAGAAATCCTCCCCGAAAAAGATTCAAGTTGCTTGAGCAGTTTCGCGGCAATTGTGGCATCATGCATGGCGTCGCCTTTCGTGTTTGGTTTTTAGCGCTTCGCATTATAGCGAAGATCGAACTTGAAAGGCGACTCTCTTTCCCCAAAATTGGTGCAAAACCGCGCAGGCCTCCGCAACGCTTCGCCAGCCAAGAAAAAAATGGGGTGACTTGTCAGAGTAAATGCGACTAAAACTGTGCCTTGACGGCACATGGTC
>OIWT01003070.1_pt1 | contig 15944 bp, 14 predicted proteins | sample 1587701 | NCBI WGS metagenome assembly OIWT01 (sample SAMEA3888904, study PRJEB22519) | human gut metagenome | biome: human gut; feature: human-associated habitat; material: faeces | place: Denmark | collected 2009
ACTCAAATATAACCGGTTTTCTCGAATGGCTCTCAAAATCCAGAGGATGTTCTCCAGCAACGGTAAATCTGCGTTTGATGGCAATTCGTTCTTTCACAAAATATGCAGGGATATTAGATTCCGGCAAAATCTATATGCAGGTCGAAGTCGGCAATATTTCTGTTCGGAAAACTCCGGGAAAAGTCGTGGAGTTTCTGACGGCTCCTGCATTGGAAACTCTTTTTGAGCAACCCAACCGCTTCAAAACGAATGGATGCCGTGACTTCTGTTTTATGCGATTGATGTACGACACCGCAGCACGTTGTCAAGAACTGGTGGATGTAAAAATCCATGATTTGAGCATCCAGAATTCTCATGCAACAATCTGCCTTACCGGAAAAGGAAATAAAATGCGAATAGTTCCCATTTCCCCATCTGTGGTTGAATTGCTCAAAACTTATTTAGATAAAGTCCATCCGACCGAGCAGAGAAAGAGTGATGACTATCTTTTCTTTACAATACATCATGCCCGCAAAAGCAGGATGTCCACCGATGCCGTTAATCTCTTTATGAAAAAGTATGGTGAGATGGCAAGGCAAACTTGTCCTGAAGTGCCGGAACGAGTACATCCACACCAGCTTAGGCATTCCCGTGCTATGCATCTGTATCGTGCCGGGATGCCGCTTGTCCTCCTCTCGGAGTTCCTTGGGCATGCCGACGTCAACACCACTCGAATCTACGCATGGGCCGATACAGAGATGAAGCGGCAGGCAATTCAAAAGGTATCTGGAGATACAGGCAGAATTCACATTGAACCTATCTGGGTAAACGATGAAGAGATGATAAAGCGTCTATATGGTTTGGCTTGATTTTACCACATTTTAACCGTGTTCATAATGCGACGACCAGCTATGATCTGGTCGCCGCAAATTTATTATCCGGAGGATTTAACATGAATTACAGCAGAAAAAACACTATCTCTCAACAAAAAAACGATGGCCAATCTTACTCCCTCGGGATAACTCAATCCTCGGGATTAGACCGGTTATCTGGATATCCAGATAACCGGTCACATGGAGTGGGCGTGCAGCACCGTCCAAGCCAGACTACCCATTTGATACCAACGAGAATTTTTTTGATGTGCTGTACAATGCGGCTTTTTGGACAGATGGCACGCTCAAAAACAACCAGTCTTTCGAGTTTGACTCTCGCTGCCCGGATTCGGACTATATTCCGGCAATTCAGAAGGAGATCGACAAATTGGACAACAGCCTTCTGCAGCAGGCGGATTGCACATGGGCATATTTGGGATTCAAAAAGAAAAATGATGCAGAGCAGAAAAAAACTGCTTTCTCTTATGGACTTCTCTTGACACGAATAAGGTCGGCGGCGGAAAACAGATTCCTGTGCTCATTCAGACCGGTGATGGAAAGTACTATGTTTCCGAAACCACGACTCATCAGCGATGGAGAAATAGCCAAAAGTATGTCACCGTTTCGGAGCGAATGGCAGACTACAAGGATCTTTTGAACTCAGACGCGGAATACTCCACGCTGGAAGCGGCCTACGACGCATACAAAACAGTCCTGAACAACGCAAAATACGACGGGGTTCGTGGAAGCTCGGGCCAATAAGGCTGCAAAAAGTCAGCTTCCTCTATACTGCGCGGTTCGATATCGTCGAAAGCACATAAAAGCATCCGCGCGAGGGGCTCAAAGATGTCTCTTTCTTGATCTTGACCGTGAACTTGCCGGTAGCAGCAACGTGAAGCCAGACCGGTCAAGCCAGAGCGCTCCAATCAACACACTCGTGCCATGTGCAAGTACCGCTGGTACAGACGCAGCGATGAAATGCCTCAAAGCCAAGTCTTGGGGATGTGCCACAGGGAAAAGCTCCATCAAATTGGATTCTTGCATGGCAGAAAGGACCGCATTACCGAGCGTGAGTATTGGGTACAGTGCAAAGGACAGGCAAAGCAGAATAAAGAAGTCGCCTCCTTTCCAACCGTTGGACAATCTGCCAAACCTCTATGGAGTTTGAAAAGGATCTGTTTTGAGAAAAGTGATTGTAAATATTTGAAAATCGCATACAATCATCTCGGCTTCCATAATAATCCAAAACTGAATGAATCAAAGGAGAAAATGATAATGAGTACGACCGCAAGAATGGTAATGAAGATTATTGGCGCAAGTCTGGCATTTGCTGCGTTTGTTTGTCTGCTGATTGGCGGTTGGCATGATATCGGTGCTGGCTATACTTGCGTGAAGAATCGGATGAATAAGAGATTCCGCTCCGAGTATGACGATTATGATGAGGAAGATTCGATAGGGACTCCTTCCACGTAATTTCAGGGAATTAAGCGGATTTGCCGCAGAATTTCCTCACCTGCAGAAGCCCCCCGCAATTCACACGCCAGATGCGTACAGAAAGCAAAAAGGACAACCGTAGATCTGGCTTCCTAAACCGCTACCCGTCAAGAGGACAGTGAAAAAATAAAATTTTCCCGACCAGCAGAGTAAACTGCTGGCCGCTTTTTATGCGGCAAGAGAGAGTCTGTGCTTTTCTAAGGGGTCATCACCCCTAAATTGCGTTGTACTCGTCTGGTGTTGTAATAACGGATATAACGCTCAATCATCTGAATGAGATCTTGCTTGCTGGTAAAGCGTCTTCCGTAATAACGTTCTCGCTTCAGGATATCCCAGAAGCCTTCCATGGGATCGTTGTCAATGCAACGCGCAACACGCGTGACATACTTTGAGTCATTCCTGCCTGCACCAACTTCTGACGGAACACTCTGCCGGTGTACTGGAATCCCCTACCGTTGGTGGTCAGCGTAAAGCAGAAATTTTTGCCCCGTTCCTTTTCCACACTGCGGGCATACTCCACCAACTGCTTCACCACGTCCCAGTTCATCAGCGGCTCACCGCCGAAGAAGTCCATCTCCAGATTGGTGCGCCCGCCGTATTTTTCCATCATCGCCGATACGATCTCATCCGCTGTATGATCCGGGTAAAGCGCAATGATGTCATGAGCTATGAGTGTCAGGAACTGCAAAATGCAGCGAACGATGTTGACCTGACCTTAGAGGAACGAGATGAGGCGGCGGAGCAGCTGGAGCGGTTAGCAGATGCAAAAGATGCACACGCACAGTACATCATCGGCACGGCGTACCGTAACGGTGGGCTGCTGATACCGGACACGGTAAAAGCACGAAAACTGTTGGAACGTGCAGCCGCGCAGGAAATCGACGCGGCGCAGTATGCGCTGGGCAAGCTGTACCTCTCCGATGATGCCGACGTTCACGATTTCACCAAGGGTATCTACCGGCTGAAACGCTCAGCGGATAACGGCAACGACTACGCTGCTCTACCACATGGGCAACATCTTCCGGGACAACGCACCTATCCCTGCTGCCACCGGCATTCAAATCGACCGTAAGCGGCTGCAGGAGCTCCAACGCAAACGCATCGCCCTCGGCCACAAGCCGGACGATCATGAACTTGAACCGCAGGGATACACGATGCAGTTCCATTGATTCTGTAAATGCAAAAGGTGGCACAAAGCGTGTATATTTCGCGTTGCTATGGACAAAGAAGCCTTCCAAAAGCAATAGCTTCCTGCACCGAGTTATGGTATGTATGTTGGCTGCCGTGGAGAGCACTGTTGCCACAGGTGGTAAGGTGCCCCCTGCGCAAAGGGCCTTCCTATTTTCGACAGCGCAGCCGCTTTGCAACACACGCAGCGGAGCGAGCTCGAATCGCTTGCTCCGCTGCGTGCGTTTACTGTGTGTTATTCTCCCCGGTAGCTCACGTGCAGCAGCTCGTGGCAGCGCTCCTCGCCGTATTCGGCCATCATGCGTACCACGATGGGATTGCGCTCGGCGCGTTTGAACATTGCCGCGTTGTCGGACTGGTGCAGACCGTCGCCGCGCTTTTCCTTCGTGGCCTTGAGCCCGTAGGGCTGTCCCGCGCCGCCGACGCAGCCGCCCTGGCAGGTCATGACCTCGATAAGATGGTAGAACGCCTCGCCCTCGTCGATTCTTTTGAGCAGCTTTCTTGCGTTGGCAAGACCGTTGACCACCGCGAGCTTCAGCTCGGTATCCCCGATGGTGACCGTCGTCTCCTTAATCGGCGCGTCGCCGCGCAGGCCGAGAATACTGATCTCGCGCAGGGCGTTCTTGCTCTTATCCGGCAGGCAGTGACGAACCACCGCCTCGGCCACGCCGCCGGTCGTGCCGTAGATGACCGCTGCGCCGGAGCCGAGACCGAACGGCAGGTCGGGAGATTCCAGCTCCAGCTCATTGAGCTGGATGCCCGTCTCCTGCATCATGTCAATGACCTCGTGCGTGGTGAGCACCAGATCGACGTCGGGGCGGCCGTCGTGAATGAATTCGGGACGCGCAGCCTCCATCTTCTTCGCCGTGCAGGGCATGATGGCGATGTGGTAGGTCGTGCGGCCGTCCTGCGCGTCCTTTTCCGCGTACTTGTCGCGGAAGATCGCGCCCACCATCTCCATCGGCGACTTGCAGGTGGAGATGTTCTTGAGGTACTTGGGATTCTCGTTTTCCAGATACTTTACCCACGCGGGGCAGCAGGAGGTGAACATCGGGAACGGGCCTCCGTTTTTCAGCCGCTCCAGAAATTCCTCGGACTCCGCGATGGTCGTGAAGTCCGCGCCGAAGGTCGTGTCGTAGACCTCGTCCACGCCCATGAGCTTGAGCGCCGTAACGAGCTTATCGAGCACGTTTTCGCCAGCGGGGATGCCAAAGGCCTCGCCCACGGCCACGCGGACCGCAGGCGCGATCTGGATGACCACGCGCTTTTTCGGGTCGTGGATGGCGCGCCACGCCTCGCCGATCTGGTTCTTCACCGTGATCGCGCCGGTGGGGCACACGGCGGCGCACTGACCGCAGCTCACGCATTTGGTCTGCGCCATTTTGCGGTCGAACGCAGGCATGACCTGCGCGCTGCTGCCGCGATAGGCAAAGTTCAGGATGCCCATGCCCTGCATCTCTTCGCACACGCGCACGCAGTCGCCGCAGAGGATGCACTTGTTCGGATCGCGCAGCACGGCGGGCGAGGTGTTGTCGATTTCATAGCGCTCGCGCGTATCCTCAAAGCGGATACGACGCACGCCGAACTGCTGCGCTAATGTCTGCAGATGGCAGTGACCGCTTTTCTCACAGGTCGTGCAGTTGCAGTTATGGGAGGCGAGCAGCAGCTCGAGGATGACGCGGCGGTGCTTCAAAAGCCGTGCGCTGTTCGTGCGGATGCGCATACCGTTGCGCGGCTCCATCGAGCAGGATGCGTCGATCTTGCCGGTCTCTTCATTCTCCACCACGCACATACGGCACGCGCCGTAAACGGAAAGGTCGGAGTAATAGCAGAATGTCGGCATTTCGATGCCGGCCTTGCGGATCACGGAAAGCACGTTCTTTTCGCCGTCAAAGCTGACGCGCTGTCCGTCAATGATCATCATTCCCTTTGCCATGGCTCAATCCTCCTCAATGGCGTCGATCGCGCCGAACGGGCACGCGCCCCAGCACGCACCGCAGTGGATGCACTTTTCGTTGTCGATCGTGTGCGGCATACGGATCTCGCCGGAAATGGCCTCCATCGGGCAGTTGCGCTTGCACTTGCCGCAGCCCTTGCACAACTCCGGCTTGATGACAAGGCGGCGCTTACGGCCGTTGCAGATCGGACAGTGGTGGTCGACAACGTGTGCAAGGTATTCCTTGCGGAAGTATTTGAGCGTGCTCACCACTGGGTTGCACGCCGCCTGGCCGAGACCGCACAGCGCCGTCTCGGTGATGGTGCGGGAAAGCTCCTCGAGCAGATCAAGGTCCTCAAGGCTTCCCTCGTTGTTCACGATGCGCGTGAGGATCTCGAGCATCCGCTTCGTGCCCTCGCGGCAGGGCACGCACTTGCCGCAGCTTTCATTCTGCGTGAAGCTCATGAAAAAGCGCGCCGTTTCCACCATGCAGGTGCCCTCGTCCATGACGACGAGGCCGCCCGAGCCGATGATGGCGCCGACCTTCTTGAGCGAGTCAAAGTCCAGCGGCAGGTCGAGGTGCTCCTCGGTCAGGCAGCCGCCCGCGGGGCCGCCGATCTGCACCGCCTTGAATTTCTTGCCGTCCTTAATGCCGCCGCCGATGTCGAAGATGATCTCGCGCAGCGTCGCGCCCATCGGCACCTCGATCAATCCCGTGTTGACCACGTTGCCCGTCAGGGCGAAAGCCTTTGTGCCGGGGCTTTTCTCCGTGCCGATGCTGTGGAACCATGCGCTGCCGCGCAGAATGATCTGCGGAACATTCGCATAGGTCTCCACATTGTTGAGCACCGTGGGCCGCGCCCACAGGCCCTGCTCGACCGTGCGCGGCGGCTTGACGCGCGGCATACCGCGCTTGCCCTCGATGGAAGCGGTCAGCGCGCTGCCCTCGCCGCAGACAAAGGCGCCCGCGCCGCGGTTGATGTGCAGATGGAAGGAAAAGCCCGTGCCCAGAATGTTGTCCCCGAGCAGGCCCAGCTCCTCATCCCTGGCGATGGCGATGCGCAGGCGCTCAACTGCCAGCGGATACTCCGCGCGGACGTAGATATAGCCCTCGTCGCTGCCGGCGGCGAGCGCGGCGATCATCATGCCCTCAATGACTGAATGGGGATTGCCCTCCATGATGGAGCGGTCCATAAACGCGCCGGGGTCGCCCTCGTCGCCGTTGCAGACCACATACTTCTTGCCCTTGGGCTGGCGGCGGACGCTGTCCCACTTTCTGCCCGCGGGAAAGCCCGCGCCGCCGCGGCCGCGCAGGCCGGAATCGAGGATCTCACGGCAGATGTCCTCGTCGGACATCTCAAAGAGCGCCTTTTCAAAGGCGGCGTAGCCGTCGTGGGCAAGGTATTCGTCAATGTCCTCGGCGTCCGTCGTGCCGCAGTTTTCCAGCACCACGCGCTGCTGCTTGGCGTAAAAGGGGATCTCGTTGTGCTTGGCGTACCGCACGCCATTGAGCTCATAGAGCAGGCGCTCGACTGCCTCGCCGCCGAGGATGGTCCTTTCAATGATCTCGTCGCAGTCCTCAAGCCTGACGTGCGTGTAAAGGAAGCCCTCCGGCTCGATCTGAAGCAGCGGCCCCATTTCGCAGAAGCCGTGGCAGCCGCTCTTTTTGAAGTGGATGGCGTCGTCTCCGCCCTCGCGGCGCAGCGCAACGCGCGTTTTCAGCCCGCGCTTTTCACACTCGGACTTCAGGTAGTCGTAGATCTTCAGCGAGCCGCCCGCAATGCAGCCCGTGCCCGCGCAGACAAGGACCTCGCGCCGGTCCGCCGCGAGCAGCTCCTTGGCCTGTACGCGCAGAGCGCCGAGCCGTTCTCTCGTCAGTTCAGGCATTTGCAGCATCCTCCCTTGCACGAATGTCCTCAAGCAGCGCAAGCGCTGTTTCGGGATCCATCTTCGCGTGTACCTCGCCGTCGATCGTCATGACCGGCGCAAGGCCGCACGCGCCGAGGCACGCCACGGTCTCCAGCGTGAACAGCCCGTCGTCCGAGGTCTTTTTCTTGCCGGAAAGGCCCAGATACTCATACACCGCATCGTAGATCGGGCCGGATTTGCGCACATGGCAGGCTGTGCCGGCGCAGACCTTGATGATGTGCTTTCCCTTGGCTTCGAGCGAAAAGTTCTCGTAAAACGTCGCTACGCTGTAGACGCGGGATACGCTGATATCCAGCGTATCGGCGATGAGCGTCAGGTTTGCCTCGCTCAAGTAGTTGTACTCCGCCTGCACATCCTGCAAGATAGCAATAAGATTCGCCGCATTGTTCTCATGCGCGGCAAGGATGCTCAGGACTTTTTCAGTGTCAGGTTTCATGGTTGCCCCTCCTATCTAATCCTGACAGCGATTATACCGTAAATATTTTAGCGTTTTCAACATATTGCTACAAAAACAGCGATTGATAATTTCTATGTATTAACCTACTTAATATTTTTTAATAGGCATTTTTGTATTAGATAAGCTACGCTCCATGGGTAAGGAAGCCTCAGTGCAAACGTGTTACCCTGGGCCAGAAGCCAGATGACTTAGAGCAGCACTGATATTCAATGAAGCCTTATTGATCCAGCTAATGCAAAAGGCAACACAGCCCATGCATATTTTGCACCGCTGTAAAGAAGAATCCCCTGCGCCGCAAGCAAAAACTAAGCAACCCCGCCAACAAATTTCTTTCTGCACTTCGACGCAGCGATGACAAGCCGTGAAGCTCGCCGGTACAACGCAAGAACCAGCAGTAGAGCAGCGCGGCCCTGCGGGGCCGCGACGCCTCGGAACAGAGACGCGCACAATGCTCGTCTCTGTTCCGAAGGCTCTCTGCGTTCTCTCCCCACGCGCTCCTCCCCCATGCGTAAAATGGCAAAGTATATGACTTATCTCATGCGTGTCCAGCCACCCTCTGCTTTGACGCTACTCTTGACAGCGCGGACGGCTTGTGCCACAGTGAGGGACAAGCTTGATAGTTGCGGTCATCGGACCGCCGGACAGGGGAGTGAGCGCATGAAATTGCTGTGTATAGGGGATAGCCTGACCTTTTGGCTTCGGCGTGCGGCCGTCGCAGCGGTGGACGGAGCTGGCGGCGCAGCGCAGCGGCTGGCAGATCATCAACGAGGGCTTGAGCGGTGACACGAGCGGCGGCATGCTCGTGCGGCTGCACGAGATGCTCCGGAGCGGCAAGCTCGCGGACCGACCGCAGGTTTTGATGATGGGCGGCAGTAACGACATCTTTTTCTCCGGCTCTGACCTGTGCGTACGGTCAAATCTAGGGGCGATGCTTCATACCCTGTTGGCTGTGGGTATCCGTCCGTTTGTGGGGATCCCGCTCCCGGTGGGGGCACAGAAGGTGCCGCCGGTGTGGAAAGGCGCGGTGGACTTTGAGGCTGCGTCAAAGACGTTCATGGATTACTGCGACTGGCTGGTGCACTTTTGTGCCTGCTTCGGCGCGGACGTGATCGACTTTCACGCCGATTTCCTGACGGCGGACGGCGCGGTGCGTGCTGAGCTCCTCAGCGACGGGCTGCATCCCACGGCGGAGGGACACCGGATCATGGCCGAGTGCCTGCTGCGGGAGCTGGTGCGCCATCGGTTGGTGTAAAAAAATAAAACAGGCGGGAGCCGGGACGGAGTTGTCCTGGCTTTTGCTTTACCCTGCAAACGTAAGAAATTGGTTAATACCGCTATTCCCAATCGGATATACAAATCATCCCGGCGGATTTATATAATAAAGCCATCCAAGGGCGCGGAAGAGCCTCCGCGGCCGGACAAAACAAGAGATTGAGAGGAGAAAGGACCATGCAGGATCTTGAAAAAACAGGCTGCCGGATCCGACTGATGACGCTGGAAACGATCCATTCGATCGGCAACGGCCATGTCGGCGGCAGCCTTTCCATCGTGGATGTGCTCACGTGCCTGTATTTCGGCGGATTAATGAATGTGGACCCGGCAAACTCCAAGATGGAGGGGCGTGACCGGTTGATCGTCTCCAAGGGACATGCCGGCCCAGCTGTTTATGCGACGCTGGCGGAGAAGGGCTTCTTCCCTAAGGAGCAGCTTCAGACCCTGAACCATATCGGCACGATGCTGCCGAGCCACTGCGATATGAACAAGACGCCCGGTATCGACATGACGACCGGCTCGCTCGGACAGGGCTTTTCCTGTGCGGTCGGCGCGGCGCTCGGCTCCCGCGTCAAGGGAGACGGCGCGACGATTTACACGATCGTCGGCGACGGTGAGTCACAGGAGGGGCAGATCTGGGAGGCGGCCATGTTCGCCGCGCAGCAGAAGCTCAGCAATCTTATCGCATTTACTGACTACAACAAGGCGCAGCTCGACGGCTATGTGAGCGACATTTGCGGCCTCGGTAATCTCAAGGCCAAGTGGGAGAGCTTCGGTTGGCAGACCTACGAGATCGACGGTCACGACTATGACCTCATTCTGCGGACGGTGCAGGAGGCCAAGACAGCAGACGGTCCGGTGATGATCTTGCTGGACACCGTCAAGGGCAAGGGCTTCTCAATGGCTGAGGCGCTGGGCTATGAAAACCACGGCATGACCATTGGGGACAAGGAACTGGAACAGGCGCGAAAGGAGCTGGCAGAATGAGTATCGAAATGAGAAAGGCTCTGGGCGAAGAGATGGCTCGCCTGATGCGCGAGGACGAGCGCGTATGCCTTTTTAACGCGGACCTCGCCAACGTGACTGGACTGGGCGGCTTTCGTGAGCTGTTTCCGGACCGCGCCTATGATGTCGGCATTGCGGAGGCAAACATGACCTCCGTGGCGGCCGGTATGGCGACCTATGGCTTTATTCCATTCATCGTGAGCTTCGCGCCGTTTGTGACGCGGCGCAACTGCGACCAGGTGATGCTCTCCGTCGCCTACGCCAAGCAGAACGTGAAGATCATCGGCACGGATCCCGGCGTGACGGCTGCGACGAACGGCGGCACGCACATGCCCTTTGAGGATCTGGCCATCATGCGCGCGATTCCGACGATGCTGGTCATCGACATTTCCGACGTGGCCGAGCTGCGCCAGTGCCTGTGGGCTGCGGCTGAGCACGAGGGTCCCGTTTACCTGCGCATGCCGCGTAAGCTCGAGCGCGACGTGCATACCGCACCGGACTACCGCTTCGAGCTGTTCCATGCGGACGTACTGCGCAGCGGGACGGACGTGACGATCTTTGCCAGCGGCCACATGCTGGCCATTGCGCTCGACGCGGCGCAGATGCTCTCGCAGCAGGGCGTGCAGGCGGAGGTCGTCGAGGTCCACACACTCAAGCCGCTCGACGGTGAGACGATTCTGGAGTCTGTGAAAAAGACCGGCTGCGCGGTGACGGTCGATAACCACAATGTCATCGGTGGCCTGTACTCGGCCGTGTCCGAGCTGCTCTGCCTGCTCTGCCCGCTGCCGGTGGAGCGCGTCGGCGTGGAGGATGAGTTCGGCGAAGTCGGCTCAACGCCCGCGCTTGAGCAGCGCTTTGGTTTGACGGCGGAAAACATTGTGGAGAAGAGCCTGCGCGCGATCTCCCGCAAAAAGCGCTGAGCAGAATGGAGACTAAACAGGAAAGAGACGGTGAAACAATGAGCAACATTACATGGAATTTTAAGGACAGCGTGGTCGTTATTACGGGCGCGTCCACCGGCATTGGCCGGGGGACGGCGCTGGCGTTCGCACAGGCGGGCGCATCAGTGGCGATCTGCGACTTCAACGAGACCGCGGGCGCGGAGACGGCCCAGCTTTGCCGCGAGGCCGGTGCGCCAGATGCGCGCTTCTACAAGGTCAACGTGCAGAGTGAGGAGGAGGTCGAGCAGGCCAAGGAGCAGATCCTTGCCGACTTCGGCACGGTGGATATCCTCTTCTCCAACGCCGGCATCTTTCCTAAGGATATGGCGCACCCGCTCGAGGAGCTCTCGGACGAGCTGTGGCAGCGCGTGTTCGACATCAACTTCTTCGGCGCGATCCGCGTCTGCCGTGCCTTTACGCCGGTGTTCAAGGCGAAGAAGAGCGGCAAAATCGTCGTGACCTCTTCCATCTCCATGAACCGGCCGAACGCCAACGCCATGCCGTACTGCGCGTCAAAGGTCGCGCTGGCGAGCCTTGCACAGTCGCTGTGTCTGGAGCTCGGCCCCTACAACGGGAACGTCAACGTGGTCTGTCCGGCCTATGTGTTCACGCAGATCTACGCCAACGGCGGCGGACTGAAGATCAAGGCCGACCGCGGCGGCTTCGAGAACTGCCGCAGCGACGAGGACGTGATGAACCAGATGGCGAAGTCCTCGGCCCTCGGTCGCGCGCAGACGCCGCAGGACATCGCCAATGCGGTGATGTACCTCAGCTCGGATGCCGCGTCCGAGATCACCGGTCAGGTCATTAACGTGGACTCCGGTCTGGTGTTCCGTTATTGATCACAGACCGTCGAAGAAAGGATAAACGCCATGCAGAGCTTTGAATTTTACTCTCCCACACGGGTGGTGTTCGGCCCGGGCCGCGAAGCGGAGGTCGGGCGTCTGGCGCAGGAGCAGGGCGCAACGACTGTCATGCTCGTCTACGGCGGCGCGAGCGCGCTGCGCAGCGGCCTGATCGACCGCATCGAGGCATCCCTCGCGGCGAGCAGCATCCGCAGCTTCCGCTTCGGCGGCGCAAAGCCGAACCCGCAGCTGGCGCATGTCCGTGAGGGCATCCGCCTTGCGCTGGAGGAAAAGGCAGATCTGATCCTCGGCATCGGCGGCGGCAGCTCCATCGACACGGCAAAGGCCATCGCACTTGGCGCGGCGAACCCAGAGCAGGACATCTGGGAGATCTGGCTCAAGCGCATGCCGCTCAAGACCGTGCTCCCCATCGGCGCGGTGCCGACCATCGCAGCCGCCGGCAGCGAGATGAGCGACAGCGCCGTGCTCGACGATGACGCGCAGGCGCTCAAGCGCGGCTACGGCAGCGACTACATCCGCCCGGCCTTTGCCGTGCTGGACCCGGAGCTGCCATGCACGCTCCCGCGCTACCAGATCGCCTGCGGCGTGGTCGACGTCATGATGCACACACTGGATCGCTACTTTAACCCCATCACGACGAACATGCTCACCGACGAGATTGCCGAGGGCGTGCTGCGCACGACAATCGCCAACGGTCGCGTGGCAGTGGACGATCCGGAGAACGTGCAGGCGATGAGCGAGTTGATGTGGTGCAGCTGTCTCTCGCACAATAACCTCACGGGGCTCGGCGGTATGCTGGACTTCGCGCCCCATCAGCTCGGCCACGAGCTGAGCGCGGAATTCGACGTGGCGCACGGCGCGTCCCTCTCCGCCGTGTGGGCGTCGTGGGCGCGCTACTGCGTGAAAACGAACCCTGACCGCTTTGTCCGGTTCGGCAAAAAGGTCTGGGGACTGGACGGGGAAGGTTTGGACGGCGCCAACCATGCCATCGACGTCACCGAGCAGCTCTTCCGCGAGCTGGACATGCCGACCTGCTTCTCCGAGCTTGGCATCGGCATGAAGAATGAGTGGGAGCTTGCGCGTATGGCGCAGGGCTGCTCGTTCGACGGCAAGCGCACGATCGGCAAATTCCGCGTGCTCGACCAGGACGACATGCTCCGCATTTACCAGATGGCGAACCACTGAATTGAAAAAATATGCAAGAAAGGCTTCATCCGCCAGGATGAAGCCTTTCTTCGTGAATCAAAACTTTCGCATTTACCGTGGTACAATACAAAATATGAAACAATTTGAATAGATCATTGAAAAAGAATAATATCAGACTGGGCGAGCGGATAGACCGTGCTGGAATTGTTGACGGAGTCGATCAGACCGATGAACGCATCAACCTGCGGACTGTGCTCCGGCGCGCAGATAATCCCGTAGGGTAGAAGGTAGGGCCAATCCACCGGAACGGTAATCATGGATGGATGGAAATTATTCCAGAGAGAGTTGGCGATGAGGATCGTGTTGCTGTTGGCGTACTGGTTGAACTGCTCGAGATTGTAGAAGCCGACCTCGCTGATCTGGATGCCGGGGCAGGCTTCGAGCGCGGTGGCGATCTGATCCATCACGACCGTGTCCGAGCGCCGGTAGAGTACGACATGCTGTCCGGCAAAATCGTTCATCGTCAGGATGGTCTTGCTCGCCATGGGCGAGGAGCGGGATACCGAGACAAACACGCGGCAGTATCCGATTGGCTTAACAAAGCAACGGGCGTGCATTTCATGCGAATCGCAGGGGCGCAGCACCATGTCCACGGTTTTGCCAAGCGAGGGCAAAAGGTCATTGAGTGAGTCGCGCGTGGAGACGATCTTGAAGTGGAACTTCGACGCCTCCTCCGGCTTTTCGTCACAGGCCTTGGTCCAGAGGTTGATAAGGATGCCGATGGGGTAGAGCGGCGAGGTGCCGATGCGGATGGTGTAGACATCCTTTTCCTCCTCGGCGATCGTGCGGGTGGTGGCAATGGCGGCGTCCGCCATTGCGCGCAGGCGCTTGGCGTCCTGATAAAGCGATTCGCCCGCCTTGGTGAGCTTGATACCGCGGCTTGTCCGCTCAATGAGCTTGATCTGGAGGTGCGCCTCCAGTCCGTCCATCTGCTTCATCACAGAGGGCGGCGTCATGTAAAGCTGCTCCGACGCCTTGTTGAAGCTGCCGCACTCGGCGATGGAGATGAACGTATTGAGCTTGGGATCGAGCATGACAAATACCTCCTGTGTAAAATGACCCAAAGTGCCTTATGACAAAAACGCGAATTGTATTTGCTTTTTTGTAATGCCAATATAGCACGATTAGAAATTCAAAGCAAGCGAAAAAAGATATATAAATTATGCAAGGGCCCACAGACATGGTTCGACAGGATACCGGCAAAACGGATCAAATGGGACCATGTAAGCTGGTAAGTTCATCGGAAAGGAAGTGAGAGGAGCATCGCACCGATGCGGAAAGCTGCTATACAAAGAACGTCCGAAGAGAAAGAAAACCGGACAGGCATTCTGCCAAACAAAAAACAGCAGGGAGAAAGAAGAAAATGAAACAGAAAAAACAATTTACAATGCCCCATGTGTTTGTCATCCTTTTCGTTCTGCTCGTGGTGGCAACCATCGCAACCTACATCGTTCCCGCTGGTACCTACGATTTTATGGAGGTAAACGGGAAGAACGTTATCAACCCCGATTCGTTCCACTACATTGATCAGACCCCCGTCGGTCCCTGGCAGATGATCATGGACATCCCGCAGGCCTGCGTCAACGCGGCCATGCTGATCATTTGCTCCCTCATCATCTCCGGTTCCGTCAGCATCCTCAACGCCACCCAGGCGCTTGACGCGACGATCGGTACGGTCGCCCACGCTGCGCGCAGCAAGCTGGCCATCGCCGTTCCCGTCGTCATGGCTCCGTTCACGATTCTCGGCTGCATGGGTATCACCGAGCCGAATAACGTGGCCTTTATTCCCCTCGGTCTGATGGTCGCCGCGGCATTCGGCGCGGATGCGCTGGCCGGTTCCGCGATTATCCTCTTCGCCATTAGCGCCGGCTTTTCGCTGGCTCCGTTCGGCGCTGCGACTACAGCGAACGCACAGACCATTGCCGGCCTGCCCATCTACTCCGGCTGGGAGCTGCGTTGTGTCGGCGCGCTGGTCATGTTCGTGATCAATGCGTTCTTCGTCGTCCGCTACATCAAGAAAGTCCAGGCTGACCCCTCTGCCAGCCTTTGCGCTCACGACCCTAACGTCGTGAAATTCTCCGGCGAATTCGTTCCCGTTGAGCTCACCACTCGCAGAAAGATCGTCGCGCTGGTCTTCGGCCTGCAGTTCGCGGCGGTCGTCTGGTCCGTCATCAAGGGCATCTGCACCGTACAGCTCATCGCCTGCGTGTTCCTCGTCGGCGGCGTCATCTCCGGTATCATTGCCGGCTACAACGCCAACAAGATCTGCGAGTTGTTCTGCGACGGTCTCGCTCAGATCGCATTCGGCGTGTTCATGATCGGCTTTGCCGGTTCCATCGCCCTCGTCATGACTCAGGGCAACATCATCCACACCTGCATCCATGCCATGGCTGGCGCGCTGGGCGCTCTGCCTCCCGCGCTGACGGCGATCGGCATGAACATCATGAACATCTTCGTCAACTTCTTCATCATTTCCGGTTCCGGTCAGGCGTTTGTTGTGATGCCCATTCAGTCGCCTCTTGCCTCGATTGTTGGCGTGACGCAGCAGACCGCCATCCTCGCCTACCAGCTCGGTGACGGCTTCACCAACTTCATCTACCCGCAGTCCGGCGTTCTGATGGCCGGTCTCGCTGTCAGCCGTGTCAACTGGGCTGACTGGGCGAAGTTCGCATGGAAACCTGTTCTTGCGCAGACCATTGCCGGTTGGGGCCTCCTCATCGTGGCTACCCTCATCGGCTACGGCGCGGCTCTCGGTGCGCAGGTGGCCTTCCCGGACAGAACGGTTGTCCACATCACGGG